>Ga0209188_1000810_pt1 | contig 28184 bp, 26 predicted proteins | sample C_130625_EF_Meta_FD_187307 | JGI IMG/M metagenome (GOLD analysis project Ga0209188, IMG submission 187307) | Freshwater microbial communities from Lake Croche, Canada to study carbon cycling - C_130625_EF_MetaG (SPAdes) (version 2) | ecosystem: Environmental > Aquatic > Freshwater > Lake... | reverse complement strand
CGTCGCCAGCGCCAGGGCCGCCGGTCGCCATCGGAGCCACTCCGCTTCAACCGCCGCGCCGCGTCCCCCTGCCCTGGCTGCGGTCACGAGCGCCGCCGCGACGAGGATCACGAGCCCCCCGACGCCGCCGGCGCCGGCCCAATCGGCCAGCTGGATGAGCGTCGTCCAGCGCCACTGCGTGTGCCCGAGCGAGCCGAGGGTGAAGCCGCCGAGAATCGAGCCACGCAAGTGCTCGCAGCCCATCCACACCACCGGCGCCGCGGCCACCAACGGCCAGCGGTAGCGGGTCATCAGCCGCCGCGATCCCCAGATGAACAGCGGCAGATAGACCGCCAAATAGGCCGACAGCGCCAACCAACCGATCGATGTCGCCGGATGGGGAAGCCTGAGCCAGTGGATCGTCAGCAGCCAATGGAGGAGCCCGGCGAGCCACAGCCGCCGCCAGGGATGACGCGCCGTGCCGACACCATCCCGGGCGAGGATCAACCACGGAATCGGCGCCAGCCACGCGAGCATCCACAGATCGGCGGGGGGATGGACGAGGAACATCGTCACCGCACCGAGGAGCCCGAGGCGGAGCACACGGCGATCGACGTCCCTGGCGGGGAACGCTCCCGGCTCTCCGAACTGCGTCGCCCCAGTCATCGATCGATCCTCGTTCGTCAGGCCATCGCCCCGTCTCTCCTCAGTCGTGATCCGGAGCGGGAACGAACTCGGCAAGCACCGTGCCGGGGGCAACGGCGTCATCCTCGTCGACGAGGACACGCATCAGCCTCCCGGTGACCGGGGCCTCGAGATCGATCGTCACGCCGCCACCGAGAAGCTCGACCACCCTGTCTCCTTCGAGCACGTCGGTTCCCTCGGGCACCAGCCACAGCGACAGCACGAGCGTCACGCCGACGATCCCCACGTCCGGGACGACGAGGGAACGCGGCAGGGATTCCCCCGACGCCGTCGGCCCGGCGCCAGTCACCGCTGCTCTCGAAGCCACTGAAGGACGACGCTGCCGACCGCCTCCAGCGATTCGCCCGAGCAGGCGGCCGCGGTGTCACGCGTGGTGTGCCACGCCGGGTAGTTGAAATCGATGATGTCGGCGGTCGGAATCTTGCCGAGATTGCGCAGCGGCACGTGGTCGTCCTCCACCTCGTAGCCGGGGCGAGGAATGAACTGCCTCACCCCCATCCGCCGGGCCACGTCCCAGACCTCGTCAACCACCGGCCGGGTGTCGGGCCAACTGACACTCTTCGACTCCTGAAAGATGGCCAGATCGGCGTCGGCCACCATGTCGAGCACGAGCCCGGCCCGGTAGCTCCAGGTCGCCTCGCCCGCCTTTCTCCCCGCGGCATACTGCCGCGCGAAGTGGGTCGATCCGAGGAAGTAGGGATCGCGCGGGCCGAAGACATACTCCTCGCCGTCGAAGAGCACGAAGTCGACCCCCACCGGCCCCTCGAGGCCGGGCATCGCCCCGGCGAGTTCCATGAGGAGCGCCACGCCACTGGCGCCGTCGTTGGCGCCGACGAACGTGCCGCGCGGATCGTCCCGATCGCGATCGGGGAACGGACGCGTGTCGTAGTGGGCCCCAAGGAGGATCCGCTCTTGGCGGTCGGGATGCCAGCCGATGACGAGATTCTCCATCGCCACCCCCTTGCCCGATTTGCGATCGCGGATCTGGAAGCGCTGGGGGGTGACCGTCGCACCGGCGGCGCGGAAGTGGTCGACGATCATCTCCCGCTGCTTCGTCATCCCCTCCGAACCACTCACCCGCGGCCCGATGGCGACGATCGCCTCGAGGTGAGCCATCGCGCGGGCGCCCGAGAACGAGGCGACCGAAGCGGCGGGCGCGGCCGGCTCCTCGGCCATGCCACAGAGCGCCCCAACCGCGCCAAAGACGCTGGCCAAGAAGACCATGGCACAGCGGACTTTTGCCCAGGGCATGGAGCGCGTGAAACAGGAAGCCATGGCGGCATGTCCGGGGACGGGAACGCTGCCCCGGAAGGGGCCGGCGGTGACATCGGGCAGTCTACCGCTCGATCGCCAAATCCACCCAGAGACATTCAGTGGCTGGAAACCTTGTTTCCCCGTCGTTGTCGCGGCCAAACCGGGAGGCGTGGAGGAGTGGGAGGCGACGGGATACGATGACTCGGCAGGCGACTTTGCAGGATGCTCCACGGTGCGTGGAAGGCACCACCTCCGCGCGCCATCCGGGGAACGGTCCATGTCACGGCGATGCTCCGACGATGCTCCGGCTCTGCGGCTGCGGAAGAGCCCACAGCCCGGCGGGCGGACGGTCGCCGCAGGCCGGCCCGCTTCGCGGTGCCTGGCCGCCTTCCTGCTCCTCGTCCTCCTCGCCGCCGTCACGCCCCTCTCCGCCCGCGCCGGCGGTGGACCGGAGAACGTGATGCTCGTCGTCAATGCCTCAAGCCCCGCGAGCATCGAGGTCGCCAACGCCTGGATCGCGCTGCGGAACATTCCGCCGATCAACGTCTTCATGCTCCCTTGGGAAGGAAGCCGGGAGGCGATCCCGATCGGCACGTTTCGGGACGAGATCCTCCGCCCGATCCTCCAGGCGATCGACGGCCGGCGGCTGTCGTCGCAGATCGACCAGGTCGTCTACTCCACCGACTTTCCCTGGCGGATCGACTTCAGGGATGAGCTCCCCGCGCCGCTGGTCGGCCAGGACCACTTCCCGTTCGGATCGCTCACTGGGATGTCGACGCAGTATGGCGCTGTCCTCTCACGCCAATCGACCTATCTCGAGGTCGGTAGCAACCGCTATTGGCGGCCGCTCTCCGACGACGGTATTCCGCGCGAGACCCAGGGATTCCGATCGTGGTACGGATGGGGGGCGGCGGGTGAATTGCTCGAGGCGGGAGGGCCACGCTACCTCCTCTCGACGATGCTCGGCGTCACCCACGGCGACGCCAACACCGTCGCCGAAGTGGTGTCGGGGCTGGCGACCGCCGCCGCGGCAGACGGCACGCGGCCGCTCGGCACGATCTACCTCGCCGTCAACAAGGACGTGCGATCGACGACGCGCAGCCGCGACTTTAGCGCCATCGTCCGCGAGCTCGCCCGCGTTGGCGTTCAGGGGCAGTTGTTCGAGGGAACGCTGCCAGTGAGGAAGAAGGATGTCGCCGGACTGATGACCGGGACGCCGAACTTCGTCTGGGACAAGGCCGCTAGCACGATCGTGCCCGGCGCGATCTGCGAGAATCTCACGAGCTTCGGCGGGATCTTCACCGCGAACACCGGCCAGACAAACCTCGCCGAGTTCATCCGCTCAGGCGCTGCGGGCTCGAGCGGGACGATCATCGAGCCCTACGCCCTGCAGGACAAGTTCCCCCACCCCTCGATCCATGTCCACTATGCCCGTGGCGCTTGCCTGGCGGAGGCCTTCTATCAATCGATCCGTTCCCCCTACCAGATCCTCATCGTCGGTGATCCTCTCTGTCAGCCATGGGGGCTGATCCCCAGAATCACGGCGACCATCGCCTCCGATTCCTCGGCGCTGGAGACGGGGCGCGTGCTCGCGGGGAAGGTGTGGATCGAGCCGGTCGGCCAAGTCCCGAAGCATGCCCACGCCACCCCCGAGGGGAAGTCGGTGCACGTCGATCGGTTCGAGTTCTTCGTCGACGGTGTCCGCCACGGACAGTGCGCCGAGGGGGAGAGCCAGCAACTCGACACCACCGAACTCGCCGATGGCCACCACGAATTGCGCATCGTCGGGATCTCGTCGTCGACGGTGGAGACCCAGGGCCGGCTCGTCGTCCGCTTCACGGCCGCCAACCACGGCCGCACGCTCGCGCTCGGCGTCACGCCGGAGCGAGTGAGAGCCAATGGCACGGTGCGCGTGAGTGTCGCCGGCAAGGGGCTCGAGGGAGTGACGCTGTTCTGCAACGGGCGCGTCATCGGCCGCACCACCGGCCCCGAGGCGACCGTTGAGGTGCCGGCCGACGTGCTTGGCGTCGGGAAGGTGACGATCCGGGCGACGGGCCGCGCCGGCTTCGGCATCGCCAACACGGTCAACGCCGAACCGGTGACGATCGACGTCCTGCCGATGAACTGACCGCCCGGAGGCTTCCCGGAGGCTTCCCGGAGGCCTCCCGGAAGCACACCTTCGTGCCTCAGGTGGCAGCGAGGTGATCGGTGTCGTTGAAGCGGTGGAGCACCGGCCCGGGCCACTCGAGTACCGTCAGTGACGCGTTGGCCAGCGCCGGGAGCTTCGTGAACGGCCGCATCGCCGCCACCGCAAGCACCGGGTGGGCGGGGCCGAGAAGGCTGCCGAGCGCCGCGGTGAGGATGCCGCCGTGGGCCACGACGATCATCGAGGGGACGTCGCGCGCGGCGAGCTTCTCGAGCATCGCCCGACCGCGGGCAGCCAAGTCGGCCCGCGATTCGCCGCCGGGAATCCGGTAGCCGACGTCACCGCTCCGCCAACTGGCGACCGCCTCCGGGAACAGGACCTCGAGATCGGCCCAGAGATGCCCCTGAAAGACGCCGGCGTGGAGCTCGCGGAGATCGTCCTCGATCCGGAGGGGCCGATCGATGCGGGCAGCGATCGCGGCCGCCGTGTCGCGAGCGCGGCGGAGTGGACTCGTCCAGATCTCGGCGATCGGGATCGTGGCATGGAGGGAGCCGGCCCACGCCGCCACTTCTTGAGCCTGCCGATGTCCCAGCTCGGAGAGCGCGACGTCTTCCTGCCCTTGGACACGCTCCTCGACGTTGGAGACGCTCTGCCCGTGGCGGACGAGATACTGGAGCATGGGATGACTAACGGGGGGAGAGCGTCGGGACGACCGCGGCCCTGGCGGCCTCGCCGGCCGGCAACGGGGCCGGCAGGGCACGGCCGCCGTGCGTCTGCGAGAGCTGATCGACGAACGCCCGGCTCGATCCCTGGAGCACATAGACCTCGCTTGAATCCTGCGGCGCCCCGTGGGGACGGACGATGCAGATCACCTCGGCCTTCCCACCGTGCTGCCGGATCTGTTCGACGAGGGCCTGCTCGCCGGCGGAGAGGGCCCCGGCGGCGCTGGACTCGTTCGAGCCGGTCGGGAGGGCGTCGGCCCGGTCGCGGCGGTCGAACGACACCGGCGGCATCTGCGCCGGCATCGCAGGGAGATCGGCAGCGGCCACGGCAGCCACGGCGTTGCTGGGGTACGAGCTGCGGTAAACGAACGACAGGCCCGATTCGTCGAGCTGTTCGTGGATCGACGGGAGCGCGGCGAACAGCCCTTCGTTGTCGGTCGGATCGGCCGCGTTGCAGACGCCGATGAGCGTTCCGTCGGTGCCGAACAATCCGCCGCCGCTGCGCCCCTGCACCGGCTGGCCGGCGACTTGGACGTTGGGGGGCCCGAGATACTTGTCGACCGCGGTCACGCGGCTGTGGTGGATCGTCGGATCTTGTCCGCCATTGCAGCCGACCGTGACGACCGGCTCCCCAGTCGCAGTCGCGCGATCGATCCCACCGACGCGCACCGGCTCGATCGTGGCATCGGTGAAGATGCTGACCAGCGCCAGATCCCGCTTCAGATCCCAGGCGATCACCTGCCCGGCCAGCCCGCGCTCGCCGCGGGGAGAGAAGAGATCGACCTCGACGCGTCCCCTGCCGGCCGAGTCGCGGAAGATGTGGCCACAAGTGAGGATCAGCGCTTCCCCCTGACGGCAATCGATCACTGTCCCGGTGCCGAGCGAAACGCCATCAGCCCCCGCGACCCGGAGGCGGGCGGTGGCCGCAAGCAATCTGGCCTCGAGTGCCTGCCGGGCAGCAGGGTCGAGCGGCGGCGCGCTGGCGGCGGCGGGGAGCGGCCGCGGCTGACGCGGGGCCTCGGCGAGCGCGCGTGGATCGGGCCGCGGCGGTGCCTGGAGCGGGGAAACGGTCGGGGGCCCGACGACCGTCGCGGGAATCGTCGGCAGGGCGCGGGGCGCGGCTTCGAGGACAAGCGCCGCATCGACCGGTCGGGACGGGACGGGGATCCCCGGCACGGGGGCCGCTCCCGTCGCCGCGGGCATCGCCCGAGCTGCCGCGGGGCCGGCAGCGGAGCGGCTCTTGGCAAGCAATCGCTCGAGTTCAATCCGCGTCGTCGCCCCGTTGATGCGGTCGATCTCCTCCCCCTTGACGAGCAACACGTAGCAAGGCACCCCGGTGACCGCGAAGCGACGAACGAGGTCCCCCTCGCGGTCGACATCGACATGGCGGACGATCCAACCCGCCGCGGCGACTTCATCGACCAGCGGAGCCATCGATCGGCAGGGACCGCACCAGGAAGCGGTGAAGTCGAGGAGCATGACGTCGGAGGGGACAACCGGGACGCTCGAGGCAGGGACGGTCGGCGGCGCGGCAGCCAGAGGTGCGGCCAGTGCTGACAAGCCCGCCAGAGAGAGCGCAGCCCACGCGGCGGCGCGGAGGAACGACTTCATCCGTGGCTCCGTGGTCTGTTGACGGTTCGGCGGCGGCGTCGGGAGGATCCGGGCACGCATCGGGCCCGGCCGGACTTGGGGGCGGGATACTGCCGGGGCATCCCCCGGCGGGCAAGGCCACTTTCATGTTCGAGCGGTCTGCGGAGGCTTCCCAAGTCGCCCCGATTGCTGCGCCGTTTCCCCCTTCCCTCAGCCCTTCCTACAATTCCGTCTCGCTCCCCACCGGACCCCCTCCGTACGCTTTCGCCTTCCCAATCGTCACTTCCCCCCGGCGCCTGCCCACCATGAATGCCCCGACACGCCGCCGGATCCTCGTGACCTCGGCGCTCCCCTACGCCAACGGGCAGATTCACCTCGGGCACCTCGTCGAGTACATCCAGACCGACATCTTCGTCCGCTTCCAGAAGCTCCGCGGCCACGAGGCCGTCTACCTCTGCGCCGACGACACCCACGGCACGGCGATCATGATCCGGGCCCGGGCGGAGGGGCGCTCCGAGCGCGAGCTGATCGCGGCGATGCGCGAGGATCATCTCGCCGACTTCGCCGGCTTCCAGATCGAGTTCGACCACTACGGCAGCACCGACAGCGACGCCAACCGGCGCCTCTGCGGCGAGATCTGGCGGAGCCTTCGCGACAAGGGTCTCGTCGTCAGCCGCGACGTCAAGCAACTCTTCGATCCGAAGGCGGGGGTGTTCCTCGCTGACCGCTTCGTCCGCGGCACCTGCCCACGCTGCAAGGCGGCCGACCAATACGGCGACGCCTGCGAGAAGTGCAACGCCACCTACTCGCCGGCCGATCTCGTCGATCCCGTCAGCACCCTCTCCGGCGCCACCCCCGAGACCCGCTCGGCCGAGCATCTCTTCGTTCAGCTCGAGCCGATGCAGGGATTCCTCCGCGAATGGACGAAGAACTCCGGGGCCCTCGACCCGCGGATCGCCAACTACCTCACCGGCCATTTCCTCGGCGAGCCCCTCCGCGACTGGGACATCTCCCGCCCGGCCCCCTACTTCGGCTTCGAGATCCCCGATGCGCCGGGGCATTACTGGTACGTGTGGTTTGACGCGCCGATCGGCTACGTCGCCGCCACCGACGAGTGGTCGGCGGCCCGGGGGGGCTCCTGGAAGGCGTGGTGGCACCGCGGCGGCACCAATGAACCGGCCGCCGAGATCCACCACTTCATCGGCAAGGACATCACCTACTTCCACACCCTCTTCTGGCCGGCGATGCTCGAAGCAGCCGGGCTCGCTCTGCCGACGAAGGTGCGGATCCACGGCTTCCTCACCGTCAACGGTGAAAAGATGTCGAAGAGCCGCGGCACCTTCCTGTTGGCGCGGACCTACCTCGACCACCTCGATCCCGCCTGCCTCCGCTACTACTACGCCGCGAAGCTCTCCGGTGACATCGACGACATCGACCTCAACCTCGAAGACTTCGCCGCCAAGGTGAACTCCGACCTCGTCGGCAAGGTGGTGAACCTCGCCAGCCGGACGGCGCGGTGGCTCGAGGGGAAGGGGCTGTCGCAGACCTATCCCAACGACGGTGGCTTGTTCGCCCAAGGGGCCCTCGACGGCGCCGAGATCGCTGCCGCCTACGACGACTGCGACTTCGCCCGCGCCATGCGGCTGGTGATGGCGGCCGCCGACCGGGCCAACGCCTACGTCGATGCCGAACAGCCCTGGAAGCTCGCCAAGGCAGGCCCCGAAGCGGCCGAGAAGCTCCGCGACGTCGCCACCGTGGCGTTGAACCTCTTCCGCCAGATCGTCGTCTACCTGGCGCCGGTGCTGCCAGAATTGGCCGCCGAGACCGGCACCCTCGTCGGTGGCCCGATCCTTTCCTGGGAGGAATCGCGCCACCCGCTCACCGGCGTGCCGGTCGCCCCGTTCAAGCCCCTCGCCCGCCGGGTCGAGGCGCCCCAACTCGAGGCCCTCGTGGCTGCGTCGAAGCCCGCCACGCCACTTCCCCCCCCCTCTCCACTTTCCCCCCCTTCTGCACCGTCCAATCTTCCTTCCTCCGGAAACGCCTCCGTGACCACCGATCCCGCCGAGACCCTCGCCGCCGAACCGCTCGCCCCCCAGTGCACGATCGACGACTTTGCGAAGGTCGATCTCCGCGTGGCACGGATCCTCTCCGCGGAGGAGGTGCCGGAAGCGAAGAAGCTCCTCAAGCTCACCGTCAGCCTGGGCGGCGAGGAACGGCGGACCGTGTTCGCCGGCATCAAGGGCTTTCACGATCCGGCGGCGCTCGTGGGGCGACTCGTCGTTGTCGTCGCCAACCTCGCCCCCCGGCAGATGAAGTTTGGCTTGAGCGAGGGAATGGTGGTGGCCGCCAGCGGCGCTGGCGCCACAGGCGTCTATCTCCTCTCCCCCGATTCCGGCGCCTTGCCTGGCATGCGACTGCACTGACTGAGGCAGGCCAGCCACGGCCTGCTGGTCGGACTGAGGCAGGCCAGCCACGGCCTGCTGGTTGGGCGCGGGATGAGCCGCTGGGGAGTTCGAAGGCAGGCCAGCCACGGCCTGCTGGTCGGCGCGGGACAGGCCGCTGCGGTGTCCAGTCACGCCAGCCACGGACCGGTTGGCACCGGCGCGGTAGGATGAAGAGTGTTCGATGCCCGATCGTGTGATCGAGGTCGGGGCAGCGGCCCTCCTTCTCTCCACCGGAGTCCATCATGCCGCAGCCGACGATCCTCTTCTCCACCGACTTCTCCCATGCCAGCGACGCGGCCCTTCCCCATGCCGCGGCGCTTGCGCGCCAGAAGGGGGCCAGGCTCCTCATCGTGCATGTCGAGGAGCCTCCGCTGGCCTATGGCGGCGGAGAACTCTACTACGGCTTGCCTGAGCCCGACACCGCCCGGATCCGCGTGATGCTCGAAGCGGTGAAGCCGGCCGACCCGGAGGTCCCCTTCGAGCAACGCCTGACCATGGGAGACCCGGCCGCGGAGATCTGTCGGATCGCCGCCGACGAAGGAGCGGAGATGATCATCCTCGGCACCCACGGCCGCACCGGCCTGTTTCGCCTCCTCATGGGGAGCGTCGCCGAATCGATCCTCCGCCGGGCCCCCTGCCCCGTCCTCGTTTACCGTGAGCCCAGCCATCGAGTCGGGCAGCGCCCGGCCACGGCCGGCGTCTGATCTCCCGCCCCCACCGCCGCAGGTCGCGCGTGCCCGACCGTCCCGTCACACTGTCTGCCCCAGCGAGCGGCGTCGCGCCGCTCCGTGACCGCCTCGCCCACCGCGCCCGGGTCCGTGCCACGCTCCGCGAGCGCTTCGACGGCGCGGGCTTCATCGAGGTCGACACGCCGGTCCTCTCCCTCGAGGTTCTCCCCGAGGCACACATCGATCCGATTCCCGTCGCGGTCGACGGCACGGAGGCCCCGGTGCAGTGGCTCCAAGCAAGCCCGGAAGCCCTCATGAAACGCCTCCTAGCGGAGGGATCGGGGGCGATCTATCAGTTCGCCCGCTCGTTCCGGGCCGGGGAGCGGGGAGCCCTCCACGACGTCGAGTTCGTCCTCCTGGAGTGGTATGCCCCGGGCGCTACGCTCGACGCAACGGCCCCACTCCTCGCCGCCGTCTGCCGCGACGTCCTTGGCACGGAGGGCCTCGAGCGTCTCTCCTGCCGCGATGCCTTCCGGCTCCATGCCGGCGTCGACATCCTCGCCGCCACCCCCGCCGAATGGCGCGAAGCCGGCCGCCGCCGCGGGGTCGCCGCGCCGCACGGAACGGACGATCCCCCCGAGCTGTGGTTTGAGCTCCTCCTTTCGGAGGTCGTCGGCCCACAGCTCGGCCGCGGCGGCCGGCCGACAGCGCTCGAGCTCTGGCCAGCCACGCAATCGGCCTTCGCCCGACTCGACCCGGAGGATCCACGCCTCGCCCGCCGCTTCGAGCTGTTCGTCGATGGAGTGGAACTGGCCAACGGCTGGGAGGAGGACACCAGCCGCGCGCTCCTCGCCGCCCGGATCGACGACGCCAACCGCATCCGCGTCGCCGCCGGTCGGCCGGCGCTCCCCGTTCCCCGCAGGCTCCTCGAGGCCCACGGGGATGCGATGCCAGAGGGCGTCGGAGCGGCGCTCGGCTTCGACCGCCTCGTCATGCTCGCTGCCGGGGCCGAGACGCTCGACGCGGTCCGCCCCTTCGGCCTCCGCGAAGCCTGAGCATCAGGCCTGAGGGCTCTGGGCATCGGCTCTGGGCGCGGGGGGCGGTGAGGAACCGACCGCTACTGCCCCACGTTGGGAGCGATCCCGGCAACCATCCAGTTGTCAAACATCCGCTGTCCACGCGTCACCGGCTTGGATTGCATGAGCATCCGGATCTCGAGCGGCTTCGACCGCCCCCCACAAGGGCCGATGACGACGACGACGGCCCACGAGTCGGGAAAGCGATCCTCGGCGCCGACGCAGCGGAGCGTCGTCGCGGCATTGCCACACTTGCGGATGTCCTTGATGATCTCCATGCCGGCAAGCGAGGCCTCGGCTTGCCGCTCCTGGACATCGGGCGTCGCCTTGGCGCTCATCCCCATCCCCATCGGGGGCATCACTTGGGGCAGGCAGGTCTTGACGGCTTCCCCGAGCCGATCCTCCCGGACCATCTCGAGGAACATCGCCGCCGAAGCCTCGGCCCGCCTGAACGCCACCGTGCGCTGCGTGAGACTCGTCGCCACCGATTGCACGCCGAATCCGACCGCCAGCGCCAAGCCCGCCAGCGCCCACCAGCGGCCGGTCTTGCGATCCCCCCCCTCGGCCCGGTCGTCGCCATCGCCGCGTGCCGAGACATCCTTGAGCGCCACCACCGACAACGCCGAGGCGATCAGCGGGACGAGCAACAACGCCGGCGAAAACACCGCCGTTGCCGAAAGGATCCCGGCGATGAGGGCCACCACGGCAAGCACGCTCACCGGACGGTAGCCCGGCACGACATCCGTGCCTTCAGCGGCATCGGGCAGATCAGTTCGCATTCACCCGCAGCCCCTCGGACTGCTCCAACTTCTGGCGGCGGTCGGCATAGCGGAGGATGAAATCGTCATTCTTGTCAAACACGATCGCGCTCTCCGCCGGGTGGGCGAATGGCCCGCTCGACGTGGCAAATCGCACCCAGCTGAGCCACTTCCGGTCGGGGGCGAGGCCGAAGAACATCCGGCTCTCGGGGGTCGGCTGCACGAGACCGCGGGGGACGGCCGCGGTATGGAGGCTCGCGGCCGCGAAACAGACCATCACCCAGGCGGTGATCACCGCCACGAGCGGCCCGCCGACGAGCTCCACCTGCCTGAGGAACTTGACCTTCGTCGTCGATACCAAATCGGTGACCAGTCGCATCCCGAGGAGCACCACCGCGAAGATCGCCCACAGGCAGAGGAAATCGATGAGGTAGGTGTAGGAGGGCATCTTGGCATCGAGGAAGCCGGCAAGCCGTTCGTACCAAGCGGTGGCGAACGTCGCGGCAGCGACGATGTTGAGGAGCATGATCAGCCCGCTCCACAGCCCCTCGCGGGAGAGAACGAGCGCGATGGCCAGGAAGACGAGGATGAGGAGCAGATTGACGATCATGGTGGTGGTCCTTCCGATTCAGCTGCCGGTCTTCGGCGCGAAGATCCGCTGCATCTCTTCCATCGCGGTGGTGCCATCGAGCACCAGCCGCATCCCCTCGTCCCGCATCGGCTTCAGGCCGTCCTTGGCAGCGGCCTGACGGAGCACCTGGGCGTCGGCCTTCTTGGCGATCGCCATTCTCAGCGTCTCGCCGGAGGCGAGTTCGAAGATCGCCGTGCGGCCGAAATAGGAGGTGCCCGAGCAGATCCGGCATCCGGTCTCACTGGGGCGCTTGAGGGTCGGAAGCTCCTCTTTCGTCTTCTTGAACTTCGCGAGCATCTCCGGCGTCGTCTCAAACTCCTCCCGGCACTTCGGGCAGGTCTTGCGGACGAGCCGCTGCGAGAGGGAGCCGAGGAGGGTGCGGGCAAGGAGATCGGGCGGGATCCCCACGGCGAGGAGTTTGCTGACCGCGTCGATGGCATCACTGGCTCGGAGGCTCATGACGACGAGCTTGCTGTCATCGGCGTGCTTGATGAGCTCGAGGGCGAGCTCCTTGTCACGGAGGTCGCGGGTCACGATCCCAGCTGGATACTCACGCATCGCCCCTTCGAGGGCAGCCACGGGCGTGACGTTGGCGCGGGCGTCGTATCGCACCGGCTTGACGTTTTGGATCTCACGCGGCGGGGCGGCGGCATCCTCGATCGAGATGAAGTCGCGGAGCAAGCGATCGGCCGACGAGACAACGACGTCGAACGTCGTCGATAGCCCCGAGCCCGCCGGCGAGGAGAGGACGACGAGTCCCTTCTCGAGGCCCAACAGATGGGAGATCGTGTCGGAGATCGGCTTGGGGACACCGAGATCGCCCATCGACTTGAAGACCACCGTCGGCGTGTCGACATGGATCAGCACCTGTTCGCCGGTCGGCGCCGACTGCACCATGAGCTTGCAGTTGCGCGGCTTCCCTTCCGCCTGAACGGCGAAAGTGCCGGCGAGGCGGCCGCGGCGCTCCTTCGGATCGAGCCCGCAGAGGACTTTCAGCGACACCAGTGCCGCGTCAGCGGCATGCCGCTCCATCGGTGGCTCGTCGGCCCACACCTCCGCCCGCCGCCGCGATCCGCCCGAAGCCTGCATCCGGCGTGGCATCCACACCCCGTCGACTTCGTGCCGGACGTTGACGTCGGTCGGGCTCCACTCCATGAGCACCGTCGAGGCCCGCGAGCTGACGGCCATCTGGAGGATCTTCTTCGCTTCCTCGATCCCCTCGGTGGCCAGTGCCCGCTCGAGTCGCCCCTTGTTGTCGTCGGCCGACTTGCCTCCAGCAGCCTGGAAGGTGAGCGGGGGGAGAGCCTCGACTGGCTCGACTTCAGCCTCCATCTTGATGCCGAACTGGGCCAAAAAGCGCGAAAGGAGACGGCGCATGTGGCCGCTGGTGAGGACCTTCTCCGACTTCCCCACCTTGGCGTTGTGCTGCCCGGCATAGACGAGCGCCGGCACGAGCCAGGCCAGGGCCATGATCACCTGGCCAGCGATCGAGGAGGGGATCACCCAGGCCAGGAGGGCCGCCAGCGTGAACGGGAAGGCGGCCAGGGCTCCCCAGAGGTTGGGGCGGAGGGAGAGCTTCGCCGAATCGCGCGTAATCCAGTCGCTCGTCATCGCCCAGCCGACAACCTGCAGCCACCAGCAAAGCAGCGGCAGGATCGACAGCCCGCCCCCCGTCTCACGCGTGGCCCACTGCGGATTCGCCGCGGGCCAGCCTTGAGCCAAGACCGGCGTGGCGGTGAGCACAAGGGCCCAACCCACGACGGCCGCGGGGAGAATATTGGTCGACAATCGTCGCATCACGTCACTCCGATGCCCTTCAGCGCCATCATCAGCGCCTCGCGGTTGGGGGCGATCTCGAGCGCGTCGTTGCGATCGATGAGCCCCTGGTCGATGAGGCTCTTGAGGCTCATCGTGAAATCCTGCATGCCGTCGCGGTGCGACTTCTTGATGTGGTCGGCGAGAAGATGATCCTGCTCCTCGAGGATGTACTTCCTCACGAGGACGTCGAAGAACATCACCTCGCAGATCGGCACCCGGCTGACCCCCTCGCGGATCGACTTCAACAGCTTCTGCGCGATGATCCCCTTCATGTTGAAGGCGATGGCGCTGCGGATCGACGGGTGCTCCTCCTGGGGGAAGAGGTCGAGGATGCGGCCGATGCAGCTTGAAGCGCTCGCGGCATGGATCGTGCCGAACACGAGATGGCCCGTCTCGGCGGCGTGAATGGCCGTCTTGAACGTCTCCACGTCACGCAACTCACCGACGAGGATGATGTCGGGATCCTCGCGGACCGCGTGCTTCATCCCGATCTCGAAGTTCTTGACGTCGGTGCCGATCTCCCGCTGGTTGATCAGGCACTTGTCCTCGGTGAACACGAACTCAATCGGATCCTCGAGGGTGAGGATGTGCTTGCGGTAGGTCTGGTTGATGTAATTGAGCATCGATCCGATCGTCGTGCTCTTGCCGGAGCCGGTGACGCCCGCGAGGAGCACCATCCCCTGATCGAGGACGCACATCTTCTCCAGACTCGGCGGGAGGAAGAGCCCCTTGAAGTCGGGAATCTTGTTGTTGACGCGCCGCGCGACCATCCCCAGCGAGCCCTGCTGGTAGAGGAGATTGACGCGAAACCGCCAGCGAATGTCGTCGACGACGCAGGTGTGGGCGAAGTCGGCACCGCCATCGACATCGAGGATCTTCTTCTGCCGATCGTCGAGCATCGCGAAGCAGAGCCGCTGCATCGTCTCGTCGTCGAGTTTGTCGTGCTTGAGCGGCTGGAGCGAGCCCTTCACACGCATGAACGGGGGTTGGCCGACCTTGAGATGGAGATCGCTCCCCTGCAACCGCACCAGGGCCTCGAACAGCCTGTCGATTTCGAGGCGGTCCTTCTTCTTCTGGCCCCGGACGGGGGTGGCGGGAGTCGCGGGAGCGGTTTCGATCGTGGCCATGGCATGCCTGTCGAAGAGGGTGTGGTGGAACTCAGGAACTGCCACCGCGCCGGCAGGGCACGCCCGGGGCTGGCGCGTCGTCGCCCGCGGTCGCAGCCTTCAGGACGGGGGCGGACGGACCGTTATCCCCCGACGGATGAACAGTTCCTTGACCTCCCGGATCGTACACTGGCCGAAGTGGAAGATGCCAGCGGCCAGGGCTGCATCGGCCCCGCCGAGCGTAATCGCGTCGGCAAGATGATCGGGCCGACCGGCGCCGCCGCTGGCGACGACGGGGATGCCGACGGCGCGACTGACGGCAGCGGTGATCTCGAGGTCGTAGCCGTCGCGCGTGCCGTCGCGGTCCATGCAGGTCAGCACGATCTCACCCGCACCGAGCCGCTCGACCTCGCGGGCCCAGGCCACGGCCTCCAGCCCCGTCGGCACCCGTCCCCCGCTGACAAACACCTCCCAGATCTCCCGGCCATCTTTCAAAACCCGCTTGGGGTCGATGTTGACGACCGTGGCACAGCTGCCGAGCCGGTCGGCGACGCGCGAGACGAGCTCCGGCGTCCGCACGGCGGCGGAATTGATGCTCACCTTCTCCGCGCCTGCCTGAATCAGCCGACAGGCGTCGTCGAGCGTCCGAATCCCGCCGCCGACGGTGAACGGCATGAAGACCGTTTCCGACACCCGCCGGACCACATCGAGCATGATCGAGCGTTCCTCGTGGCTGGCGGTGATGTCGAGGAACACCAGCTCATCGGCCCCCTCCGCCTCGTAGCGGGCGGCGACCGCGACCGGATCGCCGGCATCGACGAGGTCGAGAAACTTCGTCCCCTTCACGACACGCCCCTTCTCCACGTCGAGGCAGGGAATGATCCGTTTGGCGAGCACGCATCAACCTCCGGCGGAGTGACCGATCCGTCCCTCGTCGGGGCTGGATGCGGTGGCATAAAGTCGGCGGGGAATCCGCCCGGCCAGGAACGCCTGGCGGCCCGCGTAACAGGCCGCCTGCATCGCCGCGGCCATCCGCAACGGATCGGTGGCATGGGCGATGGCGGTGTTGAGGAGGACGCCATCGACACCGAGCTCCATCGCCTCGGCGACGTCGCTCGCCGTGCCAACACCGGCATCGACAATAACGGGATAGTCGGGGTCGTCCCCCTTGAGATACTCCAGGCAGATCTTCAGGGCGTTGGGATTGAGGATCCCCTGCCCGGAGCCGATCGGGCTCCCGGCCGGCATCACGCTCGCTGCCCCGGCCTCTTTGAGCCGCCGGGCAAGAACCGGATCGTCGCTCGAATAGACGAGGACGGCGAAGCCCTCGGCGACGAGCCGGATCGTCGCCTCGAGCGTGCCAATCGGATCGGGGAGGAGGGTGCGCGTGTCGCCGAGGACTTCGAGCTTCACCCACTCGCTGCCAGGATTGCCGAGATCGCGGAGCAGCTCGCGGCCGAGCCTGGCAACGCGGACCGCCTCGTCGGCGGTGAAGCATCCTGCCGTGTTGGGGAGGATCGTGTAGCGCTTCGGATCGAGGTGATCGAGAATGTTCTCGCCGGCCGCGTTGACCAGCCGCTCGCGCCGCACAGCCACCGTGACGCAGTCGGTCCCCGCGGCCTCGAGGCACCGGGCCATCTCGGCATAGGAGCGGTATTTTCCGGTGCCGACGACGAGCCGACTGGAAAGCGTGATCCCGCCGATGGTGAGCGTCTCGGCGGTCGATTGCACAGGGGGCATGGGGGGCGGAGGCATCGTGGGATCGGGAGAAGGAAACCCTCGGCAGGGCTTTGAGCCTAGCAGGCTTTCGGACCGGTGGCACTCCGTGGCCATGGACGTCGGAATCGGCTGCTCCGCGGCGAACGCGTCCGGGGCGGGGCGACAACGCCCGCTCGAGCGATCAACCGCCTCCGACGAGCGTCACGATCTCGATCCGATCCCCTGCCGCAAGCGTCCACGCCGCGAGGTCACGCCGGGGGACGATCCGCTCGTTGATCTCCACCGCGAGCGGCCGGCCGGCGAGGCCTAGGGCCGTAACCGCATCGAGGGCCGATGCCCCGGCGGCAAAGGCCCTCGGTTCGCCATTCACGGTCACCGAGAGCGACGCCGGCGCACCGGCCGGCAGAGCCGGTGGCGTGGCGGCATCGACGATCGGATCGGGGTCGGTCACGGGGCTGGCGGCAGGGGCGACTGGAGCAGGGAGAGCCGGAACTTACCGAGATTGTGGGTGCCGTCGGCGAACTGATGCTCGATGGTGAACAGGAGGACGCTTCCGGCCGGCAGGGCCACTTCGGGGGCGAGCTCGAAGGTCAGCGCGTGATCCTTGCCGACCTCGGGGGCAATCGCCCAGCCCGATTCCGGATTGTCGTCGATCGTGGCCGCGGCGGGATATCCCCCCTGCTCGAAATCGGCCTTGGCCGTCGCCAGCTTGACGACGTTGGGAGCGTCGGCGCTCCCCGGTGCCCCCGACTGGATCGCAAACCTGCTGACGACGACGTTGCCGTTCCCGGCCCGGCCCGGCCCCATCGCGGGGAGACTCGGATCGGTCAGGGCCTCGAGCTTGACCGCCGCGACGTTTCCCCCCGCCGGAACGATCGCCTTGATGGTGTAGACGTCCTTGGCGAGGCTGCCGGTCACGAGCACGATCCCATCGGCAGCGATGGCACCGGTGGCACCGGCCGCGCTCTTGAACTCGGTCGGCACGACCGCCGCGAAGGCGGGGGCGGCTGGCGGCGGCGGCGGCGGCAACGGGGCGAGCTCAGGCGACGGGACCGGGACGATCCGTCCGCCGGCATGACTGCCGATGAACATCGACTGGCCATTGGGGGCCACGGCGACGCACCACACGCTCGACGGCTTTGCTCCTTCGACCGGCGGCGGCCCCTTCTGCTCGGCCTTCGAAGCCACGTCCCAGAACTTCACCGCCCCGTCGAGACTGGCACTGGCGAGTCGGGCGTTGTCAGGGGTGAAGGAGACGCTCGTCACCCAATCCTTGTGGCCGGCGAGCGTGCCATGTTCCTTGGAGTCGGCGGTGTTCCAGAGCTTCACCACTCGGTCGGCACCGGCCGTGGCGAGCTTCGAGCCGTCGGGGGAATAGGTGACGGCCCAGAGGGTGTCGGCGTGTCCTTCGAGCTTCCCCTTTTCGGTGCCGGCGGCCACGTCCCAGAGCTTGACGAGCTTGTCGCCGCCACCGGTGGCGAGCGTGGCGCCGTCGGGGGAGAAGGCGACGGTCGTGACGGGGCCGCCGTGGGCGGCAATCGTGCGGATCTCGGCGTTCGCGGCGGTGTCCCAGACGACAACGGTGCCATCCTCACCGGCCGTAGCGAGCTTCGTGCCATCGGGGGAGAAGTCGAGCGAACGGACCCAGCCCTTGTGCTTCTTGAGATCGGCCTTGAGGGCCCGGCCGGGGAGGTCCCAGAGCTTGACGAGGCCGTCGTAGCCGGCCGTGGCGGCGAGCTTGCCGTCGTTGGAGGCCTTGATCGCCCACACCGCCGTCGGGTGGCCGGCGAGGTCGCCAGCCCGGTTGCCGTCGGCCGGATTCCAGATCGCGGCGTCACCGGGACGGTAGAGGAGACTCTCGCCGCCGGAGGTGAGGAGTTGGGCGCCGTCGGTGGTGTAGTCGGCGGCGATCACCCAGCGGGTGTGAGCCGGGAGGTTGGCAGCGGGGGCCGGAGGAGCAGGCGTGGCGGGATCCTGAGCGGAGGCCCGGCCGCTGCCGACGACCAGCAGACCGATGATCGCAGCCACGCCGAAGAGGCGGTGCGAACGGAGGTGGAAACCAGGGACGCTGCAACTCATGGTCGGCTCCTCTGCCGGGACGCTCAAACAAGATTCGGTGATCGGGTCGGTGGAGGAATGCAGGGACGTTTCCCCCCCTGGACCCCTTCCCCGTATCGACGTGGCAAAGAGTATAGTTTGCCCAAGCCCCCTGTTTCCAACCACGGTGTCAGGGGATTCCCGGAACCGATCCCCGGTTTTGTTTCCCTCACTCTGTTCCCCTCTCCTTGGGACCCGCGTCATGGCCACCTCCTCCCGCTCGAAGTCCCCTGCCACCCCGCGGCGGAAAGCCGACGTTGTCCTCGTCGCCAGCGGCGACCTCCGCGAGGAGGCCAATCGGGTCTGCTGGCCGGCCCAGAAGCAGATGGAAGCGGATTTGACGCGGGCCTTCGCCGCCGCCGGCCGGACGCTCGTTCGCGGCCACGCCCCCTCGAAGGCCCGCGGCCACGGCTTCATCGCCAGCGCCCGCGAGGGGATCGACGTGTTCGCCACCATCGACTCCACCGCGCCGCTCGTCGTCGCCGAGGCTGTCTGGCAATACTCCAACCACGTCCTCCCTGGGCTCTCCAGTCACTCCGGGCCGATCCTCACCGTCGCCAATTGGTCGGGGCAGTGGCCGGGGCTTGTCGGGATGCTCAACCTCAACGGCTCGCTCACCAAAGCGGGCGTCCCCTACGCCACGCTCTGGGCCGACGACTTCTCGAGCGCCGGCTTCCAGCGCCACCTCGAATCGTGGCTCGCCACCGGCAAGGTCCGCCATGACACGAGCCACGTCGTGCCGATCGCGGCGGTGAAGGTGCCCGGGAAGCTCGAGCAGATCGGCGCCGGGATCGCCGCGGAGCTCCGCGAAAAGAAGGCCCTCATGGGGGTCTTCGACGAGGGCTGCATGGGGATGTACAACGCGATCATCCCCGATCGGCTCCTCCACGCCACCGGGGTTTTCAAGGAGCGTCTCAGCCAGTCGGCCCTCTACCACGAGACGACGCAGGTCTCCGACAGCGAGGCCCGCGAGGTCTTCCGCTGGCTCGAGGCGGCGGGGATGACCTTCCACTTCGGGAAGGACGAGGCCGCCGACCTGACCCGGGCCCAGGTGCTCACGCAGTGCCGGATGTACATCGCCACGCTCCGCCTCGCGGAGCGCTTCGGCTGCGATCTCGTCGGCATCCAGTACCAGCAGGGGCTCAAGGATCTCCTCCCGGCCAGCGATCTCGTCGAGGGAATGCTCAACGATTCGAAGCGGCCGCCGGTCTGTGCCTCCGGCTCCACGAAGCCGATCTTCAAGGGGAAGCCGCTGACCCACTTCAACGAGGTTGACGAGTGCGCCGGCCTCGATGGCCTGCTCACGCAGCGCGTCCACGAGGCCCTCGGCGAGCCGACGGAGAACACGCTCCACGACATCCGCTGGGGGGATTGGGACCGCTCCAACACCACCGACCAGTGGGTGTGGGTGTTCGAGATTTCGGGCGGTGCGCCGCCGGCCCACTTCACCGGCAGCTGGAAGGGGGCCCACGGCTACCGCCAGCCCCCGATGTACTTCCGCCTCGGCGGCTCGACGCTCGCCGGCGTCAGTAAGCCGGGGGAGATCGTCTGGAGCCGGATCTGGGTCGACGGCACCGGCGCCGCCGAGAAGCTCTGCATGGACATCGGCCGGGCGAGCGTCGTCAAGCTCCCCGAGGAGGAGACACAGCGGCGTCTGGAATCAACGACAAAGCAGTGGCCGATCATGCACGCGGTCACGCATGGCGTCTCGCGCGATCAGATGATGGCCCGCCACAAGGCAAACCACGTCCAGGTGGCCTATGCCAAAGACGCCGCCGGCGCCGACCGCTGTGCCCTGGCGAAGGCCGCCGCCGCCCGGGCCCTCGGGATCGACGTCGTCTTCTGCGGCACGCGTGGCCCCGGGGCCGCGGCGAGCAGCCGTTGGGACAACTGACCGATCCCGATCGACAGCTAACACACTTCCGCGAGAGAGAACACCATGGCTCCTTCCGGCCCACATCCCGGCTTCCTCGGCATCGACGCCGGCACGCAGGGGCTGTCGGTGATCTTCACCGACGCCAACTTGAAAATCCTCGCTACGGGGGAGGCGGGTTATGAGATGGTGCCGGGCCTCGGAACGGAGTGCTACGAGCAGGCCCCGGCCGACTGGGAGCGGGCCCTCGGCCTAGCGATGGCGGCCCTACGGAAAAACCTTGCCGCCAAGGGGATCGAGCTTGTCGTCGCGGCGATCGGTATCTCCGGTCAGATGCATGGCGAGGTGCTCGCTGATTCAGAGGGAGCGGCCCTTGCGCCGGCGCGGCTGTGGTGCGACGGTCGCAACGAGGCCGAAGCGGCCGAACTGACGGCGCTTCTCGGCGTGAAGATGCCGAAGCGGATCACCTCCGCGCGCTTCCTGTGGACGGTCCGCCACCGCCCCGACCTCGCCCGCCGCACCGCCCATCTCACCACCCCCGCCGGCTGGATCGCCTTCCGCCTCACCGGGCAGCGCCGCCTCGGGATCGGCGATGCCGCCGGGATGTTCCCGATCGATCAGGCCACGCTCGATTACGACCAAAGACTCCTTGCCGATTACGACCGTCTCGTTGCCGCGCAACCGAGCGGCCCGTTTCCAAAGCTCGCCGCTCTCCTCCCGAAGGTCGCCAAAGCCGGTGAGGATGGTGGCGCTCTCGACGCCCACGGCGCCGCCCTCCTCGGCCTGCCTCTCGGCACGCCGCTTGCGCCGGCCGAAGGGGATCAGCCCGCGGCGCTCGCCGGCTCGCTCATCGGCGCTGCCGGGCAGGTGTCGATGAGCTTCGGCACGAGTGTCGTGGCCAACTCGGTCGGCGATCGGGCCTTCCAAGGGATCTCCCGCGCGGTCGATCACTTCTGCGCCCCCGACGGCAAGCCGATCAACATGGTCTGGATCCGCAACGGCACGACGCCGATGAACACCGTTGTCGGCATGTTCGGCCTCGCCGGCGCCGGCTCTGGTGGCAAGGCTTTTGAAACGCTCATGCCGCTCCTGCTCGCCGCGCCGGACGATTGCGGTGGCCTGCTTGCCCTCCCTTTCATTGACGACGAGCCTGGCGTCGGCGTGCAGCGCGGCGGCACGGCGCTTGTGATGGGCCTCAACGAGCGCAATGCCACGCCAGGAAACGTCGCCCGGGCGATGCTCCTGGCGACGATCTTCAACCTCCGCCACGGGAGCGACATCCTCGCCACCCAGGGCTATCCGCGCACCGAGATCGTCCTCTCCGGCGGGCTGACGAAGACGCCAGCTCTCGGCCAGATCCTCGCCGACGCCTTCGACACGCCGGTGACGATCCTCGCGGGCGCCGCCGAGGGGAGCGCGTGGGGCGCGGCACTGATGGCCGCCTACCGCGATGCGGTGCTCGCCGGCGACACGCGCGACTGGGCCACCTTTCTCACCGCCCATCACTCAGGCACTCCAACCCGCTTCCTCCCGCGGCCTGCAGCCGTGAAGACACTCGCCGCCGTCCATGCCCGCCACCAAAAACTCCTCGCGGCGCAGGCCGCGCTCGACGCCGCGGCGGGGTGAGGCTTGGTGCCCGCGCTGCCGCGGGCAGCGGCTGCACGGACTTGACGATACAGGTTCGATGAAAGGAGCGAGCATCGCTTCGCTCCGTGCTTTGGGTGACTGCCCCAGGTCCCACGGGTACAATTCCGTGTCGCCCCTGGAAAAAAGCTCATGACGCCTACCGATCGAATCACCGTTCATCCCCAGCAATGCGGCGGCCGTCCGTGTGTGCGTGGCATGCGCATTCGGGTAAGCGATGTTCTCGACCTCCTTGCTGCAGGCCTGTCGCCCGCTGAAGTCGTGGCCGAACTACCCGACTTAGAAATCGAAGATGTCACTGCTTGCCTGAAGTTTGCAAGCCTTCAGGTGTCTCAACCCGGGGCCGCAGCGTGATCATCTGGCTTGATGCTCACCTCTCACCGTCGATCGCTCGATGGATTGCCGAAAACTTCGCTGGAGAGTGTGCTTCAGTACGCGACCTTGGGCTGCGTGACGCGCTTGACCCGCCCATCTTTGCTGCGGCGCGGGCGGCTGGTGCGAGCGTCATGACGAAGGATGCCGACTTTGCAAAAATGGTGGAGCGTTTTGGCCCGCCGCCGCGTGTTATCTGGCTCCGATGCGGCAATACATCAAACGCTGCGTTGAAGGATCTCCTCGTCCGTGAGTTGCCGGCGTGCCTCGTCAGGCTGGCGGATGGCGACTCAATCGTTGAGTTGGGGCAGGACCGGGACAGCGAACCGGGCGTTGGAGCACAAGGCGGGGGCGGGTAGTCTGATGGGGGGCAACGCTCCAGCGGTCCCGCAGCTGCTGAGCTCTTTGGCTTACTGACGACACATGAATCGCCAATTCACGACGATCGAAGCCCTCCTTGATCACGACGAGGCTTCGCCGTTGGAATGGAGCACATTCGACGATGAATTGTGGATGCTCCTCGCCCGCTTCCTCCCACGGGCAACGGCTACACGAACCTGACGCGGCCGGCAGACCGCCGTGTTTGCGTTTCCAAAACTCGGCAACATCATCGAGGGAAGGTTAGTTTTTGGCCAGGCCTTTTGTGACTCACTTTTCGGCCAGAATTGAACCACAAAGCCGTTTGTCGTCAACAAGTGAGACACAACGTTCCTGCGACGGCAGGGCGATTGCGCCATGAGGCGGGTTGTCAATTTGCCACCGGCTGTTCGGCGCGCTAAAGTAGCGAGGCCGAAGGGAAAGACAGATCGCACAACGACAAGTTCGGTATCAGACGCGGAGGGCCGATAGATGGCAGACGCGACCGAGTCGGAATCTGACTTTCAATTCCTCGAGCCTCCCCCTGACCCTCAACTCCTGCTGCCCGCCGACCTCCGCTCGGACTGGGTGGTCGTTCCAAGGGCCGTGCTGGAATGGCAGCAATCATCGGTATGGCGGGCGGCCGTCTGCGTAGCGGTGTGGCTCGCGTCGCGGGACCTAAATAGTTGGTCGGGCCCTTTATGTATTATCGCCTGGTTATGTATCGAATTCGGGGGCGGCCTTAATGCGCGTATGAGGACCGCGGGAACGCTCCGAGGTCGCGTCCATCCCGATCCTTTGAGCTACCGCACGCCGCCACCTTCGCCCCCTTCTCGAGGTTGGCGAAGGCTTTGATCGCCGCCCCCCTTGTCTCTGGTCGATGCCGGTCGAGATTTCTGCCGAGCGGCGGGCGGAACTGCAAGCGGCGGATCGCTGCTCATGAGCGGTCGCCCGAGCAGTTGCTCACGTGGGAAGCGGTTCTCGATCGGCTTCGTGATCGTCGATGGAGTTCGTGCTTCGGTATCTCCCCGAGGTCGTCGCGGACCTCGATGCTGGGCGCAGGTGGGACTTGGAGCGATCCGCAGGCCTCGGCTCGGACTTCATCGTCGAGTGCTCCGAGGCCTTCACGGGGGGGCCCCCCCTCGTTGAAGCTCCGCGTGGAAGAGGTGAAGCCCCACGGTACGATGTCGGTGTTGGCATTCGCCGTATCCGCGTCTGGAAAGCACTGTCCATCATGAAGAGAATCACGGTCGATCCGAAGCAGATGAACGGCGTTCCGTGCATTCGTGGGCTTCGCATTCCCGTTGCAACCGTCGTCGGGATGGTGGCGGAGGGGATGACGCCCGCCGAGATCCTCCGCGATTTTCCCGACCTTGAAGCAGAGGATGTCCATGCATCGCTGCTTTATGCCGCGGAGGCCGTGCGGGAACGGGAACTTCCCCTCCGCCATGCGTCATGAGGTTTCTCATCGACAACGCACTTTCGCCTGTCGTTGCCGAGGGATTGCGTCGGTCTGGTCACGATGCGACACATGTCAGGGATCACGGCTTGGCGGCCGCGGAAGACTCTCTGATCTTCGATTACGCGTTCCGCGAGCGCCGGGTGATCCTGTCGGCCGATACTGATTTCGGCACGCTCCTCGCGCTGCGTGAGGCACCGCTGCCATCGGTCATCCTGTTTCGCGGGGCAACACCCAAAAAGCCCGATCTGCAAACGCGACTCTTGCTGGCGAACCTGGACGAGATCGCGACGATGTTGGAACGAGGCGCGATCGTGGTCATCGAGCCGCAACGGATGCGAGTTCGGATGCTGCCGATCAGCGGCCCGAAGGATTCGACTTCCGGCGATGGCGTCTGAAGACGCTGCCCGCGAACCCGTCACGACGACAACGGCCCGCCCTCGTCTGAGGGTACCGTCTACCGCCGGCCCGATCGGCGCCGGGTGGGGGAACTGGCACAAGATCACCCGCGGCGACGGGATGCGAGTGAAGATCGCCGTCTCCGGCGGACCGTTCCGCCCCGGCCAAGAGCTGTGACCCTATCGCGCGGGGGACGTGATAGGCTTAAGAAGAGTACCGTTTGAAGCCCCCTCCTTTGGTCATCGGCAGCCTGGCCGGAGCCGACGCCCGAAGAGAGCTTGGCTCTGAATTGGCCACAGGCTCTTCGGCGATATAACACGCCGAGTCGGCTGGATGTACACACCGAATAAGTACAAGTCAGGCGGCACTCAATGCACTTCGGACCACGATTGATGCGCAGCGTTGCACCCTTCGGCGAGGCCGCAGAGGAAGTCAGCAGTTTGCGGGAGGTGCTTGCAAAGTGCCCTGGCGTGAAGGCGGTGAAGTCTATTGAGCCGCATAGCAAGGGTGGCTACGTAGCCGTTATGGATTTCTCGATGGATGATCTCAATCAATACATTGAGCATTTGGAGAAGGCCGGCTGGATGAACCTGTTGTGAGCTCATTTCGCAAAGCAAAGCCTCGGCGAGAAGTGCCGCCTAACCAGTCGCTCGAGCCGACTCGCGTCGGAAGGCCGCCGCTCGCGGCTCAGCTTCAACGGTCGCCGTCATCACGACGAGATCTGGGCATCACGATGCAGTGGGGCGCGGGATCGGGCTCATGGCGTCGCCCGCAAGGCCCTCCCGCCCCCCTCTCACTCCCCGCCGAGGTTCACCGGCCCGAACTGGATGCCGCCGCCGGAGCTCTTTGATTTCACCCGGCGGAACGGGTGCACCCAGCTCGCCAGCGACTGCGGGCTGCGGGAGTTGATCCATACCCGTCCGCGGCCAGAGAAGGAGAGGAGGAGCTGATCGGAAAACAGAAAACTGCGGATCTTGCGGGCCCTCGTGAGCCGGTAAGAAAGGCTCGGCTCCCAGGCGACGACGTAGCCGTTGTCGATCGTATAGTCGCTGCCGCCGTCGAGGTCGATTTCGTCGATGGCGCCGTAGCCACTGAAGAACATCGTCCCGCTGCCGGTGGCACGAAGCACGAAGAGTCCTTGCGCGAACAGACCTTTCAGCCCCTCCGACTTGCTCTCGCAGCGGATTCCCTCGGTCGAGGCGAGGAACGCACCGCGCTGGAGGAGAAGCTCCTCTCCCTGGAGCTGCCAGGGGACGATCTCCCCCGACATTCCCGGCGCGAAGGCGATCCGGGCCGCCCCCCCTTCGGCTTCGTAGGTGTTCTGGAAGAACGTCTCCCCGGAAAACACCGCCCGCTTGAGGCCGGCGAGGATCCCGCCGCGGGTCGTCGTTTCCGACTTCACGTTGCCATCCATCCAGGCCATCGCGCCGGCCTCGGAGATGATCCGCTCTCCGGCAGCGAGGGTCACCTCGAGAATGCTGAAGCTGGGGCCACAGAGGATCTCGTGGTTCATGACTGGCGCTCCGGAAGGAGGGGCCCGAGCTGCCGGCCGAAGCGGGTGGGGTTGTGCGACTGGAGGATGATCCGACCCTTCCCAGAGAAACGCATCACGAATCCCTCGCCAGAGAGCCAGGTGTTGATCCAGCCGCCGCCGACCTTGTCGATTCTGTAGGAGAGCCCTTCGGTGAAGGCGACGAGGTGGCCGGTGTCGACGATCAGTTCACCGTTGATCTCCATGCTCGTGAGCATCCCGAGCGCCGAGACGAGGAGCGCCCCGGAGCCACTGACGCGGAGCAGCGAAAGCGATTCGCCGCCGAGCAGACCCCGCAGCCCCTGGAAGCGGGTGTCGAGGGCGAGCGTGCTTGCGGCACCGAGAAAGCTTCCCCCCGCGCACAGCCAGGCTTCGTCGGGGGAGACATTTACCTCGCGAACTTCTCCCATGTGCGTCGGCGCGAGGCCGACTTCGCCCGGTCGGCCGTCGGTGACCTCGTAGGTGGAAAGAAAAAAAGTGTCGCCGGTGAACAGCCGGCCGAGGCCGCCGAGGATCCCCCCTTTGCCGCGGCTGCCGGTGGTGACGTCGATGTCGATATTCGAGGACGCGCGGATCATCGCCCCGGCATCGGAGGCAAACCTTTCCCCCGGCTCCAGGGAGACGAGCGCCCGCGAGAACAGCCCTCCTTTTGAAATGTCGATCTGCATGGGGTCTTCTCGCTAGCCTTGGCAGAAGGGGGCGAGCCAGCGGACAAAGCCCCCCAGCTGCCGTGTCTGGAGGAAGATCCGCCCGGAGCCGGTGAACGCCATAACCAGCCCTTCGCCGGAGAAGAGCGTTTTCTTGACACTCCCCATGCCGCGGATCCGGTAGTCAAGGGTCGGCTCCCAGGCGACGAGGTGGCCGGTGTCGACCGTGAGCGAGCCCTTCACGTCGCGCTCGATGACCGCGCCGTAGGTGTTGAAGAAGACGGGGCCAGAGCCAGTGGCCCGGAGGATGAACGGGCCTGTGCCAGAGAACCACGACCGGCCGCCGCCATATTCGGTCGTGAGGTTGACGCCCGGGCCACAGGCAAGAAACGAGCCGGCCGCAAGGAGCAAAGCGTCCCCCTCGCCAGACAGCTCTTTGCAGAGGACCGTGCCGGGAAAGGCAGGGGCGATCGCCATGGCGCCTGCCGTCTCGGTCGAATACTCGCTCAAGAACAGCGATTCACCGCCAAGGAGCTTCCGCTTGACGGCGGTGAGCAGGCCACCGACAAGCCGCGGCTTCACGTGCATCCCGGCGGTCATGAAGCTCATCGAGCCGGCCTCGACGACGACCGACTCGCCGGCGGCGAGGGTGAAGCTGACATTCCCCCGGTCGGGATTGCCGATGATCGTGTGTTCCATGCCCCACTGCCTCCGGAAGTGAGCCTACTCCCCCGCCGCTCCGAGCGGCTACAGCTTTGGCGTGGGGACATCGATTCCGGGAGGCGGCCCCTCGGGCCCGCAGGCCCGCGGAACGAGACCGTCCTGCAGGCAACGGCGACGGCGTCTCCCGGCGGCCATTTCAGCCCGGTATGATCGGGGAATGGATGCCGCCCCCCTCCTCGTCCGCCTGCTGAAAGCCTTCGATGCCGCCAGGCTCGAGACGGTCTTGATCGGCAATGCCGCCGCGGCGATCCACGGCGCACCGGTGACAACGCTCGACTTCGACTTCATGTTCCGAGCCACCCCCACAAATCTCCGCAAGCTCAAAGCCGTGGCAGCGGCACTCGGGGCGGTGATCCTCCGCCCCTACTATCCCGTCTCGAATCTCTATCGGATGGTCGATGATGCCACCGGGCTGCAGGCAGACTTCATGCCGGCGATCCACGGCGTCCGGTCGTTCGAGGGGCTG
>Ga0209188_1000809_pt1 | contig 28272 bp, 29 predicted proteins | sample C_130625_EF_Meta_FD_187307 | JGI IMG/M metagenome (GOLD analysis project Ga0209188, IMG submission 187307) | Freshwater microbial communities from Lake Croche, Canada to study carbon cycling - C_130625_EF_MetaG (SPAdes) (version 2) | ecosystem: Environmental > Aquatic > Freshwater > Lake... | reverse complement strand
TCTTGGTCCATGACTCCAAAATACCCTGCCAGTAATGTTTTAGGCTTTAGCAATGGCAAAACTATTTGAACCAATAGTCGTTCGCGGCTTAGAGGTGCGAAACCGAATTTGGGTTCCGCCACTGTGCGAATACTCCTGCGAAAACAAAGACGGTGTTCCGACCGACTGGCATTTAGTCCATCTTGGTTCAATGGCGATTGGCGGCGCAGGCTTGATAATTGCCGAGGCAACCGGAATTGTTGCCGAAGGGCGCATCTCTCCTTGGTGCCCTGGCATTTATAACGACGAACAGGTTCAGGCCTGGAAGCGCGTGACCGATTTCATTCACAGCCAGGGAGCAAAAGCGGCGTTGCAGCTCGCTCATGCTGGCCGCAAGGCTTCAACTCACCGCGAGCAATCGGGCCACGGTTCGATTTCGATCGCCGAAGGCGGATGGCAGTCAGTTTCGAGCACGAGCGAAGCGTTCGAAGGTTATGCCGCCCCTCGTGAACTTGAGACTCATGAGATTCCAGTTTTGGTTCAGGCTTGGGCAGCGGCGGCAGCTCGAGCCGTGGCCGCAGGCTTCGACGCCGTGGAGATTCACGCAGCTCACGGTTACCTTTTGCACCAGTTTTTGTCGCCCCTAACCAATAAACGAACCGATGAATACGGCGGCAGCCTGCAAAATCGAGCGAAATTTGTCTTGGATGTTGTCGCCGCCGTTCGCGAGGCAATTCCAAATTCGGCGCCAATCTTTGTAAGGTTTTCGGCCACCGATTATGCCGAAGGCGGGGTAACTCCAGAGGACATCGCGACAGTTGCAAAATGGTGCGCTGACAAAGGTGCCGACCTTTTTGATATTTCTTCTGGTGGGCTCATCACGGGCGTAAAAATTCCAACCGGTCCGGGATACCAGGTGCCTTTTGCTGAAACCGTTGCCGAAAGAGTTGGACAACCGGTTTCGGCCGTCGGCCAGATCACGTCTGCAATTCAAGCCGAGAAGATTCTTGAAGATGGTCAAATCGCAGTTGTGATGCTCGGCCGCCAAAGCATGCGCGATCCGCACTTTGCGCTGCGAGCTGCCCATGAGCTCGGAGTTGAAATCGACTACTGGCCGTTTCAATATGAGCGCGCCAGGTGGCCAAAGACCGGCGTCTAAACGCTAAAGCTAAGAACCAGCAGTGAGTTAACGTCGCGTTACGTCGTCGACTTCACCGACGAGCTCTTCAATGATGTCTTCAAGAAACAGCACACCCGTGATGTTGCCCTGTTTGTCGAAAGATTTAGCAAGGTGTGCCTGAACTCGCTTCATGCTCGCGAGGGCGTCTTCGAGCTCCATTGAAGCGGGCAAAGATAAAAGGCTGCGGATGCGCTTCGCGGGGACTGCGCGATCGGCTTCGTCGAGTCGCAAATCAATGACGTCTTTGAGGTGAAGGTAACTGGTGATTTCGCCGTCTTCAGAGCGCAGGACGTAACGCGAGAAACCATACTTTGCGACGGCCTGTTCAATCTCGCGTGGGGTGACGAAGTAGTCGAAGACCACGAGCTGGTCAATCGCAACCGCAACATCCGAGACCTTTTTTTCGGTGAACTCAAAAGTGTTAGAGATTGTGCCGCTTGAGTCGCTCAAGACTCCTTCTCGAGTTGAGTGCTCAACGATGTCTTCAACTTGATCGAGGGTGAAAGCCGAGTTTGCCTCATCCTTGGGCTTTACTCCGACCGCTTTCAAGACCAGGTTTGCGAACGCGTTCAAGAAATAGACCAAAGGGGTCAACACGCGAGCGAAGCCAAACAGCATCGGCACCAAAATAAGGGCGGCTCGCTCGGGAACCGCAAACGAAATCTGTTTTGGAATCATTTCGCCGACAACCACGTGCATAAAAGAGACCAGGGTAAGGGTCAAAGCAAAAGCCACACCGGTTTCAATCGCGTTACCCCATCCGGTTAGGTGAAGTGCAGGTGCCAAGAGGTCGTGCACAGCCGGCTCGGCAATCACCAGCAGCAACAGCGAACAAATGGTGACACCGATCTGCGAAGCGGCAAGCATCAGTGGCACTTTCTCCATAGCGTGAATCGTGGTTTTGGCCTGCCGGCTTCCGGCCTCGGCCAGTGGCTCAATCTGAGCTCGACGCGCCGAAATCAAGGCGAACTCGGCTGCAACAAAAAACCCGTTGCCCAAAATCAAAACCAAGGCCCAAATAATTCCAACCAGCGGGCTAGGCATCCGTCACCGCCGATTCGTCTGGTGACTGCGGCACAAAACGGATGCGTTCCACTCGGCGGTTATCCATTCGCTCGATGCGAAGCAAGCCGTCTTCAATTTCGACTTCGTCGCCAACTTTTGGAATGCGGCCCAAAACGCTCATCAAATAACCACCGACTGTCTCATAAGCGCCATGCTCGGGAACCTTGATGGCCATTTCGAGGAGTTCGTCTGGACGCATCATGCCCTCAAAAAGCACGGTGTCATTTCCTCCGCGGCGAACCCCAACTTTAGCTCGGTCGTGCTCGTCAACCAGTTCGCCCACGAGCTCTTCAACGAGGTCTTCTAGGGTCACAAGCCCCGCCGTGCCACCGTATTCGTCTGCCACAATCGCAAACTGCAAACCTTTGGCGCGCAGTTCGCCCATCAGGTTTTCAAGACTCATAGTTTCAGGAACGCGAAGCGGCTCGGCCATAAGCGCGGTGACCGAGACCGCAGCTCGACGCTCGCGAGGCACAGCCGCCGCCTGCTTCACGTGCACCACGCCAACAACATCGTCGCTTGAACCATCAACCACCGGAAACCTAGAGTGCCCCGTCGCGATGCACTGGGCAATTACGGCGGCCGCTGTGTCATCGCGGTTAACAACAAACATGCGAGGGCGAGGCGTCATAACATCGGATGCTGCCAATTGGGTTAGCTGGAGGGTTTTGGTGATGAGCGTCGCCGTCTGCTGGTCGAGGGCTCCGAGCGAGGCGCTTCTGCGCACCAGAGACGCGAGCTCTTCAGCGGTTCGACTGCTGCTGAGCTCTTCACGCGGTTCAATGCCAAAAAGTCGCACAACCGAGTTGCCCACCGAGTTTAAGAGCCAAATCATCCAGGTGAATAGCCAGGTAAAAGCAATTTGAAATGGAATCACAAATCGGTTTACCGCTAAGGGTTCGCTGAGCGCGAGTTTTTTAGGAACGAGTTCGCCCAGCAGCGTTGAGAAAAATGTCGCGAGAACCAAGGTGAGAATCAAAGCTATTGGCTCGACCGCAGACTCTTCAACGCCGAGGCCAATCAGCCCGGGGCTCATCAAGTTTGAAAGCGCAGGTTCGACCCAAAAACCCGTGAGCATCGTGGTCAGAGTGATGCCCAACTGAGCTCCCGAAAGATGCGTACTGGTTCGACGCAAAGCCCTAATTGAATTGCTTAAACCTTTTTCACCGCGTTCGCGACGCGATTCGAGTTCGTTTCGATCAAGGTTGATTAGCGAAAATTCGCTCGCCACAAACAACCCGGTGGCGGCAGTTAGCGCGACACCTAAGCCCAACATCAACCAGTCATCCATAGATGCTTTTAGTCTAGCGAGCGACGCTTTCTGAGCGCTTGCCCAAGATTACCTAAAGCCAAAAATCACAGCTTTATAACGGGTAGGCTTGAAGCGCACGTTTATTGGGACAAATGGTTATAAAGAGGTGGTCTTTTGTCAAGCGAAAACTCGCAAAACGACAATGATTTCGGAGCCAACGAATGGCTTGTTGCAGAAATGTACTCGCAGTATCTTGCAAACCCCGATGCCGTTGATAAAGCCTGGTGGCCCATTCTTGAGCACTACCAATCAACCGCAGGTGCCACGGCCCCTTCGGCTGGTCAACCTTCGACCCAACCGGCTTCTCTGCCTACAGACGCGCCAGTGTCAGCATCAGCACCTGTACCTGCTCCCCTAAACGTCGCACCGGTAACCCAGCCAGCAGAATCCGGCCAGCTAGTAGCAAAAACCACACGCGTCGAGCCGCGACCGCAGCCGATTCCGGCACAGGCGCCTGTCACCAGCTCGATTTCAGTTGTTGCCGCCGATGAGGCCGAGCCTCAGGATGAGCTGACAGTGTTGAAAGGCATGGCTAAAGCCATTGCCACCAACATGGACACTTCGCTTACCATCCCAACCGCAACCAGCGTTCGAGCGATTCCTGCCAAGCTTCTGATTGACAACCGAATCGTCATCAACAGCCATCTTGGCCGCACTCGTGGTGGAAAGGTTTCTTTCACCCACATCATCGGTTACGCGATTATTCAAGCGGTCAAAGAGTTTCCGAGCCAAAACGTTTATTACGACATCATCGACGACAAACCAACGTTGGTTGCACCAGCCCACATTAACTTTGGTCTGGCAATCGACCTACCTCGCCCAGATGGAACTCGCGCCCTAGTCGTGCCGAGTATCAAGCGCGCAGAACGCCTGAACTTTGCAGAGTTTTTAGTTGCTTACGAAGACGTTGTAAAACGCGGTCGCGACAACAAACTAACCGCCGACGACTATGCCGGCACCACGATTTCGCTGACCAACCCGGGCGGAATCGGAACAGTTCACTCGGTTCCGCGCCTGAGCAAAGGTCAAGGGTCAATCATCGGAGCCGGCGCTCTTGAGTACCCTGCCGAATTCCAAGGCACCGCCGAGTCGCAGCTGACCAAAATGGGCATCGGCAAAATCGTCACGCTCACCTCAACTTACGACCACCGCGTGATTCAAGGAGCAGGGTCAGGTGAGTTCCTCAAGAAAGTTCACGAACTGTTGCTCGGCGAGCGCGGTTTCTATGACAACATTTTTGCCGACCTGCGAGTTCCCTACGAACCAATCCGCTGGGTCAGCGACAGCGAAGGCGATGAGCTAGACGAGCGAAACAAAGTCGCACGCATTCAAGAGCTAATCAACGCCTACCGAGTGCGCGGCCACCTAATGGCCGACATTGATCCGCTTGAATACAAAATGCGCTCGCACCCAGACCTGGATGTTTTGACTCACGGTCTGAGCCTTTGGGATCTTGACCGCAGTTTCAAAACTGGTGGCTTCGGTGGCAAGCCAAAGGCTTTGCTACGAGACACCCTCAAGATTTTGCGCGACACCTATTGCCGCACAGTCGGCATCGAATACATGCACATTCAAGACCCTGAGCAGCGCAAGTGGCTGCAGGATGAACTTGAGCACCCTTACACCAAGCCGTCTCGCGAAGAGCAACTTCGCATTTTGGGCAAGCTAAACGAAGCCGAGGCTTTTGAGACATTCTTGCAAACGAAGTTTGTAGGCCAGAAGCGCTTCAGCCTCGAGGGCGGAGAGTCGGCGATTGCGTCGCTCGACCAGCTCCTACAAGCTTCGGCAAACGCCGAGCTAAACGAAGTTGCTATCGGTATGGCCCACCGTGGTCGACTAAACGTTTTGACCAACATTGCCGGCAAGACCTACGGCCAGGTATTCCGTGAGTTTGAAGGCAACACCGACACCAAGACTGTTCAGGGCTCGGGCGACGTTAAGTATCACCTTGGCACCGAAGGTGTTTTCACCAGCCCTGAGGGCAAAAACATCAAGGTTTCGTTGGCCGCAAACCCTTCACACCTCGAGGCGGTCAACCCGGTTCTCGAAGGCATCGTTCGCGCCAAGCTAGATCGTTTAGACACGATGCCAGAGAGCTATCCGATTCTGCCGGTTTTGATTCACGGTGACGCGGCTTTTGCGGGCCAAGGCGTAGTTCCCGAGACGCTAAACATGTGGGCTTTGCGCGGCTATCGCACGGGCGGCACCATCCACCTGATTATTAATAACCAGGTTGGCTTCACCACCCCGCCGAGTGAGTCACGCTCAACGACCTATTCAACCGACATCGCAAAGGGCATTCAGGCTCCAATATTCCACGTGAATGGCGACGACCCAGAAGCCGTGGTGCGCGTTTCGCAACTGGCTTTTGACTTTAGACAAAAGTTTAAGAAAGACGTGGTTATTGACCTCGTTTGCTACCGTCGCAGAGGTCACAACGAAGGCGATGACCCTTCGATGACCCAACCGCTAATGTATAACCTCATCGAGGCAAAGCGTTCGGTGCGAACCCTTTATCTTGAGGCATTAGTTGGCCGTGGCGACATCACCCGCGAAGAGTTTGAAGCGTTCAACACTGATTTTCAGGCGAAACTCGAAAAAGCGTTCATAGATGTTCACGAAGCGATGTCTGCAAGCGTTGAACTGGTGCCTCGACCAATTGGAATCGGCACAACCGCCAGTGACCACCCGACTTTGGCTCGCCCAACCGCGATTGACCGCAGCGTAGTTGAACTTATTGGCGACGCTCACAACAACACTCCCCCAGGTTTCACGGTTCACCCTAAGCTTCAACAGTTGTTGGCTAAGCGCGTCGAGATGAGCCGAACCGGAGGCATCGACTGGGGCTTCGGCGAGTTGCTCGCACTGGGTTCGCTCGTGGTCGAGGGTGTGCCGGTGCGCATGGCCGGTCAAGACAGCCGTCGAGGAACTTTCGTTCAACGACACGCGGTGCTTCACGACCGCGAAAACGGCCAAGAATGGATGCCGCTGCGCAACCTCAAGGCTGGCCAGGCAAAGTTCTGGATCTATGACTCACTGCTAAGCGAATACGCGGCCATGGGCTTCGAATATGGCTACTCGGTCGAGTCGAAAGACGCTCTGGTGCTTTGGGAGGCCCAGTTCGGTGACTTTGCCAACGGAGCCCAGACAATCATTGATGAGTTCATCTCATCGGCCGAGCAAAAGTGGAACCAACATTCAGGTGTAGTTTTGCTGTTGCCACACGGCTATGAAGGTCAGGGGCCAGACCACTCTTCGGCTCGCATCGAACGTTACCTTCAGCTTTGCGCCGAAAACAACATGACTGTTGCCCAACCGTCGACTCCGGCATCGCACTTTCACCTGCTGCGCCGCCAGGCATTCACAACACCACGTCGCCCGCTCATTGTTTTTGCGCCGAAATCGATGCTTCGCCTAAAGGCAGCTTCAAGCGCGGTTGAAGATTTCACCAGCGGCACCTTCCGCCCGGTAATCGACGACGAGCAGGGTCTAAACAAAAATGCCGTGACCCGAGTTTTGTTCTGTTCAGGCAAAATCTATTGGGATCTTTTGGCCGAGTCAGAAAAGCGTGGTGACGGCAAGACGGCAATCGTTCGAGTCGAGCAGCTTTACCCGACACCGGTTGATGAGATCAAAGCAGCCTACGCCTCGTATCCAAACGCCAAACTGGTTTGGGTTCAAGATGAGCCAGCGAACCAAGGTCCGTGGACCTACATTGGCCTATTCTTGCCGAAATACATGGGCGGTGAAGTTGCCCAGTTGGTTTCTCGACCAGCTTCGGCTTCACCGGCAAGCGGTTCGGCAAAGCGCCACGCAGCCGAACAGGCCGACCTAATCGCGCGAGCATTCGACGCCTAAATTATGACTAGCCTAAAAACCCGAATCGTCATTGTTGGTGACTCGACAGCAACAGCTGCCGGTGACCCAAAGGGCATGGGATGGGTGGGCCGTGTCAGCGCCAAAACTTTTGCGTCTAACCCGTTGGCCGAAATTTATGCGCTGGCTGCACCAGGTGAAACTACTGCAAGTCTCGGGGCTGCCTGGGCCGCTGAATCACAGCGCAGATTTAGCCCAGACGCCGACAACCGGCTGGTAATCGCGCTTTCGGGCAGCGATTGTTTGGCAGGAATCTCAACTTCTCGCAGCCGACTGAACCTTGCGACGATTCTTGACGACTGTCGCTCTGCAGGCATCGCAACTTTTGTGATTGGTCCGACCCCGTCGCGCACTCCCGAACTCAACCGCGACATCGAACACTTGGCCTCGGGTTTCGAAGACGTCTGCTCGCGCCGCGGAGTGCCTTTTGTTGACTGTTTTAGGCCCCTCGTCGATCACGAGGGTTTCAACCTTGAGCTACGCGAATCGCTGTCGGGACATCCCGGTCAGTTAGGTTTCGGACTCATGGCCTGGCTGGTGTTGAACCGCGGATGGTTCGAATGGCTAGGAATCGAAGAACTCGAATAAACGAGTTGGCAGCGCTTAGGCGTGGTCGAGGTCTTTTTGCATCGCCCGAATGTTAGCAAGCACTCGCTCAGCTAACTCTTGAGGCGGAACCTCTGAACAGGCATCCTTGATAGCACCGTTGACAAAGTTTTCAAGGTCATAGTCGATGCCGCAGCTGTCGCAGTTAGCGAGGTGGGCAACGATCTCTTGCATCTCGGCCTCAGAGAGCTCTTTGTGAAGAAACTCGTGCACGTGCAGTTTGGTTTCTTGGCAGTCAAAAGTCATTCGAGGTTCCCCGTTTCTGAGTCTTTAGAAAGTTGCTGCGAGTTGATTTGCTCGCTGACGTAACCTTCTTGAATTGCATATTCCATAAGTTTTTCGCGAAGCTTCTTTTTTCCGCGGTGCAATCGGCTCATCACCGTTCCAACGGGAATACCCAGCTCTTCGGCAATCGCAGCGTAAGGAAGCTCGGCAATCACAGCAAGCTCAACAACCTGCTGAAACTCTCCAAGCTCGCTCAACGACTGTTTGATGATGTCGGCGGGCAGGCGGTCAAGAGCTTCAAGCTCGGCCGATCGAGAAGACATGCTCGTCAACGAAGAAACATCGCCCAGCTGCCACTCTTCGAACTGGTCGATGCTAACTTTGGCCTGATCTTTAGCTTTTTTGTTGTAGCTGTTGATTTGAGTGTTAGTCAGAATCCGAAAAATCCAGGCTTTCAGGTTTGTGCCCTGCTCAAACTGATCCCAAGCGTTGAAAGCCTTAGCAAAAGTGTCTTGAACTAGATCTTCGGCGTCGCTGGGGTTCTTAGTCCAACGAAGCGCCATTCCATAAACCTGCGGCATCAGCGGAATCGCGAGGCGCTCGAACTCTAAGGCTTTTTGCGCTGGGGTTCGAGTGGCGGTTGTTTCAGTGGTTGCTACTATTTCGCCGATTTGGGCGTCGTTGACTTCACTCATCACCTGTGAGTTTAGTCGTGGCTTAGCCAAGCCAAATAGTGAACCAGCGTAACTGCTCAAAACAACCTCCGTCTGCGCTAAATTTGAACCAATGACTTCTGAAAGCTATTCCCCCCTCTGGCCGGCGCCTATTGCCACGCGCCCGATTTCTGCGGTGGTACACCTGCCCGGGTCGAAGTCTCTGACCAACCGTGAGTTGGTTTTATCGGCACTGGCTGATTCGCCAACCCTTTTGAAAGCGCCGCTACACTCGCGCGACTCGGCACTAATGATTGAAGCGTTGCGGTCGTTGGGCGTGAGCGTTGAGCTGTTAGACAGTGGCGACATCTTGGTAACGCCTGGTTTGCTTCGCGGCCCCGCGAAGATTGACTGCGGTTTAGCCGGAACAGTGATGAGGTTCGTGCCCCCGCTCGCAACCCTGGCCACCGGCGAAGTTGAGTTTGACGGCGACCTAGCCGCCCGACGCCGCCCGATGAACATCACCATCGACTCGCTAAGAGGTTTAGGCGTTGAAATCAAAGACGGGCTGGATGGGGCCGCCGCAGGCAGCCTGCCATTCATCATTAGGTCAACCGGCGTCGTTCGCGGCGGCGAGCTGACTATTGACGCCTCAGCCTCGAGCCAGTTTGTCTCTGGGCTACTGCTCTCAGCCCCAAGATTTGAACTTGGCCTAACCCTTCGCCACGTTGGGCAGCACCTGCCAAGCCTTCCCCACATTGAAATGACGCTAGACACGCTAACCAAGCGCGGCGTAAAGGTGAGCAACCCCGAACCAACAGTCTGGCGCGTTGAGCCTGGGGCAATCGGCGGCGGAACCGTAGCAATCGAACCCGACCTTTCAAACGCGGGGCCGTTCCTGGCCGCCGCGATGGTAGCGGGTGGTTCGGTAACAGTGCCCGGCTGGCCAGACTCAACAACCCAGGTTGGCGATGAGTTCGACAGCATTCTGCAGCAAATGGGCGCCCGCGTGTCACGAAGCGCCGCCGGCTTGACTGTGCGCGGCCCGGAGAACGCCGAAATTCGCGGGCTCGACATTGACCTCGGCATCGGCGGCGAACTGACTCCGGTCGTTGCGGCGCTTGCGGCGTTGGCCAGCACCCCAACTCGCATCAGCGGCGTTGCCCACCTTCGCGGGCATGAAACTGACCGACTGAGCGCACTTGCCAACGAGATTAACCGAATCGGCGGCATTGCCCGCGAAACTGCCGACGGGCTCGAGATTGACCCGGTGACCAACGGTCGCGACGGGGTCGGCCTTCACGGCGCCGAATGGCTCAGCTACGAAGACCACCGCATGGCAACCGCCGGCGCAATCATTGGTTTGCGGGTGGCTGGCATCCAAGTTGAAAATATTGGAACCACCGCTAAGACGATGCCGAACTTCACCGAACTTTGGGCAGGTATGTTAGGCGACGCAATAGCTACCGAGACAGGTGCTTCTAGCGCCGAAGGCGATCAGACCGCTTGAGTTGGCTTTATGAGCCTGAGGCTGGCGCGCACGACTTAGACGAGTCGGACATTCGCATTCGCCCAAACCCAAAGGGCAACAAGCCTCGCACCAAGATTCGCCCCGATCATAAAGCTGCTCCAATCGGCATGGTTTTAGGTGTTGACCTAGGTCGCTACAACGTGTTGCTCGAAAGTGAAGCGCGAACCATCACGGCCACCCTTGCCAAAGAACTTCGTAAAGCCGGAGTCGCTGTGGGCGACCGAGTTGCTCTAGCTGGCGATATCAGCGAAACTGTGGGCGCGTTGGCACGCATAGTTCGCGTTGAGACACGCACCAGCCTGTTGCGTCGAAGCGCCGACGACAGCGATCAGGTTGAGCGGGTAATTGTTGCCAACGCCGACCAAATGCTCATCGTAGTGGCAATCGCCAACCCCGAGCCACGCACCCGGCTGATTGACCGCTATTTGGCCGCCGCATTTGACGCCGGGCTGCATCCGATTTTATGCATCACAAAAGTTGACCTCGCCGACCCGTCCGAGTTCTTGAAAAACTTCGACAACATGAACGTCGGAGTGGTCTTGCACCGCAGCGACGAGCCGAACCTTGATGAGCTGCACGAAATTTTGCGCGGTCACACCAGTGTCGCGGTAGGTCACTCGGGGGTTGGCAAATCGACACTGGTGAATGCGTTGGTGCCCACCGCCATGCGTGCCACCGGGCATGTGAATGCCGTCACCGGGCGAGGCCGTCAGACCTCCACCTCGGTGAGGGCCATCGCCCTCGAAGACGGCTGGATAATCGACACACCGGGTGTGCGAAGCTTTGGCCTCGGACACATCAAACCCGAAAACCTGTTGCGCTCGTTTGAAGACCTCTATGAAATCATCGAAACTTGCCCGCGCGACTGCAACCATACGGTCGACGCCCCTGACTGCGCCCTTGACGACGCGATTGCTGCCGGCAAACTCGGCGATTCGGTGACCTCGCGCGTCGACTCACTGCGACGCATTATGAAGAGCTTGGATGGCGCGGGCGAAAACGAGTCCCGCCCGCCACGCGGTACAGCCTAAGTCGAGATTAGAACCGACTGAATTGGAACCGTCTAAATTAGAAACATGTCGAACTTCAACGCTGACCTAGAGCTTGCGCAAACCATGGCCGACGCGGCCGACCAGATTGCGCTTAGCCGGTTCATGGCGCTCGACCTAAACGTAGAAACCAAACCAGACCGCAGCCCGGTGACCGACGCCGACCGCGCGGTTGAACTTGCGCTTCGGGGCATTTTGGCTGAACTTCGCCCCGCCGACGGGCTAATCGGCGAAGAGTTCGGCAACAGCGATGGCGGCAATCGCGTTTGGATCATCGACCCAATCGACGGCACGGCGAACTTTTTGCGTGGGGTGCCGGTTTGGGCAACGCTGATTGCTTTAGCCATTGACGGCAAACCGGTTTTGAGCGTCGTTAGTGCTCCGGCGCTCGGCCGACGCTGGTGGGCAGCCCCCGAGGTTGGCGCGTTTACGAGCGACGTGACTGGCGAGGTGCGCAGCATCCAAGTTTCAAAAATCGAAGATCTAACTGACGCCTCATTTAGCTACAACAACCTGCAGCTGTGGGATTCCGAAGACTACCTCGACGAGCTCATGACTTTGAGCCGAGAAGTTTGGCGAACACGCGCCTATGGTGATTTTTTGAGCTACATGTTTTTGGCTGAAGGCTCAGTCGACCTCGTGGCCGAACACGACCTCAAGATTTATGACATAGCTGCGCTTGTTCCAATAGTTGAGCAAGCCGGTGGTCGCTTTAGTGCGTTTGACGGCCCACTCACGCCCGACACCAGCTCGGTGCTCGCCACCAACTCAAAGCTGCACGTTTTGGTGCAAAACCGCCTCAGTCGCTAAAGAAGTGCCAGCCGAGCCACCACCAAACGGTGATGACGGCGATGCGCGAAGTGCGGTGAACCATCACAGATTCAATAACCTCGCTGACCCTGGCAAAACGACTGTTTTTGTGGCGACCCAGCAACCAAAGAACCACAAAACCGGCCAGGTTCACAAGATAAATCGAATCCCAAATAACCGCGCTCACGCTCATGAGTCCCGCTTAATGTCTTCGATTGCAGCCCTGACCTGAGCCTCGTGATCAAGGGCCTGAATCACCTTGCGGCCGCGCAAAACCTGGGTTAGCCCCACACCCAACGCCATCCAAATCACTAGAAAAACAAACCTGACCCAGGGCAGCTCGAGAGTCGGGCTGATTAGAAACGAGATCGTCGGAAAATCAGTGCTGTTGTGAATTTGATCGCTGATGATGTAGGCCGCGAGTTCAAAAAATATCAGAGCGAAAGCCAGAATCAGAAAAGTTTTCTGAGTTCGGCGCATCGCAGGGGTTGGAATAATGTTGAGCTCTTCGTCGCGGTAATAAATCAAATAGACCGCAAACGGCACGATGGCCATCAAAACAAAGCTGTCTTCGAGGCTGTGGCGGGGCGAGGCATACAGCACGCTCGCACTTGCGACAATCACCAGCACAATCCACTTGAGCCTAAAAACCGGGCGGTCGCCAAAGTGAAACGGCAACAGTTTTTTCCAGTCAAGAACCATCAAAATGGTAGCTGCCATAAAAATGTAGCCATCAACCGGCGAGTGGCGCATGAACTGAAACATAATGTTCACGGCAAACGCGGGAATCCAAGGGTTCATCCCCTGAAAAACTCGTTTAAACCACATTATTGGCCACTTATTTTCTGGCCCAAGTGCACTTAGCGCTTAGCGCCACAAACCAATGATGAGTGCCATCACGGTGATGCTAACAATGTCGTTTCCAACTTCGAGAGCCCAGACCGTGAAGCTCTGCCCGGCAAAAAGTCGGTGAGAAAGTGAAGCGGCAGCCGCAAAGCCAACTCCCAAAACCAAGCCGACAACCAGCGCGTCGCCAAAGCTAACCATGCCACCGTTGCTGGCTGCGAACCAGGCAAGCACGACCGACACAGCAAAGGCTTGTGCAAACTGGCCCACAAATGTGCCGGCAAAAACGATGCCCATGTTTTCGCCGCCCGGCTTCTCATCGGCTGAACGACCCATGGCTTTCCACCAGACCGGAAAAAACGTTCTTGGGCCAAACCAGATGGATCCGATGGCAATCGCAGCCACGGCCGCAACCACAACAGCGGCAAAGTTGATTTGTGAAAAAAGGATCATTCTTAACTCCTAGGTGTCTGAATCAGCAACTGCAGTTAGTTTAGTTCCGAGGCTATCAACTAGCGGGTGACCCTCTCCTAAGGCATCGAGTGCTCGGACGTAAATCAACAGCCGAATCAAATCTTTTGGCAATGGCTTGTCTATCGCGAACTTGAAGACGCCTTTGCTTTCGCCCAAAGAATGTGGCGCGATTTCAGCGAGAACTTTGTCGACCACATGGCCGCTGTATGGAATCCAACTCAAGTGGTTTTTGAATGCCGCAAACCCAGCAAGAGCTTTGCCCTCAACCACAAAAGCCGGCATAGCGTAGTAAATCTCTTGAGTCGCCTCTGGCAAAATTTCGAGGATGTTCGCCCGCATCGCCTCAAGTGTTGCGCGCTTGATCGCATCGAGTGGTGCTAGGTAAGCGTCGATGTCTGCTTGGCTCATGGCAAAAGTATATCGAAATGCTCAAAACCGACGTTTGTGGTGTTGAATGAAACTATGAGCCTAAACGACATTCCACTAACCATGATTGATGGTCGCCCAACAACTTTTGGCACGTATGCCGGCAAAGTTGTGTTGGTTGTAAACGTTGCCTCGCGCTGCGGACTCACCCCGCAGTATGAAGCGCTTGAAGCACTTCAAAAGAAATACGAAGACCGCGGTTTTGCGGTGCTGGGTGTTCCGAGCGATCAGTTCAAGCAAGAGCTAAGCACCAACTCTGATGTTGCCGACTATTGCAGCACCACCTGGGGTGTAACTTTTGGCATGACCGAAAAAGCTAACGTCAATGGAAGAACCCAACATCCCCTGTTTAAGGAGCTAAAGAAATCCAAGGATGGCCTAGGCCTTGGCGGCCCGGTGATTTGGAACTTCGAAAAGTTCTTGGTTTTGCCTAGCGGCAAGGTTCACCGCTTTCGCCCAACCACCAAACCTGACGATGCTGCCATCATTGCTTTGATTGAAGCTAACCTGCCAAATTGAGGCGTTTTGCCGTTTGAGCAGTTTTAGGGTTACTGGCGCTTTAGATAGAGCTTCGACGCAACCTTGGTCACGGCCTTGGTGCCCATCATCGCCGAGAGGCGAGCAGTCACACTGTTGAGAACGCCGACAACCGCTGACGGGCGCGGGTTGCGCGCGTCTAACGCCTTGAACATGGTGTCAACCACGGCTTGGGCTGGCATAACAGTGCCGAAAGGTTTGGCGTTGGCAACCTCAAAGAACTCGCTTTGAGTTGCGCCAGGGTTCACGGCGAGCACGCGAACGTTTTTAGTCGTGAGCTCGCCCCAGACCGAAGCTGTGAAGTTGCGCACGAAAGCCTTGGTTGACGAATAAACCGCCATACCTGGCACCGGCTGAAAAGACGCGGTGCTGGCAATGTTGACGACCACGCCAAAGTCGCGCGCGATCATGCCGGGCAGGTAGGCAGCTGTGAGATCAACTAGCGCGCCGACGTTTAGACGAATCTCTTGGGCAATGCGTTCGCGGTCTTCTAAAACGAGTCGCTCGTTGGTGCCGAAGCCAGCGTTGTTTACGAGGATGTCAACCTGCACACCACTCTTGGCAAGCTTGGCCTCAAGCTCGGCTGTGGCGCCGGCGACGCTCAAGTCTTGAGTGATTGCAGTGACCTTGACGCCGGTGGCTGCGGTGATCGCGTTTGCGACAGCCTCAAGTTTTTGGGTGCGGCGCGCAACCAACACGAGGTTGGCTCCCCTGGCAGCGAAACCCTTCGCAATCTCAACGCCGATGCCCGAGCTTGCGCCTGTTACCACTGCGGTCTTGCCTGTGAAATTCATTGCCAAAAGCTGCTCCTTGTTTTGGGGGTTCGGGCTCGGGTTCGAATTAGTTTGCTAGGTGCTCGCCAAAGAATGTTTCGATGCGGGTCCACGCGTCGGCGGCATCCGCGGGGTTTGGCTTGGCGCCACTGACTCGCAGGAGCGTGCCAAATATTGCCCCGCCCGCTTGCTTTGGGTTCATAAACGCGTGGCCCGAGTCTGGGTATTCCTTGATGTCGTGGGCAATGCCCTTGGCGCTCAAACCCGCCTCAAGTTTTGCCGCGGCGCCTTTTAGCTGGTTGTCGCGGCCGCCAAAGCTGCCGACAATCGGGCAGGCTCCGGTGAGCACGGCATCCAAGTCTTTGGGCATCATGCCGTAGTTGACGGCAGAGGCGTCATAGCCGCGGCCTGCGAGCAACATCGCAAAACCGCCGCCCATACAGAACCCAATCACGCCAATATTTTCGGTGGTGTCGGGGCGCTCGAGCAAAAACTTTTTGGAAGCCTCAACGTCGTCAAACGCTTGGCCGTCGCCACTTGAAAGTGCCTTGAAAGTTGCGTTGAGGCACTTGCGGATTCCCCCGCGGCTAAACAGGTCGGGCATCAACACGATATAGCCGGCGTCGGCCAAACGGGTGATCTGCGCGCGCATGGCTTCGTCGATGCCGAACACCTCATGCACCATAACCACCGAGGGCAACTTGTGGATCGCACTGGCCTTGTCGGGAACCGCGATAACTCCGCGAAGCTCGGGCGTGATTTGCACGTCAAGAAGTTTCATGGATCAAGCCTATGGTGCCGGCCGGAGTTCATCCGAGTTAAAAAAACAAACCCCGCAGCTTTGTCGGCTGCGAGGCTTGAATTTGAGGAGGATTTGTTACTTAGCTGCTCCGGCTGCGGTTGCAGTTGGAACCTCAACGAGACGACCGGTGGTCACGTCATAGATGTAGCCATAAACCGGAATTCCAGCCGGCACTAGCGGGTGAGCTTTGATGCGTGCGACGTCTTCGGTAACACTCTGAGCCTGCTCAAAAATGGTTAGCCAGTCGATGTACTTTGCCTCGGCTGAACCTGGGCCGGTGCCGACGTCATAGAAACCCTCGGCGCCAAGGGCAGCGGTCTCGAGGCTGTTGGCTAGCAGGCCACGAATCACTTCGTCGGTGAAAAACTCCATGCCGCAGTTTGAGTGGTGAATGACGAACCACTCTTTGGTGCCGAGAAGCTTGTATGAAATGACGAGCGAACGAATCGCGTCGTCTGAAGCACGGCCGCCAGCGTTGCGAATCACGTGAGCGTCGCCCTCTGAAAGACCAGCATATTTCGCTGGGTCAAGACGGGCATCCATGCAGGTGAGGATTGCGAAACCGCGGGCAGGTGGCAGGGCGAGTTCAGATTTTGCGCCGAAGTCGGCAGCGTATGTTTCGTTGGCTGAAAGCACTTCGTGAAGAACAGACATTGAGAGGTTTTTCCTAAACAGTTGGGTTTTTCGCTGGATGAATTCACCAGTTATCGGCAAGTCTAAATTTGGTTCTAACGCCGACTCGTTTTGTTACCAGAAGTAACTTTTTGTGACGATTTTTGACGTCACAAACTTGCATAGACTTGGGCCATGAATATTCAGGGCAGCACGATTTTGGTTATTGGCGCAAACGGGGTTTTCGGCCGACTAACAGCCGAAAAACTTATGGCGATGGGCGCAAACGTGATTGGCACGGCGCGCAGCAACGAGAGCGCGGCAAACCTGCCAGCCGGCCTTGCACAAGGGCTTTTGCTCGACCTTGAAAGCGCCGAGTCAATCGCCACCCTCACGGGTTACCTAAGCACCAGCGGCGTTCAACTTGACGGCGTCATCAACCTTGCGGGAGTCGTAGGCTTCGGTTCGGCGACCGACACCTCGGCTAGCGACGCCCAAAAACTTATGCAGGTAAATCACCTGGGGCCATCCGCCGTGATTTCAGCGCTCTTGCCAGTGCTGTCCAAATCGGAGCGCGAACCGTTCATTCTTTCGATTTCGGGCGTTGTTGCCGAAAAGATTTTTCCTGGGATGTCGGCCTATGTCACCAGCAAGACGGCGCACTCCACTTGGCTCAAGGCACTCAACCTAGAAGCGCGTCGCATGAAGATTCGCGTGATCGACGCCCGCCCAGGTCACACCGAAACCGGTCTTGCGAGCCGTGCGGTGTTTGGCGTTGCGCCGGCGTTCCCTCAGGGAATGACCCCGCAGCACGTGGTTGACACAATCGTTGCAGCAATCGTCACTGGTTCAAACGAGCTCGCTAGCGAGAACTTCTAAAAGCCTTAAACCCTGTGCCAGCGAAGCGGCCGAGCATCTCGCTCGCGCTCGATGACACCTTTGGCCTCAAGGTCTAGCTGCACGCACTTGGCCCACCATTCGGCTTTGGCTCCGCCTGGAAAGATGTGAGCGGGCAGGTGAAACACTGCTTTGTTTCGCATCTCAGCTTGAGTTAGGCCTGGCTTGCTTCGCGGCAGAACCGCCATCAGCGCGTCGCGCATTGCGGCATATTTGGCTGCGTCGACTTTGCCCGACCATCCTGGTTGGTTTGCGTTGCGAATCTCAACGGTTGCGCCACTTGAGCGAACCTGAGAGCCTCTGGCCCCGCGTGGTTTGTCGCTCATGATGGTCTTGACTCAGAATCGGCTAAACGTTGAACCTGAAGTCAACGATGTCGCCATCGCGCATCACGTATTCTTTGCCCTCCATGCGCACCTTGCCGGCGGCTTTGGCCTCGTTCATAGAGCCAGCTGCCATGAGGTCGTCGAATGACACGATTTCGGCTTTGATGAATCCGCGCTGAAAGTCGCTGTGAATCACGCCGGCAGCTTGCGGAGCTGTCCAGCCCTTGTGAATCGTCCAGGCGCGAGCCTCTTTAGGACCAACTGTTAGGTAGGTCTGCAGGCCTAGAGTGTCGAAGCCGATGCGTGCAAGCTGGTCAAGGCCAGACTCGTCTTGACCGAGTGAAGCCAAAAGTTCGGCTGCCTCGGCGGCATCCAAGTCAATTAATTCACTCTCAACCTTGGCGTCTAAAAAGACGGCTTCGGCTGGGGCAACTAGGTCGGCGAGCGCCTTCTTTTTGGCGGCGTCGGTGAGAATGCTCTCGTCAACGTTGAAAACATAGATGATCGGCTTCGCGGTTAGCAAGCCCATCTCTTTGATTGGTGTGAGGTCAATCGTCGATGACGATAGCGGCTTGCCACCGTCGAGAATCGCCATGGCTTCGTCAATCACTTCGAGGGTGATTGGCTCCATTTTTTTGCCCTTGACTTCTTTTTCGATGCGCGGGCGGGCTTTTTCGAGAGTCTGCATGTCGGCCAGAATCAGCTCGGTGTTGATGGTTTCGATGTCGCTCGAGGCATCAACTTTGCCGTCAACGTGAACAACGTCGCCGTCAACGAACGCGCGCACAACCTGTGCGATTGCGTCGGCCTCACGAATGTTGGCCAAGAACTTGTTGCCCAAGCCTTCACCCACCGAAGCACCGCGCACGATGCCGGCGATGTCAACGAAAGACACCGGAGCTGGCAAAAGGCGCTCTGAGCCATACATGTCAGAGAGACGCTGCAAACGCGGGTCTGGCAGGTTCACCACACCAACGTTTGGCTCGATGGTGGCAAACGGATAGTTCGCCGCCAACACATTGTTTTTGGTGAGTGCATTGAAAAGGGTCGACTTGCCTACGTTAGGCAGTCCCACGATCGCGATAGTTAGGGCCACAAGAAAAGAGTTTAATTGACTCATGCCCCTTGACTTCACCGCAATCGACTTTGAGACCGCAAACGGCTCCCCTGCGAGCCCCTGCGCGGTCGGCCTGGTGCGCGTGCGTGACGGAGTTTTGGTCGAGGGCATGGCGCTGCTGTTCAAGCCACCTTACCCGCACAACTGGTTTCACGAGGGAAACATTCGGGTGCACGGCATTCATCCGAGCGATGTTGAAGATGCTCTCGAGTACGACGCCGCGCTGCCCGCCATGCTGGAATTTATTGGCACGGATGTTTTGATTGCACACAACGCGCCCTTCGACATGGGAGTGTTGCGCGCTTCGGCCGCCGCTATCGAGGCGCCCCTGCCCGAGCTCAGCTACATGTGCTCGCTTGCGATGGCGCGCAAGACCTACAACCTTGATAGTTACCGCTTGAACGCCGTGGCCTATGCGGTGGGCCACGAAGAGTTCAATCATCACGATGCTTTGGCCGACGCTGATGCCTGCGCACGCATTGTGGTGCACATGGCCGCTAAGCGGCACGATGTTAACAACTTGGATGACCTAGCGGCCGCCACCAAACAGGTTCTGAAGCCGTTGCACAAATAATGTCGCAGCCTCGTGGCATAGTAGCGAGATGGAAACTTTTCTCTTTTTAATCGTTGGTCTAGTCGCCGGTCTTGTGATCGGCTGGCTAGTTGGGGGCCGCAAGAAAACTGCTGCCGACGGGTCGAGTGACCTTGCACCACTCCTAAACCAAGCTCAAGTTGACCTCGCGGGGGCGCAGGCAACAGTCACGGCTTATTCATCACAAATCGCCCAGTTGCAAGCGCAGATTCGCGAAGGCCAAGAGAACCAGGCCAAAGAGAACAAGCTGGTTAACGAACTGGCACCGGTCAAAGAAAACCTGCGTCAGATGCAAGAGGCCGTTGGCTTGATGCAAAAGGAACGCACCGAGCAGGTCACCCAGCTCAACGAAGCTATTCGCCAATCACTCGAGAGCGACCAACAGCTTCGCAAACAGACCGAGTCGCTGGCAAACGCTCTGGGTTCAAACCAGATTCGTGGTGTCTGGGGCGAGGCGCAGCTGCGCAAACTCGTTGAACTAGCCGGGCTTTTGAAGCACGCTGACTTCGACGAACAGGCGACGATCACCACAGGTCGCGCCGACATGATCATCAACCTTCCAGGTGGCAAGACACTCGCCATTGACAGCAAGGTTCCGTTCAACTCTTATCAAGAGGCGTCAAAGATTAGCCAGCTCGCCGAGGGCGCCGACAAAGCGCGTCGCGAGCAGCTCGTGAAAGAACACGCCAAGGCTGTGCGCGGGCACATCGACACCCTTGCGGGTAAGGCCTACTGGACCTCACTGAATGCCAGCCCAGACTTTGTCATCGCGTTCATTCCGAGCGAAGCCTTGCTCTCGGCAGCGCTTGACGCCGACCCAGCAATTTTGGAATACGCGTTCGGAAAAAACGTGGCGCTGGCCTCACCGGTGAGTTTGTTCTCGGTGTTGAAGACCATCAACTTCATTTGGCGCCAAAACGTCGACGAAAACCAGGTGCGCAAAATGCTCGAGATTGGCCGCGAGCTCTATGAGCGCGTCAACGTGGTGGCCGGGTTGGCCGATGCACTCGGCCGCTCGATCAAGAGCACCGTGGGCAACTACAACAAGTTTGTCGCCAGCTTCGAGAGCCGCATGCTGGTTTCAGCGCGCAAACTCAACGACCTCGACGACAGTTCGCTCTCAGTGGCCGAAATCGAAACCCCAGCAGTGGTCGACGATGCTCCAAAGCAAATCACAGCAGCCGAGCTGCCACAACTTGAATCAGCCGAAGATCCGACAACCGCCTCTGGCGAAGAAACGCCCGAAAAGTAGCTTCGACCACTGATTCCGAAGCAAATCGACCCGCAAACCACGACATCCGTAGTTTGCGGGTCTTTGCATTTAGGCAAGTTTGCGAGCCTTTACTATACTTTTGAGTAACGCGCTCACAACGATGTTTGCAGCCAAACAGCCACTATGTTCAGGCAAGCCAAACAACCAAGGAGTCCGAAATGTCGAGCACTTCATACGCGTCCCCAATCGTCACGCTGACCCCAGCGCCAACCCTTGACCGCACCTACTACATCACCAACTTCACCGAGGGTGGCGTAAACCGCGCCCACCACGTCACCGAAGAGCTAGCGGGCAAAGGCATTAACGTCACGCAAGGCCTCTTCGTCGGAGGCATCAACGCTCCGGGAGTTGTTCCGGTTGGAAACGCCGACCCTGGTGTTTTGTCGCGCACCGGTTACAGCGAAAAACTGATTCCACTATGGGTCGAAGGCACCCTGCGGGTTTCAACCACCATCGTGATCGAAAACGGCACAACCACTCGAGTCACCGAAGGGCCACGTGCGCTAACCGACGATGACTGGAACGCAGTCATGGACCTTACCGAAGCGACGGTTATTGATCGCGGAGCGAAGTGGCTAGCAATCGGCGGTGCACTGCCAATCAACACGAGCACCGGCGAATTCGTTGACCTCACACCAATTTTTGACCGGATGGATGCCATCGGCGTCAAGGTTGCGATTGACACCAGCGGAGCCCCACTGAGTTACCTAGCTCGGAGCGGCCGCCCAACCATCATCAAACCAAACGCCGAAGAACTTGCATCTGCCGTCGGCCGCACCCTTTACACAGTGGGCGATGTCATCGACGCCGCTCGCGAGCTCTGCGAACACGGTATTGGCGCCGTTTTGGCATCGATGGGCGTCGACGGAATTCTGGCAGTAACCAAGAAATCGATTATCGGCGCCAAGACCGAGCGCGTAAAAGTTGTAAACACTGTTGGAGCGGGCGACGCAACGCTCGCGGGCTTCTTGTCGGCAGTTGCCACTAGCCCGGTTGGCAACGGCCCTGAAGTTTATGGAACCGATTTTGACATTGAAGCGGGAATCAAAACTGCAGTTCGTTGGGGTGCCGTCAAAGTGACTCAACCAAGCTCTGGCCTGAGCAGTGTTGCCAACCTGCCAGAGAGTTTTTTCACAGAAACCCCTGAACGTGACCAGCCGCTCGAAGAGCCGGCAGTCGCACACTAGTCTGAAATAGCCACACCAAAACGAGGAGCCCGCCATGCCTGTTGCATCACCAGACCAATACCTAGAAATGCTAGACCGAGCAAAATCTCAAGGATTCGCTTATCCAGCCATCAACGTGAGTAGCTCACAGACTCTGAACGCAGCTCTAGCTGGTTTGCAGGCAGCCGGCTCAGACGGCATCCTTCAGGTGACCACCGGTGGTGGCGACTATTGGTCAGGCCCAACCATCAAAAACATGGCAACCGGCGCCGCAGCGATGGCGGCTTTTGCTCGCGAAGTTTCTAAGAACTACGGCATCACAGTTGCTCTTCACACCGACCACTGCGCCAAGGAGCAGCTCGACTTGCTCGTACGCCCACTAATCGCGATTTCACAGGACCGCATCAAGCGCGGCGAAGGCCCACTATTCAACTCACACATGTGGGATGGCTCGGCTGTTCCAATGACCGAAAACCTTGAGATTGCAAAAGAGATGCTAGCCCTCACCCGCAGCATCGGCGCAGTTCTTGAGATTGAAGTTGGCGTTGTTGGTGGCGAAGAAGATGGCGTTGAAGCCAAGCACGACGCCCACCTTTACACAACTCCAGCCGACGGTCTAATGACCGCCGAAGCGCTTGGTTTGGGCGAAAACGGTCGCTACATGGTCGCTCTAACTTTTGGCAACGTACACGGCGTTTACAAGCCGGGCAACGTTCAGCTCAAACCAGAACTCCTTGGCGAAATTCAGGCAGCCGTTGGCGCCAAGTATGGCAAAGACAAGCCATTCGACCTTGTCTTTCACGGCGGATCAGGCTCAACCCCAGCTGAAATCTCAGCTGCAGTCAGCCACGGCGTTATCAAAATGAACATCGACACCGACCTGCAGTATGCGTTCACCCGCTCAATCGCCGGCCACATGTTTGCAAACTACGACGGCGTGCTCAAGGTCGACGGCGAAGTCGGAAACAAGAAGGTCTACGACCCACGCGCCTGGGGCAAAATCGGCGAGGCTGGCATGTCAACTCGCGTCGTCGAAGCTGCGCAGGAACTGGGCTCAGCCGGAAATTCAATGTCTCTCTAAAGATTCACGCAAAACGCCTCATCTGTTTTGATGTAGATGGGGCGTTTTCACGTTCGGCGAGGCGGCCGGCGCAGCGCGCCCAGCCAACAGCGAGCCTCTAACTTTGCTTGAACGCAGCGTCGAACGAGGCGGCGGGCGGCGCCCAGAGCAACTTGCGAATAAACGCCAAGGCTTCGGGTGCCCCGTGCAGGCGGTCCATGCCAGGGTCTTCCCACTCGATCGAAATCGGGCCAGAATAACCGATGGTGTTGAGCGCCCTAAATGACGCCTCCCAGTCGACGCTGCCGTGGCCAGCCGAAACGAAATCCCACGCGCGACGAGGGTCGCCCCAAGGCAGGTGCGATGAGAGACGGCCTCTGCGGCCATCCTCGCTGTGGATTTTGGTGTCTTTGCAATCAACGTGATAGATGCGGTCGGCAAAGTGGTGAATGAACGCCGCCGGGTCGATGTCTTGCCAGGCCATGTGCGAAGGGTCCCAGTTGATGCCGAAGCCAGGGCGACGCCCGATAGCCTCAAGGGTTTTCTCGGTGGTGTGCCAGTCATAGGCGATTTCACTCGGATGAACCTCAAGCGCAAAGCGAACGCCGTGGTCGTCAAAGACGTCGATAATCGGGTTCCAACGATCAGCAAAGTCTTGATAACCAGCCTCGATAACCTCTGCGGGCACCGGCGGAAACATCGCCACATAAGGCCAGATCTTTGAACCTGTAAAGCCGACAACCGTGTCAACGCCCAACTTGCGAGCGACCACACCGGTTTGCTTGAGCTCCTCGGCCGCACGCTGACGCACGCCCTCGGCAGCGCCATCGCCCCAAACCTTAGACCGCAAAATGCCCTGATGGCGAAAATCGATCGGGTCGTCGCAAACCGCTTGGCCGGTCAAATGGTTCGAAATCGCGAAGAGCTTGAGGTTGTAGCGCGCAAAAATATCGAGACGCTCTTGAACATAAGCGTCGTCTTCAGCAGCCCGAGCAACATCAAGGTGTTCGCCCGAACAAGCCAACTCGAGGCCGTCATAACCCCACTCGCTGGCAAGCTTTGCAACCTGCTCAAGTGGCAGGTCAGCCCACTGCCCAGTGAAAAGTGTTACCGGTCTGGTCACGCGAACTCCTTTGATCAGTGTTTCAAATCTATTGCGAATCTAGCGGTTTTCAACGGCTGATGAAACCAAACTTGCCACCGAAGCAACCTCGACCCACTCGCGCGACCGGGCCGACTGCAAAACGCTCTCGGTTAGCGTGGCGGCTCGCAAGCCATCGGCAAACGTTGGCAAGCCGTCAACCTCAACGCCTTGAAACGACGCATACGCTGCGGCCATAAAACCGTTGAACGCATCTTGATAACCGCGAGGATGACCTGCCGGCAGGTAATCCAAAGTCTCAGCAGCCAACGCCGACTGCGCCGCCGAACCAACGTGCACAACCTCTTCGCCCCGAGCGGTGGCATGCAAGAACTGCCCTGGCATCTCTTGGTTCCAGACCGACGACTCAAGTTCACCGTCAAACGAAAAACGAATCTCGTTTTTGCGACCATAAGAAATCTGACTGGCAATCAAAGTGCCCGAAGCCCCGCGGTCAGTCTCAAACAAAATCGACGCCGAGTCTTCGGTCTGGCCGCGCCCAGCGTGGGGTTTAGCCAACGAAGAGACCAAGCGGGTAATGCGGTGGCCGGTGACAAACTCCATGAGGTCACACCAGTGCACACCAATATCGGCAAAAGCTCGTGAAGCACCGCCGAGATTCTCGTTCACGCGCCAGTTGGTCGCGGTCGAAATCGCAAGCCAGTCCTGAAGGTAAGACCCGTGAAGCAGGTGCAGTTCACCGGCATCACCGCGGGCAATGCGCGCGCGAATCTCGCGCACCGCTGGGTAATAGCGATAAACAAATGGCACCGCGGTTGAGATGCCCGAGAACTGGGCGCTCTCAAATAATGCCGAAGCGTCAGCCACCGAAGTGGCCAACGGTTTCTCGCAAACCACTGACTTGCGAGCGGCTATTGCCAAAAAAGACTGCTCGGTGTGAAAAGCGTTTGGTGTGCAAACGTGCACAACATCGACGAGATTTGAGTTGATCAGTGAACTCGCGTCTGTGGCCACATTGGCAACGCCAAGGTTGGACGCGGCCTTTGCCGAACTCTCGGGCGACGAACTCGCGATCATCACAACTTCATGTCCGGCGGCACGAATCGCACGTGAGTGCACCTCGGCCATGAACCCGCCACCGAGAATGCCAGCGCGCAGCTGGGCGGCCACTATGCGCTCTTCTTTTTGCTTGAGAGAGCGACCGCAACGATGATGATTGCGCCGCGCACCACCTGTTGCTGACTGACGTCAAGACCAGCCAAAATCAAACCGTTGTTGACCAGACCAATGAACAGCGCGCCAAACAGCGATCCGATGACCGAGCCGCGACCGCCAAACAGGGCTGTGCCACCAAGAATTACCGCGGCGATAACCGAAAGCTCGTCGCCGGTGCCCCACTGAAAACGGCCCGATTGCAAACGACCGGCATACAACATGCCTGCGATAGCCGCGACCACGCCAGACATTAGAAGCACGTTGAACTTGATGCGCGCGGTGTTAACTCCGGTGAAAAGCGCGGCTCGAGCGTTACCGCCGGTGGCGCGAACCTGGCGACCAAACTTGGTCTTGTTCATAACTATTGCGCCAACCGCCACGAAAATCACGGCCCAAATCAATAGCGAAGGAATCATGCCGACATCGCCACCACCAAAGATCTGAATGAAACTTGCGTCGGCAATCGGAACCGGCGCTGAAGCGGTTATCCAGCGGGCAACGCCAACGACGAGCCCGAGCATTCCAAGCGAAACCAAGAATGAAGGAACTTTGAGCAGAGCCACGAGACCGCCGTTGACAGCACCAACGATTGCTCCAACCAACAAGCCGGCGAGAACTCCGACGAGAGGGCCAAACGACGAAACAGCCATCGCCGAAACCACCGAGGCCAAGCCGGCAACCGAGCCGATGCTCAAGTCAATCTCGGCAGCAGCAATCACGAAGGTCATCGCAACGGCCATGATCGAAATCGTCGCGGTTTGGCGAGCAATGTTGAGCAGGTTATTGGTGGTTGTGAAGCCACTGTCACCTAAAAATGCGGCAAACAAAATAAAGGCCGCGACAAACGCAACATAGATGATGTTTTGGCGCCAGTCGAAACGCTGAACAAGCGCAAGACTTCGCTTTAGAGCGCTCGGCGCCTGGGTTGAGTTGGTTGAGTTAGACATTTAGGCTCCTTGAACCGCTAGTTGTAAAAATTCTTCTGAAGGGATCTCTGAACGAGAAAGATTTCTGGCGACTTCTCCGTCACGCAAAACCAAGATTCGGTCGCTCACCGAGAGCAACTCGGGTAACTCTGAAGAAATCAAAATCACAGCCTTGCCCTGTTTAGCAATATCGCGAACCATGGCCAAAATCTCTTGCTTGGTTCCAATGTCAACGCCGGCGGTCGGTTCATCCATCATCAAAATGGATGGGTTCGTGCCCAACCATTTGCCAATGACTACCTTCTGCTGGTTGCCACCAGAGAGCTTGGTAACCGGCATCTTTTGGTCGGCTACCTTGATTGAAAAGGTGCTAATCATTTCGCGGGCGCGAGCAACAATCTTGCCGGCGCTCAGGAGCGGGCCGACTTTGAGACCGCCAAGTAACGGCAGAGTCAGGTTCTCTTCGACCGAGTGGTCGAGAACCAAACCTTGCTCGCGACGATCTTCGGGAATCAGCGCCAAACCGTTAGCGATCGCCTGGCCCGGGTTGCGAATGCTCACAACTTTGCCATCGATTTCGATGCGGCCAGCGCTTGCCCGGTCAACTCCAAACAGGGTTTTCACGAGCTCGGTACGACCGCTGCCCATCAGCCCCGCCAAACCTAAGATTTCACCGCGGTGAAGCTCAAAAGACACATCGCTGAGGCGCGAGCCTGAAGCTAGCCCAGAAACGCTCAACACGACATCCTTGCTGATTTCATCGGTGCGATCTTCATAGGTGAGGTTGCCCGACATTTTGCGACCAACGATAGCCTCAACGATTTGAGCGGGAGTAACATCACTCAACTTTGCGGTCAGCGCGTTTTGACCGTCGCGCAAGACCGTAATGCGATCAGCGACGCGATAAACCTCTTCCATGCGGTGAGAGATATAGATGATTGAAATGCCGCGAGCTTTCAGACGCTCAATCAACTCAAACAGAGCACTCGTCTCATGTTTAGCTAGCGAGGCCGTAGGTTCATCCATAATCAAAACTCGAGCGTTCTGGGCAAGCGCCTTAGCAATCTCGGTTAGCTGCCACAAGGCCGTCGGCAAGTTTTCAAGGGGAGCTGTGACGTCAACCACCACACCCATATCCTCAAAAATTGCCTTGGCTTTTTGGCGAGCCGTCGCGTCGTCAATGAAACCAAGTTTGCCCATCGGCTCGGCAGTCAAATAGATGTTCTGCCAAACTGTGAGCGTTGGCACCAAACTGAACTCTTGAAAAACCATGCCGATGCCCGCAGCGCGAGCCGCAAAAGTGTCGGTCAAAGTCGCAAGCTCACCAAGAACTCTCACCTCGCCGGCATCGCGCTGATAGACACCCTGCAGAATTTTCATCAGAGTTGATTTGCCCGCGCCGTTTTCACCAGCCAGAGCGTGTACCTCGCCTACCTCAAGGTCGAAACCGACCTGACGCAAAACTGGCACACCATTGAAGCTCTTGGTGATGTCGGTCATTTCGACCGCGAGCTGAGAAGCTGTGGACATTAAGCTAGGCGACCTTTCCGGTCTCACGGTTTAGCTGAGGAACCTTGACCCACTGGCCAGAAGCAGCCGACTCAAGAATCGCGTGGTCAACGAGGGCAACCTGATAGCCGTCGCCAAAGTCTGGTCGCACTGGCTCGCCACCGGCGATTGCGGTGAACAGGTCGTGCGCTTCGATGATCTTGGTCTCGCCATAGCCAATGCCAAGCGCTGGAATCGGCCAAAGGTTTGCACCGTTTGGGTGGTTAGGGCCGGTGTATACCGTGCGGAATCCGCGGCGGTCATCGCCATCGTTCTTGAAGCAAACCTGCAACT
>Ga0209188_1000808_pt1 | contig 28321 bp, 24 predicted proteins | sample C_130625_EF_Meta_FD_187307 | JGI IMG/M metagenome (GOLD analysis project Ga0209188, IMG submission 187307) | Freshwater microbial communities from Lake Croche, Canada to study carbon cycling - C_130625_EF_MetaG (SPAdes) (version 2) | ecosystem: Environmental > Aquatic > Freshwater > Lake... | reverse complement strand
CAACACATGGGCTGCGATTGCACAGCAAGCAGAGGCTGAGGCAAAGCAAAAGGCAGAACGTGCTGCTGCACGCAAGTCCACCAGTAAGCGTGGTGCAGGCAAAAGCACAGCTAAACCCATATGCCTTCAATCAATCCAGCCTTTTTAATCCACAGCAGCAGTGCCATCAGTCACAAAGTCAGCGCCAGTCAACACCATTGTGAAACTGCCCTTGTCGCAACCTGCTGTTCAGCGTAACTTAAGTAACGCCGCTGGACAGAAAAATATGGTTATGATAAAGTAAATATTGAATTTTTTATTGGTGTTAACTATGAAAAACTTAATATATGAGAAAAAAATGAAATTAAAACTCTTTTCCCTTTCCCTTTCCCTTTCCCTTTTAACGCTTTGCTTCCAAGCTCACTCAGCTAGTTTTGATTGTGAAAAAGCATCTAGCTTCAATGAAAAAGCGGTTTGTTTAAATCCAATTTTTAGTAAGCTAGACGAGCAAATGGCAAACCTTTACAAAGAGCAAGTCAAAATCTCAGGCGATTCACTTAAGTCGCAGCAAAAACAGTGGAATAGGGAGGTGAGATTGTGTAAAGATGAAGAGTGTATATTGCGCCTTTATAAAAATAAAATTGATGATTTGAATCAATTAAAAAACAAAACCCTTTCAATTGAAACTATTATAGTCAGAGAATTTGAGGTTCAGCGTGATTACAGTGTAAATCTTTTAGTAGATAGACTGGACTACAATCAAAAAGGAAGACAGTTTATATTAACAGGGGATATTGATTCAAAGTCATACGACTTTGTAAAATCCAATATTGGGAAGCCATTAGTTATTAATTATATTATGGATAAAGACTGTATGTTTTGCATTACAAAGGTTGTGCCATATATTAAATAGGTGTCTAAATAAGTATTTTTAATAAATTTGATTTTCACTTTCTATTCATAAAAATTTTTATTTTAAAAGGAAATGGATAGCGCAAAGGAAAAGTTTGATAAGAATATGGCCGAAGAATTAAATGAATTAATCGCAAAATTTGAAAATTGAAAGGTGCAAAATGAAAAAATATCTAATTTTGGCTGCTGTTCTAATGATAGTTTCTGGCTGTCAAAAAATTAGTGAAGATGGAATCGCAAAAAAAGAAACGCCTGTGAGCCAAGCGTTGGGAGTAAACGATTTAGTCAATGAGAAAAATATTGGCAATCAATTATCTTTTGTGGAAAAGCAATTTTCCCTTTCTCCAAAATCAAAAACTGATGTTGGTGCCATATATGAATATGAAGGCTGTGAAATTGAACTAACAGGCGACAAAAAGGGTAATATTGTATCTATAGCCGCATATATTGTTAACCCCAAGTGCTCTTTTGAGACTGGATTTGGAAACTCTAAAAATATTACGCTTGAGAAGTTAATTTCTAACGATAAGCGCAATAATAACGAAAGTCGGATATTGGTAAATTGCATCAGCAGTTGCGGGCGTACGCGAGAGCCAGAATATATATATCTTTCACCTGGTGCTTCAGTTAATGGAAATATTGCAACAGCGCTCATCTCTACAAGTGTGGGTGGCACTGACGAGTGGGTTGAGAAAGTTAAATCAATACTTAAATTGGATGATTTGGATGATGATAATCTGATAAACTGTACAAATAAGTTTGATAAATTAGCAATGGAGCATTTTAGGGGCGGCGCAATTTCATCTTTTGTAATGTCTGCCCCAAATTCAATATATTGGGCTGAATACCCAACGGTTTGTAAAAAATAAATATTGATTAAAAAAAGCCAGCGTCTACGCTGGTTTTTTGTGTGTGGATAGACGCTCACTTTTTTAAGGCAGCTTGCTGAATAGTCGCAGAAGATATACTTTACGCCAACCCAATTTTCAGAGTAACTTAAGTAACGCTGCTGGACAGAAAAATTTAAGCGTGTTAAAGTAAATTGTGTCACAATTTTCTGTGGTTTTGCTGTCGCACGTTTTGTAGCACGTAGCACGAAAACACGCTACAACCCGTATAAATATTGAGTTTTCGGGCGCCACATGCGTTGAAAATCCTTGTGTCGGTGGTTCGATTCCGCCCCAGGCCACCACTTATATCTCTCAAACGGCTCTTTGGTTAACCCGTTTAGACAATTCCTCGGCAGTCTCTTTGCGCTCGCTGTAGCGGTCAGTCAAATAGCTTGAAACTGATCGCGTCAATAGGGTGAACTTAACCAACTCTTCCACAACATCCACCACGCGATCGTAATTGGCCGAAGGTTTCATTCGATTGTTGTCATCAAACTCTAAAAACGCCTTGGGTACAGACGATTGATTGGGGATGGTGATCATGCGCATCCATCTGCCCAATATTCTCATTTGATTGAGGGCATTGAAAGACTGCGAGCCGCCGCTGACTTGCATCAAAGCCAGTGTCTTGCCTTGAGAGGGCCTGACCGCACCCATGCTGAGAGGTATCCAATCTATTTGAGACTTCATCAGCCCGGTCATTGCGCCATGGCGCTCGGGGCTGCTCCACACCATGCCTTCAGCCCATTGCACAAGCTCTCTGAGTTCAACAACTTTGGGATGTGTGTCTGGGGCGTCATCCACCAACGGCAAGCCCGTGGGATGGAAGAAGCGTGTTTCACAGCCCATCGCTTGGGCTATCCTTTGGGCTTCTTCAGCTAACAGGCGGCTGAAGGACCGTTCTCTGAGGGAGCCATACAAGAACAATATTCTGGGTGGATGGTTTAAGAGGTCATTCGCTTGAAGCCGATCTAGCGCTGGTGTGTGAAAGAGCTCTTTGTCGATATGGGGCAGGTCGGTCATCAGCAGAGTTTAATAAATGGAGCAAGGGTCAATGAAGCACTACAACATTCTTTTTCTGTGTACGCACAACTCGGCGCGCTCAGTGTTGGGGGAGGCATTGGCCAGCACCCATCCCAGCGGCAAGTTTGTGGGTTATTCGGCGGGTTCAACACCAGGCACTTCTGTGAATCCTTTTGCCAGAGAGTTAGTCTTAGAAATGGGTTATGACGAGGGCAAATTGCGCTCCAAGTCTTGGGATGAATATGGCTTGCCCCATGCGCCCAAGATGGATTTCATCATCACGGTCTGTGACAATGCGGCAGGCGAAACTTGTCCTTACTGGCCGGGCATGCCAGCTTCTGCACACTGGGGCTTTCCTGACCCCTCGCAAGTAAAAGGCAGTGACGAAGAAAAACGCAAAGCATTTAAAGACATCATGGTTGACTTGAAAAAGCGCATCGATATGTTGGCGTCTATGCCGCTAGAAAAGTTGGACTCCATGAGCTTAAAAGCGATTCACACCAAAGCATGAAAATTTACCTGAGTGAATTCATGGGGACGACCCTTTTGTTGGCGATTGTTGCCGGCTCTGGTTTCATGGGCGAAACCTTGGGCGCGGGCAACTCGGCCGTCGCTCTTTTGGGCAACAGCATCGCCACTGGCGCTGGTCTGTATGTGCTCATCACTTTGCTGGGGCCTTTATCGGGCGCGCACTTCAACCCGGTGGTCAGCGCCATGGCTTGCAAGCTTGGCCATCTGAAAGTTAAACAGATGCTGGGCTATTGGGCTTGTCAGTTCTCTGGCGCCATCGCTGGCATCTGGCTCACCCATGTCATGTTCAGTTTGCCTGTTCTTCAAGCGTCAACCAAGCCGCGAACAGGAGTGGGAATGTGGCTGAGTGAATTGATTTCCACCTTGGTGTTGCTAGGCGTTATTCGCTTGGCCGACTCCGTAGCCAAAGACCGCATGCCTATGTTGGTGGCGATGACCGTGACCGCAGGTTATTGGTTCACTTCCTCAACTTTTTTTGCCAATCCTGCGGTGACGCTCGCCAGAAGTTTGACCGATACCTTTGTCGGCATTGCCCCTCAAGATGTTTGGGGGTTTGTCTTGGCGCAAGTTTTGGCGGCATGCTTGGTACTGGTTTTTTGTCGTCCACCCAAAGCAGTCGTTTAAGCGTATTAAGATGAGTCCATCTCAATCAAGGAGACACTCCATGCGGCGTTTTCATCATCTTTGCTGGGCTTTGACTGCACTGTGCGCCATGTCGCTCAATGCCCAGGCGCAATCCACCGACAAACCTTTTCCGGTGGTCAAACCCAGCGACATCACTTGGAAAGACGCCGGCAAGGGCGTGAAGTTCGCGGTGATCTCAGGCGACCCCTCCAAGCCAGGCCCCTATGTCATTCGGGTGATGTTTCCGCCCGGCATCATGAGTGCACCTCACTACCACCGCGAAGACCGCTACGTCACCGTGTTGCAAGGCACATGGAAGGCAGGCACAGACGACTCTTGGGACCCGCAGGCTACGCAGCCTCTAACGGCGGGCACCTATATGCAGCATCCCGCAGGTGCGATTCACTATGACGGCGCAGGCACCGAAGGTGCCACTGTACAAATCATGGGCATAGGACCTAGCAGCACCACCTTTTTGTTTCCTCAGGTGGGTGACTTTGGCGAACCGCGCAAACTCAATTGAAAACCACTAACCTTTGCGCCGCGCTGGCGCTCATCTGTGTGCCCACTGCGCAGGCCGCGTGGGTCAGCTTGTCCAATACCCCAGAGGCACAAGTGTCGTATGACGACGCCCTCAGCAAAGAAGGCTCGCGTGTCACTGTGTGGCGCCTCACCAACTTTGCCAAACCATTAACCAACCTGGAAGGCAAAGAAATTTCTTCTGAAAAAGCGCGCACCACGGTGGACTGCGCAAGTAGCAAGTTGGCCAACTCGCAGGTGATGCGCTTTGCCGGAAAAGACGCCAGTGGGGAAATGTTGAACAGCTACGAAACACCTTTGCGCTTGACCACGGTGGCAGCCGGCAGCACAGAAGCTGAGTTGATCCAAAAACTCTGCGCCCCTTGAGGGGTTCAACCCATTTGCGCTGGCAACCATAGCGCGATGATGGGGAAGGCAATCAAAATCACCAAGCGCAGAATATCGGTCAAGATAAAGGGAATCACACCCTTGAATATGGTGGTGAAACTCACGTCATGTACCACGCTTTTGATGACAAAGACATTCATCCCTACTGGCGGATGAATCAGCCCCAACTCCACCGTCATAACAATGATGATGCCAAACCAAATCGGATCAAAGCCCATTTGTACGATGACTGGGTAGATGATGGGCACGGTGAGAATGATCATGGCCATGGCGTCCATCAAGCAGCCCAAAATCAAATACATCACCATGATGAGGGCCAGCACCTCGTAGCGACCCAGTCCCATCTCGGTTAAGACGCCAGTGAGCTTTTGCGGCACTTGGGTAATGGTCAAAAAATAACCAAATATCAAAGCGCCAATCAGCACGGTGAACACCGCTGCTGCTGTGCGCGTGGCTGACAGCAAAGCCTCTAAAGTTTTTGCGCGGTCCAGTTTGCCGCGCAAAACGCCCAGCAAAAATGCGCCAGTCGCACCCACGCCACCAGCTTCGGTGGGCGTGAAAAAGCCCCCGTACAAGCCACCGATGACAAACATAAACAACACCAAGGGTGCCCATACATCTTTTAAACCGGCAAAGCGCTCTGCCCAGCTGGTGGTCTCGCCACGTGGCAACCAATCAGGGCGCACTTTGACAATGATGAAAATGGTCAGCACGTACATCAACATGGCCAACAAGCCAGGAATAATGCCCGCCATGAACAGCTTGCCAATGTCTTGCTGTGTGAGGATTGCGTAGACCGCCAACACGGTGGAAGGCGGCAACATCGCACCCAAGGTGCCGCCTGCTGCAATCACGCCAGTGGAGAAAGACTGGGGGTAACCAAAACGGCGCATCTCTGGATAAGCCACAGAAGAGAAGGTGGCAGCAGTTGCCACCGATGAGCCACAAATAGCAGCAAATCCGCCACACGCCAACACGGTGGCCACGCCTAAACCACCACGCAAATGCCCGATGAAAGCATTGGCAGCGCGAAACAGCTCCCGGCTGACGCCAGACACCGATACAAACGCACCCATCAACATGAACATGGGAATGACACCAAAGGTGTAATCGGTGACGGTACGCATAGAGGTTTGGCCAATCAGCTTCAATGCAGGGCCGCTGCCTACGATATAGCTGTAGCCGCAAACACCTACCAAGCCCATGGCCATGCCAACGGGTACGCGCAATAGCATCAAGGTGAAAAGCGCCACAAAGCCAATTACAGCGACTGTGTCAGGGTTTAGGTTGCTTAAATCCATCTCAATGCCCTGCCTTGTCGTCAGGGGCGAAAACTTGCGGCTCGGCAATGAGTCGCCAAGTGCGAATGCCAATCAGCAAGACCGCACACACGTCACCCATCCAAGCAACTGCAAAAAAAGGCCAAGTGGGCAGATTCAGATCATAGGTTTGCACATGGTCGCGGTACGTCATGGCCACTTTGTCAAACAGCATGATGGTTTGCACCGTCACCACCAGCAGCAACACCAAGGTGGCAAAAATATCGATGTAGCGCTTCCACCGAGCATTGGCGTTGGTCCACAATAAGTCCACCGTGATATGCCCGCCACGGTAACTGGTGGCTGCGATGCCCCAAAAAATCAGAATACCCAAAAGCATGCGACCAAAGTCAAAGCTGTCAGGAATAGAGGTATCAAAAAATTTGCGCAAGAAGACAGCCAGAAAAATATTGGCTGCAACTATGCCCACAAACAATGCAGCCAACCACTCAATGGTGTCAATGATGCGGTCAAATCCGCTTTTGCTGGAAGACGACATGCGGCTTGGTTAGAGGAATGATTTGTATTTGGTCAAGCTTTGTTGTAGGGCTTTCATGACGGCAACAGGGTCGTCGCCACGTTTTTTGACCTCGTCTGCCCATTGTTGTTTGACTGGGGCCACAGCGGTTTTCCATGCAGCAAGTTGCTCTTGCGTCAGGGAGTAAATCTCGCGGTTGGCTTTATCAGCCAACAGCTTGGTGTGACCTGCAATTTCAAAATCGGCCCAAGCCGTGCCAACTTTTTCGGCCCACTCGCTGGTGCAATGGCTGTCCACGGCTTGTTTTTGAGCGGGCGACAAACCGTTGTATTTGTCCAAGTTCATCACCCAGACAAAAGGCGTGACGTACAAAGGCACATCCATGTGAAACTTCACCACCTTGTCGATGCCAAACAGTGAGAGCGAACCCCAAGGGAAGGTGAGGGCATCAGCCACGCCGCGCTCGATAGCGTCACGCGCTTCGGGTGCAGAGGCTTGCACATTGGTGCCGCCCAACAAGGTGACCATTTGACCCACGGTAGAAGTGGCGGGGCGAACTTTCAACCCCTTCATATCAGCAGGTAACACCACTTTTTTGCGTGAATGCAAGGCGCCTGGGTCATGGGCAAACGCAAAACAGTACTTCACCTCTTTCATTTCTTTGGCGGCATAGGTGCGGTACCACGCATCAATGGCAGCACTGCCGGCTTTGGCGTTGCTGATCTCAAAAGGCAAGGAAGCCGCCGCAAAAATTGGGAAGCGCCCAGGTTGGTAGCCGGGGTTGACGAAGGCGAAGTCGGTCAAACCGTCACGTGCCATGTCGTAATGGTCAAAAGCTTTGCCCAGTTGTTCAGAGGGGAACAGTGTGGGGTTGATGCTGCCACCAGACGCTTTTTTCAGACTGTCGGCCCACGCCTGTAGCGCAGGATTCAAGGCATGTTGCGCGGGCACCCAAGTGGAGACCCGCACCTGTTGCACCTTGTCTTGCGCTACAGCGATGCTGCAAAGGCTGCTCAAGGCCAAGGTGCATAAGGCAGACAAAGAGACTTGGCACAAAAAAAGGTGCTTGTTCATAGAGGGCCTGCAGTTGAAAAATAATAATAACAAGAGGATAACTGACGAAGCACCCTTTGACCCTAGGGCCTGCCCTTGGTAGAGAGGCTGGCATTGCGCACAAAACGCAGTGGTTGTTCAGCCACGGGTCGAGTTGGAGCCCCTAGGCTGCGAAGCTTTTCATCCATGGCCGTGCCCGCTTCGTCTAGCAGTGCAGCTTCTCGGGCTTGAGCTACCGCAGTGCTTCGCCAAGTCGCATCAGAGTGCAACTGCGAGCCCGCCAAGTGAGTCAAGATGTGTTGCAAGTTGTTGCGACCACGCTCGTTGGTGGTGCCGTAGCCTTTGATGAGGCGACCGCACAAAGCCACTTCATGGCCAAGCTGCCAGTCTTGCTGCAAACCGCTGCAAACCGCTTGCAACCATTGCGAGATGTCGGCTTGCTCTGTATGAAAACGACTGCCAAACGGACGCAGCCATTTGAAGCTGGCCAAGCCACGCAGCGCCAACATTCCTGCCACAGAGTGGGTGCCAATTTTCAAAGGCAAGGCCCAAGGGGTTTGGCCTTGCAATGCACGTTGTTTGTCCCAGCGTTGCATAGGCGTGGCCAACCAAGAAGGTAGTAGTGCAGCGAATTCTGGGATACCAGGTTTGAAGTGGTCATAGAGGTGCAACACATCGTCTTCTTGCAACTTCACTTCACGCGCCACTCGCTGCCAACGGCTGACACGGCTTTTCAAATCAGCCACGCGAACGATGTCGTCAAACGCCATCCACAAAGCCAGCCACCGTGAAGCTTCACAGCTGGTTTGGTAGCCATGGGCGAGGCTTGGGTCGGCTTGTTCCTCGGCTTTCAAGACCGTTTGAAGGCGTTGCAAATAGAGCTCAGCATAGGCGCGGCTTTGGTAGTCGCACAAACGGCTGTAGCCCAAAGTGGCGAGTTCACGCACATGGGGTGGGAGGGTTTGCAAAGTGGGGTGATCGGCGCTTGTCGTAGGCGATGAGGGTTGAACATCGGGATGGACATCGTTCAACATGACTTGCACACTTTGAGCGTTTTGCACCCTGACAAAACCTGCTGCAAAGCCTTTCAAACTTGCCGCACTGTGTGCACCACTGCCCAGTAGCGTAGCCTCAAAATGCTCTCTTGCAAAAGGCAGCAAACCGCTGCCTGCAATGACGCCGAGCATGACAGCGCTGACCATGGTGCCATGAGACTGTGCCATGGCGCCAAAGTCCCACACATGGGCTTCTTTGGAAAATTGATGAACCACTGACTCTAAATGGGCGCTGTCTAAACGCCCATCGCCCATGGGCATGCGCTCCAAGGTGGTCAGCGCTCGCGCAGACGAACTGAACACGCGGGTGCGTTCGGGCGACACCAAGCCAAGCGTGATTTGCCTAGTGGTTTCGAGCAACTCAGAGGACACCAAAGCATCTAAAGCGCCAGGCACGGGGTTTAAGCTGAACACCGGGGTCTTACCTTGCAACTGCACAAGCGGTGTGGGCAATATTTCGATGTAATAGGTGGTGGCACCTGTGCGTTGTGCCACACCGGGAATAGAGGTGCTTTGCGCAGGGTAGCCACTTAAGCGGGCGGTATGCATCAACCATTCGCTGAGCAAGCCGCCGCCTTCACCGCCCAATGCGCAAATCAAGAGGCTGATGGACTGGCTCATGTGGTTTGCAAGGCGCGAACCAAGCTTCCTCGCAAACCCGCCCACAAGCGCTCCAACGGTTTGGGGTTTTGGATGATTTCAGCGCGATAAAAGCTGGGGCACAAAGTGGCCGCGTGGGCGTTTTCGCCGCACAAGCCACAGCCCACACAGCCGTCGATCACGGTGGCCACAGGGTCCACCTTCAGGGGGTCGGGGTTGTCTTTCAGCGTGAGCGTGGGACAACCCGATAAACGTATGCAAGCATGGTCGCCGTTGCACACATCTTCATCGACACCGTACTTCACCCGCACCACCCGCTTGCCGCCTTTAAGTAACTTGTTGATCCAAGGTTTGATGCGGCGTTGTCGCTCTAACTGGCATTCGCCCTCTGCGATGATGACTTTCAAGCCATTGAAGTCAGAGGTGAAAGCTTCTTTCAGCAAAGCTTGCACCTTGGCCACCTCATAGGTGTGCACGGTTTTCAGCCACTGCACGCCCAAGCCTTGTAGGGTGGATTCGATGGTCATATTGGTGTGCGACAAACTGGTTTGCTTGTCGCTGGCGGCTTGCTTTTCGGCCTCTAAAGGCGTGGAAATGATGTCTTGGGTACCGGTGGCCGAGGTGTAGCCGTTTTTGAAAATCAGCAGCACCGCATCGTCACCGTTAAAGAGTGCACTTTGCACGCCTGTGAGCAAGCCGTTGTGCCAAAACCCACCGTCGCCCATGATGGCCAAGGTACGGCGTTGCATCATTGGCGAGACACCTGCACGTGAGGCCAAGCTCATGCCGTAGCCCAAGATGGAGTGGCCGATGGAAAAAGGTTCAAACGTGCCTAAGGCATGGCAACCAATGTCAGCGGCGACATGCACATCGCCTATCTCTTGCTGCACCAATTTCAGTGCAGAAAAGACGGGCCGCTCGGGGCAGCCTATACAAAATCCGGGCGGTCTGGCAGGCAGCTGCGTACCCAAGGCCTGTGCCACATCGGCGCGACGTTGTTGAAGGGCGTCTAACCAAGTGGCAGCTTGGGTGTGGGCCTGGGGTGGCAGATAGCTTTTCGCAAAAGCAGCCAAACCTGAGGTGATGGCTTCGACGTTGTATTCACCCGCCCCTGGCAATACGTCTTTGCCATGCAGCGGTGTGTTCACACCTGCGCGGCGCAGTTGGGTGGCGATGTCTTGTTCAATGTACTCGGGCGTGCCTTCTTCCACCACCAACACCCCGCGCTTGCCTTGGCAAAAATCAATCACTTGGGTAGGCACCAAGGGGTAGGTGACGTTCAATACCAAGATAGGAATATCGCTGTCGCCAAAGGCATTGGCCAAGCCCAGTTGTTGCAGGCTGCACATCAAGGCGTTGTAGAGGCCGCCTTGCACGATCAGACCCACATCTTGGTGTACCTCGCCAGCCATGAGTTCATTCAAACCATTGCGCACGATGTAGTCACGGGCTGCTGGAATGCGTTCTTCCAACTTGCGCTTTTCATGGCGAAAGGTGACGGGCGGATGCGCCAAGCGCATGTAGTCAAACTTGGCGGGTTCTGCCATCAGATGTTGAGTGGACACAGCAGGCGCACGGTTGGCTTTGGTGACAAAACTGCCCCGAACATGGCAAGCACGTATGCGCAACTCCAAAATCGCTGGCATATTGGATGCTTCAGACAGCGCAAAGCCGTGCTCGACCATGTCCACCATCTTGCTTAAATCAGGGCGGGGGTCTAGCAAACACAGCGTGCTTTTCAGCGCATACGCATGGGTGCGTTCTTGAATGACTGAAGCACCTTCGCCATAGTCTTCGCCCACCACAATGAGTGCACCACCGACAACGCCAGGGGAGGCCAGATTGGAGAGCGCGTCCGAGGCCACATTGGTCCCAACGATAGATTTCCAAGTGACAGCGCCGCGCAGCGGGTAGTGGATGCTGGCGCCCAACATTGCCGCGGCCGAAGCTTCGTTAGAACACGCTTCTACATGGACGCCGAGTTCTTGCATGAGGGGCTTGGCTTGGACCATCACATCCAGCAAATGAGAAACGGGTGCGCCTTGGTAGCCGCCCACATAAGCCACGCCCGATTGCAACAGCGCTTTGGTGACCGCCAAAATACCTTCGCCGTGAAAGGTTTCGCCATCGCTTAAGCGCAGGGACTTGATTTCCTCAACAAATGAAACTTCCAAACAAGGCTCCCGCGGATGGCACAACACAGAGGCAAAACGTTTTGCCGTTGGCTGATCATAGTGAAGTGGCGTCGCATGGTAGATTTGCCCGATGACTTCAGATGCAAACACTTCTCCCCGTTTAACTTCCTTGGCCCACGGCGGGGGCTGCGGCTGCAAGATCGCCCCTGGCGTGTTGCGTGACATTTTGGGCGGCATGAGCGGCTTGCCCTTGCCAGCGCAACTGTTGGTGGGCATAGACACGGCCGACGATGCGGCGGTCTACCAGTTGAATGAGAACCAAGCGCTGATCGCCACCACCGATTTCTTTATGCCCATCGTTGACGACCCGTTTGACTTTGGCCGTATCGCCGCCACCAATGCCATCAGCGATGTGTATGCCATGGGCGGCACGCCCATCTTCGCCTTGGCCTTGGTGGGCATGCCCATCAATGTGCTGAGCACCGAGGTGATTGGGCGCATTTTGGAGGGCGGTCAAAGCGTGTGTCAGTCCGCAGGCATTCCCATCGCCGGTGGGCACAGCATTGATTCTGTGGAACCCATTTACGGCTTGGTGGTGCTGGGTTTGGCGCACCCCAGTCGCATCAAGCGCAATGCCTCGGCCCAAGTGGGCGATGTGCTGGTGCTGGGCAAGCCGATTGGCGTGGGTATTTACTCGGCTGCATTGAAAAAAGAGGCCTTGTCGCCTGAGGGCTATGCCCAAATGATCGCCTCCACCACCCGCCTCAATACCCCGGGCCCAGACTTGGCCGCGCTCGCTGGTGTTCATGCTTTAACTGATGTGACCGGCTTTGGTTTGGCAGGCCACGCACTGGAGTTGGCGCGTGGTGCGGGCTTGGATGTGCACATCGATTGGTCAACTGTGCCCTTGCTTGATGGCGTGCAAGCCTTGGCGCAACAAGGCTTCATCACCGGCGCGTCAGGCCGCAACTGGGCAGGATATGGCGCGGAAGTGGCTTTGCCCGAAGGCTTTTCGGCTGTGAACCAAGACTTGCTCAGCGACCCGCAAACCAGCGGCGGTTTGCTGGTGAGTTGTGCGCCTTCATCGCTTGAACAAGTGATGGCGGTGTTTGCTCAGCATGGGTTTGCGCAGGCCGCAGTGGTGGGCAAAGTTGCCTCGTTAAAGGGCGACAAGCCTGTGCTCCGAGTGGTTTAGTCGGCGTAACCCGGGTTGACGCGGTCTAGCACCCTAAGCATGGCGTCAAAGTACAAGCGCTCTCGATCAGCAATGGGATGGCGGTCGTTAGGCGCGCGTTGCAAAACCTCGGCAATCACTTCTTCGCTCAAAACCTCCAATGGCTGGCCGCTGCCCATGGCCAGCAACTGCGTCTGGCAGGCTTTCTCCAGCTTGTACAAACGCCGATAGGCTTGCGCCACTGTGTTGCCTGTGGTCACCACGCCATGGTTTTTCAAAAACAGCACGGGCTTGTCTTGTAAGACGCCAGCCAAGCGCTCGCCTTCTCTCAAGGTTTTGGCCAAGCCGCCGTAATGGTCGTCATAGGCAATGCGGGTGTGGAAAAAAGCCGCGGTTTGGCTGGCAGGCAGCAGCCGGTTGTCTTGCAGCATATTCAGTGCGGTGGCCCAAGGCTGGTGGGTATGCAACACCACTTTGGCACCCGTCAGGCGGTGCAGCGGCGCGTGAATGCATTGCGCCGACAACTCGACCACGCCCTCGCCCTCTAAAGTTTCACCCGCTTCATTGAACACCAGCATGTCGCTGGCACGCGCCTCCGACCAATGCTTGCCAAACGGCAGCACCAAGTAGGCATCTTCCCTGCCAGGCACAGTCATGGTGAAGTGGTTGTCTATGCCTTCTTCCAAGCCGTCGAGGACGGCTAAGCGCAGGGCACCAGCCAAATGAACTTTGGCTTGCCACACGGCGTCGGTAGCGGAAGTGTTAAGAGGGTGAACTGACATATCCCAAGCCTTTGTAAAAGCTGCACAAGGTCCAAGGTTAGCGCATCGCCAAATTAATTGGGATCTGACCCCGATTTTTCGGCTTGGACACGTTGGGCGAACTCGGCACGCAGGGCGCGGAGTTTTTCGCGGGGATCTTCTTTGGTGGTGGCTGTGCTGAGTGACATCTCGGCGATAAAGCGACTGGGCAGGGCGCTGACCATTTCGCGGCCTTTTTTGCGTTTGCGGCTCCAACTCACCACCAAGCTGCGCTGTGCACGGGTGATGCCCACATACATCAGGCGGCGCTCTTCCTGAATACGCGTGAGGTTCAACGCGTCTTGTTGCAAGCTCACGCCGTTTTCTTCGGGCTTGAAGGGCAACAAGCCTTCGTTCACACCCACCATGGCCACATGCGGCCACTCCAGACCTTTGGCGGCGTGCAGGGTAGAGAGGGTGACCACGTCTTGGTCCTTTTCACGCTCGCTCAAGGTGGACAAGAGCGCGATGGTTTGCGCCACCTCCAACAGGCTTTTGCTTTCATTCATGAGGCTCACGCCTGCCGCGTCGTCTGCTTCGCCACCGCAGCGCTTGGCCATCCAGTCGATGAAGTCCATCACATTCGCCCAACGCGCAGCGGCCAGTTTTTCGCTTTCCTCGCCGTCGTACAAATGCTTTTCATAGTCCAAGTCTTTGAGCCACTGGGTAAGCAAAGCCAGCGCTGCTTCTGCGCCTTGGGTGTGGCGGGCGCGGTATTGCAAATCGTTGATCTCATTGCCAAAAGCTTGCAGGCTGTCGACGGCGCGCTGGGGCAAAGCGGCGATCAAAGAATGACTGAACACGGCTTCAAACAAACTGCAACGGTACTGGTTGGCGAACTCGCCGAGTTTTTGCAAGGTGGTGTGGCCAATACCGCGCTTGGGCGTGGTCACGCAGCGCAAGAACGCGGGATCGTCATCGTTGTTGACCAGCAAGCGCAACCATGCGCACAGGTCGCGAATCTCGGCCCTATCGAAAAAGCTTTGCCCCCCCGACACCTTGTAGGGGATGGCGGCTTTGCGCATGGCTTTCTCCAGCATGCGCGACTGGTGGTTGGCTCGGTAGAGCACAGCGAAGTCTTTCCAAGCGCGAAACTGGCTGACACCTTCGCCGGTTTCATTGCCCGAGCGCAAACTTTGAATGCGCGACACGATGCGCTCGGCCTCATGCTCTTCGTTATCGGCGTCTATCACCCGCACCGGTTCGCCCGTGCCCAGCTCAGAAAACAGGGTTTTGGGAAACAGCTTGGGGTTGGGGCCAATCACATTGTTGGCGGCTTGCAAAATGGCCGAAGTGGAGCGGTAGTTTTGCTCCAGCTTGACCACCTTCAAAGCGGGAAAGTCTTGCGGCAAGCGCTGTAAATTGTCCAAAGTGGCACCGCGCCAACCGTAGATGGATTGGTCGTCGTCGCCCACAGCGGTAAACCTGGCCCTCTCCCCCACCAAGAGCTTTAACACCTCGTACTGGGTGGCGTTGGTGTCTTGGTATTCATCCACCAGCACATGGCCCATTTGCTGTTGCCACTGGCTGCGCACCTCTAGGTGCTGTTGCAACAGCTTCAAGGGCAGGCCTATCAAGTCGTCAAAGTCCACGCTTTGGTAAGCGCTCAAGCGCTCTTCGTAACGCGCCATGATGCGTGCGGTGATGCGCTCGTTGTCGTTGCTGGCTTGGGCTTCGGCCATAGCGGCGTTCAGGCCTTGGTTTTTCCACAAACTGATGGCCCATTGCCATTGGCGGGCGGTGGCCGCGTCGGTGGTGCCGCCCGCGTCTTTCAGTATGGAGGTCACATCATCAGTGTCCAAAATGCTGAAATTGTTTTTCAAACCAAGGGCTTCGCCGTTTTGCCGCAACATGCGCACCCCCAAGGCGTGGAAGGTGCAAATTAGCACTTTTTGTGCTTCGCGCCCCACCAGTTGCTTGGCGCGTTCGCGCATTTCAGCGGCGGCTTTGTTGGTGAAGGTGATGGCGGCAATGCGCTCGGGCGCCAACCCCAGTTGAATCAGGTGGCCAATTTTGTGGGTGATGACGCGGGTTTTGCCAGAGCCCGCGCCGGCCAGCACCAAGCAAGGACCGTTGACATGGTGGACCGCTTCAAGTTGGGGGAGATTCAGGTCCGATGACATGCAGGTGACAGTGAGCGATACGAATGCGGCAAAGCCAGCCATCATAGCGATGACAATCAGCCCTCATGCTTTCCATCTTAGGTGTCACCTTTCCCTTTTTCGCTTTGGTCTTCGCTGGCTTCTTGGCAGCCAAGCGGGGCTGGCTGCCCTTGGCCGCTATTCCTGGGCTCAACAGTTTTGTGCTGTATTTCGCTCTGCCCAGCATGCTGTTTCGCTTCGGGGCGAGTACGCCCATGGCGCAACTGCTGGATGGCTCGGTGGCTTTGCTTTACATACTCACCGCCAGTGTGATGGTGCTGTTGGGCATGTGGGTTTTGCGGCGTCAGCACAACTGGAACGAATCCGCTTTTGGCAGCATGGCCGTGTCTTTTCCCAACACCGGTTACATGGGCCTGCCTTTGTTGCTCAGCCTGTTTGGCCCCGCGGCGGTGGGGCCGGCCATCCTCACTATCGTGGTTGATTTGTTTTTCACAAGCTCGGTGTGCATTGCCATGTCGCGCTTAGATCAAGCGCAAACCCATGGCGCCAGGCGCGCGCTGATGCAGGCTCTGAAAAGCGTTTTCAGTATTCCGCTGACCTGGGCCATAGGCTTGGGTGCTTTGGTGTCGGCCAACGCCTGGGTTGTGCCCGAGATGATCACCCAAACCGTGGGCTTGTTGGCGGGTGCGGCCGCTCCCGTGGCCTTGTTCACCATAGGCGCTTTGCTGGCGCGTCCAGTGCCGGCGGCTGCAGTGGGTTGGTGGCATTGGCAGCGCGGTGGCGTGGATGTTTTGCTGGTGGTGTTGAAGCTGGTGGTGCACCCGCTGTGGGTTGCCGGTTTGGGTTGGGTATTGATTCAATGGGGCTTGCCCTTGACTCCCACCGCCTTGATGGCGGTGGTGCTGGTGGCAGCATTGCCCAGCGCCAGCAACAGCGCCTTGCTGGCCGAGCGCTTTGGCGCAGACAGCACGCGTATTACGCGGGTGATCTTGCTCTCTACTGCTTTGGCTTTTCCCAGTTTTTCAGCTTGGGTGGCTTGGTACAAAACTTGAATCCGCCAAAATTTAAATCGCCAGCGGGTCCACATCGATGGCCCAACGCAACACCGCTTTGTGCTGACTTCGAAGCTGCTGTAAATCATCTTGCCATGCCGATAAAAACTGCTGCAAGTGTTTGCGCGAATGGCTTTCCACCAGCATTTGCGCCCGCTCCACATCGGCCACGCGCTGCATGCTCATGGGCACCGCTGGGTAAACGCTCAAACCTCCACCGCCAGCGGGCAAGCGCATTTCACCCAAAGCTTTGGCTGCAGTCAAAAAATCTTGCGCGGCGATTTGGGTACGCGCTTCAGCGCGCAGCAGTGCTTGGAAACTGAAGGGCGGCAAACCCGCTTGCTCGCGCTCTTGCAGCTGTTGGGCTGCAAAGCCGGCAAAGTCGTGCTGCTTCAAAGCCTCAAACAAGGGGTGGGCAGGGTGAAAGGTTTGCACCCACATCTCACAGGCTTGGGCGCTGCTCAGTTGGGCGTCGCGCCCGGCGCGCCCCGCGGCTTGCAAGAGCAGTGAAAACAGCCGCTCGGGCGCCCGAAAGTCGGCAGAAAACAATGCGCCATCGGGGTTGAGGGCGGCCACCAAAGTCATGCGGCGAAAGTCATGGCCTTTGGCCACCATTTGCGTGCCCACCAACACATCCACCTCACCCTCGTGGACCTCAGCCAGTTGTCGCACCAATTCACCTTTGAGGCGGGTGCTGTCCGCGTCGATGCGCGCCACCCGCAGGGGCGAACCGTCTGGGCGCTTCATGTCCGCCAGCAGCTCGGCCAGCAGCTCTTCCACTTTTTCCGTGCCGTGGCCCATCACGCCTATATCTTGGTTGCCGCAACTGGGGCAAGCACGCGGCACGCTTTGGGTGAGGCTGCAGTGGTGGCAGCGCAAGGTGCGGTCGCCTTTGTGAAACACCCGGTAAGCGCTGCAATGCGGGCATTCGCTTTTCCAGCCGCATTCAGCGCAATGCAGTACCGGCGCATAGCCGCGCCGATTCAACAACACCAGCACCTGCTCTTGCCGACCCAGTCGCTCGCGCATGGCGCTGAGTAGCGGCGCGGAGATCAAGGTCTTGCGGGGCTGGTTGTTCATGTCCACCCGCCTGAGCAAGGGCAGGGCGCTGTCGCCTACCCGCGAGGGCATGGACAAGCGGGTGTAGCGCGGCGCGGGCTGACCCGCTACCGCGTCTCGGCTGTGGTGCCAACTCTCCAGCGAAGGTGTGGCCGAGCCCAGCAGCACTTGTGCGCCTTCGAGTTGGCCGCGATAAACAGCCAAATCGCGGGCCGAATAACGAGCACCTTCTTGCTGTTTGTAGCTGGGGTCATGCTCTTCATCAACCACGATCAGCGCCAAGTGGGGCATGGAAGCCAGCACCGCCAAACGCGTGCCCAGCACGATGCGCGCCGTGCCCATGTGTGCGGCCAACCAACTGTTGAGCCGCTGCGCGGGCGTCATGCCGCTGTGCATGGCCACGATGAAGGCCTCGCCCATATGGGCAAAGCGTTGCCTCACCCGTGCTTCCAACTGCGGCGTGAGGTTGATTTCCGGCACCAACAGCAAGACTTGGGCTTGGGGCGATTGTTCTAGCAACTGTGCGGCGCGGCGCAGATACACCTCGGTTTTGCCACTGCCCGTGTTGCCGTGCAGCAAGAAAGGACCCGAGTGCTGGGTCATCTGCGCCAACACCTGGGCTTGTTCTGGGGTGAGGGGTGGCACATCGGCTTTTTCCACATGCGCGGGTGCTGCAGGCTTTAAGCGCGAGAGCTTGCGTTGGAACTGAAGTGGGGAGAGGTCACGCAAAGATGGCGGTAAACACGCCATGGCAAATTCGCCGGCACTGCGCTGGTAGTAGCTGGCGGCAAAATCAATCAGCTTCAACCAGTTGGCTGACAAAGCGGGGATACCGTGCAAAACGCCGTGAATGGCTTTCAAGGGATGGGGTGAGGGCCCAGAAGGTGCACCCGCGGGTTGCGGCCAGACCAATCCCAGCGTGTCGCGCTGACCCAAGGGCACCCGCACCAAACAACCGGGCGTCACGTCTTCATCGGTTTCATAAGTCAAGGGCCCAGATAAGCGGCTGTAAGCCGGCGTGGGCACCAAAACTGAAATTTCTCGCCGCATGTCAAGCCCTTATTTGCGAAGCGAAATTGAGATGGGTCTTCACAAAATCACCTAAGTAGTTGATTGGCAAGGGGCTTTGGCAGTCATCCCAAGTTTCTGTGGATAACTTTGTTGACAGTTTGTCATTCAGCTGTCTCAAGCCCGAAGAATCAAGGCTTTGAACACAATGCACGAAAAATTGGCAGACCATAGAATCTATATAAATCAAGCACTTAATTAAAAACTGAAGACCTGTAAATATTTTTTAAGATGTAAGTCCTTAGTTAGACAGTGGACAAAAATTTGTGCATAACTGGGTTTCTGTGGGTAGAACTTTTTTGTGCAACTGGGTTTTTAGGCGGTTTGGCGCAGCTTTTTGGAGTGGCTGTGCACCGCTTCGACCAAGGCGCTCACGTGCTCTGGCGGAGTGAATTGGCTGATGCCGTGGCCGAGGTTGAAAATGTGCGTAGGGCCGTTCTCTAGCGGGTCGGCGTGGGGTTTGCCAAAACTGTCAAGCACATGGCGCACTTGCGCGGCAATCGCCTCAGGCGGCGCAAACAACACATTCGGGTCGATATTGCCTTGTAAGGCTTTGCCGGGGCCGCCGACCGCGCCACCCACTTGCGCGCGGGCACGGCCGAGGTTGACAGTCCAGTCCAGACCCAGCACCTCGCAGTCGAGATCGGCCATCTCCGGCAGCCACAGACCGCCGCCTTTGGTGAAAACAAGGCGTGGAATGACCACGCCGTCGTGGCTGCGCTGCAGCTGCGAGAGCACGCGGCGTGTATAGGCCAGGCTGAACGCTTGAAACGCGCCATCTGCCAGCACCCCGCCCCAGCTGTCAAACACCATCACCGCTTGGGCACCGGCTTGGATTTGGGTATTTAAATAGAGGGCCACCGCGTCGGCGTTGATGGCCAATATGCGGTGCATCAGGTCCGGGCGGCTGTACATCAGGCTTTTGACTAGCCGGTAGTCGTCCGAGCCGCCGCCCTCCACCATATAGCAAGCCAAGGTCCAAGGGCTGCCGGAAAAACCAATCAGCGGCACGCGGCCATTAAGGGCTTTACGTATGCTGGTGACCGCATCAAACACATATTGCAGTTTGTGCATATCGGGCACGGCCAACTCGGCGACTGCGGCTTCATCGCGCACCACTTTGGCAAATTTGGGGCCTTCGCCTTGGGCAAAAGACAGACCCAAGCCCATGGCGTCAGGGACAGTGAGGATGTCACTGAACAAAATAGACGCGTCCAGCGCGTAGCGGTCCAGCGGTTGCAAAGTGACTTCGGTGGCGTAATCCACGTTGGTGGCCAAACCCATGAAGCTGCCGGCTTTGGCGCGGGTGGCGCAATACTCGGGCAGATAGCGACCGGCTTGGCGCATCAGCCAAACGGGGGTGTGGTCGGTAGCCTGACGCATGCAGGCACGGATAAAGGTGTCGTTGAGTAATGGAGCGTTCATAGAGCTTATTGTGGCAGGGGAATGAGGGATAAAGCTTGGCGCATCAAGCCCGGACTTAGCACCTCAGACAGCACTTGGGCAGGCTGAGCAGGCGACTGCAGCACATACACCGGTACACCACTGCGCCCCAAACGGCCCAAGGCTTGGGTGATGGCCGGGTCGCGGCGGGTCCAATCTGCGCGCAGCAGCAGCACATTTTTTTCTGCAAAGGCTTGCAACACCTGCGGGTTGCGCAATGTGGTTTGTTTGTTCACTTGGCAGGTGACGCACCAAGCGGCGGTGAAGTCGATGAACACCGGGCGGCCTTGCTTGAGCGCGGTTTGCACTTTATCTTCAGACCAGCTTTGCCATTGGGCAGAGGACACCGTTTGGGTGCTGCGCTCGGTTGTCGGTTCTTGCCACACCAGCGGCCCCCAAGAAAACAGCAATACCGCCAACAGCCCAGCCCATAAACCAAGGCCCAGCCATTTGGCGCGACCGGCCAAACCCAAGGCCCAGACACAGGCGCTGACCAATAACAGCGCGGTCAACATCACCGCCATGCCATCGATACTGGTTTGCTGGCCCAGCACCCACAGCAACCAAACCACGGTGGCCAGCATGGGAAAGGCAAACAGTTGTCGCAGCCGCTCCATCCACATCCCAGGACGCGGTAACCAGCGCGCCCAAGCCGGCACCCACGTCAAGAGTGTGAAAGGCAGTGCCAGTCCCAAACCTAAAGCGGTGAAGATCAAAAGACCCTGCCACAGGGGCAAAGTCAAGGCAATGCCCACGGACGCGCCCATGAACGGGGCGGTGCAAGGTGCGGCCACCACCACCGCCAGCACGCCAGAAAGAAAAGCATCTGCAAGCGGGTGACGCACCCATTGCGCTGCCAAACCGCTGCTCCAGTGGGCTTGAAAATTCAACACACCAAAGAGGTTTAAAGCGATCAAAGTAAACACCAATGCAAGCACCGACACCACCACCGGCGACTGCAACTGAAAGCCCCAGCCCAGTTGCTGCCCCGAGGCACGCAAGCCCGCCACCAGCAGCGCCAGCGCCAGCATGCTGGCAACCACGCCCAGCGCATACACCACGCCAATGGCGCGGCGCTCGACTTTGTTGTGATGGTGTTGGGTAAGAGAAAGTACTTTGATGGCCAACACCGGTAGCACACAAGGCATGAGGTTGAGCAACAAACCGCCTAAAAAAGCACCCAATAAAGCTGCTAACAGCGCGGGAAGACTGGCAGTACTGGCCGTATCCGCCAGCAGGGGCTGAATGGGCGGGCTCAAGGTGGGTAATTTGCCAGCGACGGCTGGCGCTGATTCTTGGGGCCATTCGCCTGTTACTGCCACTTCCATATGCCAAGCCTGGGCTGGTTCGCCAGCAACAATCAGCAAGCCCAACTTGGCTGGCGATTCACTGCGCAAGCTGTGAAACGGCGCTTGCAGCACATAGTCGCTGCCAAGCCATTGGCCTTGTTTGGGCGGTAGCCCCAAGCCGCTGGCCAAAACCTCGGTTTGTTCGGTGAAGATTTGCAAGCCTTTGCCTTGCAAGCTGGGCGCCAAGCCCTGAATGGTCAGCGCCAAACCGGTTGGGCTCAGCTGGGCTGATTGGGTTGCGGGCTTTAAGTTACGCGGCTGAACGCTTTGCAGCTGCTCAAACGCACTGGCAAAGGGTGCAGTGCTGCTGGCCACAGGCAGCTGAAGTTCAAACTGGCCTTCTTGCGGAATGCATTCTTGCTTACACACCAGCCAACTGGCTTTGAGTTGCACGCGCACCGAGGAAGTCGAAGGCGAAAACTCTGGCGTGAGGGTCAAAGGTGCACCCAGCAACACCTCGCCCTCAAACCCATGGTTCACCATGTCGCCGACACGGATCATCTGTGGAATCGGCCAAAGTGTGTTGCCGGCTTGCAGGCCTTTGGGCAGCGTCCAAGCGAGCTGTGTAGCCAAGCCGCTGTCGCCAGCATTAAGCCAGTAAGTGTGCCAACCCGGTTGGTGTTTCAGCAGCAAACCCAGCAGCATCCGCTGACCCGCTTGCAAGCCTTGGGGCGCATGCGCCACCAATTCGGCCCGCACTTGGGGCGTGGTGACCACCGAGCGGGCAGGCACTTGCGCTTGGCTGGCACCCAGCCCCAAGCCAAACAAGGCGACAAAAAGCCAGAAAAAACGAAACAAAAGCATGTGCATACGGCACATGTTAACCAAGCCCTTAAGATGCGGCGCATGAAGGTTTTTCCACGCCACTGGGCTGATTGCAACACCACTGACTTTGCCGAGCTTGATTTACAACAAGCTGTGGCGGTTTTGCCTTTGGGCGCCACCGAGCAACACGGGCCGCATTTGCCTCTGAGTGTGGACACCGATTTGGTCAATGCCATGCTGAGCGAAGCGCTGGCGCATCTGGCCCCCACCGAGCAGGTGCTGGTGCTGCCTACCCAAAGCGTGGGCTTAAGCAGCGAACACGCTGCCTACGACGGCACCCTCAGTTTCTCGCCTGCATCGGTGATCGAGCAGTGGTGCAGTCTGGGCGAGGCCGTGGCTCGCAGTGGCGTGAAAAAACTGCTGCTCTTCAACGCCCACGGCGGCAATGTGGGTTTGATGGATGTGGTGGCGCGAGAGTTGCGCGGCCACTGTGGCTTGACCGTGTTCAGTTGTAACTGGTACCAACTGCCCTTGGGCGAAGCGCTCTATGCTTTTGACGCGCACGAGCAGCGCTTTGGCGTGCATGGTGGGGACATGGAAACCTCGCTCATGTTGGCTATCGCGCCGCACAAGGTGCGCATGAGCGAGGCGCAACACTTCTCTTCAGCTTCAGAGCAGCGTTCCAAAGACTTTGCTTTGTTGGGTGACGGCAAAAGCGCCAAACTCGGTTGGCATATGCAAGATTACAACCCGCATGGTGCGGCGGGCAACGCAGCAGCAGCCACGGCTGAAAAAGGCCAAGCGCTGTTACATGCGGTGGGTGCGCAATTGGCCCAACTGCTGCAGGAATTGCAGCGCTTCACGCCGCTGATTTAAGCCGCCAGCGCACCTCAGGTGAAGGTCACCCAGTCGCGGTAAGCGGGCGCATCTAAATGGTTAATGGTGTTAAAGCTCACCAGCGTGTGGCGCTTGGGGGTGAACACCAACTCGCTCACCGCAGTGTTGCGAATGCGCATATTCATCTCGATGATGCTCTCGGGCGGCGTGCCCAGCAGCGTGCCCACCGCGGTAGAAATGGGCCCGCCACTGGAGACCATCAACACATCGCCACTGTGCTGGGCGCGCACATGGGCCATGGCGTCTTGTATGCCTTGCACAAAGTCAGTGAAAGCCGGCATGCCTGCGGGTTGCACCTCGCCGCGCATCCAAGCTTGCAGTCCTTGGCGCAGCAAGCCGAAATGGTGTTTGTACAACTCGGGTGTGTTGGGCTTGGCCAAAGGTTGCGGGTGGACAGTGTGAATCACCGCATGGCTGTCGTACTCGTTCAAGCCCGGCCACACCAAAGGCGACAAGTCCGGCGCTTGCAGGCCGGCTTGAATGCCTTCAAAGGTTTGGCGATGGCGCTTCAAACTGCCCATCAGCACCGCTTCAAACTGCAGGCCGCGTTCACGGAAATAGTCGCCCAAGCGCTGGCTTTGCTGATGGCCAAGCAGCGAGAGATTGTCGTAATCGTCGGCGCCAAACGAGGCCTGGCCGTGGCGCACTAAGTAAAGGGTTCCCATGGGTGGCATTGTCGCCAATCTGGGGTGAGGCAAAGGTCTCGTGGGTGACCAGTTGTTAAAGTTTCACTGATCCTTCAATGCAAGTCACCGATTCCCCGCCCACCCACACTTGGCCTTGGGCGTCACGCGCAACATGCACCCGCCCAGCGCGGCCCAAGTAAGTGCCTTGGCTGGCCACATAGTTATCGGGTGCCAGTCCTTCAGCTATCAACCATTGGCCTATGGCCGCGTTCAGGCTGCCCGTCACGGGGTCTTCGGTCAATCCATTCTGGGTGGGGAAAAACGCCCGCACCTCAAACTGTGTGTCGCCGCTGGGCTTGGCACCCACCACGCCCATTTTGCCGCGCGGCCCCACCACACCGATGTCCAAGCCTTGCAGAACTTGTACATCGGGTTTCAAGGCCAGCACTTGTTCTGACGTTGCCAGCATGACGCCACGCCACTGCGGGCCGTTGTCGCACCAAGCGTGGTGCAAGATGTCATCGCGGTCAATACCCAAACCCTTGGCGATCAGTTGCACATCGTCTTCACTTAATGGGCCGCTGCGCAGTCTCGGCGGGGCCGCAAATGCCAAACGAGTCCCTTGACGCGCAATCTTCACCAAGCCCACGCCGCATTCTTGAACCACGTCTTTGCCCTTGGGTTTGCCGCCTGCGGCTAGCCAAGCGTGGCAAGTGCCTAACGTGGGGTGGCCGGCAAAGGGGAGTTCGCGTCCGGGGCAAAAAATCCGCACTGCATAGTCGGCTTGCTCATCGGTGGGTGGCAGCACAAAAGTGGCCTCGGATAAGTTTGTCCAGTCAGTGAAAGCCTGCATTTGCGCGGTGCTTAAACCCTTGCCGTCGAGCACCACAGCGAGAGGGTTGCCAAGATAGGGCACTGCGGTGAACACATCAACTTGGGCAAAAGGGCGTTGTGTCATGACAGCTCCAAAGATTTCTAAGCCTCAGATTGTGAGTGTCTGCATCATCGCTGTACAGACATTTTCCGGCTGACAAATACGGTTGCCACCACGCCCAAGCCAAAGCCCACGGTGAGTGCATCCAGACTTTCGCCCAGCAAGGGAATGGCCATCAGCATGCCTAAAAAAGGTTGCAGCAATTGAATTTGGCTCACCCGCACCGTTCCGCCCAAGGCCAAGCCGCGGTACCAAGCGAAAAAGCCCAGCCACATGGAGAAGACGCTCACATACGCAAAGCCCGCCCACGCGCTCCAAGGGACTGTGCTGGTGGGTTGGTTGAACCAAGCCAATGGCACGGTGAGGGGCAAAGACATTATCAAAGCCCAGCAAATGACCTGTTCGGCTCGCATGGTTTGAGACAAACGCCCACCCCAGGCGTAGCCCACAGCGCCAAAGGCCATGGCGCCCAGCAGAAGCAAATCGGCAACTTGCAGGGCAAAGCCCACCTGTCCAGAGCGCAGCAGGGCAAAAACCACCACCAAACCAGAACCCGTGATGGCGCACAGCCAAAACCCCCAGGATGGTTTTTGTTTGTTCATAACAGCCGCCAAGCTGGCGGTTGCAAGCGGCAGCACGCCAGTAATGACACTGGCATGTGAGGCTTCAACATGGCGCATGGCCAAGGAAGTTAGCAAAGGAAAGCCAAACACCACGCCAACAGCCACCATACTCAAGCCTTGCCATTGGGTTTTGGTCGGCCAAGCTGCACGAAAGTAAAGCAGAAAAAACAGCGATAAAAAACCCGCCACCGCAGCGCGCCCCATGGCTACAAACACCCCAGACAAATAGGGCACTTCTGCCGTGCCAACCGCCAATCGGGTCACTGGCAAGGTGACGGCAAACATCGTCACGCCCAAGAGGCCCAGCCACATGCCTCGTTGTTCTGCGGGCGTCATGTACTGGACGAGCGAAGGCTCAAATCCTCTAGGCGCTCCATGGCTTGAAGCACCTCGTCATCGATTTGGCTCACGCGGCTGGCTTTGTCAGCCGCAGCTTTCGGATCACTGGCATACAAGCTGCCATCGGCCAAAGAAAGATTGAGTACGCTTTGTTCTTGCTCCAGTTGCGCGATCAAGGCGGGCAGGCTGTCGTATTCGCGTTGCTCTTTGAAGCTGAGTTTTTTAGCCACCGTCTTGACAGCAACGGTTTGGGGTTTCACAGCCAAAGCCGGTTTGATGTCAGCCACTTTTTGCGACCACACCTTGGCGCGGGTCGATTGCAGCAGCCAGTCTTGCACGCCGCCTTCGTATTCGCGCCAATGGCCATCGCCCTCATAAGCGATGGTGCTGGTCACCACGTTATCCAAAAAAGCGCGGTCATGGCTGACCAAAAACACGGTACCCGCATAGTTTTGCAGCAACTCCTCAAGCAACTCCAAGGTGTCAATATCCAAGTCGTTGGTAGGTTCGTCCAGCACCAGCACGTTGGCTGGGCGAGCAAACAAGCGAGCCAACAACAAGCGGTTGCGCTCACCACCCGAGAGCGTGCGAACCGGTGAATTGGCGCGCGCCGGCGAAAACAAGAAGTCGCCCAAATAACTTTTCACATGCTGGCGCTGGGTGCCAATCTCAATCCACTCGCTGCCAGGGCTGATGAAATCTTCCAAGGTGGCATCCAAGTCCAGCGCATTGCGCATTTGGTCAAAGTAAGCCACCTGCAAATTAGCACCCTGTCGCACTTTGCCACTGCTGGCTTGCAACTCTCCCAAAATGAGTTTGAGCAAAGTGGTTTTGCCCGCACCATTGGGGCCCACCAACCCTACTTTGTCGCCTCGCAACAGGGTGGCGCTGAAGTTGTTCACCACCACTTTGTCGCCAAAAGCCATAGACACATCGGTCAATTCGGCGACGATTTTGCCGCTGGGCAAACCCGCGTCCACACTGGCTTTGACTTGGCCCATGGTGTTGCGCCGCGCTTGTCTTGTGGCTCGCAGTTTTTCCAAGCGGGCGATGCGCGCAACCGATCGGGTGCGCCGCGCCTCCACACCTCGACGAACCCACACCTCTTCTTGTGCCAACAATTTATCGGCTTTGGCTTGGGTCACGGCCTCGGCAACCAACTCAGCTTCCTTGAGAAGTAAATAGCTTTGAAAATTGCCTTGGTAGGAGTACAAATGCCCGCGGTCGAGTTCCACAATGCGCGTGGAAACTTTGTCTAAGAAAGCACGGTCATGGGTAATTACAACAACACTCCCTGCAAACTCAACCAGCAAATCTTCTAGCCACTGAATGCTGTCCAAATCCAGATGGTTGGTGGGTTCATCTAAAAGCAAGATGTCTGGCAAGGTCACCAAGGCTTGGCCCAGCGCCACCCGTTTTCGCGTGCCACCAGACAAACTGCCCACCAAGGCGCTGCCGTCTAAATGCAAGCGTTGCAAGGTTTCCGTGACGCGTTGCTCCCAGTTCCAGCCATCTTGCAGCTCAATGGTGTTTTGCAGAGCGTTTAAGTCGCCGTCGCCTGCGTAATATTGCTCTAACACCTGCTTGAGAGGCGCCAAACCTTCGCTCACCGCGTCGAAGACACTCAATTCAGGGTTTAGCTGGGGTTCTTGAGCCACGTAAGCCAAATTTAACCCCTGCTGGTACTGAAGCGTGCCGTCGTCAAGGTGTTCCAAGCCTGCCAAGATCTTTAATAAAGAAGATTTGCCTGTGCCGTTACGGCCAATCAGGCCAATACGCTCCGAGGTTTCAATAGACAAAGCCGTGCGATCTAACAGCGGCACGTCGCCAAACGCCAACTGCGCAGAATTCAATGTGATAAGAGCCATAGCTTGATTATGCAGGCCTGCTCCAAATTTTTTTACCCAACTCTTGCGCAACTCGAAAAGTGCGCTATACTAGCTGGCTCAGCTTTTGAAACGTAGCCTAAAAACTCCAAACGAAGGCAGAGAAAAATAAAGGTAAAAGTTTTGACACAGCCTTCAAATTTGTGTCATAATCTAAGGCTTCGCTGATCGCGGCGAAGTTCAAAGCAGGCAACTGTTTGGGTTCATTAACAAATTACAGCCGATAAGCGTGGGCGTTTTAAGGTGATTGCCAAGGTTCTAGTAACCGAGTCGCAAGACTTAAAACGCTCATGAAGATAGAAGTGAAGTTCACTTCAATTCCGTTTTTAATGAGTGGCCTCGAAAGAGGCAAAAAAACTATCAAGATCGAACTATAGAGTTTGATCCTGGCTCAGATTGAACGCTGGCGGAATGCTTTACACATGCAAGTCGAACGGCAGCACGGGGGCAACCCTGGTGGCGAGTGGCGAACGGGTGAGTAATATATCGGAACGTGCCCAGTCGTGGGGGATAACGTAGCGAAAGTTACGCTAATACCGCATACGATCTACGGATGAAAGCGGGGGATCGCAAGACCTCGCGCGATTGGAGCGGCCGATATCAGATTAGGTAGTTGGTGGGGTAAAGGCTCACCAAGCCAACGATCTGTAGCTGGTCTGAGAGGACGACCAGCCACAC
>Ga0209188_1000805_pt1 | contig 28345 bp, 20 predicted proteins | sample C_130625_EF_Meta_FD_187307 | JGI IMG/M metagenome (GOLD analysis project Ga0209188, IMG submission 187307) | Freshwater microbial communities from Lake Croche, Canada to study carbon cycling - C_130625_EF_MetaG (SPAdes) (version 2) | ecosystem: Environmental > Aquatic > Freshwater > Lake... | reverse complement strand
AGGTCTTGCAGGCGTTCTTCGAGCGCATCGCTTTCCAGAGCTTCCAGACGCCCCCCGCCTCACGCGACTTCTTCAGCGTGTAGAGGATCGCCCGCCAGCCACCGCCCGTCTTCACCCGCATGTTGGGAACCCTTTCCGAGAGGACCGTCCTCGGCCAGGCCATTGACGCCGGGCCACCTTGAATGTCACTTCCGCGCCGGCAACACCTGGATCTCGACCCGGCGGAACTCGATCGGGTGGCTCTCCGACTGGAGCGAGATCGTTCCCCCGTCGAGGAGGAGCTTGCCGTCGCGCTTCGCGATCAGCCCCTGCGAGTGGGGGTCGTTGGGATCGAGTTGAGCCCCCTCGTACTCGAGGACCGGCTCGCCGTTGACCAGATGCCGGATCACCTTGTCTCCGTCGACCTCCACCTCCACCGTCACCCACTGGTCGCCCCGGTAGGTCTTCGACTTCGAGGTCGTGCAGTGGGGGGTGAAGAGCTTGCCGTCCATGACGACATTCGTGCCGGGGGTGCAAAGGTTCGCCGTCGTCCGCTCCCCCTCGGGAGCGCCGCCGAGAAACTGGACCTCGATCGACGCCGGGAAATCCTGGTCGAGCGTCATTCCCTTCGGGTCCTCGCCGTGGAGCATCACGCCGGAGTTACGGATCGCCCAGCCCGGCCCGCCCGGGCACTGTTCGCCGGTGAAGCGGTAGTCGATCCGGAGCTTGTATCGGGAAAACGGCTCGGCAAAGAACAGGTGGCCGAACTTCTCCCCGAAGGTCGGATACTTGGCCGGGTCGTAAGCGACCTTGAGCACGCCATCCTCGACCCGGAAAGTGTCGCCGTAGTTGTCGCCGAGGGCCTCGCCGCGGATCTTCGGCGTCCAGCCGGTGAGATCCTTCCCGTTGAACAGCGGCCGCCAGGCCGGCTCCTCGGCGTGGACAATGCCCGCGGCGATGGTCGCGACGCTCCCCACGAGGCCCAGGATCGCCACCATCCGGCGAAGGAGGAGGGACCGACACGAAGACGACATCTTCAGGCTCCAGAGGGGACGAGGGACGACGAGAACACGGGCGCACACCCCGGCTCCCACCCCTTCAGCATACCCGGCCGCCGCAGGACAAGGGCGCCGCCGCGGCCCCTCGCCCCATCCCGGGCGTTCATGGTCCGAGGAGCGCCAGGGGTATGACGGCGACTCCGTCGGGGCGCCGGTAGGCCCGCGGGCCGGTCGAGAGAACAACCGTATCGACAACGTTTTCCTCGAGCTCCCGTTGCAGCCAGAGGAGATGTTTCACGTCGGCGTCGTCGACGGCCCCGCCGAGCTTCACCTCGATGGCGAGCACCCTCCCATCGGCACGTTCCACGATGAGGTCGATTTCCCGCTCGCCGCCAAAGGTTCGCAGGTGCCCAACGCGAGCCTCGGCTGCCTGCGCATAGACCCGCACCGACAACGCGACGAGCGATTCGAAGAGTAAGCCGACGAGCGGACCCTTCCCGGGCTTCAAGGCACTCTCCCCCCCCAGAAGCGTCTCGGCCGTCGCTCCGAGGAGCCGCGCGGCAAGCGCCGGATCGGCGAGGTGGTGTTTGGAAGGATAGGTGAGCCTCGCCAGCGGGTTGCGGCTCGGGGCCCACGCCGGCACGGGATCGACGATCCAGAGGCGTTCGAGCACGTCGCGGTAGGGAGCCGTGGCTCCCTTGCTCGGTTTGACACCCTCGCCGCCGGTGGCGGCGTCCCGGATAGTCTCGTACGCAGCGGTGGTGGACGTCGCCGCCGCATAAGCGCGTAGCCACCGTCGGACGAGCTCCGGCCGGCGCACCCGCAGGCCCATCTCCTCCAGATCAGCGTCCACAATCCGCTCTAGGTAGCCGTCGAGGTGGGTCCGGAGGGGACGGCCCGACAGACCGCGAAACGCTGGGAATCCCGAGTTGACGATCTCATCGACATAGTCGCACAGACCGACGTCAGTCGATGCGTCGATGGCCGGCCGCCCCCCTGCCAAGAGTGTGGCGAGGCTCATCGTGGCCTTCTCCCGGCGACGCTCGACGAAGGAGAGCGGCCGCATCCGGAGCGTCACGATCCGGCCAGCCCCAGAATGGGTCGCCGCAGCGCCGGGCGTCGCGGAGCCGGTCAACAAAAAACTGCCGGGGTCGGCACCGTCATCGACCGCATGTTTCACGGCATCCCACACTGGCGGGTACCGCTGCCATTCGTCGATGAGGACCGGCCGCCGGCCAGCCAGGGCGAGGTGCGGGTCGGCAGCGACGACCGCTCGTTGAGCAGGGACATCCAAGCGCCGGACGGTGGCCGCAAACCGCGCGGCAGAGGCGGTTTTCCCGACCCCTTTTGGCCCCTCCAGGGCAATCGCGGGAACGGCAACAAGCAGCGCCGCCAGCTCGTCGTCCAAAATCCTATCAATATAAGGCTTTTTCTCCATCAAAAGCCATTCTACTGCATTTTTTATCGTGCTTCTAGTGGTCGTTTCATCGGGTTCCTAACGAGCTTTTTCTCGGTTTTTTGCGGGGGAAGGGCGGTTTTTTCCGGGGGCCTGATTCGGCAGGCTTTCCCCCCCGCTCGGTCTTGCTCGAGCCCCGGAAGTCCTGCCCGGTCACCGCCGCCTCGGCGGGGCGAGGCTGACGGTCACCGTCTTCGTCTCGAGATAGGGATCGAGACCCCGTTCCCCGAGTTCGCGGCCGAAGCCCGATTGCTTGAAGCCGCCGAACGGGGCGGCGGCGTCGAAGACGTCGTAGCAGTTGACCCACACCGTCCCCGCCCGGATCCGCCGGGCGACGTCATGCGCCCGGGCCACGTCGCGCGTCCACACGGCCGCCGCCAGCCCGAAGTCGGTGGCGTTGGCACGGCGGACGAGCTCGTCGGTGTCCTTGAAGCGGAGCACCGAGAGGACGGGGCCGAAGATCTCCTCACGGGCGATGCTCATGCCGTCGCTGACGTTCGTGAACACGGTCGGCTCGATGAAGAAGCCCTTCGTGCCGTGGCGCTTTCCGCCGGTAGCGCAGGTCGCCCCCTCGCGCTTCCCGGCCTCGATGAAGCCGAGGATCTTGTCGAACTGCGCCTTGTCGACCTGCGGCCCCTGCTCGGTGTCGGGGTGGAACGGATCGCCGACACGGCGCTTCCGCGACAGCTCCACGACCCGCTCCACGAAGGCATCGTGGATCGAGTCCTCGACGAACAGCCGCGACCCGGCGCAGCAGCACTGCCCCTGGTTGAGATGAATGCCGACATGGGCTCCCGCCACGGCCGCATCGAGATCCGCATCGGCGAAGACGATGTTGGGGCTTTTTCCCCCGAGTTCGAACGTCAGCCGCTTGAGGCTCGTCGCAGCCTGCCGCATGATGATTCGGGCCGTCTCGCCGGAGCCGGTGAAGGCGATCTTGTCGATGCCCGGATGGTTGACAAGCGCGGCGCCGGCCGTCGGCCCGTAGCCGGGCACGACGTTGATCACGCCGTCGGGGATCCCTGCCTTCTGCGCCAGCCGCGCGAGCCGCAGGCAGGTCAGCGGCGTCTGCTCCGCCGGCTTCATCACGATCGTGCAACCGGCGGCAAGGGCCGGACCCCACTTCCAAGCCACCATCAGGATCGGGAAGTTCCACGGGATCACCTGCCCCACCACCCCGACGGGCTCGCGGCGCGTGTAGCAGTGGTAGTTGCCGTTGATCGGGATCGTCGAGCCCTGGATCTTGTCGGCCCAGCCGGCGTAGTAGCGGAGGCACTGCACGGCCAGCGGGATGTCGATCGCCCGCGCATCGGCGACCGGCTTGCCGTTGTCGAGGGACTCGAGCGCCGCAAGAGCGTCGATCTCGGCTTCGATCAGGTCGCAGAGCCGGTGCATGAGCCGGCCGCGTTCACGGGCGTCCATCCGCGGCCAGGGGCCCTCGTCGAAGGCGGCCCGGGCAGCCTTCACCGCCGCCTCGATGTCGGCGGCATCCCCTTCGGCAACGTCGGCGATCGGCTCTTCGGTAGCGGGATTGACGGTGGAGAAGGTCCGGCCACTGCGGGCTGGGAGCCACTGTCCGTCGATGAAGAGTTGAGTTTGGCGAACCTGGGCAGGCCCGGGGCCCCGGGAAGCGGGAGGCGTGGCAGTGGCCATGGGACGATCTCCTGGGGCTTGATTCCCTGAAAAGTTGCCCCCGTCAGGCTACCTGCTATAGGATCACAGCGACAACATTCGGGGCAGCACGCGTGGTGCTGCCGGTAAAGACTTCCCCCGGCATTCCTGCCGGCGGGCTCGTATCCAGGAGAATCGAACTGATGCGCAAGGCTTTCTTGATGGCAGTGGCGCTGGTGCTCGGCGTCGCTGTCACGGCTTCGGCCGAAGTGACCAGCGGCCCGCAGGTCGGTGATTCGGTCGGCGCGTTCACGGTGACGAAGGTCGCCGGCAATGCCGACGACGGCGTCGAGGCTGGCAAAAGCCTCTGCTACCGCTGCAAGATGGGTCAGCGGCCGGTGGTGATGGTGTTTGCCCGCACCGCCGATCCGAAGCTCGCCAAGCTTCTCAAGAAGATCGAGGAAGAGGTCGAAGAGCACCAGGCTGACAAGCTCACGAGCTTCGTCAACATGATCGGTGGCGACGCCGAGACGCTCACAAAGCAAGCTGCCGAGTTCGTGAAGGCCAACGACCTCAAGCGGATCGCCTTCGTCGTCCCCGAGGACACGAAGAACGGCCCCGAGGACTTCAAGATCGCCGCCGACGCCGACGTCACGGTCGTCTGCTACAAGGGTGGCAAGGTCCAGGCGAACCACGCCTTCTCGAAGGGCCAGCTCGACGACGCCACGATCGACGCGGTCGTGAAGGCCTCGTGCGCCTTGGTCGAGTGAGGCTTGTTTGTCTCGGCTGATCGGATCTGGTCAGCCACGAATCCAAGGACGGCCCGGGAGACTTCCTCCCGGGCCGTTTTTTTTGCCCGCCAGCCCTTCCGCAACGGCTTTTTTCCCTCCCCTCCCCCCCATGACGCACCCCGAATCGGCGGGTATAGTTAGGGTAGGTTTTCCCCCTGGACGAGTCCCGGGTGGGTTCCGCAGGGCAGCGTAGCTCAGTTGGTTAGAGCACCGGCTTCATAAGCCGGGTGTCGCCGGTTCAAGTCCGGCCGCTGCTAGTTTCCGGATGGAGCCGTCTGTTTTCTATCAGACGGCCGGGCGGAGGAACGTCTCCGTCGTTGGGGAAAACGGCACCAGCGATCCCATCACGAGGCCTGCCGCAACGCCGCCGATCTGACACGCGTTGTCGATGTTCGGGATCAAAAGCCGAGCCCCACGTTGATCGCGACCGTCAGGCCGATGCCAATGGTCAAGTGACGCTGCTTCCTGCGAGTGACCGGCGCAGCTGCTGCAGGCTATGGCGGTGATGAGCGACTTGCACAAGCGTCATGATGAAAGGCACAACGAAAATGACGTTCGAAAGGTCGAGTTCGAAGTTGCCTTTCTCCAATCCACCGGTCAACCAACTCACGCCGAAGAGGGAGAGGAGGAGTAACGGAAAGAACATCACTCCGATCGTGAGGGCACGCCCATCGTGCCGCAACCAAAACTCCTCCCGCTCGGCCAAGGCACGGGCAATCTCGGGAACGGCATGGACGTCGATCGGATTGCTAGGTTGGAGGCCATCCCCAGCGAGTGACCGGCGCAGCTGTTGCAGGCGATGGCGGTAACGAGCGTTTAGCACATGCCACACAAGCGCAATGATTAACAAAAAAACAACAAAACCGACCGGGAGAAGGAGTTCGGAGTAACCTTTCTCCATTCCACCGGCCAACCATTTCCGCACGTCCAAGACGATGCCTGGGAGGCCCATCATCATCAGCCCGCAGGAAATGATGATCGTGAGGGGATACACTTCGTACTGCAACCAATACTCTTGCTCGGCCAGAGCACGGGCAATCTCGGGGGGGCCAGAGATCTTGTCGCTCGGCGAGAGTTTGTTGGTCGCGGCGAGCGTCACGAGCTCGCCAAGCGAGCCGACTTGATAGACGATCTGCCCGCTGCGGATGACACGTATGGAGAGGGGACTCTCCGGGCTCTGACTCACGACTTGGTCGTCTGCCATGGCATATCCTTTGGCTCCCGACGCGGGTGCGGAATCCCCCTCGGAATCGTAGCTAAACGCCATGACGATTTCGTGAGCAGACGTCTCACAGTCATAGACGCGGTCCAGAGAATCAGCCGGCTTTACCTGTTTTCGGACTTCGGGCCCTGAGCCACTTCAGCCGCCAAGTCTTCGGTGAGAAACGGCAACAGTTGCTGCGGATCGTGAACCGGCGAACTGGGCCTCCGCTTCGATCGACCGGCGCTGTCGCCGCCGTCACCGAAGAGGGTGCGACGGACCGGATCCTGCTGCATCGCGCCGCGGCGATCCTTGCGGCTGCCATGACGGTGGGCGACGTCGCGGGCCTCGGCCCGCGACTCAGGAGCATTCCGCACCATCGCGAGACGTCGCTTTGCCTCGCGCACCGCGACGATGTGGTCGACGAGCGGCGCCGGGTAATCGCGGCCGATGATGCAACCGGACGCCTGCTGCACGTCCAGCGGCATCGTCCACGGCATGTGGACATAGGCCGGCGGCAGACTTGCGAGCTCCGGCACCCAGCGGCGAATGAAGATCCCGCGCGGATCCTGATCGATCGCCTGCTTCGTGGGATTATAGATCCGCAGCGTATTGATGCCCGTGGTGCCCGATTGCATCTGCAGCTGCGACCAGTGGATGCCCGGTTCAAAGTCGAGGAAGTGACGGGCGAGATGCAGGCCGGTGGGCCGCCAATGCAGCCAGAGCGAGTAACTCGCGAACGACACGAGCAGGGCCCGCATCCGAAACGTCAGCCAGCCCGTCGCCAGCAGGCTTCGCATGCAGGCATCGACGAGCGGGTAGCCGGTGTGGCCCGACTGCCAGGCGGCCAGCCGCTCTGGCACAACTTCACTCTCCCGCAGGCCGTCGGCCGCCCTCAGCATGTTTTCAAACTCGATCGCCGGCTCGTCCTCCAGCTTCTGCATGAAGTGGCAGTGCCAGTGCAGCCGCGACTGCACGCCCTTGAGGCTCCGCAGCCAGGCCTTGCACTCTGCCTTCTCCCGCGGGCTCTCAGCCGTCGCGAGAGCGGCCTGCGCGTCGAGCCGCCGAGCCTCACTCGCCTGCCAGACGCGCCGCATCGAGATCGCGCCAAACGCGAGTGCGGGGCTCAATCGGGAGCAGCTCGTCGCGGCCGACACCGGGCTACTGATGCCACCGGAATAGTGGCGGCCGCGCACGTTGAGAAAATCTTCGAGCACCTCGCCTGCCGCCCGTTCGCCACCCCGCTGCCGGTCTTTCGTGTCGGCCGGCAGGCCGAGCTCGCGGCACCCGAGAATGCCGAGTGAGCCGAGCCGCTCGACGACATCGCTCCCGCCGCGGCCCGTGCTGCGCGGCACGGAGGCGCACGCGGCTGTCATCCGTTTTTCCCAGAGTCGGTTCCACCCGTTTCGCGTTGCGAGCCTCCGCACCACACCGGTCTGAGGCACTTCGAGCAACTCGATGCCGGCCGTCCGCGCCCAGCGTCTGACACGCCGGTCGCGGGCATAGGTCACGCCCGTGCCTGTCTCCTCATGGGCCACGAGGAGCCGAAAGCCTGTCTCACTCCGGAGGTGTTCGAGGGTCGCCGCCGCCTCGCCCCGCCGCGTGACAAGCCGGATGCTCTTGCGGCGGAGGGCGGCCTCGAGATCCGCAAGGCATTCGGCCTGAAACGCCGTGTGGCTCGAATCCCATTCGGGCTGCGCAAGCACCTCAGGCTCATAAACAAACACGGCAAACACAACGCCGCCCCGGGCCCTGGCCACGGCCTCCGCGAGCGCGGCGTGATCGTCCACGCGGAGATCGCGCTTCAGCCAGACACAGACGGGAGGGCAGAAGTCGGGCACGACTGGCACATCCTCTTCACCCAGGACCTTGGGCCCGGCGGAAAATACCCTTGCAGTATAGGACCTCACCCGATCCGGCGACGTTCTGGCGACGTTCTGGGGGGCAGGCCGCAGCCCTGCTTGTCTGTGACCGCACCGGCCGGAAAGCCGCCCCGATGCGTGGCCTCTTTACCACGGTCATCCCGTCAGGCGAGCAGCTCGCGGATCACCCGCGCCGGCTCGACGCCGGTGAGCTTCTGATCGAGCCCCTGGAAGAGATAGGTGAGCTCTTCGTGGCCGAGGCCGAGGAGATGGAGGATCGTGGCGTGGAGATCGCGGATCGGCACTTTGCTTTCCACGGCTTTGAAGCCAAAGTCGTCGGTCGCGCCGTAGGCCATCCCGCCACGCACGCCCCCTCCGGCCAGCCAGACTGAAAATCCATACGGGTTGTGATCGCGGCCGTCGGAGCCCTCGGAGGTGGGCGTGCGACCAAACTCGCCCCCCCAAGTCACCAGCGTCGAATCGAGCAGCCCGCGGGCCGCGAGATCCTCGAGGAGCGCGGCGATCGGCTGATCGGTCTGGAGGGCGTTGGTCTGATGTTGACCGTCGTTGTTGCCGTGGGTGTCCCAGCCGACATTGCCGCCGCCGTGGTAGAGCTGCACGAAGCGCACCCCCCGTTCCACGAGCCGGCGGGCGGTGAGACACTGCGTGCCGAAAGAACGGGTCTCGTCGCGGTCAAGGCCGTAGAGCCTGTGGGTGGCGGCGGTTTCCCGGGCAAGGTCGATCGCCTCAGGCGCCGCCGATTGCATCCGGAAGGCGAGCTCGCCAGCGGCGATGCGGGCCGAGAGCCGATCGTCGCCAGGACGTGCGGCCGCGTGCTGCCGATTGAGTGACTGCGCGAATTCGAGTAGCCGGCGGGTGTCGAGGGAGGGCGCCGTGGCGGATCGGTTGAGATGGAGGATCGGGGGAGAGGTGCTGCGCAGTTCGGTGGCCTGATGGACCGCCGGCAGGAAGCCGGCGCCGTAAGTTTCTGGCCCACCTTTCAGCGGCCCGTCGCGCATCACCACGTAGCCGGGCAGATCCTCCGCTTCCGATCCCAAGCCATAGGTACACCAGGCGCCGAGACTCGGCCGCCCCATCTGCCGGTTGCCACCGTGCATGAAGTACAGCGCGGGAGAGTGGTTGAACTCGGTGTGATGGCAGCTGCGCACCACTGCCAGCCGGTCGGCATGGGACGCGAGACAGGGGTAGAGATCGGAGATCTCGAGGCCAGACGCCCCATGGCGGCCAAACGTGCGCCGGCTCGCGAGCACCTTCGCGGTGCTCGTCTTCGTGAACTCGAGGTCGAGGCTGCCAAAGCTCTCCGGCAGCGTCTGGCCGGCGTAGCGGGCCAGCATCGGCTTGGGATCGAAGGTGTCGAGCTGGCTCGGGCCCCCGTGCATGAACAGTGAGATCACCGACCGGGCCCGCGGGCGGTGATGAGCCGGACGTGGAGCCAGCGCATGGGCCGCCACGCTCTCGCGACCGAGAACGCCAAGCGCCGCAAGCGCGCCAAAGCCGAGGCCGGCCCGGGCGAGCAGGTCACGGCGCGAGAGCGGCGAAACGGGTTGGCTGAACATGGAGAGTGCTTCGGGCGTTGGGTCGGCAGGACCTGAGCCGACATCGTTCCATCGAGATTCAATCGACGTAGACAAACTCGTTGGCATTAAACAACGCCAGGCAGAGTTCGACCCACACGTCAGCGGGCGGCTTCTCGGGGCGGCTGAAGAGAAACTCGCGGGCCGATGCCAGCTCGTCGGCCCGAATCGGGCGGGCGAAGACAAGGAGCCAGGCCCTGTTGAGACGGCGCTCGTCGGAATCGGGCTCCTCGCGGAAGAGCCGATCCTTGAGGGCCATCGCCTGCTGGACCGGAATGTCGCCGTTGAGGAGGGCGAGGGCTTGGCCAGGGACGGTGGTCGATGGCCTGACCGGACAGCCAACGCTGTTGGGCGGCTGATCGAAGGCCTCGAGCAGCGGCATTCGGAAGGAGCGCCGGTTGAGCATGTAGATGGCCCGCCGGTTCTGCGCTTCCGTGGCCTTCCACTTGTTTTCCCGCGGATTGCCGTTGATGTCGTAGAGTCCCTGGAGTTCCTCGTCGGTCAGAGGCGGCACGAACGGCTCATCGACCGGCCGCCGATCGAGCCGGCCGGAAGCTTCGAGGAGCCGATCCCAGACCGCCTCCGCCTCCATCCGCCGGCGCGGAAAGCCGGCGAGGAGAATATTTTCCGGATCTTTCGCCACCGCAGCAGATTCTCGCTGGCTGCTTTGCCGGTACGTGCGGCTGTGCATGATCGCGCGATGGAGGCTTTTCAGTCGAAAGCCCTGATCCCGCAGGTCGGCGGCCAGCCAGTCGAGCAGTGCGCGATGGGAGGGAGCGGCCCCCTGGGTGCCGAAGTCGTTGGGGGTGGCGACAACGCCGCGGCCAAAGTGCCACTGCCAGATTCGGTTGGCGATCACGCGCGCCGTGAGCGGATGATCTGGGGCGGTGATCCACTTCGCCAGCCGGGCCCGGGCCTGACCTGGATTCTCCTCGCCGGCGGGAAAGAGCGGGCCCCCCTGCGGCAGGAAGGCAGGCGCCGCGGGGACCATCCTTCCGGCCGGCTGGTTCAATTCGCCGCGCCGGAGCAGATGCACGCTCACCGGCTCGGCGGCGTGGCGGAGCGCCCGGAAGTGCGACTTCTCACCGTTGACCCAGGCGACGTTGCCGGTGGCGCGGTTGAAGGTTTCTGAACCGGCGAAGACCGCCTCGAGGCCGAAGTAATCGCGCTGGCTGAGAGGATCGTACTTGTGGTGATGGCAATTGGCGCAGCCCACCGAGAGGCCCAGCATCGCCTCGCTGAGCGTCACCACCTGATCGTTGCGCCGCACGGAGGCGAGCTTGTCAGGGAAGGCATCGAAGGCATTGGGCCACTGGCCGAGCGTCCACACCGCCACCGCATCGGCCATCGCCTCCGCCTGCTCGGGCCACAGCTCGTCCCCCGCCACCTGTTCTTCCAGGAAGCGATCGAACGGCTTGTCCTCCTGGAAGGATCGGATGCAGTACTGTCGGTAACGCCAGGCCTGTTCGTAGAGGATGTCGGTGTCGTAGCCGCCGGAATCGGAGTAGCGCACCACGTCGAGCCAGTGCCGGGCCCAGCGTTCTCCGTAGGCCGGCGAGGCGAGGAGTTGTTCGATCAATTCCTCATAGGCCTCGGGCCGGGCGTCGGCGGCGAAGGAAAGAATCGTCTCCGGCGGAGGAGCGAGCCCGGTGAGGTCGAACGTCGCGCGGCGGAGGAGCTCGATCCGGTCGGCCTCCGGTTGCATCTGCAGCCCCGCGGCCTCCAGCCTGGCAATCACGAATCGATCGATCACATCGCTCGGGCTTGGCTCGACCTGGGTCGCTTCCGACTCAGCGGGCGCGGCCGCAGGCAGCGGCGGCTTCACGAGCGGCCGAAAGGCCCAGTGATCGGCGGCCGCGCGATGGCGGGGATCGGCCTCGTCGGCACTCTCCGGCCACACGGCCCCCTCATCGATCCAGATCTTCAGCAGATCAATCTGGGCGGCGGCGAGCGGCTCTCGATCGAGCGGCATCGCCGGCGACCGGCTTCCAATGACGCGTGCAAGGAGCAGGCTCGTGCCAGCCGACCCGGGCACGAAAGCCGGAGCCGTGTCACCGCCTGAGAGGGCTAGGCCATGCTGGGCCAGCGACAGGCCTCCGCGCTCCTCCCCAGGGCCATGGCACTCGTAGCAATGCGCCACGAAGATCGGCTTGATGTCGCGCACGAAATCGACGGCCGGCGGAGTGCCTGGAGCCCCCGGGGAATCTGCCAGACTCTGCCCTGGTCCCCACGCGGCCACGAGCAGGGTTAACCAGAACAGCCGGATGAAGAGCGTCTGGAGGAGCAGGCGTGGAAAGGCGATGTCTGGCATCAGGGCACCGCGGAGAAACGAGCCATGGCCTGCGGGCACCACCGTCGGCCTGATCGTAGGCATGGCCGTGCTGGAGTTCAAGGAAGGATCCGGCCCCGACTTGGGCTCGCCACCCGCACAGCCGATGTCGAGCCGACGGCTACAATTCTCTGAGTTTACCGTAGCCCCACAGCCCGACGCCCACTCCCTCATGCCCCGACACCTGATCCTCATTCCCACCGAGCCCGAGCGGCGGCTCCTGGCGCCGTGCTTGGCAGCGATTCGCCCTGCCGACGCCACCGTGGAGTTGTGTGGCTTCGGAATCGCGGCGGCCGCGGCACGCACCGCGCAGCTCCTCGCGGCCCTGCGGCCAGAGAAGGTGATCCTCGTCGGCATCGCCGGGCGGCTCGATGATCGGCTCGCGATCGGGACAGCCACGCTCTTCGAGCGAATAGCCTGCCACGGCATCGGCGTCGGATCGGGCCCCGCCTTCATTCCTGCCGCCACGCTCGGCTGGCGGCAGTGGCCCGGCGACTCGGGTGAGCCTGCCTCGGCGATCGGCGACCTGCTGCCGTGCGCCGTACCCGATGGGGGCGATCTGCCAACAGAGCGCCTCCTCCTCACGGTCACCGCCGCCGCCGCGGGCGCCGACGACGTCCACGTCCGCAAGGCGATGTTCCCGGAGGCGAGTGCCGAAGAGATGGAGGGCTTCGCCGTCGCCCTCGCCTGCCGGCTCGCTGGAGTTCCCTGCACGATCGTCCGCGGCATCTCCAACACCGCTGGCGACCGTGACAAGGCACACTGGCAGATCGAGCCGCCGCTCGCAGCCGCGGCCGACCTCGTCCTCCGACTTCTCAAGGTAAGCCGATGACTCGCCCGATCCGCCTCGGCATCTCCACCTGCCCCAACGACACCTTCGCCTTTCATGGCCTGATGACGAGGGCCGTCGATTGGCGCGGCCTGGAGTTCGAAGTCGACCTCCTCGACATCGAGCAGCTCAACGAGCGCCTCCTCGACCCCGCCTCACCTGCCTTCGACGTCGGCAAGGTGAGCTTCCATGCCGCGCTCTCGGCGGCCGAGCGGATCGTCGTCCTCCCCACCGGCTCGGCCCTCGGCTTCGGCGTCGGCCCCCTCCTCCTCGCCGCGGCCCCTGACTCAAACCCCTGCGACGCCGCCCAGCTCACCCTCTGCCCCGGGAAGCACACCACAGCATCGCTCCTCTTCGCCCTTTTCCATCCCCGCTCGACGCGGGTCGAGCAGGTGGTGTTTTCGGAGATCATGCCCCGGCTGCTCACCGGCTCGGCCGACTTCGGCGTCTGCATCCACGAGGGACGCTTCACCTGGGAGCAGCAGGGGCTCGCCCTCGTCGAGGATCTCGGCCTCCGCTGGGAGACAGCGACCGGCTGCCCGCTCCCCCTTGGCGGGATCGTCGCCAGCCGGAGCCTTCCTGCCGGCACGATCGCGGCCGTGCAAGGGGTGATCGCCGACTCGCTCCGCTTCGCGCTTGCCAATCCCGCCGTCCCCTTGCCGACGATGCGGGCCCACGCCCAGGAGTTTGACGACGCGGTCCTCATGGAGCATGTCGAGCTTTACGTCAACGACCAGACGCTCGACCTTGGTGCCCTCGGGCAGCGGGCCCTCGACGAGCTCTCCGCCCGAGCCGCCGCCGTCGGGCTCGGCTCCGGGTGTCGGCTCGAGGTCTTTCAGGGCTGACCTGAATCGGTCGAGAGTTCTCCGGACGCTCCGGGTAGACTGGGGCTGTTTGGGGGGGAGTATTGCCCACGCCTGGGGAGCCGACCGATGCCGATCGACACCAATCTCACCCGCGCCCCGGCCAACGCCGCCCACTGGGAGCGGCGCGCCCGGCTCCTCGCCGCGGAGATCAACGCTGGCTGGTGGCTTTCGAGTTGGCTCCCGACGGCGCTTGTGATCGGCATCGCCGGGACATTCGCCCTTCTCTGGGCGCGGTGGCAGGCGGTGGAACTCGTTCCCTTCGCCTGGGGTGCGATCGGCGTTGCGCTGGGCATTGCTGGCGTTGCGGCCTGGATCACGGCAAGGCCGCGGTTTGAATCGGTGGCCTCGGCGCGGGTCCTCCTCGAAGAGCGCCTCGGCCTCCATGCCCGGCTCTCGAGCGCTGCTGCCGGTGTCGGCGACTGGCCCGGGCGGCGGATCGATCTCGATGGCCGTTGGCCGGTGCGGATCCGTGCCACGCGCCCCGCCCTCCTCCTGACGCTTGTCGGCGCGATGCTCGCCGCCGCGATGGCGATCCCGGTGGCCGATGCCGGTGCCTTCCGTCGCCGGGCGATCGAGGCCCCGGCCGACGCCGAGATCGTGTCGCAGTGGATCGACGAACTGCAGCGTGAAAAGGCGATCGACGAACGTTCCGCAGGCGCGGTCAACGAGCGGATCGAAGAGATTCTCGAGCGTCCCCGCGACGCCTGGTACGAGCATGCCACCCTCGAAGCGGCCGGCACGCTCCGCGAGCAGACGGCCGCCGATCTGGCGGCACTGGCCCGCAATCTCGCCGCCGCCGAACAGGCCGCTGCCGACCTCGCCGCAGCGCCATCGGGCGCTTCAAGCGGCGAGAAGCAGCGCGACTCCCAGGCCCTCGCCGCTGCGGCGCGGCAGCTCGCCCTCGGCGGAATGCGACCGGCCGGCGACGCCGGCGAGAAGCTCGGCCAGGAGGCGGCCGAGGCGCTTGCCGATCTCTCGCCGGAGCAGCTCCGGGAGCTCGCCGCTGCGCTTCGCGCCAACCGTTCCAAGCTCAAAGCGGCGCTGGCCAAGGCCGCAAACTTCGATCTCGATGCCCTTGGCCCCGAGAGCGACTGCGAAGCGTGCAAGCCGTGTGGCGTCTGCAAGGAATGCCGCGAGGGGAAGCCTTGCAAGAAGGGGGCCTGCGCCGCCTGCAAGAAGGCCGGCCGTGGCGGCATCACTCGGGGGCCTGGAGAGGCGGCGATGAAGGCCGGAGTGGAAGAGGACCTCGGGGCCACCCGCCGCGAGCTCGTCACCGCCCCGACCGACATCGAACGCTCCGCCGCCGGCGAATTGCTCGAAGTCGTCGATGCCGAGCATGCGGTCGACGAGTCGGCCTATGCGGGCCCGCAGGCTGGGGGAAGCATCGCGCCCACGGCCGACGGCGGCGGCCCGAGCCGGGTCGACAACCTTCTCCCCCGCGAGCAGGATGCGGTTCGTCGATTTTTCAAGTGAACCCCTCCCTGCCCGGCTCAGCCCGACTCATCCTCATGAATCCTCCCGCTCTGCTCCCGCTCGACGATGCCCAGGCCCGCCATGCCGCCGAGGCGATCGGCCGATTGCGGCGCGTGCTCCAGGGGGTGCTGTTTGGCCAGCACGACCTCATCGATCTGGTGATCGTTGGCGTCCTTGCCCGAGGGCATGTTCTCCTCGAAGGCTTGCCGGGGCTGGGGAAGACGGAGCTCGTCAAGGGGCTGGCGCGGGCGCTCGATCTCAAGCACAAGCGGGTTCAGTTCACTCCCGATCTCCTCCCCGGCGACATCACTGGCAATCCGGTCCTCGAGGAGGTCGACGGCCGGCGGTCGTTCACGTTTCAGCCCGGCCCCGTGTTTGCCAACATCCTCCTCGCCGACGAGATCAACCGGGCCTCGCCGAAGACGCAGTCGGCGCTGCTGGAGGCGATGCAGGAGCGGTGTGTGACGGTGATGGGGCAGACGCACCCCCTCCCCTCCCCGTTTCTCGTCCTCGCCACGCAAAACCCGATCGAGCTCGAAGGCACCTATCCCCTCCCCGAAGCACAGCTCGACCGCTTCCTCTTCAAAGTCGACGTCCCGGCGGCGAGCGTCGAGACCCTCGAGCGGATCGTCCTCGAACGCGAGATCGGCATTCCCCCCGAAGTTCCCTGTGTCATCGATGCCCACGCCCTGACGGCGCTCCAAGACGCCGTCCGCCGCGTCTACATGCCGCCGCCGGTGGCCAACTTCATCGCCCGCCTCGTCGCCGCCACGGCGCCGACCAATCCGCTCGCGGCAGGGGTGAGATACGGGGCGAGCCCGCGGGCGGCGCTGGCGCTCTCGGCAGCGGCCCGGGCCCGAGGTCTCTGTCAGGGGCGGATCAACGCCAGCTACGAGGATGTCCGCGACGTCGCCCTGCCAGTCCTGCGGCACCGCCTCGTCCTCGATTACGGCGCGCGGCTCGAAGGGCTGACCCCCGACGGAATCGTCGCCCGTCTCCTCGACGCCGTGCCGGCCCACGACAAGCCGCTGCCGACGAGCCTCAAGGCAGCGAAGGTGTAAGACGCCCATGATCTCGAACAGCCGCCTCCGCACCGCGATCCTCTCCGGCCTCAACAGCTTCCCGAGGCTGGCCCTCGCCATCGTGGCATTCCTGACTCTGGCAACGGTCGCTCCGGCCCAGCCGGTGACCGAGTCGCGCCAACTGATTAGCGACAGCGATCAGAAGCTCACCGTCGAGGTGAAAAGCTGGCTCGGCCTGGGAAGGCTGGCGTCCGGGTGCTTCGAGGGCCTCGTGCCGCTCGAGTTCACGGTCGTTAACGGCGGCACGAGCGAGGCGGTGATCACGGTCCGGTGCAGCGCCGGCTACGGCGCGCTGGCCACGGCCCCCCGGACAGAGATCGTCGCTCCCCCTGGAAGCACCGTCCGCTCGACGGTGTACGTCGGCAAAGGGCCATTTGGCCGGGCTCCCAACGCCGATTACTACGCTGCGGGAATGCTCCTGATCAATGCGTCCCCTGGGATCGGGCCGCGGCGCGAGATCGATTGTCAGGTCCATCAGACGTGGCAGTCGGTCGCGTCTGGTCCGACCGCCACAGAGTTCGATTCAAGAACCAGAGCGGCGTTAACGCATCGGGGGGTGCTCACCCTCGCAGCCGGAACGAGGCTGTTCGAGGCACGGCAGGGTCACTCGCCCGGACTCACGATCCAATCGGAGGTCGACCCCGCCGCGGCTCCGGAGGATTGGCGGGGATGGTCGTCGCTGCGGGAGTTTGTCCTCACGGACGACGACTGGACAGCGATGCCGGCCTCCGCGCGGCGGGCAATGCTCGAATGGATCGCGCTTGGCGGCTATGCGATTCTCCTCACCACCGAAACCGATGAGGAGAGTCTCGACCGGCTCGGGCTGCCGGCTCGCCAGGCCGATGGCCGCCGGCGCGTCGGGGCCGGTGAGATCATTCCGCTGGCCGACAGTGCCATCCCTGCTCCCACTGTTGATGATCCGTTGGCCGACGAGTTCGCCGGGGTCATCGAGCGTCCCGCGGGCTGGCTCGATCTCCCCTGGTCGGGCGACGGCCTCGGCCGCAGCGCGGGCTTTGGTGAGCGCGACTTGCCAGTGGCAGCGATTCTCGTTTTCCTGGCGATGCTGGCGACGATCGCCGGTCCGGTCAACATCATGCTGTTCGCGGGGCGTGGTCGGCCGTCGCGGATCTTCTGGACCACGCCGGTGATCGCGCTGGTCGCCACGGCGTTCCTGCTCGGGCTGATGTTCTTCCGCGACGGAGTCGGCGGCGCGGGAGCGAGGCGGACACTCGTCCTCCTCGATCCCGATCGCAACACGATGGCCGTGCTCCAGGAGCAGTTCAGCCGGACGGGGATTCTTCTCGGCCGCTCCTTCCCGATCCGCGAGCCCTCCTGGATGCTTCCCCAGCCAACCGATTCGGCTGCCATGTCCACAACGGGCATGTCGCGCTCGGCAGGGTCGTTTGTCGAGGTCAACGACGACCGCCGTACGGGAGACTGGTTTTCGAGCCGCTCCGATCAGGCGTTCACGCTCCAGGCGGTGCGACCGGGGCGGGGGCGGATCGAATTGCTCGGGCCCCCCGAAGCCCCGGAAGTGATTTCCAGCGTCGACGTTCCCCTCGCGCGGTTGTTCCTCCTCGACGACGACGGGAAGTGGTGGAAGACCGGCCCCTTGGACGCCGGTGAGCGGCGCCGCCTCGAGCCGGCCGGTGAGGGAGAGCTTCCCGATTGGAGTTCGTTTGTGAGCGGGGCCTCCCCACCGTTCACGCGGGCCTTCGCCCGGCTCGCAAAGGCCCGAGGCTACGCCTGGGCAGAGGCAGCCGTGCCGCGGAAAATCGCCATCGCCACCCTCGATGCGATCCGGTGGACCAGCGACGCCGCCTGGTTCGTCGGGCCAGTCGTCCGCGCGGAGGGCCGCTGATCATGCCACTCCCCGAGGCCTCCACACCGCCGCCGCTGCCACCCACGCCACCGCGTCCTGCTGCGCTTGTCGAGGTCGAGGCGCTCAACCGGGTGTTCGGCTCGGTCCATGCCGTCCGCAATCTCTCGTTCACGATTCCCCGCGGCGGTGCCGTCGGCTTCATCGGCGCCAACGGCGCCGGCAAGACGACGACGATGCGGATCATGGCCACGCTCGACGATCCGACATCGGGCCGCGTCGTCGTCGACGGCCTCGACGTCGTCGAGCATCCCCGCGAGATCCGCCGCCTCGTTGGCTGGATGCCAGATGCCCTCGGCACCTACCAGACGATGACGGTGTTTGAGTATCTCGACTTCTTTGCCCGGTCGTACGGCTTCTCCGCCCAGCAGCGGCGCGCGCGGATCGAGGAGGTGATGGAGTTCGCCGATCTCGGGCCCCTTGCCCACCGGCAGATGGCGAAGCTCTCCAAGGGGATGTCACAGCGGCTCTGCTTCGGGCGGATGCTCCTGCCTGACCCGGAGTTCATGATTCTCGACGAGCCCGCCGCCGGCCTTGATCCGAAAGCGCGGCTCGAGTTCAAGAACCTCGTCCGCCTCCTCACGGCGCGCGGCAAGACGCTCTTCATTTCGAGCCACATCTTGAGCGAGCTGGCCGAGATGTGCGACGCGATGATCTTCATCGACTCTGGCTCGCTCGTCTTCCAAGGGCATGCCGACGAGCTCAAGCATGCCCCGGATGTCGCCGGTGGAGCGGGCTTCGTCGTCCAAGTGGGGGTGGCCGGTGACACGGCGGCCTTTCACGAGTGGGTCGAGGGCCGGCCCGGCTGGCGGCTGGTCGAAGCCCGCCGTGACGGTGGCCTCGTCGAGTGCCCCGCCACCGATCAGGCGGCCCTTGCAGGCGCGCTCAAGCAGCTCATCGCCGGGGGCATCGAGGTGGTGGAGTTCCGACGCGAGCAGCGTCGCCTCGAAGAGGCTTTCGTCGACATGGTGAAGCGACAAGCCGATATGAGCGCGGGAGCCTTCCGGCCATGAACATGCCCACCCTCGCCCCCGCCGCAGCGTCGAAACCGGCCCGCTGGCCGGGGGACGACTTCCCGACTTGGATCAGCCCGATGCTCGTCAAGGAGCTGCGCCAGGGGGTGCAGTCGGGGGCTTTTGCCTGGACGTTCATCCTCCTCCAGGTGGCGATGTTCCTCCTCATGACGTTCTGGGTCCTCAACCGATCGGCTGGCCTGCAGTCGCGCCTCGAGGTCAATCAGCTCTTCCATGGCTTCTTCTGGTCGCTTTTCGGCTTTGCGGCGGCAGTCATTCTTCCCGTCCGCGCCGCTGGATCGATGACGGCCGAGCGGGTGGGGAACACCCTCGATCTCCTGCGCCTCACCCATCTCTCTTCGACTCAGATCGTCGTCGGCAAGTGGCTCGCCGTCATGGCCCAGGTGCTCCTCATCGCCGCGGCCGTCCTCCCCTACCTCGTCCTCCAATATTTCTTCGGCGGCCTCGATATCGTCGCCGATCTGTTCTCGTTCGTCGTCGTCCTCCTCGTCGCCGCCGTCATGACCGCGGCATCGCTGGCTGCGGCGGGGCAATCCCCCGTCGCCCGTGGCCTCCTCACCCCGCTGCTGTTCATCGGTGTCTCAAACTCCCTCCTCGGCGTCGGCTCGGTCTTCGGCACGGCGATGCTCTCCCCCTGGTCGGCGCTCCCGGCGATCCTCGCCGTCGCCGCCCTGCTGACAGCCGTGATGCTCGTCTACGCCGCCGCCGCGATCGCGCCGCCGGCGGAGAACCACGCCGCCCGCGTCCGAGTCCTGGCGCTGGTCGCCACCGGGCTCGCCTTGGCCGCAGGAGCCTGGTTCGGCCCGATCTCGGCGTCGTTCGTGATCGCCGTGACCGTGCTCCTCGTGGCAGGGATCGCGATCGCCGAATTGACGAGCGACCCGGTCGAGCTCGCCTCGATCCACGCGCCCTTCGCCAGGCTCGGGCTCTTCGGTCGCCTCGCGGCCCTGGTCCTCACCCCCGGCTGGGCGACGGCGATCTGCTTCACGCTCCTTGTCGCGCCGTTGCTGGGCCTGGCGGTGGTCGACGGTTTCCCGGGCGTCCCCGCCACGGCGCGGATTCCGGAAAAGTTCGTTCTCGGGGTGGCGGCCATCCTCTTTCCGCTCTCCCTCATGCTCTGCTTTCCCGCCGGAAAGACTCGAAAGCTCGTGTTCATTGGCGTCCAGATCTTTTCGCTGGTCATCTTTTTCCTCCAATCCCCGCTCGGCTTCTCCAACACCGCTGCCGTGGAGATCTTCCGCGCCCTGACGAATCTCCTCCCGCTGGCGGCGCTTCTGAACCTCATCACCCTGCCATCGGGCACCGGCGGCTTCGAGCCGATGATCGCGCTGGCGTTGGGAACGACGGCCCTGTCGCTCGTGTTCGTGATTCCACGCTTCGTTCGGGAGCTTACCGCCGTCGACCGTCGGGTGACGGCCGCCCGTTCGATCCCGGCCGGGCCGCGCCGGAGCCTTCCGGCATGAGCCAGGCCGCGAGCCACGCTGGGATCGATGCCGCGAGCCATGCCGAGATCCATGCGGCGATGAAGGGAGCGGCGACCGTTCTCCGCCTCCCGCTCCGCCATGCCCGTTGGACAGGGAGCAGCGGCGCCGCGGCCGGCCGGGGGAGCGGCAGCTCGCTCGAGTTTCAGGACCATCGCCACTACTCACCCGGCGACGACCCGCGCCACATCAACTGGCAGGCCTACGCCCGCACCGGCACCGCCACCGTGAAGCTGTGGCGCGAGGAAGTGTCGCCCCGGATCGACCTCGTCCTCGATCACAGCCCGTCGATGGAACTCGGCGACGCCAAGGCACGACGGACCTGGGAGCTGACCTACTTCACGATCGAGAGCGCGCGTGCCTCGGGCGGGCAGATCCGCATCATCCGTCTGGCGCGAGGAGCAACGCCTGAGGAGATCGACCTCGATCGGGCCCTCGCCCACGCCTGGCCTGCGCCGCGCGGCGCGGCCACGACGAGCGCCCCTCTCCTCGCCGACGAGCTGAGGCGGGTTCGCTTTCGCCCCGGCTCGCTCCGCCTCCTCGTCAGCGATCTCCTCGATCCCTCGCCGCCCCATCAAGCCACGGCCATGCTCGCCGCCGGCGGCGGGCGGTCGATCGTTCTTGTGCCGACGGCACGGGGGGAGAGCGATCCTGACTGGATAGGAAACGTCGAGTTCGAGGATTGCGAAGCGGGCACCCGCCGCCTCCAGGCGGTCGACGAGGCCCTCCTTGCCCGCTACCGCGCGGCCTACCGGCGGCATTTCACCGCCTGGCGCGAGTCGTGCGTGCGGCACGGGATCGGGATGGCCCGGATCGGTGACGTGGGGACGTTCCTCGAGGCCGTCCGCGTCGAGGCGATTCCTGGCGGCGTCCTCGAGACCGATTGACAGGCGCTCAGGAAGGATGCGGACGTGGGGATCGTGTTTGCCAATCCGTGGGGCTTTGTGGCGCTCGCTGCCGTGCCGCTCCTCATCGCCATCCACAGCCTCCGGCAGCGATCGCGGCGCGTCTTGACGAGTACGCTTTTCCTCCTCGAGCACGTCGGGCCGCTCCCCACCGGCGGCATCCGCCTCGAGCGATTCCGGCAAGCCGTGCCGTTCTGGATGCAGCTCCTCGCGAGCCTCGCGCTCACCTGGCTCCTCGTCGAGCCCCGATTCATCCGCGCCGATTCACGGCAGACTGTGGCGGTGGTCCTCGACAGCTCGGCATCGATGGCGGCCTTCCGGGGGCCAACGATCGCGGCCCTCGAGCGGGTGCTTGAGCGGCTCGGGGCCGTCGCCGGCCACACCGATTGGCACCTCCTCGAAACCGGGCCGCGCCGCCCCCCGCTCCATGCCGGCGACACGCTCGCCGGGCTCCTTGGCGCGCTCCCCAGCTGGCAGCCGACCCTCGGCACGCACGATTTCACCGCGGCGCTTGCGGTGGCACAGGCCATCGCGCCTGCCGATCGCGGTGCCGTGATCCTCGTCACCGACCGCGACAGCGCCGTTCCCCCAGGCGTCGCCCTCCTCTCCGTCGGCACCCCGATCGACAACACGGGGTTCGTCGGCGCCGACGTCTCCGCAGATGCTTCGGCGTCGGACGACTCCTCCGGCGGCCCATCCCCACGTTGGCGGGCAATCGTCGCCAATCGGGGCCAGCTTCCGAGTCGGCGCCGACTCACGATCCTCACTGGCCCTGCCGCCGGGCTCCCCACGGTCCCGACGCCTGCACCGATCGACATCGATCTTGCCCCAGGGGAGACGAAGACGCTCGCCGGGGCGTGGCCTACCGGCGCCGAGCGAGTGCTCCTCGAGCTCACCCCCGACCGCTTCGCGCTCGACGATTCGATCGCGCTTGCCCGCCCGGTGCCGCGGACGGTGCGCGTCGCGATCCGCGCCGGCACGCCCGGCGGCGAGCTCCTCGGGCGAATGCTCGCGGCCGCCTCCGATGTCGAGATCGTGGCCGATGCCGACAGCGCCGATCTCGTTGTCGAGCCGTTCGGCACGGAGGGAACCGGGGCATCCGTCCAAGTCTCCGCCGCGGCTCCGGACGCCAATACCGACGCAGAGAGTGAGGAGAAGGCCGAGGAAGCCGCGCACGAGGAAGCCGACAAGGCATTGCCCCCCCCGCGGCCGATGCGTCTCGATCCGGCTCCGCTTTCCGTCGAGGATCATCCGCTCGTCCGCGATCTCGCCTGGAACGGTTTTCTCTCCGGCCCCGCTGGGCCGATCGAGCCGGCCGACGGCGACGAGCCGCTCGTCTGGAAGGGGGCCAGACCGCTCGTGCTGCTGCGCAGGAGGATCGCGGAGAGCGGCACCGTCGACGATGTGCTCCTGATCAACGCCGATCTCGAGGCCTCGACGGCCGCCCGGACCCCGGCGCTCGTTGTCCTCCTCGAGCGCTTCGTGGAGCGCGTCCGCGGCCGGATCGAGCGGCCGTGGGCCGGCACGTTCCAAGCCGAGGAAGAGATCCCGATGCCGGCGCTGGCGGCGACGCTCGTCGTTGAGCCACGTGCCAGCCCCGCCGCTGCGGGAGGCGCAACACCCCAGCCGCGCTCGCAGCCCTTCCGGGGACGCGCCCCCGCCGATGCCGGATTCTTCACGGTCGCCCCAAGCGCGGGCGCAGCCTCCGCGCAGGCGTATCTCCAGGGGGCGACCCAGCAAGCTGATCCGCGGGAATCGGACTTCCGCACCGCCGGCCCAGCCGACACCGTCGACGAGGTGCGCCTCGAGCTCGCCCGTCGGCAATCGGTCGCCGATCCTTTCCTCCCTGGATGGCTGGCGATGGTGGCCGCGGCCCTGCTTGTCGCCTGGGGCTGGAAGCAGGCACAACGCGGCACGCCGGCTGCGGGAGGCACGCCATGATCCGCTTTCTCGCTCCCCATTGGTTTCTCCTCGTGCCGGTGCTCGTTGTTGCGGGATGGCAGTGGCAGGCTCTCGGCCTCATGCGACCCCTCCGAGCCCTCTGCCTGGCCTTGGTCGTGTTGCTTTTGGCCGGGCCGCAGATCCGCAGGCAGGGAGACGGGCTTGATGTCTGGCTGCTCGTCGATCGCTCCGATTCAGCGGCCGAATCCCTCAGGCCCCGGCTTCCCGAATGGGAGACGATCCTGACCTCGTCGAAGGGGCGCGACGACCGGCTGATCGTCGTCGACTTCGCCGACGAGGCGGTGACCAGGGGGGCGATCCTCCGCGCCGGCGCCACAGGCACCGAATACGCAGGCCGCACCGGCGCCACGCGGCTCAAGTCGGCGGCTCTTCATGCCCTCGCGCAAATCCGCCCCGACCGCGCTTCCCGCCTCCTCGCTCTCACCGACGGCTTCTCCACCGAGCCGGTCGACGGCCTCGCCGATACGCTCGTCGAACGGGGTGTGCCGCTCGACCTCCGCTTTCCTCCGCCATCGCTCGACGTCGATTACGCGATCGCTGGCATCGATATGCCGCGGCGCGTCCTTCCCCGCGAAGGGCTGATCGTCAGCGCCGTCATCCGTGGCCCTGTCGATGCGACCGTGCCGGTGGAGGTGTCGCGCGACGGCGAGCCGATCGCCCGGCTGACGGCCGAGGTGATCGACGGTCAGGCCCGAGTCCGGTTTGCCGACCGGCTCGCGCAGCCGGGGAGCCATCGGTATTCCGTCCGCATCCTTCCGGAGCCTGACGCCCATCCCGGCAACAACGTCGCCGAACGATGGGTCGAGGTCGTCGGCGGCCCGCGCGTCCTCGTCGTCTCCGGCTACGCCCCCTCCCCCTTGGCCACGCTCCTCCGTGCGCAGGGCATCGACGTCGAGGAGGTGACCGATCTCGCGAAGGTCCACCTCGGGATGCTCTCCGGGGCGAAGGGGGTGATCCTCGACAACGTCCCGGCCCACCGTCTCGACCCCGCCTTCATCCGCGCCCTCGAGTTCTTCGTCACCGAGCAGGGAGGGGGCCTGGCGATGATCGGAGGCCGGTACTCCTTCGCCGGTGGTGGCTGGTCGGGCTCGGCTGTTGCCGGGCTCCTCCCGGTGACGATGGAGATGAAGGAGGAGCACCGCAAGCTGGCGGTGGCGATGGCGATCGTCCTGGACCGCTCCGGAAGCATGGCGATGACGGCGCCCGGCACGGGGCGAACGAAGATGAGCCTCGCCGACGACGGCGCCGCTCGGTCGATCGAGCTCCTCGGCGAGAACGACTTCGTGGCGGTGATCCCCGTCGATTCAGCCCCCCATCCCCTCTCTGACGGGCTCGTCGCCGTCGGCCCCAACCGCAAGCGGCTCATCAGTGCCACGCGGCGCGTGACCAGCGGCGGCGGCGGGATCTACTGCTACACCGGCCTCAAGGCGGCATGGTCGATGCTTCGCGATGCCGAGGTCGGCCAGCGGCATGTGATCCTGTTTGCCGATGCCGCCGACGCCGAGGAACCGGGGGAGTACAAGGCGCTCCTCGCGGAGATGACCGCGGCGAAGTGCACCGTGAGCGTCATCGGGCTCGGCTCGGAAAAAGATTCCGATGCCGAGTTCCTCCGCGACGTCGCCCGCCTCGGCAATGGACGGGTGTTCTTCAATGCCGACGCCGCCGAGCTGCCGGCGCTCTTTCAGATGGAGACGGCGACCATCGCCCGCTCCGCGTTCCTCGAGGACCCCGTCGGCGTCAATGGCACCCCCGGATGGCTCGAAATCGCCGCCAGCCCGCTCGACTGGCCGGCGACGATCCCGGCCTACAACCTCGTCTACCTGAAGCCCCAAGCCGCGCAGGCAGCCGTCTCGACCGACGACTATGCCGCACCGCTTGTCGCCTTCTGGCAGCGGGGCTCCGGCCGGGCCGCGTCGATCGCCTTTCCTTTGGGTGGGGAACATTCCGAGTCGACGCGGGCCTGGGAGGGCTGCACGGCGCTGGTTGGCACGCTCGGCCGCTGGCTCGTCGGTCCCTCGGCCCCGGAAGGGATCGGGCTGCGGACCACCGTCGATGGCAGTCGGGTTCGGTTTGAGCTCCATCACGATGAGTCTTGGGCCGATCGGCTCGCGGTCGCCTCGCCGCGGCTGGCAGTCGCCCGCGGCAGCGGTGGCGCGACCGCCCCGATCCCCTGGGAGCGGATCGCCCCCGGCGCCTACAGCGCCTCGGTCGAACTCACCGACACCGACTTCCTCCGCGGGGCGGTGGCGGTGGGCGACGCGGTGCTCTCGGCCGGCCCGCTCGATGTCACGGTCGATCCGGAATGGACGTTCGATCCTCGGCGACGCGATCAGGTCCGCGCCGCGGCGCTGGCCAGCGGCGGCGTCGAGCGACTCGATTTGAGCGACATCTGGACGGCCCCTCGGCCGGTGGCTTGGCAGGGGCTCGCACGCTGGCTGACGCCGCTCCTCCTCCTCGTGCTCCTGCTCGAGGCGCTCGAGACGCAGACGGGGTGGAAGCCGAATCGCCGGCCGGCGTGAACGCCGCCGTCACCGGGCGTTAAGCCGCCGGTTTACCTCGAGGGCGATGACTCGGAAGAACAGCCTGGGCGAAAGTCGCTTGATCCACCAGATGACGCGGGCCTTCGCCGGAAGGATGACGTAGAGCTGCTTCCTCACCACCGCCCGCACGGCCGCATCGGCCACCGCTTCCGCCGTGAGCGTCGTGCGAGTGAACTCGGCCTTGGCAATCCGCCGCTCGGCAGGGCTCGCGAACCGACCGTTGTCGATCAACGCCGTCGGGAAGAACGACGGACAGAGGACCGTCACCCCGACGCCGTGCCGGCCGAGCTCGGAGTGGAGCGTCTCGGAAAACGACACCACCGCCGCCTTCGTGACGTTGTAGGCCGCCATCCCCGGAAACGAACCGATCGCTGCCAGCGACGACGTGTTGATGACATGACTGCCGCGCGGGTTGCGCTTCAGCCAGTCGACACAGACATGACACCCATGGATCACGCCCCACAGATTGGCATCGACGATCCAGTGCCAATCGTCGAGCGAACAGCGCCCCACATCCCCCGACACCGCCACGCCAGCGTTGTTGACGAGGAGATCGAGGTGGGGCCAATCCTGCTCGAGCCGCTCCCGAAGCGACTGCCAAGCCGCCGGATCGGCCACGTCGAGCGGCTCGATCCGGCCGCTGCCGCCGGCGGCCTCGACGCGGGCAAGCGTCTCGGCGGCGCCGGACAGATCGATGTCGCAGATCGCGACACAATAGCCGTCGCGGGCGAGTCGCTCACAGAGCGCACGCCCCAAGCCGCTCGCGGCCCCGGTGACGATCGCCGTGCGGCGCGGAGCGGCATCCGGCGACATGGCTGTGGCAGGGCTCGTCATCGCGGCGTCGTCTTGGCCTCATTCCCGCGCACGGCGGCAGCGGTGGAGCGACATGATCGCGTACGCGGTGCCGTACTGCTGGTGGTAGTTGTAGAGCGGGTAATCCCACCACGATCCGTCGGCATCCTGAACGTCGATGAGGATCCGCGCGAGGTGATCCTGGTAGAAGGGGCGCTTCTCCGGGGGAAGCTCCTCGATGACGCGAGCGGCGTAGTAGTGGCCGAAGTAGTAGAAGTAGCCGGCCACCTGGAAGAACGACTCGTGCGGAATCGGCCGCTTCCGGCCGAGATCGAGCCAGCCATTGCGGGTCACGAGCCGATCGAGCCAGTCCTCGTAGACCTGATCGGTGATCTTCTCGTTGCCCCACAGCCGCAGCGCCAGATTGCAGGCCTGACTGCGGCCGAGGCTCCCGGCCGGTCGGTTGATCCCGCGGCGCGGCTTGTTCCGCAGGTAGGTGCCGTAGAGGTAGCTGAAATCGGGGAGCATCTGGAGTTCCGTCGCCTCGATGGCGCGCTTCGTGACCTTCTCCGGCGGTGGCACCCCGATCCCGCGGGCATCAGCGAAGGCGACGAGAACCATCGCGTTGACGAAGCTCGTCGATGACGATGCCGGCCGCTGCGTGCCGTTCTTGAAGTCGTAGTAGCCCCAGCCCCCTTCGGCCGATTCATACTTCTCGAGCTTCTCGTACTGCCCGCGGATCAAGCCCTCGATCCGCTCGCGCCGGGCCACGTCATCGGGCTTGCGGCCATGCATCGCCACGAGCGCCTGGATGCCGTAGCCGTGGGCCCAGACGTTGTAGATCAGCATCGGGTTGTCGCGGCGGACGTTCGGCAGCTCGTCGAAGAGCCACTTCTCTCCCCGGGCGATCGCCTCGCCAACTTCGGCAGAGCCGTCATCCTCCTCGATGAGCGCCTGGACGCACATCGCCGTCGTTGCCGCCCGGAAGCCGAGGTGGGAGCCGATCCCGGCCATGATGTTGAGATCCTTCGTGTTCTCTGCCGAGCCGAAGGAGCCGTCAGGATTCTGGATGCCGACGAGGAACCGCCGGCCACGGTCGATCGCCCCGTCGATCTCGGCCGGTGACATCGATGCCGGCCCCTTGGGCCGCGGGATCGGATCGCGATCCTCCTCCACCACCACCGCCGCGTCGCCGGCCGCCGGCGCCTCATCCCCCCGGGCCGATGGCACGAGGACCAAGACCACAAGGGCGGCGAAGAGCAACGTCAAGGTTCGTGCCATGGTCATCGAAATCTCCTCGCGTTGGGTCGTTGCTCGTCGCCACACGTCGCGTTACAAGCCTTTCGGCTTCACGGCCGGCTCGATCGGACGACATCTCCCGCCGCGACCCCTTCGAGGATCTCGGTCTTGCCGCCGGAAGTGCGCCCCGTCTTCACGACACGCTTCTCCGCCGCGGCACCATCCTTCCCCGGCAGCCAAACGATCTTCCTGCCGTCGTCATCTCGGAAAATGGCTGACGCCGGGAGCGTCACCGCATCGCTCCGCGAATAAACTTGGCAGCGGGCGCTCCCCGTCATGCCGGGAAGTGGCTTGACACCGCCGGCGGGCACGGTGACGGCAAACCGGGCGTCGACCTTCCCGTCGCGCGGCACCATCGTCGCTGACTCCAGCGCCACGGCC
>Ga0209188_1000803_pt1 | contig 28370 bp, 28 predicted proteins | sample C_130625_EF_Meta_FD_187307 | JGI IMG/M metagenome (GOLD analysis project Ga0209188, IMG submission 187307) | Freshwater microbial communities from Lake Croche, Canada to study carbon cycling - C_130625_EF_MetaG (SPAdes) (version 2) | ecosystem: Environmental > Aquatic > Freshwater > Lake... | reverse complement strand
TAAATCTTCAAGGGTGTAATATTTCCAAATCGGCTAAATGCCAATATTCAATTTTTTTTCCATAAGGAAGTGGACGTTGAATAATAAAAGGTATTTTCTTCTGTTGAAGCTCCATTTCTGCTAAAACATAGCTGTCGATAATATTCTCGGGATTTTCAATAAAAAGCGGAGAACCCTGTTGAATTTGACGAGTTCTTTCTCCTAAAACACGAGTTCGTTCGTATTTAGATAAAATGGGAACCGTTTTATGATTTTCATCCAGAATGTTTCCATCCTTGTCTCTAACGACTTTAGCTAAAATTTCAACCTCCCTGTAATTTTGATATTTTTTCTCTGGATAATGTTTTTCCAAAAGATTTTCTCTTACGTTTGAAGTAATTTTTCGATAATCCTTGTCTTCGTCCTCATCTTCATCATATTCTTCCTCTTCTTGTTCCTCATCTTCTTCTGTTTCTTCATAATCATCATAGTTATCATCCATTTCGCCATCTCCGATTTTATCATCCGCCCTGTTTAAAACAAGGCGTTTTGTTTTAGGTAAAGTTAGTGGCTCAAATGTTTCATCATCATCACTATAATATGAACTCGCTAAAGAACCGTCGTCACTCATAATTATATAATACGGATTAAATATATCTTTGAATAACCTTTTTACACACTTTACCCTGTTTTAACTGTTTCAATTTTATTCGAAATGATTCTACATAATTATACAACAGGTTGGTTTAGGTTCATAACTATCTTGGAAATCAAGGGTTATGGTTTCACCAGGTTTAACGACAAAACTCCCTGTATGAACCAAAGGAATGTATTCGCGATAACATGTGGTACCGTCATATGAGTAATCTACACGGATTCTTTGTCCATCTTTTTCAAAAATGTCATAATGAATAGCTCCATTACCACTGCCGATTTGACAATGTTTTATGAATTTACCAACAAAGCGCGGTTCATGAGTAGTGAAATATCTCTCATTCGGTATTTCCCCTGTTTTACGCGTATATGAAGCAGTTTCATAAAGTCTATCACAAATCGGAGTTATTCGAAATATCTCAATTTCATCAAGAGTATCTTTTGTCTGTGTTTTTTTGGGTTTTTGTTTTTGAAGCATAAACGTCGTTTTATTGTATAAAAGTATTTTGTTTTTATGTATTTGAAACATCTTATTATGCAGTGTTTTTATTGTCAAAATTGATTTTGGTCCGTTTAATTATTCCATTTTTTACAAGAAAGAAAGAAATGGAACTCTTACAGACATGCCAAGCTATATCAACCAAAGGAAAACCTTGCAAAAAAAAAGTGAAAAAAGACGAGTGTTTTTGTAACACGCATTTATTAACGAAAAATTCACAGGGTAATCACCCTGTTGATAAAAATTCTAACATACGCAATATAATAAAAAAAAACAGCACTCGAGAAGTAGAAATAAAAGAAATACGTGGAATTCCTTATTATATTGATAAAATAGGAAATGTTTATAAACACGAGGAAATACAACAGGATAATCCGTCAATTATTGGTCAATATGATTTACAAACAGGGTCTATTACTTTTGTCGATGTCACACACCACTCTGTTGTTCATTTACAACCTTGAAGGGTGTAATCACGATTTTCTCCGAGACAAATTCTTTTAAATTTTCAAATATATATTTAGAAACTTCATTCGCTTTTTCGTCGTCCTTGTAAAATTCTTCCAATAATTTGATTAAATTACGTTTTCCTAAAGGTTTTGTTTTAACCACACTATGTCGGATACTCCCAGTGTTTGTATCAATCTTGTTTAATTCATGCTTTTTCATAACTTCAATAATTTCAGCTGATAAAAGCTTGTGCTCTTTATCCAACTCGTCCTTTTGTTTTTTTAAATGGATAATTCTTCCGTCTAAATCCAACAGATGTTTTATTTTTTTGACTAATTCCTCTTTGGTTTCCATTTTTTGTGGATAATATATTACTGTTTTGATTATTGTATAATACAGTAATATAACGCGTTTTTTATATTTTTTTAAGGTTGTTTATTCCCACCGGTACAACCACACGCCCCTCCACGTTTCACCTTTTTATTCTTCAAAGTGTGTCGTTTCTTTTTTCCACCTTTAACTATATTTTTAGAAGTAGTAAATGGGGTTCCACCGTATTTGTGTCTGTATGTGTGTCTTTTTGTGTGATCTCCACCTTTTCTGCCACCATTCATCTTGATTAAATTTCCAAACGTTGGATTAAACGTCTGTTGACCAATACCGCCGTAAACTGAGATTGCATGATCTGCTGAACCAGAACCTCCTTTAACAGATTTTAACATTCTTTTTATATTATATCAACAAAAAAGTTAAAGATTACATTCAAGATTGTAAACGGCGAAAATTCGGAAAAAGCAAAATCAAAATAACCAAAACTAAAAAAATAAGAATAATGTGATAGAGACAAATGAACCAAATGTAAAAATACAATTGGTCATAAATCATCATACTAATTGGACGAATAAACTCCTTGAGAATATTTTGAATGTCTACATTTTGGAAAAACGGCTGAATTAAATTTTGAGGAATTGTAACACACATCTTCTGTTTTCTTTATACACCTTTATACACCATTAAAGATTATAAATAGAGAACACTGCCGAATAATGTTATTACGTCTCCTAATAATGATTCAAAAGTCTGATTTTACTGGTCGTTCTAAAAAAGACCCTGTTTACACCGATGAAGATTTAAAATGGTACACACAGCCAAGGGCTGTGGTACTATTAATTCATTTATCGGTAACAGTAATCCCATTGAATGAATTAAAGGGCTCCTTTAGGAGCCGATTTACACCGATGAAGATTTAAAATGGTACACACAGCCAAAGGTTGTGGTACTATTAATTCATTTATCGGTAACAGTAATCCCATTGAATGAATTAAAGGGCTCCTTTAGGAGCCGATTTAAATCTTCAAGGGTGTAAATCTTCAAGGGTGTAAAACTCACTTTGAATAATTTTGTATAACGCAATCTAAATACTTTTTAAAAATACTTGAACACATTTTGTGTTTCATTAATTCTGTATTTTTAACCCAATCATATTTATTACATTCGTATCTATTCCACAAATCAGTATAGATTTTACATTCAGGGTGCTCTTGTGAACCACCCAACGTCAAGTCTGTTATTTTTTCATTATTTAATTTCATTGAAATCGTTTTTATGTAAATCCAACAGCTTGTTTTTATACCCTTGAATCTAATATGTCGAAATCCACCAACACACTGCTAAATAAGAGAAAATCGCCAATAAAATGGCAATAAGCCAAACCGGTAAAATCGTCTTGTTTTTATATCCAACACCAAATAGACGAAAACTTCCATCCGGTAAATATAGAAAAACCGGTTTAGAATAATGAATTAAACTCAACAGGGCCAAGAAAATGAAAATAGCTAAAGTGGTTCTATTCTTTTGTAAAAAACGTTTATTAATCCAGTCCATTATCCGGTTTTACATTTTAGTAGTAAAATAAAACCAAATCAAAACTTATAATAAAGAAAAGAACCGCGAAAATAATAATGTCTGACAAAACATCCCCTGTTTTATCTGAATTTGAAGAAATGGAAGATTTCGAGTTAAATTTAGAACCATCCGAAGAAGTAATCAAATTAAAACCGCCAATAAAAGACGATGATTATGAACTCGAAGAAGGAGAAATAAGGGAAGACGAAGACGAAGACGAAGACGAAGACGAAATGAATGAAATGATAAATGATGAAACAGAGGAAAATAGTGAACATGCTCAAACGGTTTTCAACACATTGATGAACGAAAAAGACAAGCGTGTTTCAGAAATAATCATTTCTAATTCACTAAAAGGCCCTTTGGATTTTTCTGTTCTTCAAAAAATGGGTTTTGATTGTATTAAAAAAATAGTATTTCAAAAACGGGGCGGTATTACACGTCTTCAAAATCTTCCAAAAGACCTAATCGTGTTGGAATGTTCTCAACAGGCTTTAACAACTTTAGGCGTTTTGCCGATTCATTTAGAAGAACTCGACCTAACAGGTAATCGTTTAGTCGAATTGGACTTGGCTTCAACACCTCATCTAAAACGTCTTCAAATATCCGATAATCACTTAACCCTGTTGAAAAATATTCCAACCGATTTAGAAGAATTGTATGTCGACGGAAATTATTTACAAGAATTAGATTTAGTCAATGCTCAGAACCTAAAAGTGTTGCATGTTAGTAGAAACACAGAGTTTTTATCCATTCTTCATTATCCTTCTGGTTCAATCGTGGATTTTCAACACGACAACACCTCTTTTTCAGCCCCTACAGGGTCTTCGCAAAATATAGTTGGAGAAATCAAGGAAAAAAAACGTTCTATTTCTTATGAAGAAGCTCTAAAACATTATTACAGTTATAAAGATAAATATGAAGGCTCACGAAAAAAATGCCCAAACTGTGAACAAACAGGGGGTCTTGTGTTTTCCACTGATGGAAAACATCTGTTGGCTTTATGTGGAAACGCAATAAACCCTTGCTCCTTTAAATTCAAACTGTTTCGTTCCGTTTTTAAAAATAAACAGGTTCATAAAGAGGAATTACAACAACAATTGCTATCTATTGGCGAAGAAATAATTCGATTAAATTTAGATACGGTTTTTGAATATATCCATGAAACACAGGCCGCAGCTAAATTCGTTAAACTCAAGGAGAAAAAACAGCTATTGGAAATGGAACATCAACGCTTAACCGAACCTGTTGTTGAAAAAGAAGAACGCGAAAATCAATTGAACGAAACACGCCGTCAAATAGCCAACCTTTTAACTATTTTAAAATCAGACTTGGCCGAATATAAAAAAAGTAAAGACAAGGTTCTATTAGAACGAATTATGGATTTACAAGTTCGTCAATATAACCCCCTGTTGGTAAAAGAACGCGAACTCCTGTGGGATTATACCGAAGCCGTCGTTTTCGGGGGAAATTCCGGTTTAGATAACGGTCAACAATACGGTTGCCGGTTAGTTCATTACGAAAAAAACACCTATGTGGAGGATTTATTATTAGGCGAACCACCTTCTGTTGTTATACCTCTACACTTCTAAACACAAAACCTGTTGTAAAATAAACTCTCTGTAATATAAAAATCGATAATGGCTTCCGGACGTGACATTAATAGCCCTGAATATTTCAAGAAAGAACAACACGAGATTATAAAGGCACAAAAATACCAAATGTTTGTGAATGCCCCAAACGGCCCTGCATATAGAACCCTGTTATGTGGTGACGGTTTAGGTCCAGCTCGTATAGCCTCAACAGAATTGTCTGTGAATTCTGTAGATATTGAAACACAACTGTTTGGTATTGGTTCTAGTTCTGTCATTCCTCGAAATTTACACACCCCAGAACTACGTGTAATTCCGAGTTTAGATATTTACAATCGGCCAAAAAATATTGTTCCAAAATGGGAACCACCTATTCAAAAACAACGTCTTAACTTTAAAGGGTATCAGACTATTTTACCACGATATGTTCAAATTGAAATGGATACCAACCGGCGTTTTACACCCTTGAATATTTGAAATGGAGCCCTTTAATTCATTCATTGGGATTACTGTTACCAATAAATGAATTGTACTACAGGATTGTCGTGAACCTACGAATTGCAACATCACTATCAAACACCAGTGTAAATCTTGTTCAAAAAATCTCCTGTTAAAACAAACCCAAAATAGGATGTTAAGTTCTCTATATCCGTCTAATTTAGATGAAAGTTATTCACAATCCAGCCGTCTGTTGAGTTCTTATAATGGCCGTGTGGATTTAACGACACCTGACCCTCCTGATGTTCGATTTAAATTACAGGAGCGTGTATCGAATCAATCCAGACCTTCGTCATATTATGATGCAATGAAAGGAACGTGGGAAAAGAACGTGTTGAGTGACGTGTTTTTTTCCAAAGAAAATATTCAAATTATCCAAAATGGTATTCGCGCAGGTGTATATGAAAAATCAGGTAGTCAAAAATTAATTGTTCCTCCACAGGATTTAGATAATTTGCATATTATTATGCGAAGCATTTTTATGCAATATGCCGACTTTTATTTAGACAAAATAACAGAACAGGTGGAACGCTTAAACAAGCTGGTTTTGGATTTTTGTGTAAAGGACGTTTATAGCGCATCTGTTGCTTATTTAAAATACATCAAAGACCAAAGTACATTGGTCGTTCCTCTAAAACAGCCACAACATCACGACCGTAACTATAAACAGTTGGAATTTAAACCGTTTGTTTACTAAATACGATATTCATTATAATGAAAAAGAAAAGCTTTCATCAGGAACACATTGTCCTTTCCATTCAATAGTACAATCATGTGAATAAAACCCATTATGGTCATTGTATAAATAAAGCATTAGTGGTAAAGGGTCTTCTTTCATATATATTTCTACCCAGCGTATATATGACATTTCAACAATCGTCTTTTCTATTTCGATTTCGGTTTCTTTTGAAACCACGATATTGACAATTTCTTTTCCAACAAAATCATCAAGGGAATCATTTACGTTTTTCCCATTCTTCATAGCATATACACCAAATACTTCACAACAGTATACGTAATTTTCAATTTGAACGGTAATATATCCTCCATTTGATGTTTTAATGAAATATCTATAATTATTATCAGACTTACCAGACCGATTGATATTTTCAAAGGATGTAATCTTGTGTTGACCTGTTTCCGACATTTACATATACATTCACAGGGTTATTTTATACTTTTTCACAAAAGACTATTACTAAATAATATTGATGAAAATATCGACGGACTTGAACTAGGCCCTGTTTATTCTTGGAAGTAGCATAAAAGTAGCTACTAACAGGACAGATACTACTACACCACCTATTGTTAAAACTGTTTTTTCGCGGTCAATGTATTCGCGTAAATCCCTTTCCCATTGTAGATTGGTATCTTTTTGGATATTATTCTTTTCCTTTTGTAAATAATCTGTTTGTCCTTGGTTATAAGAACGAATCCCCTGTGATAAAGTGTCGTAATTTTTTACAATATCGTTTGGGTCCATTTCTAAAAACATTTTTCTTATTTTTCTATAAACAACAGATATAATTCCTGTTGTTTATTCTTACATCAATCAAAAAATTTTGAGAAAATTTAGCTTATAATTATTTTCGTCTTTTTTTCTTTACAGATTAGTTGTCGTGGGAAAGCTACAATGGATAAAATCTGTAAATCCATTACTGAAGATAAGAAAACTTTAGTAGGATTTGGTGATTTTTCACAAAAACACGGACTTGTAAAGAAACATCCAACAGCACCTATACAAAAACTAAAACATGAGTTAAGAAGATATTGTGAAAAATAAAGATGGAACATCAAATCCAGCAAGAATGTCTGTTATAAATAGGTCCATGGACTGATTTGTTGTAAGAACGGATGCGGTTATTGGAATAGAGATGTGAATGGTGCTACAAATATTTATAAAATTGCTTATAATGCGATAAATAATAAAGAACGACCAAATTATTTATCAAGAAGCAATAACTCATCAGGGTTTTTAGAAGAATTCCCAAAATCAAAATTTACATGCCTTAAAATAGGCAAACCTTGAAGTTTCCTTTCATTTTATACCGAAAGATGCGGTTTTAAATCTTCAAGGGTGTAAATGTGCAAAGGTGTAAGTGACTGTCCATTGTGTTGTATAGGTTGATGTTCTAAAGCTGTAGTTTTATTTGGAAGTTCCGTTTCCGTTTTTCTTAAATTACTAATTCGCTCTTTTAGTTCTGTCATTAAACCCTGTGGTTTAATATTATTACTTTTTTTCGATTGACTCGATTGATTCATTTGGATTTTGACTTTATTGGTTGTGGTAGGTTTTCTTGGCTTTTCTGGAGGATGATGATTAAATTCAGAATTATAATTTTTATAATATGGATTGTATTCGTCAATATTTTCGTCAATAAAATTAATTTTGCCATTATTGTCCACAAGGGGTATACCGTAACCATATTCACTAGTATTATTTATATTTTCGTCTCTTGGCATTTCTTTTGCTTTTTCTGTGACATAATCAAATAATTTAGAAATTATTTCTAAACCACCGATTATAAAATTTCTCTCAGTTAACGCTTTAAAATAGTATTTGTTTTCGTCATTGACTTTATTGACTCTTATTATAGCAATCTTTCTGTTAAATTCTGTAACGAATGTTTTAAAATCAGAAGGTTCATTAATGGTTTTACCATTTAAATAAATGGGTTTACCATTTTTTTCTTTATAAAAAGCATTTTTAATATCAATATATATATTATGTAAAACCTTTATATATTCTTCTCTAAAGTCTTCTTCATATTTTTTTCTATTATCACGTATTGTTGAATTAAAAACATTAAAAACATAACCTGATTTTAATTTATAGTTTTCATATTCTGCTAACATAAGATACAATGCATTTAGATTGATTGGATAAATAATTTTTGTAATATGTTCATGTATTTTTTTTAATTCTTTTACACTTGTAGGCCGTCTGAGTATTAGATAATACCCATCTCCTGTATCACTTGTAATATTGTTATTATCTCTATCTTTTTTGTATTCAAGTTCTTTTATTACCGTACTTGTGATAAAATTTTGGGATAATTCGTATGGGTTAAAAGACTGACCGCCACTTTTTTTGTGTGTTTTTCTAAGAATTAACTTTAGATTTTTAGACGTTTTCACCATGTTTATACATAATAGTTTGAAATTATGATTCAAGACATACAATATCCCTAAAAGATGTTATACTGTTGGTGAATAAAACCAATCCAAATGAGCACACACTTTTTTCCAAATTATATCCTGTTCCTTTTGTTTATTAACATCTTTTAACATTGGAATATAAGGAAGATACTGTGGTTGGTCCAACAGAACACAAAACTGATACAATGGATACGTGTAATTGAAAAAATTAGTGCGGGTTTCCGGACAATAAATGGCCCAAGGTTCTTGTATTTCGATAAATAAAACACATAGGGTTTCAATCAGTTTTTCCGACATGGTGGGTGGTCGAATTCCCAACAGGGATTTGATGTATTGGATATGTTCGAAATACTTGTTGAGCTTTAAACGACGCAGAATATCACGCATTCTTTCATTGTTTATAGTCGACAAGTCTGTTATTCGCTCTTTCTTGATACGCTGTCGTATGGCATCAATAACATCCCTGTGTATTTGTGTAGTTTCCTTGGCCTGAAATTGCGACAGGATTTCTTTAAAATGGTTCAATCGAATATACGCAGTATATGAAACTTCATTGGGTATTTCCTTGTTGGATGGTTTACTACTATCCATAATATATTCGGTAATTTGGAAACACGTGTTGCACATTACCACTCCGTCCTCTTCATGAACAATGAGTTCTCCTGAATGACATTGAATACACACACCTGTTTTAATTTTAAAGTCTAAAACATTAAACAGGTCATTGTTAACGTTTTTCCAATAATTGTTGTAAATATTGCGGGATTTAGAAAAACCCGTTTCCACATCCTTTTCTCCTAAAACACCTGTTGATTCAGCCGTCTTAATTTTAAAAAAGGATTTGACTCTGTCGGTATTTTGGTCGTTTTTCCCCGAAGACACTTTTTTGCGTTCTTCAAAATAGTGAAAAAGGTCCGAGCAATTATCCAACAGGTATTTTTTCCGTTTGCTTTTAAGATTTTTTATTTGCTTTCGATTATCTTCAATTTGGTCGATTACGGCCAAACGTTCATCAATACGGTCTTTTGTTTTCAATGTCTTTAAAGTTGTCTTCAAAACATCCTGTTGTTTAAGCAATTCCGGTAATAGGTTTTGTTCTTCATATGCGATTTTGTTCATAATTTCGGCGTGTTTTTCGTCAATCGTTGTATATTGATTACGACACCCACCAATGGCTGAAATCGTGTTTCCTATCGTTGGTGTAAAAGCCTGAAACTCATTTTCTGGGGGGGAAGACATTGGCATTAATCCGGGATAAATTATATGAGGGTTTTTGTTTTAGACCGTTTACATTTAGTTTATTATACGGGTTCTTTTGAAGGGTTGTATGTATTCTTCTGAAAAAGCATCATTGAGATTAATGCCAGGTTTTCTTTTTCTTGTAAATTGTGTATTTTGTCTGTTTTGAGAATTTGACCTTATTTTTTGTGTTATATTACCCTGTGACGGGGTCTGTGACATTCCTTGTAATTGAGGTTTAATTTCGGGAGTTTGGGATTGTAACATTCTTTGGGATTGAGGTTTTAATATGAGAGGTTTGGGTTTTATAGTTTTTTCTCTATCAGGGATAACCCCCTGTATAAATTTTTTTATTTCACCCAATAATTGTTCATCGTAGAAAACCTCACCCCTTTCATAAAATTCGCGAGACAAAAAGGTATATAACTCTTCAAATAAGAGTTTAATATGGTTTTCGGTTGGAACCTTGTCTGTCGTCGTGTTTAATAATTCTACGAAATTTTTAATCAGATTGGCATCCGTGGCATTCGATTTATACAAATTATACACCTGTTGAATAATATTTATCTGAAAAAATTCATCTAAAATAGAATATCCATATTCTGAGCTTGTAAAATCTTCCTTGAAAAATTCTTCTTTAATATCCTTTTCAAAAGGGTTGAAAGGAATGGGTGAATTATTTCCCCTGTTACTTTTAAGCGAAGACCCACCCTGTTTTTTCCTGTTTTTTCTTGTTTTTCCACCAGTTCTAACAGGGTAAATTAAATTATAAAGATATGAAAGCATGGAGTTTTTATGTCTTACCAAATTATACAATTTACTAAAAATTCCGTCATTAACAACCGGCTGTTCAATGTATTCATCAATTTTTTCATCAATGTATTCAATTTCTTCTTTTTTATTTTGAGTAATATTTCCTTCAATATCTGCCATTCCAAATTTAAATTTCTCACTAATTCCTCGATTCATCTTCCATATCCCTTGCATTTCAATAGCATAATCATAGTTCGTGTCTTCTATGCGCACACTGTGGTTTATTTTTTCATCAGAACCCTTTTTAAAAATAAGAGGGACTTTACACCTATTAATACTATTTTTCATTGTGTTTTCATCCCCGTTATTTGTAATATTTGATAATTCGACATTTTTTTGTTGAATTTTAGCAATTAAATATTTTATCAACAATATGTGGTTTTCATTCATTATAATTTTTGAATCTAAATAGAAATGCCTTTTCCTTTCATCAATTAAATTTAACAACATCTGTATATGAATATTGTTGTAGGTTTCCACCTCATCTCTTAAATCTTTGATAAACTTTTCTGATTTTGCTTTTGTTATTTGTGCAATTTGTTCTGGTGTCCTTGCATCTATTGGTAAATAACAGTGGATTTTACGAATCTGTGTTTTATCACTAAAAGTAACTTTATCACCACTGTTTATAATTTCAGGAAGCCAATTTTTAAGCTGAGATTTATCCACTACTTTTTCAACATATTCTGGAAAAATACACGACTGTTTTAACATTTGACAAAACAAATAAACCACCATATCTTCTGAAATCATTGTATAATCCTCTAATCCAATATTTTTGTATTTGCAATAAATATACATCAACAACACCTGTGATACATCCCCCAACTCTTTTGTCACAATAAACGCCTGTTTTTTTGCATCTTCGTTCTTTTTGTTTGTCTTTTTTGTTTCTTGTGTGTTTGTTAAAAATACTTTTTTAACTGCATTCCCTTTTAAAAATTCTTGATTGTCTTTGTTACTTAACTTAACTGTTTGACCCGAAAACGAAAAATCGATATTATAATCGTATTTAGATTTAGATTTAGAGTAAATATAATCATAATTTGAAACGCTATCATTAAAACCGAAAAAATTAAAAAACGATTTATCCATTATAATTTTTTCATCCCTTTCAAAAACTATATTTTGTCTTTCTAATTGAAAACTTCTTGTAAATGGGTCGATAATTTCATTTGCTACATTACGAACATAGGTTGGAAATGAATCTTTCGTCGGAGTCGGTTTCTTCCCGTTATTTTTACTATGTTTTATGTAATTTAATGGGTCCAGACCCATTTCATAAAAAATATATTTAATATCAAACTTTTTTTTATCTTCAATCTGTGAAATATCTGTTTCACGTAACCAAGATTTATATGTAATAAACCCGTCATCTATATTTTTCTTTGTAAAAGCTTTTTCTATTTTGTTCAAAAATTCTTTATTCAATTTTGAAACTGATTCTGTATTTACAAAAATAGGAAACATATCCTTTTTAGTAAAACCTAAATCTTTAAGACAATCCAGATATCGAATTATTTTTTGCGAATTTATAAAACCTCCTTTAGAACCCTCTTTATAATCAACTACTGTAAAATTATCAGTAAAGTATTGGAGATTATTAATTAATTCAACCTGTTTTTCCCCTTGATTACTTTTAATGATAATCTTATCTTTTTTATCATCGTAACCACATGTTATTGTCATATGGTTTATATTATATATATTTCATCTAGATAAAAAAACATTTTTCACATTTTTATCTTTCAGAGTATAAAAAATGACAAGTATGTAAAGTCCCTGTAAGATACCCCCAACACGTTTAGACCATATTGGATTAGACCATATTGGATTAGACCATATTGGATTAGACCATATTGGATTAGACCATATTGGATTAGACCATATTGGATAATACTGGAGAGATATTGAAATTGTTACTCCCGATAGAAAACTTGTCAACCCCTTTTTCAATTATTGACAAAACCTTAGCCATCTTTTCACAAATTCCTTGAACTTCTTCGCCTAAATAAAGAGTGCATGGTTCAGACGTATTTTTATGCTTACCCAACATGCGCATTTTTTGAATACAATTCGTCACGGTAATTTTATTAAAATTGGAATATTGATGGGTTAAATGTCGGGAATAGTCAGACGATGTATAAGAAAGACCACGCAAAGACAACCTGTTGGCTATAAAAATGATGTGGGAATGTTCAATATACTGGTCTATTAGGGAGGAAATATGGGTTTCCTTAAGAAGGGTTCTAACACCAAGGTGATAAACCCATTTTTTTTCATTTAATACCAAAATGGGCGTTTCCGGATACATAACAGATAGTTCATGAGCAAGAGATACCATACGATTAACACGGGTAATTGAGTTAATCAACATCATACCCTTTGCTACACTCATGAACTCTGATACAGCTACAGGTAAATCCTTGTAGGACAATACAACATCCTTTAGCCCAATGTAGTTATCTGTAGGTGTAACTTTTGACACCCTGTCAAAGAATCCCTTTTCCCTGTATGTTTTATGAAAGGGTGTGGCTGTGACATAGAACTGATAAAGTGCGTTTTTAGCTACAGGGTGGCTTCCGCTTTTGTACATGTCACATTCGTCCATAAGTACGATGTAGTCAGTGGGTTTACAGGTGATGTTTAAGTAGTGAATATATCTTTGATGATTGTTCATTAGTATTAGTACGTCATTGCGAGACAATGAGGTTAACAGTTTAGACTTGGGTCCCACAACATGATAGGGCACCCTGTAGCTATTCAGTCTCTGTTGATATTGTTTCAATACCAACAAACTGTTTTGAATAATCAACACCTTATTTATTCCCATAAATTGTTGATTTTGTATGACTTTAACAATCGCTTCTGTCTTTCCTGACTGGACAGGTCCATACAAAAGTGTTCTTTCTGGGTTGATACCGCGTAACAAGAGGTCATAATCAATATATTCTTTGAGTATATCTATAACATAACGGTCCCCTGTGAATAAAGCGATACGATTCAGAACTGTCTTTGGAAGACAATGAATAAGTCTCATCGTTTTAATAACCAGTGTGTAAATAGTGAATAGCCAAAGGTCACGAACCTTGAATCAATTTTCGTTATTTTTTTGTTCTATACACCCCTGTTTGGGAATCTACAGATTGTTTTGGAAGTTTCACAATTTTGTGTCTGTATGTAAAAATAAATTACGAAATATTTTTACATTATTTCCATTTTACTCCCAAACGTAAGTAATCACTCTTTTTGCTAAACCGCTGTTTCAGTGGAGTATCCTTTAACAATTTTGATTCTTAACCACAAATACACACGTAGTATTCAAGAGTAAAAGTTAAAAAGTGATTATAATATAATGAACAAATACCTGTTGTATTTCTTGATTCGATTATCTTTGACTATAACATTAAGACTTCAATTTTCGGGTTGGGTTAATCCACGCGTTTGTCGTTTTATTCATTCCCGTAATATCTATTTGCAACACGGGGTTTCTAATCCAACAACAGATGATATTCGAAGGTATGTAGTTGCTTCTCAATTTGCCTATTTTAATAAGGAGGACCCTTCTTTCGAATGTTCACTGAATGATTTAAAAAAAAATTATGGAGAAGAAGTCGTTTATACGCCTTTTTTTAAAGACGGAACTGAAAAAGAGACAGATGTTAAACGCCAAATTATAGCAGGATATTTTATACAGGCGAATGATTTAAAAAGACATTCAACAGAAACAGTGGTGGCTTTTAGAGGAACTAAACGCATGCATTTAGATGAATGGAAAAATAATATGGACAGTATACCTGTTTTAAGACATTTTATAAAAGATTCTGATGAAGGTAAAGAAACAGGCAAAAAACACCCTGTTTGTTTTTCATTATGGGTTCATCGAGGTATAACAAAAGAATATGACCGTTGTCGTATCGACTTTTTAAAGAAAATGAAACAGGTGTATAAAGGCGGTGAATTGGTTTTTGTTGGACATAGTAAAGGCATTGTTTCTCAATTGGGTGCATTGGATTTCGTTGTTCAATTTACACCGAACCGATGTTTCCCCATTCATATGATTTCTTTTGGTTCATACAAGGTTTTTGCTGATTTACCAGGTGGAGATAATCCGCGTGAAATATTTAAAAAAATGGGTCTTTATTGTTCTAGGGTTAACTTTTTAAGAGACCCTGTTGTAAATTATCCATTTTTCCGTTCATACTACCGCCATGTATTTGATACAGGGGTATATTTAAAACAACCTCCGAATTCCTTATTAGAACATTCTATTTTTAACTACAAGCGTTTCTTTATGGATATTCCACCTTATACTCAACCCTAGCTAGACCCCTTTGTAGATACAGCTGATTTACACCGATGAAAAAATTACGGTTTGAAAAAGTTTTATGTCTTTTTACTCTTTACAATTTTACCATTTTTAAGTGTTCCTAATAAATCGCCAATATCATCCTCCCCCGTTTTTTCATATACTTCTGAACCATCAACGGTACCTGTTACAAAATAGGTTTTACCACCAATAACCATTTCTTCCAATTCTGTTTCTTCTTCCTCCTGTTGTTCTTCTTCCTCTTCTTCAACAGGTGTTGTTTCTTGTTCTTCTTCAACAGGTGTTGTTTCTTGTTCTTCTTCAACAGGTGTTGTTTCTTGTTCTTCTTCAACAGGTGTTGTTTCTTGTTCTTCTTCAACAGGTGTTGTTTCTTGTTCTTCTTCTTCAACAGGTGTTGTTTCTTGTTCTTCTTCTTCAAGTTGTTCCTCTTCCTCTTCTTCAAGTTGTTCTTCTTCTTCAAGTTGTTCTTCTTCTTCAAGTTGTTCTTCCTCTTCAACAGGTGTTGTTTCATCTTCTTCAAGTTGTTCCTCTTCCTCTTCTTCTTCAAGTTCAACAGGTGTCGTTTCTTCTTCTTCAACTTTTTCAACCTCTGTTTCCTCAGGCGGTTCTATATTTTTTTCTTCAATCTCAAAGAAGATATTTTCTGACTCATTCTGTTTAATTTCCAACATTTCAACATCATCTTCTGGTACATCAAAATCGATTTCTTCGGGTTCTATTTCCAAGCCAACATGTTTCTTGTCTTCAACACCCTGTTGAAATTGAGGTAAAAGCGTTTCAACTTTTATCTGTGTAGTAGGTGATTCTTTTGTAATGGGAATTTCAACAGGTTGTGTTTTTTCCGGTATTGACGTAAGTTTAGGTTCGACTGAATAAATTTTGTCCATTTGTTTATCTAATAAATTCAATAAACTATTTATCAATCTTTTGTTTTCTTCTCGGAAATCAATCAATAAACTATTCACCAACACTTTGTTTTCTTCCACCAACACCTTGTTCTCTTCCCTTAATTTTTTATTCTCATCCTGTAACTTATCAAATAAAGTCGTAAGAAAATCTTTTGTTGAACGATTATCTTTTGTAGAACTCATTATTGTAATAAATAGATTTTACGTTTCGATTTTTGTATAATATTATTACATGGTTATTTTTAAATCAATTTTTTCACCCTTAAATATGGGTTCATGTATCGTTTTTTTAGTATGTAAAAAAATACTTGGTAAGATTTATTACACAGAACAATATGGTTGTACTGGGTCATACCATTTTTTTAATAAAGATATAATTGTACTATTTCGTGTCCATGAACCAAACTTAAATTGATATATTTTATAATCTATAAACAGATTCAATAAAACGTTTGCTTCTTCTTGTGTATTTACATTTTTTATTAATTCTCCCAAATAAGTTCCTTCCCAAGACATTCGATTTTCAAGTTTATCTGACCATTTAAGGGTTCTAATAAATGTAGCTGATAATAGAGAAATCCGTGTATCTTTAAATATAAATTCTATATTATCACAGTATTTGTCCATTTTAAATAAAGACATTGATTGAACCTCGTTATTTATATAAGACTCAGTATAATCTAGGTTTTTACAATAATCTCTAATACTAATGTACATTTGTAAATAATTGAATAAATATCCACAATCAACAATATCTTTTAAATAAATACAGTCTCGATTTGGAATAAAATCCTCTGTTAATTGAGACAAGTTTATGTTAAAAATTTGCTTGATTAACTTCAACATGTACAAATTTATATAAAAAGCCATTGTTGTTTGACAAACCATTAATTCAATATTCTTTGTCCAGAAATCATTCAGCATCTTGTAAATACTTGAAGTTATTTCATGGTCTTTGGTTGAACAAATGAAATAATTTTCTGGAATAAAATCGAAATTTACATCCTTTAACGATATATAATTTTCTTGATTATTTAAAAACACTTGTCTTTCTTTAAAAGACAAATTATTATATATATTCTCAAATGGTTTTATAATCCATTGTTCGGCATCTTTTGTACTGGCATAAAAACATACGAAACTCTTGTTTTCAATCAATGAATCAACAGGAGCCAACAGGAATGTTGATAAATCTATCCAAATACCACCGTGGTTCTTTAGTAAAAACCAGCGAATAACATCAGCCTTGTGTGCAGAAATAACATGTGTATTATCCAATAACTTTATAATCATTTCTTCTTCTTTAACATATTCAACCAATTGTTTCCATTCAGTAATTATATTTACTTGATAGTCTGGATGAAGAAATCTTATGCGATTACTGAAAAACATTAAATCCTCTGTTATTTCACCGTTTTTTTTACTATTGAAATCAATCCAAAGGGCCCATATTATTTTTGGAATCTTAGTTTCTCCTTCATTCATCATTATAAAATTGTCTCTTACACAGTCGAGTTTTCGATTTATATAAGTTAGGTTACAGAATAACACCGTGTAGTTGTTCAATCAATTTTTACACAGAAAATTGTCAAAAGAGAGTATAAAGAAATCATTTTTATATCAACGTAAAATGACAAACACAAAAGTCAATAGAACAGTTGGGAGAGTCAAATGGTTCAATAAAAAACAGGGTTATGGTTTCATTTGTGTATTAGATGGTGAACATATAAACACTGATATTTTCGTTCATTTTTCTTCTATCCGTAACAAAAAAACAGAGTATAAATATTTGGTTCAAGGAGAATATGTTGAGTGTTTAATCGATAAATCCAATAAAGAAGGCCATGAATATGTGGCAATCGACATTACCGGTATTTATGAAAACATCCTTTTATGTGAAACGCGAAGTATATCTATAGACAATAAAAACGAAACGAAAGAATCTCGCAGAATAAACAACCCTGTTGCATAATATATCTAATTTTTTATTTTTTCATAATAGAAATCGAAAAAATAAAACTGTTTATCCCGGTCTATAAATGAACTTTTTGCATCTATCTAATTTTGTATTGTCCCCGAATTCCTTAACAACAGGTGTGGCTGTTAATTTATATCCAATCTTGTCCTTGACAGTGTTTGGATAATCAGGAACAGGAACGTCGTATGCAACAGAATTGGCCAGTGCCATATTGTATGGAGCTGTACGCCCTGCTGTTGTCATTATACTGTTGTATTTTATTCGCAATGTTCGAGAACTGCTACTTACACCTCCTTGTTCGGCGTATTGGTAATTTGAAGGTTTATAATAAACAGGAACATAAGAAGGAGCCAACGCAGGACTTTTCACGGTGCCAAAAGTTGTAGATGCTGTAGTATTTATGGAAGGATATACTCCAGCAGTAAGTCCATATGCATTCTGTAGAGAAATTGGCAACACCAGTTGTGGACAATTCACTGGTGTTGTCCATACCCCTCCAGCTGTATAAGATAATATATCCTGACGGCTTTTAGCAGTAATCGTCAGGGTTCCACTCGACTTATCATACCCCAAATTTAATAGGGTTACTTTAATAAGATTTGTTGGATTGGTATAATAATGAGTATTGGAAATCATACTATTTGTTAAAACTCCGTCTAAATCATAAATGTCATAGGCTCCATCCGGGATTACAACAGGATAGGATGTCCCGTTCACCCACTTGTAACTAAAACTATTGTTCCCTAAAGTAGCAGATATTTTGTATTTAGGACAATGAGACAGACCGCATGCGCTATATATATTGTTTGTAGATTGGCTACTTCCAGGGGTCACTGTAGCACTTCCTTGACGAATATACGAATATTGATTTTGAGAAAATTGGCGATTACGACTGTGAAGATATTGCGAATTATCGGAAAAATAAGCATTATCATTTCCGTTCTCTGGGACGAATTTTCGTGTGTTCATTCCAGCACTTCGACAACGACGAAGTGCATTCATATCTGGGCGAAAACATACATTCGAAGAATCGGTACGGGTCGTTTTGCAATTATCTGTGAAACAGGGGTCGGGCGTTTCCGATGTGTTGTTTGGTATTTTGTATTCCAAAACTCCAATAGTCCCACCGGTGGCTTTAGCCAAATTTATACTACCTGTTAGAATATATCCACCAGGAGCATTAATTTCATCTATTCTAATATTACTATTACACCCTCCTGTTGCAGAAGAAGAAGATACTGAAACGATTTCTCGCCGATATCCTTGGATTGGCAATGGTTTAAAAATTTGTTTATCGTTTTTAACAGTTGGGTCTGGTATATTTAGACGAAGAGAGGTTGTTACTTGGTAGAAAGTTTTCCCCTTCCAGGCGATATAAGGTAATACATGGGTATGTGGAAAAGTAAAAGGCATGTTGATTGTGTTGTATATGCTAATATATTGTTATTATATAAAAAGAATTTTATCTTATCATTCCCAATTTAATGATTATGACTGGAAAAACAGGGATAATTGTTTTATGCTTTTTTCTTGTAATCGTTTCATTGATAATTTTTTATGGATATGGAATGAGTGTTAAAGAAGGGTATGATGGTTTATATGTAAGTGTTTCTGAGACAACCACATCTAATTTAGACAAAGCCGTTAATAATGGTAACCTTGTTACATTGAATAATATTCCTAATACTGGGGCTCCAATTATCTTTTCTGACACACCACCTGTTGTTAAAAATGCTGGTCCCGACCCCGAATTTCCTATTGAAGGGTCTATTATACAGTGTTCTGTGGATGACATCAATGGAAACGGTTCTTATTATATGGTTTCAAATACAAACCCCAAGACAATAAACCTGTTTCCAAATGACGACAGAAGTATTATTAATTCTTGGTCAGATACATGGGCTTCTGCACCATCTTTTAAAAATTGTTCTGCGTTTAATAGAGGACCCACTATGGAAAGTAAAATCCCCTTACCAGCTGTTGGAGTAAATCTTCATTGCAAAAATGAAGATTCTCTACCAAATCGTCACGTGTATAGAGTCATGACGACAACCAAAATAAAACCCTTTCCTGGTCAAAAAGATGACCCAGACCAGATTGTGGCCAAATCATGGGGAGTAAATCCGGATAATCAAGTTGACGTTGATGATTGCAGTCATATATACAGGTATGTAGATAAGAATGGGGAGCGTATGTTTAAATATAAACCCGATATGAAAGCATTGGAAGGAAAACTTGTAAAATGTCTTCAAACCAAATTTGGAGATATACAACCTTCACAAAACCCGGGTGGTCATGGAAAAGATGCTATTTATAAAGTGGAAAATGGAAAATTACGTTGGTTTCAAAACGTTACGAATGCTTACACGTCTTTAGAGAATTTAGCTTCTTGGGGATTAACAAACACACCTGTCACAAATGTCCCTGATTGTGATAGTATTGCAATCGGTGATAATATCCATTTTAATGGGAAAAAATTACCAAAGGGAAGCTATACCAAATGTGCTATTGATGTTCCAGGAGGAGCAGGTGTCGGTCAAATCTACAGAGTTGTAGGTGACAATGGGGAATTAAGTTGGACGGTTTCCAGTGAAATCGCTTCTTTTTTCGACCCGAATTTTAACAAAAATAATCCAACTTTTTATAGTTATTACCCTGACTGTTCTTCTTTTAGAAGGGCATCGGATATTACTAAATATGGACCTATTTATTACAGGGATTATACAGAAAAAGGCACATATAATTTATCCATACCACCGGGATGTATAGGAATACGTGCTATTACTGTAGGTGGTGGCGGTGGAGGTGGTGGGGGTGCTGGTGGATGGCGATGGAGGGGGTCTGATGGAGCAGGAGGAGGACCTGGAGGCGGTGGAGCGGGTGCTGTGGTTTTTTTTAACGGTAACTATTCCGTTCCAATCGATGACAATAATCGTAATAGTAATTTAAAAATTTATGTTGGAAGTGGTGGTGAAGGCGGAATAAGGGCTGGACACAACAGGGGGCCGGTCAATACTTCAGGTAATGACGGAGAAAGCAGTTATATTGCCTTGGTAGAAAACAACAATGAAACACGGTATTTTGAAGCAGGTGGAGGAAAAGGTGGAGAAAAAGGTGGATTTGCAAATGATTATCGTGGAAAACCAGGAAACGGCGGTGCAGGTGGTACTGTAATTGTCCCCGACAAATACGCTGGATATGCTGGAAATAACGGTATGACAAGACCAAATCCAAATAATGAACCCTGGACAGATGCTGATGGTGGTGATGGTGGAACTGTGGTTAATATTCCGGCTGAAGTTCCTGAAAACCGTTCTTATGGGATTGGTGGACATGGAGGACTTAGTAGTGCTTCTTGGGTTGATCATGCAACTAACGGTTATCGTGGAAACGATGGATTCGTCCGTGTTCAATTTATATTCTAATTTGTAAGGCATATCATATTGTCGATATTCAAGAAATTCGACAAGATGAATGACAGGGGGTACACCCTTCATCGGTGTAAATCGGCTCCTAAAGGAGCCCATTCATTCATTCAATGGGACTACTGTTACCGATAAATGAATGAATTGTGCCACAACAAGAGGCTTTGTGTAAATCTTTATCGGTGTAAATAACCCTGTTATTTTTCTCGGTGTAATTCATAAAAGACCCTGTTGTTAAAAATGAAAAATTATTTATGGGTTTTAATTTTGATTATAACCCTGTTGTGTCTTTTTACATTTCAAAACAAATTCAATGGATGGTTGAATAAAAATAACGAGGAAAGTAATTACAAGGCTGTTCAGTTATATCTGTTGAATGATTCGCCCCTATATGGTTTTAATAAACCGAAAATATGGATTCATTCAAAATACGAAATAAATGCACGAAAATGGAAGAGTTTTCAATCAAGAAACACGACCGACTTGAACCAACCATATATTCACTTGACAATTCAGTCAATTATTAACCATTGCGACAGGGATTTTCATATCTGTTTAATTGACGACCACTCTTTTAGCAAATTAATCCCGTCTTGGGACCAAGATTTGTCCGTTTTACCCGAACCACTTAAGTCGCGTGTCAGAAAAGAGGCTTTATTGACCCTTGTTTATTACTATGGTGGTATTATTGTTCCCGACACGTTCTTGTGTATTAATAGTTTATTGCCTCTTTGGAAACAAACACTAAAGCGCGAAACTCCTTTTTTCGGTGAACGACTAAATAGAACGATTAATTTGGTTAAAGAAAAGGGTGGTCTAAATAGTTTTTTACCCGATTCTTATTTTCTTTCTTCTCTTAAAAATTCTGATATTATCAGAGAAGGGATTGAATTTTTAAAACAGAAAACAGGAGGGGCTGATATGTCTGCTGAAACAGAACTATTGGGTTCATTCTGTTGGTGGGCTAAAGATGCCGTTGAAGAAGGAAAAATACTCTGTTTAGACGGTTCTAAAATAGGCGTAAAATCGGCTAAAACAGGAGAACCCATCCTTTTGGAAGACTTATTAAGTGAAAAATATTTAGATTTAGCAAAGGAAGCTTTTGGAATATATATTCCAGGAGACGAATTGTTGAAAAGAACCAAATATGAATGGTTCTCTGTAATGTCGCAACAGGAGATTTTGGATTCTCGTTTAGTAATCGCCAAGTATTTTGTAAGTTCTGCTGTTTCGGCTTCTTTTACAGACAATTCTATTGAAGGAATCGACAGTTAGTTAGAACCCTTTGTAGCTAAACAACAGGTTGTGTTATTTCAACCTGTTGTTAATTTATTTCTGTGGATTATACGCTTATACAATAATTATGCAATGGGTAATCCTCCTAATAATCCTGCTCCTGCACTAAAACCGATACCACCTCTTAATGAATCAGCGATTTTGTTTTGTCCATTAGGGCCACCCAAAAATATTTCTAAAAGGGCTAAAGTAGCACTAGCTGTCAAAGAAATGACAATGATTTCTTCCAGTTTCAACTTGTGTTTGCTTACTAACGCGGCTACCATACCAACAACGAGACCTTCTAATACATATTTTAAGATGAGTTTTAGAACCTCGGTTAAATCAAAAGAAGCCATGGCTGTTTTGTTTATATATGTTATAGATTTTTTAGAAGGAAAATATGGCAATCAGCCGTCGCATAAAAACGTGTAATTGACATTTTTACACCCTTGAATAAATTATAAGGATTACTGTTACATATCAACGAAATAACTGTATGACACCCAAAGGCTGTGAACCACGTTCAATTAAACAAATTTAAAAACACCCTGTATTCTATTCTTATATTATTCTGTATGTCGACACAAATAGAGGAACAATATTTAAGCGATGAATTAGAAACAGACCCAGAAATAAATGGCCACAAATTTATCGGTATTTCTTTTCTGTCTCCGGAAAAGATTCTGAAAAAGCGCGAGATTTTCTATTTCGAAAAATTCGTCAATACTTGGGATTTTAATAAATCAATGAAGAAATTCAACGATTTTTTGCATTTTACTTCAGACAAGTTCAATCTAAAAATCGACGTTTTGTTAAAGGATTATCAAGATTTCCTAAAGGAGGAAGAAGCTGAATTAAGGGCAGAATCTGTTTTAGATGATTATAAATCATTTTTGGATTTAAACGAAGAACGTTTAGCTGAACAATTCAACAAGGAGAATAAATTTCAAACATCGGTACGTGGATTAAAAATCCGAACACCCACTGTTGGAACCATTGAAGAAGCAGAGAGTCTCGTGAAAAAAATCCGTGAACGAGACCCCAATCACGACATTTATATTGGACAAGTAGGAAAATGGTTGCCTTGGGACCCAGAGGCTTACAAAACAGGCCGTGTTGAATTCTTGGAACAACAGCTCAACGAATTGCATCATGCTAAAATCAAAAACGAAGAATTGGCTAAAATAGAATTTGATAAACGTGTAAAAGAAGCTAAATTTAATGCCATTAAAGAAAATGTGGAATTGGCCAAAAAGAACAACAATGTATTAACACAGACTATTGATGAAGACGGTAATTTAACCGGGGTAATGGAAACAATGAATTTGGATGAAAGAGAACCGGCCACGGCTGAAATGAAGGACAAAAACAGGGAAGAAATGATGAAAAAATACGGCGGAAATCGAGATGATAAAAAAGACTAGAAATGATGACATAGTGATTCTGTTTTACACACAGCCTTTGGTTGTGGTACAATTCATTTATCGGTATCAGTCTAAATATTTTTAATGATGATAAAAAAATATCATCATTACTACAGGTATAAGCTCTGAGATGTTGCAACAAATTTACATAATAGCTCGTCTATTTGAGACAGGGTGTATTGAAGAGAAACGGATGGTACTACTTTTTCCATTTCTTTTTTCATCGCCATGATTTTCAAGATTATTTTTACAAAATCCCCCGTTCCAATATCGCATTCTTCCAACAGGGTTTGTAAGAACCGCGAACATGCCTCTGAATCTGTTGCCTTTATCCATTCCATCATTCGATGAAACAATCGTGTTTGTATAACAACCGTTTCATTACCTCGCAATGAAATACCCATTTCGTCTTGTAATTTTTCCATATAATCAACCTGTTGGATTAATTCTGAAACCAATTCCGGTTTTTCTTCGCAATTAAACCCACCTGTTTCTGCTTCATTTGTTCGAATATCACAAAAACATGACAACAAGGCTATAATATCAACTGCCGTATACCCCGACAAATAATCGGTTTTCAACAATAAATCAGCCATTAATAAACCATCCACTTCTTTTAATTGCGAAGCAACCAAGCCTTTTTCCGTCAATGTCCAACAAGTCTCTGTTTGTTTAGTCAAGTAACCACAACGTTCTAAAAGTAGGCAAATGTCGAAAACCTTTTGCTCAGTATACCTTGTAATTCCATTAAGATGACTCTTTTCTTTTTTAATCATCTCGGACAAACCCTGTTGTTCTTTCCACAGGTTGTAATATGTCGACCATTGACATCCGTCTATTTCATTAAATGCAGATTGTATCACTGTTTTTTCTCGAGAAATCTCCTTGAGTTTTTTATGAGAAGCCATCTTTTCACTCTCTTGTAATTTGTCAAAACGTAAAAACAACTCCCATTTTTCTGTATTGACTAATGCAATTAATTCAGCGTCTTTTTCCGAAAGTTCTAAACACAAGCTTTCCAATAAAACACCCTGTTGTTTAATCTGGGCTTCAATTGCCTTATTCATTAAACTGTTTTTAACAAAAGACAACACGTTTTTGACTGTATCAACCGGTTCTATTTCTGAACCTACGCCTGAATAAATAACCTGTAGAACCATCTGTGCAGTAATACCTAATTTACTAACGAAACATTCCGGTTTTCCAGACATCATTTGTCTATATTCAAGAGAAGTCGGGGGTTTAAATAAGTTGTTGCAGTGAATAACATATCCAACCGTGTCGATACCTCGGCGACCGGCTCGTCCAGCCATTTGTGTATATTCGTGAGACAAAAGGGGTCTTTCACATTTTCCGTCAAATTTATGGAAATGCGTAAATATAACGGTTTTAATAGGACAGTCTAAACCTATTGCAAAACTCTCTGTGGCAATCAACAGGTGTATGTAATTCTTGGATATGAAAAGTTCAACAATTTCCCGAAAAACCGAAATCATACCGGAATGATGAATTCCGATTCCCTTTTCCAACAGAGACACTAAAAACTCGTATTCAGGTAACGATTTATACTCGTAATGGTTCGGTAATTTGAAACGCAACAGGGCATCACATTCGTCTCGAACCGTATATGGAATTTTAGAATCGTCGTCCAATAATCGTGCTGTTATTTCTCGAGCACATACTTCAACCTGTTTTCTGGAAAAGAGAAACAGCAATGCAGGCAACATCGTTTTACCCTTATTGTCTAAACCGACAGAACCATCCGGACTTTTCAAATGTTCCAATAGGCGATTTAGAACAAATTTCCGTTTTATTTCAATCTGTGCATTGTTTAGACGATACAGGGTTTTAACAACCGTGTTTTGGAAAAAGGTTTCTTTAAATTGACCTGTAGCATCTTGAAGTAACAGGGGTTTATTGATGGCTTCTCTGATTTCCTGTTGAATTTTCTTGTCTTTTATTCTCTTAAAAGCTGATTCGGTTGTTGTTAGAAATGCATAATGTGAAAGAGGGACAACACGTATATTTGTTGAAGCCAAGATGACTTGTTTATAGGGCATAGAACCTGTTTTTTTCTTTGAAATGTTTTCGACCCATTCTGCGAATTCGGTGGCCTTGTCAATCGTGGCTGATAACATTAGCATTTGTACTTGAGGAGGTAGCAACATCATGCATTTTTCCCATACATGACCACGATGGGGGTCGTTAATGTAATGAACTTCGTCAAAAACAACACAGGATAATTGGGCTTCCACGTCAATTTCAAAGTCAGCTTCTCGTTTCTTACAACCCTGATTTCCCTCTTGAATAATAAACAGGGTGTTTAATAGAATTTCTGTGGTCATTATTAAAACGTCAGCCAAAGGGTTTATTTTGTTGTCACCTGTTAATAATCCGAAGGATATGTCGGGGTATTTTAACTGAAATTCATAGAATTTTTGGTTGGAAAGGGCTTTTATTGGACTACAGTAAATGACCTTTTTCTGTTGCGAACGGACGAAATGTTGAATAGCAAATTCTGCAGGAAGAGTTTTACCTGAACCAGTATGGGCAGTAATTAACGCGTGATTCCCTTCTATCAGGGCTTGAATGGCGTGCTTTTGAAAGGGTGACAGGGGGAATTGGAATAGGGAGAAATGAGAAGCATTCTGTTGTTCTAATTCTTGAGAATACTGTGTTGTTGATACAATGACGACCATTATTAATATTTTTATACTCGGAATATTTCCAGACTGTTTTAAGTATATCGAATTGTAAAAGAGGTGTTTCAATTTTACACCGATGAAGATTAAATATTACAGGGGGTTTATATGAATAATTACACCGACCAAAAAGAAAAATGAGACAAACTTTCTATAAAAAAATAAAAAAATTGTCATTTTCTTTTCAATAATGTAAAAGCACCCCGACTGCGTTTTGTCTCATTTTTCTTTTTGGTCGGTGTAATATCTAAGGATGGCATATCAATATTATAATTATGAAAATATGTAGCCTTTATATTCCTTAAGTCTCTTGTGTTTTACGTATTGAAAGCAAAACAAACATATCCAACACCATGGGGTTGTCCAGATTATGTAAAATTATCTCCACCTGATTAAGCCATTCAGCAGAAACATCGGATGAATAATGGTTCAATATAACATAATCATAATAACGCTTAATAATTTCCTTTTCATGTAAATTATATTTTATGCTTAAATCCAACAGGGTTTGTTTTACTTGTGTAAAACCTACTGCTTTTTCATTTTCGCGAGCATGTAACAGACACTCGTGAATCCTCTGTAAAATAGGGTCATCTAATATAAGGTCATGGTTAACCTGTAGGAAATTAATCATACTTCGAATATCGTATTGAAACAGGAGCATTAATGTAGGTAGGGATTGGTCATCTATGCCCTCTTTTTGGCAAATGGTTTTCAAAAATGCGTGAATCTCGTGATGTGGCATTTGATTAAACTGAACACACACAAACTCCTTTTGGAGCGATTCGTCTATTTTGCTAATATAATTACAAATGAGGAAAAAGCGAACGTTCTTAAAAGAAAACGTCTGTAGAATATACTTTAATGTTTGTTGAGCCGATTTCGTCATGTAATCTACTTCGTCTAATATAACAAATTTAAGTCCACCTGTGAATAGACTGTTGGAAGTAATAAACAGGTTTATTTGGTTGCGAATTATATCTACACCCCTTTCGCTGGATGCGTCTAATTTAATAACATTGCTTCCTAAATGGTGAGATGGGTATCCTTCGCGCTTTTGATATTCTGCTACCAAATTTAGAACCGACGTTGTTTTTCCAGTACCGGGTGGACCATAAAGTAACAGATTGGGAAAATAAGCTGTTGATTCTTCAATAATGTTTTTAAAAAATTGGCGATTATGAGGTTCTAATACAATGTCTTCAAAATGTGTTGGACGATATTTCTCAACCCAAGGTTTCATCGATTGCGAAAACGACCCTGACAAATTACCTGTTTGCGACATGTTATAATCTGTTTCCAAATAGTTTTATGTTTTTTACACTATTCACAAAAATATATTTTGTTAAGAATTCGATAACAAAATATATTTACACCGATGAAGATTTACATCGATGAAGATTTAAAATGGGAGCCGATTTACACCGATGAAGATTTAAAATGGTACACACAGCCAAGGGCTGTGGTACAATTAATTCATTTATCGGTAACAGTAATCCCATTGAATGAATTAAAGGGCTCCTAAAGGAGCCGATTT
>Ga0209188_1000799_pt1 | contig 28400 bp, 16 predicted proteins | sample C_130625_EF_Meta_FD_187307 | JGI IMG/M metagenome (GOLD analysis project Ga0209188, IMG submission 187307) | Freshwater microbial communities from Lake Croche, Canada to study carbon cycling - C_130625_EF_MetaG (SPAdes) (version 2) | ecosystem: Environmental > Aquatic > Freshwater > Lake... | reverse complement strand
CTCGGGCCGATCAACAATCCCGAGGCGGCCGGGAAGGGAGATGGCATCTCGCCCCAGAGCCGCTATCCCGATTTCGTGATGATCGCCCGTGGCTTCGGCTGGCAGGCCGAGACGGTGTCGGAGAAGCGAGATCTCGAAGCGGCACTCTTGCGGCTCATCGACGCCCCCGGCCCGGCGATCCTCGACGTCCAGGTGCCCTACCAGGAACAAGTTCTGCCGATGATTCCGTCGGGAATGACCGTTCGCGATCTCATCAAACGCTGATCCGGGATGCTGACCGGGGTCAAGCGCTGACCGGGCGAAAGAGTCGCCGCGGCCGATCGGACTCGAGAAGCTCCGTTTGGCGACCGTCTGCCGCAATCGCCGTCCGCGCACTCGTCGAACTTGTCAGGGAATCATCGGCGCGGCGGTGACAGAAAGCTTGATCAACGCCGCAGGGCATCCTACGATGAGTTTCGGGGGAGAGGGGATTGGGAACCGATGCCGTGCGGAATCGCCACGGCATGGGGTCGCAGGTCGATGGCGAGCGACGCCTTCTCCTCGATGATTTTCTTCATTTTTTCATCTTGTGTATCGAAGGTGTTTTCCATGCGCACATCGAAACGATCTGGTTTTACTCTGGTCGAACTTCTGGTGGTCATCGCGATCATCGGCACCCTGGTTGGCCTCTTGCTGCCGGCGGTGCAGGCAGCACGGGAATCGGCCAGGCGGTCACAGTGCTCAAACAACTTGAAGCAGCAAGGACTCGCGTTCCAAAACTGCCATGACGCCATGCAGGCTTTTCCCAACGGCGGAGCCGGCACCTCCTGGTGGGCCACGCCCTACTCGGCGGAGACGTGGGGACACTCGCAGTGGGTGCGACTCCTCCCGTTCATGGAACAAACGGGCGCCTACTCGAGGCTCAAGTGGTGCTCGAAAGGTGGTGGCGCGGTGCTCAGCTCCGGCTGGGACGGCAACGCTGCGGTGTGGCAGGACCTGAAGATCAAGATGCTGATCTGCCCGTCGACGTCGCTCACGAACAACGGTCCGTGGAACAACTTCACCAGCAGTTATTACGGCATCGCTGGCGCGGTTCCGATGCAGTTCGGTCCCCAGCCGAGTGGGTCGTTTCAATCCACGGCGGGCATGGCGTTCAACGACGACGGCGCTTGGGGGATCACCTCCGGTCGTGGCATGATCCCGAATTACGGAAACGGCACGTCGAACGTTTCCGCCGACGCCGTCGGGCCGCAGATTCTCGGGTTGAACATGTCTCGGTGCAGCGACGGGTTGTCCAAGACCCTCCTGGTTGGAGAAATGAGCGGCCTCGTGTACGGCGGGAAGGGTGTCGAAGGCCAAGATCGCAGGCCGTCCCGCAACTGGGGCTGGCACATGGGCGGCCTCTCCGGCTGGCGTGACTGGGGGCCGCACACCAACAACGTCACCCTGCGGTATGCTCCAAACGCAAAGGTTCTCGGGCAGCCCGGTGTGAGGGATTGGGGCGCTTGGGCCGATGCCTCTCCGGCAAATCCGCCGCTCACGTCCCCCCATCCCGGTGGTGTCATGACGCTGCGGGCCGACGGGTCTGTTCAGTTCATGAACGACAGCATCGATCTGCAGACGATGACCCTGCTTGCGGTGCGCGACGATGGTCAGCCGGTCGCCGACGAGTGATGGCTGCCGGGTGTTCGCTTCGAAAAGAATCAACATGATTGCGGCACGGCCGCCCTCCCGCTCACGTGATCGGGAGGGCGGCCTCCGTAATTCGCAGTGGTCGGTGTCGGCTGCGTCGGTCGGAACGGCGTCGAAGCGCGACCGGTCTCACGCAGGCAGTTGCCACCGCTGGCCCGAGGTCAAGCGGTTTCGTTTTTTGGACAAGATTTCAACGGGAGAAACAAATCATGGGTCGAGTGGCCTCGCAATTCGTGCTGATGACGTTCGCTGTGCTCTCTCTGGCAGGGTGCGGTGGTGAAAAGCCCCAGACGCCCGAGACGCAGCAGAAGCGGCTCGAGAGCGCGGAAGAGTCGATGAAGAAGGGGATGGACTCGATGAAGGGGATGAAGGGGATGCCGGGCAGCCCGCAGCGCTGATTCCACCCAGAACTCCCGGCGTCAACCAACTGGTTCGCCGAGGAGCATCATCGGTCAAAAGACCGGCTTGCTCCCATCCTGCCGTGACGAAGTCGACCGTGCCATGATCGATGTCACTGACGGTCATCATGCTTCGTCGTGCTTCGATGACGTTTGCGGCATGCCTTCTCCTCGACACCGATGCGGGCGATCTCGACGGCGTCCGTCCGAGAGGCCACGAGCTACGGCCCGCTTGATGACATGCCACGCCTGATCCCAACGGATGGGGGAAGAGGCATGCACTCACATCGATTCATCAACAAACATCCCTGATAGCTTGATCGTCGGTTGTTTTCATTCGCCTTTTCATCCACGTCATTCCCAGGAGTCAAACCATGCACGCCATGCCCAACGGCGGCCGACGGGCGTTCACGCTCGTTGAACTGCTCGTCGTCATCGCTATCATTGGCACCCTCGTCGGCCTCCTCCTGCCTGCCGTCCAGGCCGCCCGCCAGGCTGCCCGGCGGAGTCAGAGTCTCAACAACCTCAAGCAACTCGGCTTGGGGATGCACAACCTCTCCGACGCAAACAAGGGCTATCTCCCCCCGGCCTACATCGAGCACTGGCTCAACCCGGCCGATCCGGGCCACATGTACAAGGGCCCCTACGCCCCGAAGATGACCGGCACGGGCCTCTACTTCGTCCTGCCGTTCATCGAGCAGCAGGGGATCTACACCAAGGGAAAGGTGAACTACGACGCCAATGGCGAGTCGGCCCAAAATCACGCCTACGACGTCTATGGCGGCGACGGCAAGGCCCGCAACTGGAGCAACAGCCCCTTTCAGCAGAAGGTGCCGGCGTTCGTCAATCCGCTCGATCCCACCTCCTCTCAGACGACCTGGGGCTGGGGATCGACCGGCTATGCGATGAACTTCCAAGTCTTCGGCGCTCCGAAGCACCCGTGGGGCTATTGGTGGCCGCTGATGGGCACCACCCAACTCGCCCAGATCCCTGACGGCACGACGAAGACCGTCCTCCTGGCCGAGGCCAGGGCCGGATGCCAGGGGGGCAACGACGGCGCCAACGGCAAGCTCTGGGGCCACGGCCAATGGAATCCTGACTGGTTGCCGCTGATCGGCGCCACCGGCCAGAACTTCACCAACTACGGCCCCTTCAACGCGTCGAGCAACGCTTGGCTGCCGCCGCAGATGAATCCGACTGACGTGACCTGCGTTCCCTACCGGGCCACCGCCTTCGGCACCACCTGCCAGGTGACGATGGCCGATGCGAGCACGCGTTCGATCGATGCCAACATCGATCAGACCGCCTGGATGTACCTCCTCCAGAAGGACGACGGTCAGGCGAACACCGGCGACTGGTGAGCCCACCTTGCCTCGATTCCTGCCCGGCCCGCCACCCATGGCGGGCCGGGCAGGCTCGGGCAATTCCTCGTTTCGATTCGAATCCCTGCAGCCATCTCCCATCCCTCCCCGTCCACTTCTCCCTCCCCGTCCGCTTCATCTTCATCCCGAGGAACATCCTGTGTCCCTGGCGCTCTTCCCTCGTCGTGCGATCGTTGCCACCGCTCTTCTGGCATGCCTCGGGGGATGCTCGGGAGGAGGAGCCCCGCCCTCCGGGACCGTGACCGGCAAGGTGACGATCGACGGCCAACCGGTGACCGGCGGTTCGATCCGCTTCCATCCGACCGCGGCCGACACGAAGTCGAAGCCATCCGGTGGGGTGATCGGGGCCGATGGCAGCTACAGCGTGCCTGATGCCCCCGTCGGGGCATGCAAGGTGACCGTCGACACCGGCGTTGCCAAGGGTGCCCCCGCGAAGACTGAGCCGAAAGGACCAGGCGCCGACATCATGAAGAAAATGCAGGGCCCCCCGGCCGGCATGCCGGCGATGGGCGGAGGGAACGGCCCCGGCTTCGTGAGTGGCACCAAGCCTGTCCCGATCGAGCCTGAGTACACGTCGGCCTCCTCGACGCCGCTGTCCGCAGAGGTGAAGCGCGGCGCGAATACGTTCAACTTCGAGGTCAAGTGACGCTCGAGGTGGCGTGACGATCCCTTTCAAGGGACGAGTGTCTGCTGTGGCTCCGCTCGTCAAGCCGACGAGCGATCACTTGCCGCCGAACGGATCGTTGTCGTCGGCGGGCTTCGCCGGTGTGCCTTCGGCATCCCCCGCCGGCGCCGCGGTCTCTTCTTCGTCGCCCGGGCGGATGGCGGCCAAGGCCTCGAGGATCATGGCGTCGGTGCGATTCTCGTCGAGTTCGAGGGCATATTTCCGGAAGAGCTCGGCGTAGGCCTGACCGGCTACCTTGTCATCTCCAGAGACGAGGGCGGCCACTCCGGCCTTGCCATCCTCGGTGAGCATCGCGTCGGCGAGCGTGACGAGCCGCCACGCCGTGCGGCGGAGCGACTGATCGGGCACGAGTTGCGGCACGGCCACGCCGCCCCCTCCCATGCCAGGCATCGGCATGCCCGGCGGCATCCCTGGCCGCATCGGCATCATGCCCCCACCGCCGCCGGCGCCGCCACCGCCCGACATCTGCTGTTCGTAGCGGCGGTCGCGGAGGATCCCCTCGTCGAGTTCGAGCACGTCGACGGCCAGTTCCTTGACGCTGTTGGTTGCCTCCACCGCCTGAATCTCGGATTTGGGGGTCGCGGTCGCCCCCAGCGCCGCGGCAGCCCGGACGCGCACATCGAGCGAGCGACTGGTGTCGCTCATCACGCCGACGAGTGTCGCGGCCAACTCCTTCGGGGACGACTTCACGACGCTCGTGAGGATCGACAGCGCCCGGGAGGCGAGCCAGTCGGAGACAACCGGCTGCTCGACGGAGGGCTTCTCGGCGACGATCGCGAGGATCGCCGGCCGGGCCCCCTTGGTGAACTCGGTCAGCCGATCGCCACCGGTGCGTTTGGCGACATCGGCGTGGCGGACGAGCCCCGCCATGGCCGCCACCCGCACGCTCGGATCGACGTTGGCGTCGCCCGCCACGGCTGCGAGTTGGTTGACGGCGGCTGGCCAGACGGTGCCATCCTTGTTGTCCTTGGCCCGCAGTTCGCCGACGAGAAGCATCGCGTTGACCCGGGCCGCCAGGGACACCTCGGAGTTCTTGGCGATCGTCACGGCTGCGTCGGCAACCGCCTTCGAGGCATCGTCGAAGGCCCGATCATCGGTGATGCCGACGATGAGGATGTCGCGCATTTTCCGCCGCACCCGATCGAGGATTGGGCGGTTGGCGTCGTTGGCCAGCTGCGGCATCGCTTTCTTCGCGATGAAGTCTTGAGCTGCCGGAGTGAAGCCGCCGCCGGTCTTGAGAGGCTCCTTGTAGACCTTCTCCGCATCCTGTTCGACCTTCGTCCAGGCGGCGTTCCGGGTTGCGTCACCGGCCGGCTTGGCCCCTTCGTCGGCTCCATCCTGGGCGGTCTCCGCCCCCTCTTCCTGGGCCGGGACGAGGCCCCCCGCAGCGACAACCAGCCCGGTCGCGCAGATCACCGCCGCCAACCGCGGGCCCCGCCCCGCGGCCGATCGCCGGCGGCTCAGAGGACGCGGCGTGGCACCGGCACGGGCGAACAAGCTCGAGGGGCGGAACATGGCAATGCTTCTCCGAAGGCTCTCGTCACAAGCAGATTTCAGACCCTGACCGATCAACACCACCCGCCGGCGATCAACCGCCCGGCGCCTGCACCCCACCCGGCCTTCCGCCCGGCGGCGTGCTCCCCCGCGAGCCACCAGGTCCGCCCGGCGGAATCCCGGCACCACCCCCCGGAGGGCCGAACAGTCCACCACCACCGGCACCAGGGAAGAGCGACGAACCGCCCCCTTCGCCATCCTTGTCCTTCCCCTTCTTGCCGTCGTCGGCCGTTGGGAGCGTTTGGGCATACCGTTCGTAGTCACGCTGCGAGTCGGCGGCCGACGCCACGGAGAACGTGCCATCCTCGCGGAGGAAGAGGAGCTCGAGCGGCTCCGAGGGACCGGTCGCTCCCCCCTTCTTCGTATCGCCATCCTCCATCCGGCCGCGGGCATCGACGAGGAGGCTGTTGGTGGTCACGCTCTCGGCGTTCTTGGCGTCGGGCCCCTTGGCCAGCTTCTTGTCGAAGTTGGCAAACGCTCCCAACTCCGTCGTCAGGCTCTTGAGCGAATAATTGCCCGTCTCTGGGTTCTCCGCGAGGACGAGGACCTCGTAGCCGGTCTTCGACTTCCGAGCCTCCCCCTTGCGGAGCGCGCGGACGAGGAGCCCCGTCTTGTCGGGCACATGGGCCAGCGGGCTCGGCTCAGACTTCTTCGCGGCGAGGATCGGCTTGTCGGCGAGATCGGCCTGGGAGAGGTACTGCGCCGGCAGCCCGTAATTCGGATTCCGCACCGAGATCTGCACCCGGTAGCGGTAGGTCTTGCCCGGCTCCACGGTCGTGTCGACGAAGCGAAACATCCGGTATTCGGGGAGCTTCATCTCCATCCCCGTGCCACCTTCACCGCCCATCATCCCGCCCATGCCGCCGCCCATCATGCCCCCCGGCCCCATGCCAGGAGGCATCATCCCGCCAGGACCGCCCATCCGCGACGACATTCCCGACGGCGGCGTGCGCATCCCAAGCGACCCGCCCTCCGTCGATGAGCCATCAGAGTCACCGCCTCCGGCCCCACGCCCCATCGGCCCGCCAGGGGGCATCATCCCGCGGCTTCCCCCGGGCGGCATCATGCCCCGGCTTCCCCCGGGCGGCATCATGCCCGAGCTTCCTCCCGGCGGCATCATGCCCCGTCCCATGCCCGGCGGCATCATGCCCGAGCCCATCCCAGCCCCTCCGGCGCCCGAGCCACCGAGGATGTTCGTCTTCGATGCCTGCTCCGCTTCTTCTTGGGCGAGAGCCTCCCACTTCTCCTGCTCGATCTGCCGCTTCCGCAGCTGCTCGACGACCCACGGGTGAAGTGATTCGGTCCCCCACGGGTCGCCCGCCAGGCGCGGAAGCGGAAAGACATACGGCACCACCTGGACGGCATTGTCATCCATCGGCACGATCTGCGAGGGATCGAGTTGCAGGTCGGGGGGAGCGATCTCCGGCTGGATGCCGTTCCAGTCCTCAGCCGACTTTGCCACCTTGTTGAGGTCGAGTCGGGTCCAGGTCAGCTCGGCATCGGCGGCCGTGCCAGCCGGCACCTCGGCCCGTTCGATGCGGTAGTCGCTCCACAGCGGGATGTCGGCCTGGGTCTGGAGGCCACTGAAGGCGAAGGCCCGCATGAAGGCCTCCTGCTGGGCGTTGGCTGGCACGAGCGCCGTGACGAGGCAGTAGGGGATGATCTTCCCCGGCATCACCGGCGACGCGAACGGCATCATCGGGCCCCCCTCGCCACCCATCATCGGCCCGCCCGGCCCCATCGGGCCCATCGGCCCGCCCATTTGGAACTTGCTCCTCCCCGACTTCTGCAAGCCCGGAGGAGTCCCGCCAGCCACCTCACCAGGGTCAGTCCCCTTCTTTTGCTTCTTCTTGTTCTTGTCCTTGCCGTCGTCGTTCTCTTTCATGTCCGGCTGCATCATCATCATCCCTTGATTGGGATCCTGAGCGACGGCGATCACCGCCCAGCCCGGACGGACACGGAGATCGACCAGCGGCAGCACTTCCGGAGCACTCCGCTTCGCCTTCTCGTCGGAGAGCGGGGCGTTGAAGATCCGGGGCACCGCCGGCGCGGTGACGACGTTTTCGCGCCACGGCTCGACCAGCTTGGCCAAGCTCGGCCGCTTGGTTGTCTCGGCGGGCGGGCCCTTCGAGTCGGCGATGTGCTTCACCGTCCGCCCCGCATGCTCGACGATCACCGTCGGGAGTTGCTCGCGCTTGGCCGGCTTCGTCCGCACCGCGTCGATCCCGCCCCACACGAGGGTGCAGGCCAACGCCCCGAACAGCCCCACGACGAGTTTCTCACCGTGATTGAGGAAGAAGTCGACAATCGATTCCTTGCTCAAATTGATGCTCGGCTTTTTCATGGCATCACCCTCCTGGGGTCGGTCTGGACGAGGTCTGGGTTCGGGTTTTGGTTCGGGTGTCGTCGCTGAACAGGGGACCAAACGGGGAACTGGATCAAGCGGCCGGCTCGGCCGGCGGTGGCTGATCGGCCGGAGGAGCGTCACCGGCCGGCACCGCCCCTTCTACAGGCACCGGCGCGTCGCCGCCGGGTACGGCTGCGTCGGCTGGCGGCACGGCTGCGTCACCGGCCTCCGGAGCAGCGGGATCGGCTGCCGCATCGACCGCGGCCGCAGGCTCGGCGGCGGCATCGGGCTCGGACACGGCAGGCTCGTCGACGGCGGCGGGCGCCGGTTCGGCCGCATCGGCGGCAGCCCCGGCATCCGCAGCACCTTCCGCTGCCAGCCCCAGGGCCTCAGGATTCGGGGCCGTCGCCAGCGCGATCGTTCCCCTGATCTCGAGGACGATGTCATGCGGGCGAACCATCGAGCCCGCTCCAGCCATCCCCGCCATCGGCCCATCCTCACCGCCGCCCCCCATCGGAGGCCGCGACATCATGCCCCGGTTGGGTGGGCCACCCATGCCGCCCCCTGGCGGTCCGCCGGCCGGCGGACGACCGCCGCCCGGCGGGCCCATCATCCCGCCCATGCCGGGCATGCCGGGCATGCCAGCAGCGGCTGCGGGAGGATTGAGACGCACCTGACGGATGTCGATCGGGACGGCCGAGGTGGCCAGACGGATGAGGAAGGCATCGAGTTTGCGCTGATCGATCGTGGCCCGGATCGTGAACGGCATGAGGTGGGTCATGAGGGCCGATGGCGACGTCGCCACCTCTTCCCCCTTGAGCGGCTTGCCGTCGGCATCGACGTAGATCCAGGTGAGAAAGGCCTCGTCGGTGGTGCCTGGGCCCTGCGGCGCGGCGGGGGCTCCCCCTTCGGAGTCTCCCCCACCCATCGGCGGCATCGACATCCCCCGTGTCATCCCCGATTGGCCGCCGTCCTTCGGCATGAAACGGGGATGTTGCGGCTTCACCTGCCCTCCGGCGCCTGCCGCGCCACTGGCGTCGCTATCGCCCCCCATCGAAGGCATCATCATGCCCCGACTCCCCCCCATGCCCATCCCCATCGCTCCGGCCCCTTCAGCGCCGGGCTCTTGCATCCGCCCAACGGTCGAGAAAGCGGGCTCGTCCTCGCAGGCTGGATAGCCGATGGCGAGTTGCTCGACGTGAGGAATCGCGGCGTCGTAGGTCCCTCCTGCCCCCTCGTTCATGGCGGCGATCTGATCGCACAGCAGGCCGTAGACGCGGAGCTCCTCCTGAGCGAGGAGCATCTGCTTCGTCTTCGGCGGCTTGTCCCAGTAGAAGGAGTCGTAGAGACGCTGCTGGTCGGCGGGATTCCACTCGACGATCGCCGTCGATCGTCGCGCCGCCATCCCCGGCACTCCCCCGCCTGGCTGCATCATCATCCGATTCATCATCGCCATCCCGCCGGGAGGGCCGCCGGGCTGCCCCTCACCTCCCCCTTCGGCGAGCAGCGCGTCGGGGTCGATCATCGCAGCGTCGGCCCCCATCCGTGCCGGAAGCTTCTTCACCATCTCGCGGACCGCCGACTGATAGCGCTCGAGGAGTTGACGCTGCAGTTCCTTGCCTGGCTTGAGATTGGAAATGCGCTGGAGGAAGTCGGGGCCGAGTTCAGCCGGCCAGGTATGGAGATCGGCCTGGCTGTCCCAGAATCGCTGCCACTCGGTAAGCGTCTCCCGCTTTACCCGAGCCGTGCGCTTGTCGATGTCGGTCGTCCAGGTGTCGTTGGGGTGAGGGGTGATCCCGTCGACCTGTTTGAGCGACGAGATCTTGCCGTCGATCTCCTTCCCCTTCGCGGCGATTTCCGCCGCGAGCTTGCCGTTGGTCATGAACAGCGTCGGCAGGACGAGCGCTGGCACCAACGGCGCGAGGAGCCAGAAGTGGTACTTCGCAAGGAAGTCCCAGTATGGGCGGACGGAGTCCGGGATCATCGCCATCGCTTTCCCCTTGCGCTCGCGTGAGTCGTGATCAATCCGCCGTCAAGCCGACGGAATCAGGTTGCTGAATCGTCAATTTGCGGTCGTTCCAGCCGTGGCATCCCCTTCAGCGGCCGGCTTCGGTGCCCCGGGGACGACCGGCTGCCAGGTGAACTGGAGGACGAAGTCCTGCCGCCGCAGCGGCGTCCCGTCCGCGGCCCCTCCCATTCCTCCAGACCCCATCATGCCTGAGCCCATCATGCCAGGCGGCATCGATCCAGGCCCCATCATGCCTGAGCCCATTCCAGGCGGACGCATGGTCGGGGTGCCGCCAGGGCCACCGGGCGGCAATCCCGTGGCTGGCACAGCCGGGGTGTCCGCCGTCCCCTCGGCGCCCGGCAACACGAGCCCGGGCACCCGCTCGATCGAGATCGGCGGCGACGAGACGATGACGGGATAACCGATCCCGAGGTCGGCCGGCGGCACGAGCTTTCCGGCGAGCGGCCCGGCCGCGACCGGCACGTCATCGAGCCTGCCGAGAAGGCCATCGGCGAGCGTCTCACGTACGAACTGCTTCTCGACGCGGGGCTTCTGCGATGCGTCGTTGTGATAGTGATGGCCGATGATCTGCACGACCCACCCCGGCCCCTTCGGCCCGGCATCGCCGGCCGCGGTCCACTTCGCCACCGGCGCGGGCGCTTCGCCCCCCTCCGGCGCAGCGGCGGCGGGATCGGCGGCAGGCGCCCCTTCCTCTTCCTCCTCTACGTCGTCGGCAGGGAACGTCTCGAGCCACTGCGGCTTCACCTTCTCGAACCAGACGGCAAGATCGGGATACCACTGGCAGTCGAGGCCGTCGACATGGATCTCGTTGCGATCGGCCGGATTGGGAATCACCTTCCCCGGCTCGTCGTGGGGGAGCAGCGCCTCCACCGCCCGCAGCATGTCGATCGACTGGAAACGACGATCGGCGAGGCGGACGAGATACTGCTGCTGGGCGACTGCCTCCTCCTGCTTCTTCTTCGTCTCTTCGAGCGAGCTGATCGCTGCCGCCGAGCGGCTCTTCGCTGAGTCGGCCTCGCGGAAGGCGTTGGCGTAGAGCTCAGGGGAGTAGGTCGTCCAGGCGAAGAACGTTCCCAGGAAGCTCAGCGCCGACGCGCCGAGGAGGCCGACCATCGCCCCGACCGCCCACGGCTTCTTCGACTCGATGAGCCGCTCGCGGACGATCTCCCCGGGGAGGAGATTGGTGTTGATCGACGCTTCCCGCACCCCCTGGAGGGCGAGGCCGTACGCCGTCCCGAACGCCAGCCGATTCTCCTTGAAGGTCGGCGCCGAGGTGACGTCGGCCCCCTCGAGGCAGCGGTAGGTGTCGAACCGCTGGACCTCGACGTTGAGCTGCTTGCCGACGAAGTCGGCGAGCCCCTTGAGCTTCGAGGCGTTGCCGAGGAGGAGGATCTTGCCGATCCGCGCCGAGCGATCGGAGCCGGTGAAGTAGTTGAGCGACCGCTGGAGCTCCGAGGCAAACTCGTTGAACACCGGCTTCATCGCATTGAACACGTCCTTGGCGTTGTCCGCCCGGGCCGCATTCCGCTTCAGCTGCTCCGCCTTGGCGAAGGTCAGCTTCAGGCCCTGGACGAGGGCCTTGGTGAAGTTGTTGCCGCCGATCGGCATGCTCCGCTGCCAGATCCGCAGGCCGTTGGTGATCACGAGGTCGGTGGCATCGACGCCCATCGACACGAGGACCACCGACGGCGGTGGCTCGAGGGGATCGATCGTCGTCGGGTCGGGCATCTGATCGAAGACCAGCATGTTCAACAGCGCCATCGGCGAGAGCTGGAGGATGTCGACCTCGATGCCGGCTTCCGTGAGCGGCACGAGGGCCTTGGCCACCTGCTCCTTCTTCATCGCGAACAGAGCGACCTCGGCGTCGAGGACGAAGCCTCCCTCCTCGAGCCCGCCGACGAGCCGCTGCCAGTCCCACTCGACCTGCTCGAGCGGGAAGGGGATCTGCTGCCGGGCTTCGTACCGGACGATGTCGGGAATCTTCTTGGCCTCGATCGGCGGCAGCTTGATGAACTTGGAGAGGCCCGACTGCCCCGGGACCGAGACCGCGACGCGGTCGCCCTGGAGCTTGTTGCGGCCGACGAACTCCTGGAGCGCGGCGCGGACGAGCTCCACCGGGTCGGCTTCCGGTTGGGAGAGGATCATCGGGTATTCGACGTAGTCGAACGCCTCGGCGGTGATCTTGCCCGGCTCGGCGGAATCCCGGCAACGAACGGCCTTGAGGGCACATTTGCCGATGTCGATGCCCCAGACGTACGGACTGCGGGCCATGGCCTGTTCCAACGAGAGGAGAGGGAGAAGAGGGGCGGACTCGCGGCAAGCGCTCCACCAGCCTCACTTTACGAACGATCTCGGCGGGGTGTCAAACCGGTCACGATTGGTTCGGGGCTGAGCATGACGGCAGGGTGATTCCTTGGTCGCCACCCCTGAAAAAGGTGGCCATCGGCAGTACACTTCTCTCCCATGACACGCCGCAGGACCATCGTTTTCTTTCCCTGCCACTCGCTCGATGATTTTCCCACGTGGCTGGGAGACTCCGAGGCCGAGGAACTGCTGGCGGCATGGACCGCGGCGTGGCATCCCCGCTTGATCGCCGCAGCCGGGCGGATGCCCGCCTGGGCGAGCGTCGAGGTGCCCCCTGGGAATGACGCGGAGGTGCTGGGGATCGTTACAGCCGCCTGCGATGACCGGCTCGTCGGCCGGCTCGACCCCGCGTCCACGCCCGGAAGCCGCTGGGTACGGCGGGCCGGAGACCGGCCGGAAACGGTCCGGCAGGCACTCGCGGCGCTCGGTCTGCCTGCCGATTCCGAATCTCCCGCCCCACCTTCTCCTCCTTCGGCCCCGGCGGCCGCGTCAGAAGCGGCCCCGGCTGACCCAACCAAACCCCAGCCGCCCCGGCAAGCCAAGGTCGATGACTTCTACGCCTTCGGCCTGGCCTGGCTCCTCTCAGAACTGCTCGCCCGGCGGATGCGATCGACCACCGGGCTCGGCTCGACGGCGGCGTTCACTGGCGGGCCGAGCGATGAGCCAGCGACCGGCTTCGAGGAGCGCCTCGTGGCCGGTGCTCGGGCCTGGGAGTCGGGGGATGCGACGGCGGCGGCCGAGGCGCTGGCCGAATGTTACGGGCACCTCGAGGCGGCCCGGGCCCGCTACTACCCCGTCGACGTCTGGCTGACCGATCTCGTCCTCCTTGCCGACACGACCCTCGGCTCCCGGCTGGCCGCCGAGCTCGACGCCCCGGTGCCGCTGTGCCTCGTCGCCACCGGTCGGCTCATCGAGAACCTGGCCCGCACCGATCCGGCGTTGACCGCCCGGTTGCGGCAGGCCTGCGACACCGGGCGGGTCAGCCCGGCCGGCGGCCGCTATGACGAGGAGCCGCTCGACGGCCTGTTCCCCGAGACGATCCGCGAATCGTTCCTCCAGGGACACAGGGCCTGGAAGCTGGCGGTCGGGCGAGTTCCGGTCACGTTCGCCCAGTTCGGCGGCGGCTGGTCGGCGATCCTCCCCCAGATCCTCACCCACTTCGACTATGCCGGGGTGATCTGGAACCTCTTCGACGGGACGCCGCTGCCCGATCCGGGGCTCGGTCGAATCCGCTGGGAAGGGACCGGGAGCGGGTGCCTGGAAGGCATCGCCCGCCCCCCCCTCGATGCCCGCCGGGCGTCGACGGTTCTCAACCTTGCCGACCGTATCGGCGACGCCCTCGACAACGAACACACCGCGATCATCCAGTTCGCCCACTACGCCGGAATGGCGAGCCCGTGGTTCGATGACCTCCGCCGGATCGGCGTCTGGACAACCGCCCTGGGAACGTTTGTCACCCCCGACGAACACTTCCGCCGCACGCCGGGCTCCGGGAAGCTCGTCTCGTGGGAGCCCGACACCTATCCCGTCTCCCGGCCACCGGCCGATCCCGTGGCGACCACCGGCTCTGCCCCCGCCGCCGACCCGATCGCTCTCCGCGCCGCCGCTGTCCGCAGCGAAGCCCAGCGGCTCGTCGCCGGCCGGAAGGTGCTCGCCGGATTGCCGGCGACCGCGTCGGCGGCTCCCGGGCCAGGCGGCAAGCGGGTGATCCGTATGGCTAGCGCGGCGAACGCAGCGAGCGCGGCTGGCGCGGCAGACGTCGCTGCGGCCCCCGCAGCGCCTGCCGCCGCGGCGAAGAAGAAGCCCTCGGGCGGACTGCTCGGCGGCCTGGCCCGCGGCTTGTTTGGCGGCGGTAGCGACGACCGCCTCGTCCTCGAGCACGATCAGCTCCGCGTCCGCGTTCACCCGCAGACCGGCGGGCTGCTGTCGGTGCGACGCCCGGAGGATCGCGGCAACCGCCTCTCGCAACATCTCGCCGTGCGTACCACCCGTCCCCCACCGGCGGTCGGTTCGCCGTGGGAAGACCCGCAGGAACGGGCCGAATATGGAACGGCGACCGCGGAGAGCGTGACGCGAACGGGGGAACGGACGATTCTGAGCCGTGGCCACTGCAGCGATAGCAAGGGGCGAAAGCTCCTCTCCTTCACGCAGCGCGTCGAGCTCCTCGAAGGCCTCCCCCTGGCCCGCCTCGACATCGAGGTCACGATCGACGCCTCCGCTGCCGCCGCGCCTGGCGCCATCGCGGCCCTCGAGCGTTACGTGGCCTGCCGCTTTGCTTGGAACGAAAACGACGATCTCGACGTCGTCCGCAGCCTCCATGGCCAGAGCGTGGTCTCGGAACGGACGCTGATCACGGCGCCCCACTTTCTCTCCCTCCGCCCCGTCCACGCCAGTGGCGCCGCCGACGTCAACATTCTTACCGGCGCCCTCCCCTGGCATCTTCGCGCCAGCCCCCACATTCTCGATTCCCTCCTCCTCGCCGGCGGCGCCACCACGGGGAAGTTCACGCTCGCCGTCGGCCTCGGCCTCGCCCGACCGTGGGACGCAGCCCTCGATCTGATTGCCACCGGGAGCCTCGCCGCACCGCCGCCCGCCGCCGCGCCCCCCGCCCCGCCTGCCACCTCCGCCGATCATGTCCGCATCACCTGGCAAGGCCCGGTGATGCGGGGAGGGCGGCCGATCGGTGTCCGCGTCGGGTTGGTGGAGTCGCAGGGGAAGGGGGGCGACGTCACGGTCGATTGGGGCTTCGACGTGGCCGCTGCCCGCGTGGCCGATGCCCTCGGCCGGCCGGGAGGTTCCCACTCGGTCACCGTCGCGGGACGGTCGACGACCACCTACCTGCGGCGCTGGGAATGGCTCCAGATCGACCTCCTCTTCCCCGGACAGGAGAGCGCGGGAGAATGGCCGACGGAGGAGACTGCAAACGCATGATCGTGACCCTCGACGGCCCCGCCGGCGCCGGCAAAAGCTCCACGGCCCGCGAACTCGCCCGCAGACTCGGCTGGTGTTACATGGACACCGGCGCCATGTACCGGGCCGTGGCCTTGGTGGCCACCCGTCGTGGCATTCCACTCGATGACGAGTCGCAACTGGCGGCGGTCGCCACCTCGATCGAGATCCACTTCGAGCATGGGAAGGTGTTCGTCGACCGGGAGGAGGTCACGGCGGAGATCCGCACGGAGGCCAACACCGCCGCGACGCGCCCCGTTGCCAACGCGCCGCTCGTGCGCGGCGCCATGAAGCAGATGCAACGGCAAATGGCCGCAGGCCGTGATGTCGTCACCGAGGGGCGGGACCAGGGGTCGGAGGTTTTTCCGCATGCCGAGCTGAAGGTGTTCCTCACGGCTTCACCTGAGGAACGGGCCCGCCGCCGCCTCGCCGAGGAGCTGGCCAAGGGGCGGCAGGTGACCCTCGAGGAGATCCTCGCCTCCCAACAGGATCGCGACCACGGCGACACGCACCGCGAAGTGGGGGCGATGCGTCAGGCCGACGGCGCGGAACTCCTCGACACCGACGGCATGGATCGCGAGGCCGTCCTCGCCGTCCTTCTGACATGGGTCGATTCCCGGCGCCCGGCCCCGCCGACCACCGCCGCGTTCCGGCCCCCGCACTCATGACCCGCGCGGACGAGCCCGATCACGCCGACATCGCACCGGGCCACACCATCTTCGGCCGGATGTTCTACGACACCCTCTGGGTGCTCTGTCGCACGCTCGGCGTGGCGCTGTTCGGCATCCGCTACCGCTTCGCCGAGCCGTTGCCGCGCGAGGGGGGCCTGCTCGTCCTCTCCTCCCACCAGAGCAATCTCGATCCGCTCCTTCTTGGCCTCGTCTGCGAGCGGCGGCTGTCGAGCTTGGCGCGGAGTTCACTTTTCCGGTGGGGGCCGTTTGGCGCGATCATCTCCGCCCTCGATGCGATTCCGATCGACCGTGAAGCCTCGTCGGTGGCGGCGATGAAGACGATCATCCGCAAGCTCCGCGGGGGCGGGGCGGTGACGATCTTCCCGGAGGGCACACGGACCCGCGATGGCAAGCTCGGCGACGTGCAAAGCGGCTTCGCCCTGGTGGCGAAACGGGCCGGCGTGCCGATCCTCCCGGTGGCGATCGTCGGGGCCTGGGAATGCTGGCCGCGAACCCGCTTGCTGCCGCTCCCAGGGAGGATCCGCCTCGAGTTCGGCCCCGTCATTCCGGCCGCGGATGTGGCAGCGATGGATGCCTCGATGCTCGTCGCCTTCGTCACCGGGCAGCTCACCGAGCTCGACGCCACGGCACGCCGGCTGCGCGACGGTGGCGCCGCTGAGCCCTCTCCCCGACGGGCGGCGTTCACGGCGGCAAAATCGGCTGGACGTCGCCGGGCGACGGATTCGTCTGGGACGGAAACGGAGGCGTCTGGGCCGGTGACAAAGCCTCCTCCGCCGGCGGAGCCGCCTGCAATCCCGGCCCACCTCCCGGCACCGGCTGCGTCGATTGCGGGACAGTCGCCGCCACCCCCGCCCGCTTGAACGGATCGATCCGTCCCCCGCCTGGACCGGGAGGGGGAGCGTTGGTCGGGCCGCTGAAGGGGAGCTTGGGCCATTCGAGGTTCATCCCCGGCCAGGCCGCCGGGGTGCTGGCCACCGGGGGCGTGGCTGTGACAGCCGAGACCGGCGGAGGCGCGGCAGCATCGGTGGCGGGGGTGCTTGAGGGGGAGAGCACCTCACCGGGGGTGGGGAAGCTCCTGGCCCCCTCCTCCCGGCCCGGTCCGTTGGAAACGATCATCGCCGGCACCCCGGCACCGCGGTCGAGAACGCGGACGCTGACGTCGTCGATCCGCGCCTCGCCGAGACCCGTGAGCGCGAAGGTGACGGTGAAGGCCTCCCCGTCGAGGTCGGCCGGCACGATCCGGTAGAGCACCAGTCGCCGCCACTGCGCCGAAGGCCCGACCCGCTCCGCAAGCGCCGGCCCGCCGAGGGAATCGAAGACGAGGAGGCCGTCGACGCTCCCCTTCACCGGCTTTGGCACCCAGACGCGGGCCTCGATCTGGAGGAGCTTGCCGCTCGGTGCCGAAAGCGGCGGCGTCGTGATCCACACCGGCGGCGTCTCCACGACCGCCGGCGCCGCGGCCGGATCGACCGCCTCGGCACGCATCACCAGACAGCCGCGGCCAGACGCCGGCTGCGCCCGGGAGATCTCGACGCCGGTGCGGAGAACGGCCTGCTTGAGGGCGAAATGCCGCCAACCGGATCCGGAGAGCTCCTCGATCCGTTCCATGCCGCCACCGACGATGAGCTCCTCGCGCGGCGACGTGGCGGAGAGGGCCTCGACGAACCGCCAGTGTTCGACGAGCGTGGCGTCGGAGGTCGAGAGCGGCCCGGCAACCATCGAGCCGGTGGCGACGACCCCCTTTTCCCAGACGAGTCGCTCCACTTGGCCAGCGATCGCCGCCGCCCGTTCGTAGCGGGCGATCGCCGTCGCGGGATCGGAGCTCGCCAAGCTGTCGGCCGCGAGGCTGTCTTGCTGTGCCGCGGCGACCATCGCCGGCCCGGGCAGTCTGCCAAGGGCCAGGGGGGGAATGCGGGCGAGGAGGTCGACCGCATCGGCGATCAGCAGCGCCGACCGTTCCCGCGAGGCGGCGAGGGTGGCGGCCGCCTGCTCGCGGAGGCGTTCCTGAACATGGGCGGCGACGGCCGGATCTCCGGTGACCAGGACAAGCGCCGAGGAGCGGAACGGATCGAGAACGACCGACACGCCGCCGGTCACGCGCCGGTGGCGCAGCGGCCGCAGGCCCCCCGGTGTCACCTCCCAGGCCTGATGGGCTTCCGGGATGCCGTTCATGAGGAGCGTTACAGGGGCTGTTTCGGCGGGCATGTCGCCGTGGTAGTGACTGGCGACGATCTGCCCCCCCTGGACGTTCCGCCACGCCACCACCATCCGCGCCCGTGCCGCTTCGAGCACCACTCCCCGGACCTCGGGATCGCTCGCCGTGGCGGTCGTCGAAAACCTCCCCGCGGCCCCCCAAGGCTCGAGGACGCGGAGGCGGAGGTTCATCGAGCGGACGGCCGCAGAGCGGATCCGCGATTCGTGGTCGTCGCCATCGATCCTGCGCGTCGAGGTGAAGAGGATGCCGCGGGCGCCGGCGGCCAGCGTTGCCAAGCTCGCAAGCGTCAGGCTCTCCGGATCGACCGCCAGCCCACGGCCTCCGATCCCGGCCAGATGGGCGGCCTGCCGTGCGGTGCGCGGGTCGAGTTCGGTGGAGAGGGTGGCGAGGAACGGCGTGCCGGGGCGGGCGAGTCGGGGGCGCTCGCGCAGCCAGGTGAAATAGTCCCCCAGTTCCACGCTCGTCCCCAGCACCGTCCGCCGGGCGACGAGCATGTCGACATGCCGGGAAAGGTTGCGGAGGCCGGAATCAGGAGTGGCGACGAGCGGCCGCCCGGCATGCTGGTCGCAGGTCCGCACCCGTCTGGCATGCTCGGCGAGGGTGTCGACATCGGCCTCCGACAGGCCGCTCCCCATGTCCCAGACGAGGACACGGTCCCAATTCGCAGAGAACATCGGCAGCGCTTCGGGGCGCCGCACGTCGACATCGGGAAGGTGCGGCGGTGGACAGATGATCCACAGGCCCGTCCGCCGGGCTTCGTCGATCTGATCGCTCGACGCCGGGGCCGCGAGGCGGACGGCATTGAAACCGAGGGCGGCGAGAACCGCGAACGGCTCGCCGTTGTGGTCGAGGGCGCGGGGGAAGAACGGCTGCCCGGCGACTTCGAGCACGCCTCGGTTGAGCCCCGACACCGGGTCGAGCCTTCCTGCGGGGCCGGCCGGCGGCGGGGAGGGCACGCCCCCCGGGGAAGTCCAGGCCAGGGGAGCGTTTGGCGGCGAGGGATTCACCCCGGCGGCGGCCGGCCGGAGCGGCGCCGGAGGAAGACCTTCTCGGGGAAGGGCGGGGGACTCGGCCGCGGCCTGCACCACCTCCCCGAACTGTTCGGAGGCGGCCGCGTAGGCCGCCGGGAGGACGGTGCCGGCGGGATCGACGGCCTGGGGAGCCACGACGGCCACCGCACCGGCCGGCACGATTCCCTCAATTTCCAGGTCGTCGATCGAGACGTCGTAGTGCCCGGGGCGGGAGTAAAGATCGAGGACGAGATGCGTGATCACGGCGCCGGTGAGATCCCCGGCCGGGCCATGTTCGGCCCGCAGCGCCGGCAAGCTCTTCCGCAGCGCCGTGGCGACGTCGGCAACGCCGAGGGGCTCCCAGCGATCGGCACCGCGCGACACATCTCCCGGCACGAGGACGGCCACCGCCGCACCCGTCCGGGACGAACGGAATGCCGGCAGGACGATCCGGGCAGAAAGTCGGATGTCGGGGCGATCGGCCCGCACCCACAGCGCGGCCCGCCATTCATCGATGACCCGCGCGGGCTGGAGTGGCAGCTCCCAGCGAAGGGTCGTCCCGCTGGCGGCGTCGATCACGATCCGCTCGCACCCCTTGCCGCGGTGCGGTCCCTCCGTCGATCGGCCATGGCTGACGACCCGATGGGTGACGTCGGAATCGCCGATCGTCCAGGTGGTGGCGGGAGTCTCGAACGGCTCCCCCACCCCGCCCGCCGTGGCCGTAGCGCAGGCCATCGCCGCCGCCAGCAAAAAGCTGGCGCGGAGAGCGGGCGACAGGGGAAGATTCGAGAGGGGCATGGGAAGGGTCGGCTCGGCGGGATCCCCGGGCGCCACGGGGGCTTGTAGCAGGTGTGCCGAGCGCGGCTCCAGACCAGCTATGCCCCCGAAACCACCCGGTCCGCCCCCGCTTCAGGCGTCGTCCCTCCCCGCGCCAACGCTCCCAACCCCACCAACCGGCCCCAGCCCCCGTTTCCCCCCCGGGTGCTTCGCCGACATCTCACCCGACCTGGCGCGCAGGCGGAGGGTAAACTCGATCGATCGGAGCTGCCTGACCATGCAACCCACCACCGCCGAAGAGTTCGCCAACTTCGCGCAGAAATTGGAGCTGGTCAGCGAGCGCGACCTCGATGCCGCGTGGACGGAGCTCGGCGGGCACAACATCCCCGTCGGCGATCTCGCCAACCTCCTCCTCCGCCGCGAGGTGCTCACCGGGTATCAGCGTGACCGCCTCCTCCGCGGCGAACAGCGTGGCTACTTCTTCGGCTCGGCCAAGATCCTCTATCAGGTGGGCGCCGGGTCGTTCGCCCGTGTCTACCGGGCCGTCAACGTCAACGACGGCGCGCAACTCGCCGTCAAGGTGCTCCGCAGTCGGTTCACGCAGGACGCGGAGAAGTGCCGCTGGTTCCGGCGCGAGGGGGAAATGGGAAGGCTCGTGCGCCATCCCAACATCTGCGCCATCGAGGACGTCGGCCAGGAAAACAACTCGATCTACATCACGATGGAGTTCGTCGAGGGGCAGACCCTCCGCGAGCTGGTGAAGATCCGCGGGGCCCTCGATCACGGCCGGGCGATCAATCTCCTCGACCAAATGTGTGCGGGGCTCGAATACGCCCACCGCCGCGGCATGACCCACGGCGACATCAAGGCCTCCAACATCCTCATCTCGTCGCTCGGGCAGGTGAAGCTCGTCGACTTCGGCCTGGCGCGGATCGACGCCGACACCGCCGACAAGGCCCTCGGCAACGCGAAGACCGACAAGGGGGAAAACCTCCGCACGCTCGACTACGCCACGCTCGAGAAGCTCGCCGGGATGAAGGACGACGGCATCCGCAGCGACGTCTACTTCCTCGGGACGATGGGCTACATGGCCCTGGCGGGGGCCTCGGCCCTCGTTGAATCCCGCGACCGGGCCGTCCGCGCCGATCCGCGCCGCTACACGTCGGTCGTGCCGCTCCACACCCGGGCTCCGGGGGTGCCACGCGACATCATCGACGTCATCAACCGGATGATGATGCTCGATCCGATGGAGCGGTATCAGACGGTCTCCGACGCCCGCCGCGCCCTCGAGCCGCTCCTCGAGAAATATCCGATCGGCAGCGGCATCACCACGCCCGACCGGAGCGTTCCGACGGTGCCGGCGGGGGGGCAGGGAGCCGTGGCCGCCGACGGGCTGCCGATGGTCGAATCGCACCCGAAGAGGTCGCGGGCGATCATGCTCGTGGAGACCTCCGGCCGGGCCCAGCAGCAACTCAAGGAGTTCTTCGGAAAGCTCGGATTTCGGGTGCTGCTCACGGAAAACGCCCAGCGGGCCCTGGCCCGGTTCTCGACGACGCCGCTCCCGGCCGACTGCCTCGTGATCAGCATGCAGTCGTTGGGCGAGGAGGCGATTGCCGCCTTCAACAAGCTGACGACTGATCCGTTTTACTCGCAGGTGCCGGCGATTCTGCTCGTCGGCCAGAAGCAGCGGGAAATCGCCGCGGAGGCGGTGGTCGATGAACGACGCCGCGTCCTCGTCACCCCGTTCCACACCCGCGATCTGACGGCGCTCCTCGAAGCGATCATCGGCGATCCTGCGTAGCCGACAGCGATCCGACAGCGAGCCGGCGCGGGCAAGTCGAAAAAGCCGATGCCGCGACAGGGTTCCTTCGCGGAGCCCGGTGCGGTACAGTGCGGCTGTCCCGGGACGGTGCAGGCGGCTCGGCCGGGGATTTCTGTCCATGTTCTCTTCCGACGATCCCCTCCCTGCCGCCCCGTAGCCTTTCCACAGGCTGTCCGGTGCGGTCCCGGTGTCTTCCCGACACCCCCTCCGCCATGGACCTTCGGTCGTACGCCACCGACGGATTCTGGGACGAACTCTTCGACGAATCGCTCCTGCCCCGACCGGGCGCCGAGCAACTCGTCCGTCGTCTCGCCGCTTTTTCCCACGGCGAACTCGCTGCCCGGCAGCGGGCCGCCGACAAGTCGCTCCTCACGATGGGGATCACGTTCAACGTCTACGGCCACGAAGCCGGGACGGAGAAGATCTGGCCTTTCGACATCGTGCCGCGGGTCATCGACGCCCACGAATGGACGACGATCGAACGCGGGCTCAAGCAGCGGATCCACGCGCTCAACCTGTTCATCGACGACGTTTATAACCAGCGCCGGATCGTCAAAGACGGCGTCGTCCCCGACTGGCTCGTCGACTCTGGCAAGTGTTTCCGCGGCCCCTGCGCCGGCCTCACCCCGCCGCGCGGCGTGTGGTGCCACATCACCGGCACGGACCTCGTTCGCGGTGGCGACGGCCGTATGTACGTCCTCGAGGACAACCTCCGGACGCCTTCTGGGGTGTCGTATGTCCTCGAAAACCGCGAGGTCATGAAGCGGACCTTCCCGCAGCTCTTCGAGGGCTTGCGCGTCAGTCCGGTGGAAAATTACCCCGAGAAGCTCCTCGCGATGCTCGAGTATGTGGCGCCGCCGCAGTCGCGCGATCCGACCGTCGTTGTCCTCACACCCGGGATCTACAACTCGGCCTACTTCGAGCACAGCTTCCTTGCCCGGCAGATGGGGGTGGAACTCGTCCAGGGCTCCGATCTCGTCGTCGTCGATCGGAAGGTGTTCATGCGGACGACGCGGGGGCTCGAGCGCGTCGACGTCATTTACCGGCGGATCGACGACGATTTCCTCGATCCGCAGGTGTTTCGCTCCGACTCGGTCGTCGGGGTGCCCGGGCTCATGGATGCCTACCGGGCCGGGAACGTGGCGCTGGTCAACGCACCGGGAACCGGGATCGCCGACGACAAGGCCGTCTATGCCTACGTCCCCCAGATCATCCGCTACTACCTCGGCGAGGATGCGATCCTCCCCAACGTGCCGACGTTCGTCTGCGGCGAGCCCGACCAGTGTCAGCATGTCCTCTCGAAGCTCGACCAGCTCGTCATCAAGCCGGCCAATGAATCGGGGGGCTACGGGATCGTCCTCGGGCCGCGGGCCACGCGCCAGCAACTCGACGACTGCCGCGACCGCATCAAGGCCAACCCGCGCAACTTCGTCGCTCAGCCGATGCTCGCCCTCTCGCGCGTGCCGACGGTCGTCGGCGATTCGCTCGAGGGGCGGCACGTCGATCTCAGGCCCTTCATCCTTTACGGCGAGGAGATCTTCGTCCTCCCGGGCGGGCTGACGCGAGTCGCGCTCGTGAAAGGATCGCTCGTCGTCAATTCGTCGCAGGGGGGCGGCAGCAAGGACACCTGGGTCGTCCAGCGCCCCACTGGCGACAGCCCGGCCCCCCGCTCCCCGTCCGCCTGATCCCCGTCCGTCGCACTGCTCCCTGCCGCCACGCCGCCCTTCCCCCGGGAACATCGCATGCTCTCCCGCGTCGCCGACAGCGTCTTCTGGATGAACCGCCAGATCGAGCGGGCCGAGAACGTCGCCCGGGCGATCGAGACGACGCTCGGACTGGCGCTCGAAGGGACGATCGAGCCGGGGCGGCTGTGGAACGCGCTGGTGTGTGCCTTCGGCGATCAATCCGACTTCTGGGCCCGCCACGGCCTGGCCGATCAGGCGCGCGTCTTCGATTTCCTCGCCTTCGATCCCGCCAACCCCAACTCGATCTACTGCTGTCTTCAGGCGGCCCGGGAGAACGCCCGCACGGTGCGCGACATGATCAGCTCCCCGATGTGGGAAGAGATCAACAAGTGCTATCTCTCCGTCCGCGGCGCCTCGGCGGCGCGGGCCGACTTCGCCGATCCGCGCGAGTTCATCGACGAGATCCAGCGGGCCAGCCAGCTCATCACCGGCGCCACCGACGGCACGATGTCGCACGGCGAGGCATGGCATTTCGCCCGCATGGGCCGCCTCCTCGAGCGGGCCGACAAGACGAGCCGATTCCTCGACGTCGAGCACTTTTTCGGCGGCGAGGAGGGGGCGGGGCGTGATCCGGTGCGCTGGTCGTCGGTGCTCGAAAGCGCCAGTGCCCTGGAGATGTACCGCAAGCAGTACGGGGCTGTGTCGCGCCAGGACACCGTCCGCTTCCTCGTCCTCGACCGGGCCTTCCCGCGGGCGATGCACTTCTGCCTGGTGAAGGCGGAAGAATCGCTCCTGGCGATCACCGGCGGCACGAAGGGGACGCACTCGACCCCGGCCGAACGGCAGCTCGGCCGGCTCCGGGCCACGCTCGACTACGCCGACATCGACGAGATCCTCGGCAACTCTCAGGCTGGCGCCCCGCGGGGCCTCCACGGCTGGATCGATGCCTTTCAAACGCGGCTCAATGCCGCCAACGACGCCATTGATACGACGTTCTTCGCCCTCCGTCCGGTGGGGACCGTCGCGGAAGCGGGCTGACACGACGGTCCCGGGAGCCAGAGCCCTTGTCGATCCGCATCGCCCTCCATCACCGCACGGACTATGCCTTCGACCGGCCGGTGCGGCTCTCGCCGCACGTCGTCCGGCTCCGTCCGGCCCCGCATTGCCGCACCCGGATCGAGAGCTATTCGCTCGTCGTCGAGCCGCGTGACCACTTCCTCAACTGGCAACAGGATCCGCAGGGCAATCAGCTGGCGCGGATCGTGTTCCCGAAGCCGACGCGGCAGTTTTCCCTGACGGTCGATCTCGTCGCCGATCTCGTGGCCGTGAACGCCTTCGACTTCTTCCTCGATGCCGAGGCGGAGACGTTCCCCTTCCCCTACGATCCCGTCCTCGCCGCAGAACTCGCGCCGTATCTCGCGCCGACGGTCGGAGGCGACCTGTTCTCCGGGCTCGTCAGCGAGGCGCGGCGGGCGAATCTCGTCGCCCCGCCGCCGCGGACGATCGACGTCCTCGTGGCCCTCAACCGGCTCGTGTTCGAGCGGATTGCCTACCGGATCCGGATGGAAGCGGGGGTGCAGACCCCCGAGGAGACGCTCACCACCGGCACCGGCAGCTGCCGCGACTCGGCTTGGCTGCTCGTCGCGCTCCTCCGCGCGATGGGGATCGCGGCCCGGTTTTGTTCGGGCTATCTCATCCAACTCGCCCCCGATCAGCCGCCGCTCGACGGTCCACCGGGGCCGACGAGCGACTTCACCGATCTCCATGCCTGGGCCGAGGCCTATCTCCCCGGCGCCGGCTGGATCGGCCTCGATCCGACCAGCGGCCTGCTCGCCGCGGAGGGGCATCTTCCCCTTGCGGCGACGCCCGATCCGGCCAGTGCGTCGCCGGTGTCGGGGCTCACCGAGCCCTGCACGAGCACGATGAACGTGACGATGCGCGTCGATCGGGTGGCGGAGGGGCCGCGGACGACGCTCCCCTTCCCCGAAGAGGCCTGGGAACGAATCGACCGGCTCGGTCGCACCGTCGACGGCGTCCTCACTGCCGGAGACGTACGACTCACCAGCGGCGGTGAGCCGACGTACGTTTCGATCGACGATTACGATGGCGCGGAATGGAACATGGCGGCCCTCGGGGCCGACAAGCGTCGCCGGGCCGGGATTCTCGCGCGCCGATTGCTTGCCGATCTCGCACCGGGGGGCGTGCTCCTGGAATCGCAAGGGAAGTGGTATCCCGGCGAACCGCTCCCGCGTTGGGCGCTCGAGCTCATCTGGCGTGCCGACGGCGTGCCTCTCTGGCAACACGGCGCCCTGCTTTCCGACGACACGACCGCCGCTGACATGGCTGCTCCCGTTGCATCCGACCCGGGAACGATGCTTGCCGACCTTGCGAGGCGGCTCGGGGTCGATGCGGGTTTTGTCCTTCCGGCCCACGAGCAGCCGCTCATCGATCCGGCCGCCCCCGACGCGGTCCCGGTGGTGGGGCCGGCGGTAGCGTGGGTGCTGCCGCTGCTGCGACAGCGGGGGCGCGGTCCGGCAGCCTGGCGGTCGAGTGCGTGGCCGGTGCCACTGGGGAAGGTGTTCCTCATCAGCGGCGATTCGCCGGCGGGGCTGCGGCTTCCGATGGGGCTTCTGCCATGGGCCCAGGAAGCGGAGATCCGGGCAGGGACGTCGATCGTGCGGACGGCGATCGTTGCCGAGGTCCGTTCCGGCAGGCTCCATCTCTTCCTGCCGCCGCTCGAGGACACGGGGCTGTCAACGAAGGATGAGGCGGTCGATGATTGGCTCGACCTCCTGGCCGGCATCGAGGAGGTTGCCGCGGCGCACGGCCGGGCGGTGGTGCTCGAGGGCTATGCCCCGCCGTGGGACGACAGGCTCTCGCGGCTCCAGGTGACGCCCGATCCGGGAGTGATCGAGGTCAATGTGCCGCCGGCGCGGAGCTGGGAGGAGCTCGTCCGGATCCGGGAGGCGGTCGACCGGGCCGCGCGCGTCAGCCGGCTCGGGGCGGAGAAGTTCGAGCTCGATGGCCGGCACACCGGCACCGGCGGCGGCGATCATCTCGTCCTCGGCGGGCGAACGGTGGCCGACAGTCCTTTTCTGCGGCGTCCCGATCTCCTCGCCAGTCTCGTCGCCTACTGGAACAACCATCCCTCGCTTTCCTACCTCTTCGCCGGTGGCTTCATCGGGCCGACGAGCCAGGCGCCGCGGGTCGACGAAGCCCGTCACGAGAGTCTCCACGAGCTCGAGATCGCCTTCCAAGAATTGCGCCGCTCGGGGCAGCATCCGGCGCCGTGGATCGTCGACCGGCTGTTCCGCAATCTCCTCGTCGACCTCACCGGCAACACCCACCGGGCCGAGTTCTGCATCGACAAGCTCTTCTCTCCCGACAGCGCCTCGGGCCGGCGCGGCCTGGTCGAGATGCGGGCCTTCGAGATGGCGCCGCACGTGCGGATGGGGTTGCTCGCGCAGGTGGTGGTCCGCGCGCTAGTCGCGCGATTCTGGCAGAAGCCCTGGGACGGGGAGCTCGTCCGCTGGGGGACGGCGCTCCACGACCGCTTCCTCCTCCCCCACTTTCTCCTTGCCGACTTCCGCGATGTCCTCGCCGATCTGCGGCGGCATGGCTTCGATTTCGAATCGTCGTGGTTTGATTGCTGGCGGGAGTTCCGCTTTCCAAAAATCGGGGAGGTGGTCCACGACGGGGTGCGGCTGGAGTTGCGCGGGGCCCTCGAGCCGTGGCATGTCCTCGGCGAGCAGCCGATCGGCGGGGCGACCTCCAGGCTTGTCGACAGCTCCCTCGAGCGCGTCCAGGTGGCGGTGAGCGGGATCGTCGAGGGGCGGTATTTGATCGCCTGCAATGGCCGGCGCGTGCCGCTCGTGCCAACCGGTCGGGCAGGGGAGGCGGTGGCGGGGGTGCGGTTCCGGGCGTGGCAGCCGCCGCAGTGTCTCCATCCGACGATCCGCGTCCATGCGCCGCTGGTGTTCGACATCGTCGATGTCTGGAGTGGCCGCAGTCTGGGGGGCTGCACCTGGCACGTGGCCCATCCCGGGGGCCGGTCGTACGAGACCCGTCCGGTGAACGCGCTCGAGAGCGAGAGCCGGCGGGCAAGCCGATTCTTCGCGACGGGGCACACCCCCGGCCCGTTCACGCCGCCACCGGAGGAGATCAATCCCGACTATCCGCTCACCCTCGACCTCCGCCGCTTCCCGCGCGCTTGAGGCGCCCTTTGGAGGGTTTGCGCGGGACGCTCGTATGGCAGTGAGAATCCCGGTGGAGTGGACGTCAGGCTCCCTTTCGGGCCGGACTCAGTCTTGCTGCGGCGGACGGCGAAAGCCCTGCTCGGGGCCGCGGTCGCCGCCGGGGCGGCGTGGGCCACCAAGGCCAGCGCCCCCCTGCTGCATGAGCTCCCGGAGCCTCTTCATTCCGGCGGCGAACTCCTCCTTCGAGAGCTTGCCGTCGCCGTCGGCGTCCATCCGATCGAAGCCCTGCTCGGCCATCGCGCCCGGCCGCTGCGGGCGATCGGTCCCGGGCCGCTGCGGCCGATCCGCATCGGGACGGCGGAAACCACCGAGTCCGGCTGGGCCCATGGCCCGCGCCTGCGCCGCGCCAGCCTCGACCTCCTTCTCGTCGAGCTTGCCGTCGCCGTCGGTGTCCATCCGGGCGAAGGCCTGCTCGAGCGCGGTCGTGCGGGCCTTGATGAACTCGTCTCGGCTCACCTTGCCGTCTCCGTCGGCATCGGCCCGCTTCACCATCTCGGCAGGGGAGGACTCCATCGGCGGCTGGGCGACCGCCACGGCTGCGGGCACGCAACCGAGGCCGACGAG
>Ga0209188_1000798_pt1 | contig 28414 bp, 38 predicted proteins | sample C_130625_EF_Meta_FD_187307 | JGI IMG/M metagenome (GOLD analysis project Ga0209188, IMG submission 187307) | Freshwater microbial communities from Lake Croche, Canada to study carbon cycling - C_130625_EF_MetaG (SPAdes) (version 2) | ecosystem: Environmental > Aquatic > Freshwater > Lake... | reverse complement strand
TCATTTATATTATTGTAGCTACATTAAATTAAGAAATCAATATATAAATGTAACTACAATAATTGAGGAGTGTTTAACACGTTGGATCAAGCACCTTAGGCCCTGGTCGATTCCGCCGCGGGCCACCAAAATTAAATAATGCCCTGCTTAGTGTGGGGTATTTTCTTTTCGGCTGGCTAAATTAGTTGATGGCCTTTCTTTTAAGTTATTAGCGTAGTCAGTCAATTTAAAAAGATTTAATCCGTTAATCAGGATTTATCAACTCTGTTTCTAGCCTGAGTGTCTGGTGCGAGCGATTTCATTTAAAAGGACATTTTATGATGGGGATCTTGGGGAGTTCAGGGCAGAGTTTCTCAGGATTAGTTTCAATGGTTAATTGTTGGAATATCTTAGGATCTAATATTGTTAGTTCAATACATCTAACGTCATCAACTAGAGCATTAAGAGTAATTTGCCAACTTTAAAATGGCATATCCACAAAAATTAGGCGTAAATTGAAATCTTTTAGGAAAGTCAAATCGCCACAAATGCTCATCAATGGAAGATAATGAAAGATCTAACGAATACAACATATACTGACCCCAAGCAGATGCATGGTGTAGAAAATTATGAAAAAATCATTCAAGAACTTCAGATTGGTGGACTGCTTGATTTGAAAAATTTACTTGAATTAACTTATGTAGAAAAAAATGACTTATTTCAAGAAATTCTTCGCTGGAGTGTTTTCGGTAATGGTGATCTTAAAAAATTAAAAAATACGCCTCCAACCTATCACATTAATAGTAAGAAGCTCTATTGAAATTGGATATTGGAAATCTGCTAAGCCAGGCCAGTTTTGATTTGGGTGGCAATTAGACTAATACCTAAATCAATCATTCAAGAGTCTAGGTTGAAAGCAGACGAGTGGCTTATTAAAAAGTAATTTAAGCCTAAGAGCTACTTAGGTTCCTTGATTATTATTATTTGGTTGTTAATGCTATGGTTGTCTTAAAATGTTTTTCAGGATCTAGTATCCTAGGCCCTGGTCGAATCCGCTCCGGGTGGTTTTTCATTTGTGAAGCGTCAAATAAATGGACACTTTCTGAAACGTCGTTTAAAACAACATTTGTAGACACCATGGCAGTTAACTGGTGAGGTGATATAAGTTTATTGTTTTGGGCCATCTAACTTAAACAATCGCACAGCGTTTTTATAAGAAATTTTTTCAACTACTTCTGGTTCAAAGAAAGGCAAGAACATAGTACGAATATCACCAATCATTTCACTGTAACGTATTTCTAACCCGCAGCAAGGATCTGTACCAAGCATAATACGATCTGGATGTTTTTTAATTACATCAAGCCAGGCCTGTTTAACTCCATCCTTGCTAAACATCCTTCCTGATTCAAAAGGTCCCGCGTGAACTGGTCCATTCTTGCCTGATATTTCACAAACCACATTAGGCAAATCAGTAAAAAACTGGTCAATAATTTTTGGATTACTTCTTGGCAAACAATGTGCCAGCACTGTAAGACTGCTTGGATAAGTTTTGGACATGTAATATAAGTCCTCAACAAATTGAGAATCGTATTCCGCATGAACTTGAACGAATGCGCCATATTTGTTTGCGATTTCGTACATCCTTTCAATTGCTGGAGAGCGAATTCTAATCTGACGGCTTATGTCCGGTGAGCCGCTTCGGTGATTATCACTATGAATTTCTCCGAAGCCTTTTAATGTTCCTGCCTTAAACATTTCTTCAGCGCGGGCATACATATCTTTAAAATTTTCTGGATCTGTAAGAGTGCTTTCACGTTTAGCACTGATAAATTCTTCTTGTCCTATAGCTGAAATATATCTATTGCCTAGCGCATTAGCAAGGTAACTTTGATAATCACCTACACCACCGCCCCACTGAATATTATTCTTCTCCATTAGATACTTAAAATCGTTTGGACTTGGAGTGCGCGAAGTATTGTGGACGTGCATGTGTACGTCGGCGATAGGAATTGTTTTAGCTAATGCAATAGATTGAGCTGTTGGTTGTGCAAAAGAATGAGAAAAAGTGAACGCAAGCGCAAGGAAGAGCTTTTTTACGATGTATTTTCTAGTAAGCATGCAGATAGGATATAGCATTCTCCGCCCCGAGCCACCAAGAAACTCGAGAGCCAACTTGTTGGGCTATTTTCTTTTGGCGTATGCTTAATTCAAGACCCAAGCCTTCTCTAAACTCATTAAAGAAATTTGCTCTTGTACTTTGTGTGCCAAGCATTTGCCAGGGGTTTATTTTAAATGCATCTGATCTCCAAAAATTAGTCAAATTTTTTTATCTAGAAATGTTTCCCTGTTACTTATTCATCAAAGCTTAATTATTTAATTTCGATTATGATTAATTAGAAGCAAATTAATTAAGAGAGTCGTCCAATTCTATTAAATTAACACGGAGAAAAACTTGAACAGGCGAAATTTTTTATTGAGTAGTGTTGCTAGTATTGCATCTACTTCTGTGTATGCTCAAATGAGCCATCATGGTGATTCTTATGAACGACTAAATCAAGCTGGTTTAATTTCTCGCCCTGTTTTAGCTGATACTCAAGCTGTTTTTGATAGTCCCGCCCCAAAAGCGATTAATCCTGGTAAGTGGATTACCAGAGCCAGCTTACCCTTGCCGCGAAGCGAAATGGCCTGGGCTACCGAGATGAATGGCCGAATGCACCTTATTGGGGGCTATGGAGAGCAACGTGTAGATCGCTCATACCATCATATTTACGATCCCCAAAAAAATATTTGGATCGTTGCCACCCCCCTACCTAGTGGAGCTAACCACGTTGGTGTCGTTACTATTGATAAAAAAGTTTATGCCATTGGTGGCTACATAGAACAAAACCGAAAACCTCGAGTTGACTGCTATGTTTACTCTGATAGCTTGGACAAGTGGGAACGAATTGCTCCCATGCCATCTGCAGCTGGATCTGTTGCGTGTGTATCGATTAATAATAAACTTCATGCTATCGGTGGCGCTGTGGGTGACACAACCGATACAAAAAAATCGATTGGCACACATCTGGTATATGACCCTATTGCCGATGGTTGGGAAAAACGCGCACCAATGCATACCCCAAGAGATCACGTCGGCGCAGTTTCTCACCAAGGGTTAATTCATGTGATTGGCGGTAGAGTTGATAGTTTTCACACAAACTCTAATTTACATCATGTTTACATTGCGCAATCTGATCGATGGGAAGCCCGAAATCCACTTCCAACCGCAAGATCTGGTCACGGCGCAGTAATTTTAGATAATAAAATTTTTGTCATGGGTGGGGAAGGCACAAATCGAGTATTTGGGCAAAATGAAGCTTATGATATCTCTAAAGATTCCTGGGAACAATATGCCCCGATGCCAACACCTCGGCATGGTTTGGGTGCTGTAGTTCTTGGCAGAAGTATTTATGTTGCAGGTGGTGGGGCTGTCATGGGGGGTGGTATACAAACTTCTATCAACGAAGCATTTACCTTATAAGCTTAATCAATTCCGTCTCGGCTCACCAAGGATCTAAAAAGTCGCATAATAAAATTAAGGTGCAATCTAAGGATTTAAAACACAAGATCACCTAGCAACCCTATAATAATTTGATGAACTTAAGTTTTATCCTGAATAGGGCTAATCATTTGATACAAAAGCTACTTATAACTTTTGGTCTTATTTTGATTTTAGCAAGTTGCGCAATCATTTTAATGGGGCTTTTGGGCGTGTTTTCTTTGGATATATTTTCTATTGGATTATCCTCAGGCATTCGTATCCTATCATCCGTAGCAATTACAGGTTGTCTTGTCGGTGCAATTGGCTATTGGATCGAAGAATCTTTATAAATTTAATAAAGGGCTTTTATGTTTAAAAAATCTGATTATTTTATTTTTCTTGCCGTGGTGATTTCTTTCTTTACTTCTGCTTACCTATGGTTTGTGATAGAAGATCGTGAGCAATCAATCTTTACAGCTATTTGGGTGCCATCTATTTTTTGTTTTGGAATTTACTTTAAATTATCAGCTATTTTGAATAAAAAATTATGAGCAACACTACTCTTTTACTAATTTCGATTGGTGTCTTTTGCCTATTAATACTTGGGCTAATATTGATGATTAGAGAATTTATGGGTAATTTTAGTGATGCTTTTCCCGAGATTGCTGAATGGTTAAACTCGAGAGATGAGAAAAAATAATTTGAACTCATATTTTCTGTAATTTGGAAATACAAACCTCTAAGTCTTTATAGAGATAGAAGTATCCCAACCAAGCTTCAAACGGTTAGTGGTTCAATTTTATTCTAGGCCGCCAAATCCTAATAATGGCCTTTTGATATATAGGTTTTCTTATTCTGGTCATTTGGAGTGATTATCATCAAATGATGATTTTGATAGAAAAAATTAAGAGCTGGGCTCAACTGCTTAAGAAAGATGTATTGATGCTTTGGTTTGCTACCAAAAATTCCAAAACACCTCGGGCACCCAAGTTAATTTGTATTTTTATCGTCGCATATGCTTTGAGTCCAATTGATCTGATTCCGGACTTTATACCAATATTGGGATATGTAGATGACTTAATTCTGTTGCCGATGTTAATTTGGATTGCGATAAGATTGATACCAAACACAATCATTCAAGAATCTAGGGTTAAAGCTGATGAATGGCTAATTAAAAACCAATCTAGGCCCAAAAGTTACTTGGGTATCGTAATAGTTGTTCTTGTTTGGCTTTTAATGCTGTGGTTATCTTACCAACTTTTTCAGGAACTAGCATCCTAGGCTCTGGTCGATTCCCTCGCGAGCCAGTTTTATCCATATAGTCTCGGGTAACGCTATATATTTAAAGATTTAAATTAGTTCCTGGCAAAGCCATTCCTACTAGACAATCACGTGAGACTAGATTTGCCAATTCATTCTCCGAGAGTTCCTCAGTTCCTGCTGGGCGCATTGGGAAGATAAGATATCGTAGATCTGCATTGCTATCGTGCACACGCACCTCAACATCACTTGAAAACGTCAAACCAAACTCTTGCATGACAGCACGTGGCTCTCTTACAGCGCGGGAGCGATAGGCTTTACTGACATACCATGCGGGAGGCTCACCCAAGAGCGAGCGGGGGTAACACGAACAAAGCGTACACACGACTAAATTATGTATATTTATAGTATTTTCAATCACCATGATTTCAGCTTCCAGAACATCAATGCCCAACTCGATGGCAGCTTTTTTTCCATCAGCGAGCATGCGCATTTTATATTCTGGATCTACCCAAGCACGAGCCACCATGCGCGCTCCTTGATGGGGAGTTGCCGCGTCATTAAACTCAAGTCTTCTACGAACTTCTTCGCCAGTAATAATGCCTTTTTCGATCAGCATCGCCCGTAACGCAATAAACTTTGCTTCACCAGGAGTTAGAACAACATCGTTATCCTCCTGGGCAGGATGCTCATGTGCATCATCATGCTCGTGGCCATGGTCGTGGTCGTGGTTCACTGCGGCTCCTTCAAAGAAGTAACGGTTTCAAGCCAATGATCATAGATTTCTAATACGAGCGTATCGCAGTCTGAACCTTCATAATCTGGCCAAAGATCATTTTGTTTAAGCCTAACACGATACAGGGGTATAGGCTCACAACCAATCCGGCCATATGCTCGCTCTTCGGGATTTTCAAACAAGCCGACATAGGAGTCAATTAAGCCCACCTTATTACGCACATACTGTGGAGTCCGCACATGCCCAGCTTTACCAATATCGCGAATACGAACGACGTCTCCAGGAGAGAAGATTCGGGGATTACGGGTTTGCATGATGCGGCAATCCTTGACGAAGAATCTCTTGGGTTCGCGCCGTTAATTCCGCTCGGTCAATGATTCCTTTTTCCACTAAAAGGTCCGCCATGCCATCCGTACGACGATCATAAAAGCGTGATTTTTTATATTCTTCTAAAGGGGTTGCCTCAACCGCGCGCCGAAATTCATCTAAGTTAAAAATACCCTTAGACCACAGAACATTAAACATCGCAATCATATGCTTTTCCCAAAATAGCTGAGGAACTTCCTCTTGAGGGATAGCTTCTGATGGTAGTCCGCCAATATCGGTAATTAATCTTTCGGGAACTTCACGCATTATTTATATATCCATCAAGTTATGCATTAAAAGCGAGTTCATACAGGAAAAATATATTCGTTATATTCCTATTCATCTTATCAAAAAACTGCTTAATATACTATTTAAATACTTCACCAACAGCGCTGATTTACTCGTTATGTGCCTGAGGCTAATAAAAACACTATATTCCCTACATTTGAAAATGAACATCTAAAGCCAGACCTGATAGATAAGAAATATAAAGGCAAGTGTTTGTGCTGTCGATTTAAACGATATTTATGATTTTGATTGTTTTTTGGCAATTCGTTTATTAATGTCTTTGAGCATTGCTTCGTCAGGCTCTTTCCAATTAGCTCCAGCCTGGTTTGCCATATAGACTACTGCAGAAGAAAATTCAGCGACAGTTAAGTCTGACTTACCACCTTTTGGCGGCATCGCCCCCACACCGTGATAAGCATCGGAAGTTATATGTGCCTGCCCCTCTTTAATTAGCTTCCCCCATTGCTTTTTATCACCGACTAAAGGAGCCTTATTAAGGCCGGTTGCATGGCAGTTTGAACAAACGGCTTTATAGGTCTCTTCACCACCAGCCATACTTATTGAACTAAAAAGAAACAGGCTGAGAAATAGGAGAAATTTCATATGTATTAGAAGTTTAAAAGAAGGTACTTTAATTATATCTTTGAATAATAAGCTTTGTTGATAGGTATATTGTGTCAATAAAGATGTAAAAATGCGAGCTCACCCCGAGCCGCCAATAGTTTTAGATACCCCAATCAAGAATCGAGAAGGCAAGGGGATGATTGTTAGCCAACACTCTTCGCTTATTCCTTGAGGTGTCTGAGGGGCATTGATCTGAAAGAGGCATCCTAGGCTCTAGTCATAATTAGAAGATATAATTTAAAAAATTTGGAGAAATTTATGACGACTGTAAAACAATGTATAGATCAGAAAACCAACACTATCTTTTCAGTAAGATCATCAGATCATGTTGAAGTTGCTTTGTTGCTGATGCGTGATAACCGAGTCAGAGCTGTCTTGGTTATCGATGATGGGGCATTAGTTGGAATTGTTTCCCAAGGTGATTGCGCCATTAAGGTATTGTTACCAAATAACAGTGCAAAGCAAACACTCGTCTCAAAAATTATGACTGCCAAGCCGCTAACGGTATCACTCTCTAATTCTTTGGATGAGTGTATGGCTATCATGGTTCACAAACATATTAGACATTTACCCGTTGTAGAAAACAATAAAGTGCTTGGAGTTATTTCAATTGGCGATATTGTGAAGAGCATTATTGAAGTACAAGATAATCAGATTAAGTTTTTGGAGACATACATCAGAGGTCATGGCGTTTGAGCTTTATAAAAGACAAATAATTGCTATTAAGATGGTGGATTAGAAACCCTAGGCCTCAGTCAATTCCGTACTGGGCCACCAAGAATCCAAGTTCTGTAACGAACGCATGGTTTGCAAGTTTCTGATTAGTTTTGGGCCAAAATAAATCTCGACGTCACTTACTTTCGAGACCCCAGATCAAGGGGCTACTCTATCTTTAGATGCTTTGGCTATTTAGGTAAGTGTGTAATTGTTCAATAAATAGTTTTTGCCCTTGACTGACTTGTTTTGACCACTCTTGGCTAGAAGACTCATTAGCATCATCGGATATAAATTTATATGAGAGCCAATCAATTTTATGTTCATGAGCCACTGAGGCTATGGCAAATAACTCCATATCGACCACATCAACCCCATTTTGAGTTAGCCAATCATCTTGTTGAGTTACAAAGCTATCGCCAGTTCCGCAAACATGACCATTTAAAGTGGAGATAAACTTATTGGGCCTATTAGAAAATGGTACCGTTCCTCTTGGCGCCAAGGGCTCAGCAATCATATCTCTTTGAATGACAGAACCAATTTGAATTAGGCCAGAAAGGTTTGGAGTGATTCTTCCAGCTGTACCGAAATTAATAATTAAATTTGGGTTGTATTCCTTTATTGCTTTGAATGTGGCAATAGACGCATTCACTTTGCCAATTCCTGAATAGATTACTGGGATATGAGAAGATATATCCTCATGATAAAGTTCATCTTCAAGTGCCACAATTACAACTAAAGAATTTTTCATAAGATATGAATTTATTAGATTATTTACCAACAGTTCCCGACTTTCCAAAGCCAGGAATTATGTTCAAAGATATATCACCATTACTGGCAGATCATAAAGCGTTTACATACGCTATAGACCAATTGTATGATCTTAGCAATTTTTATGACTTTGATTATGTTTTGGGCATAGAGTCTAGGGGCTTTATTTTTGCCACAGCACTTGCTCAAATATCTAAAAAAGGATTAGTTCTAGCTCGAAAGCCTAATAAGTTACCTAGAAAAGTATATTCAGAAAGTTACGGATTAGAGTACGGCGTTGACTCTTTACAGATTCAACAAGATATATTTCCTAAGCAAGCAAGGGTCTTGTTAATAGATGATGTCTTGGCTACAGGAGGAACTCTAGTTGCGGCGGCAAACTTGGTGAGGAAGTCTGGAGCCAATGTTGTTGGTACATTGGTTTTATTAGAAATTTCCGAGTTGATGGGTATTAACAAATTAGCTAAAGAAAACATTCAATTAAAGTCATTAATTCAAATCTAAAGATACTTTATAAACCCTAGGCTTGGTCGACTCCGCTACGGACCGCCAAGAATTCAAGATAGTCGCCGTTCAGCGATAATTTTCGTTTCTAAGTCTTCATTACCCTATGATTTGTCGCTAAAGCAGTGTGGATGGAACATCTCTTTAAAGGAAGGATTGTGAGAAGGTTGGTATGTGTGCTGATAGAGCATTAATAGTGCAAATTACCCATAAATTGCCATGTTCAAGTTGGTAAAGCAAGAGAATTGAGTTAAACGCCTTGATTTATGTGACATAGGCTAATTAAAGGAACATTATAAGAAGTCGAAATTGAATACTCTGGGAGATATTACTATCAACCAAAATGTTGTCGAGCGTTTTTATATAGCTTTAAGTGCTGGACTAATCAATCGGTTTGGCGAAATACCTACGGCTAATAAACTATCAATCGAATTTAATATTCGAAATACACAATCAAGCCCGATATCCCGTGAAACCGCCAGAAAATGGATTAATGGTCAATCATTACCAAGCGCACAAAGACTTAAAACGTTAATTGGTTGGCTAGATTTGGATGCTTCTTTTATTTACGCAAGTAATTACTCCGAAGAAGCACAACCACATTTAAATAGTGTTAACGAGAGAAATGCTGGAAAGCTAGAAGCTTATAACCTTAGGAAGAAAGTAGGTTTAGGCCAAGCAGCATTGAACCATGTTTCACCTTTGACGGCTGTTTTGGATAAAGATGGTTTTATTATCCTTGTAAATAGTGCTTGGCGATCAATTGCTCTGTTGTATCCAAAACTTGATAGGAGTAAATTAGTTTGCGAGGGAGTTAATTATCTAACTGTTTGTGATAAGGCAGGGGAAACCTCCGAAGATGCAAGAATGGTAGCTAAAGGAATTCGCGAAGTAGTTCTTGATAATAAAAAAGAGATTAATATTCAATATCCATGCCATAGTAACATCAAGAAAAATTGGTTTGAAGTTAAGATATCGGCTTTCAAACAACAAAATGATGTTTGCTACATCATTACACATAGCCCAATTACTGAAGCCATTTATAAATTACATAATAAATAGCATTACTTAGTCGGCTTAATTGAATTTAATGCCATCAACGCAGATTGAATCCAATAGTACATTAAGGTTAATTTACCAACTTAAACGTGGCACATCTTCATTCGCTAAGCATATATTCGTAATTAGTAAGTAAGTTAAATAATTACAATAACATCATAAAAAATGAGGAGACTAATGAAAAATTTAATAAACACGTCTGTTACTAATTCTAAGAAGATGCTTGGTTTAGAAAATTATGTAAAGATAATTCGAGAACTTCAAAATAGTGGTTTGATTAATTTAAATAATTTTCATGAATTATCTTACGATGAAAAAGATGACGTATTTAAAGAAATTCTGCGCTGGAGTGTTTTCGACAATAATCTTAAAATATTAAAAACCAACTCCCCCAACTCACAACATTAAAATCTAAGAGAAAGTTATTAAATTTTCAGATAAAAAGCTAACTTCTTAAGAAAAAATAAAGAACTTTGTTTATTGAACTAATTACATATACTCCAAGACACTAAACTTAAAGTCAGACCGATTCGACAAATTGACGAATGGCTTGATTTAACTCCTGAGCTTTTCTATAGTCGATAAATGTCTAGCATACGCAACCATTCATTGTGTAACGATACTTTGATTGACAGCGCAAGCAAGTTGTCTTGCCCTACTAAAATGATTGTTCGTGCTGAAAATTCCTAACTACAGTAAGATATTTAAAGACGTGATATTAAATTCTAGTAATTGCTAAACCACTTTTTATTCACATAAAAAGATTTATAAATAAAATGACAAGTTATTCAAAAATAGTTATATTTTTTTGATAGTTGCCTAATGATTGGATGTACTACCTATATGAACTTACCAATAAATTTTAAAAGCGAATTAGCCTCCACAGGAAAACTACGCGCCGGAATGAATCTTGGCAATACTTTATTTACTGGAAAAGATAATTCAGGACACTTATGCGGCGTTAGTGTTGACTTGATGCAAGAGTTAGCTAAACATCTTGGAGTGCCACTTGAGATGGTGATCTACGACCAACCTGGGCAAGTTGCTGATGATTCTACAAAAGATATTTGGGATGTTGCTATTTTGGCCATTGAAAAAACGAGAGCAAAAACAGTCTCCTTTTCGCCAGCAATGACAGAGATTGAGGCTGGGTATGTTGTTCATAAGGGCTCAAACATACAGCTTTGTCAGCAAGTTGATACAAAAGGAATAAAGATTGCTGCTCCAGAAAAAGCGGGCTATGAGCTTTTTTTAACAAGCGAATTGAAAAATGCATCACTGGTTCGTACAAAAAACTTTGCTGCTTCTATTGAAATCTTCAATCAAAAGCAAGTAGATGTATTAGCAGGTTTAAAACCTAATCTCATTGAATCAAAGGATAAGATGCCACAAGGGGAATTGTTGGAAGGGAATTTTATGACAGTTAACCATGGTTTTGCCACTCCTATTGGTAGAAATGCGGCAGATATTTTTTTACAAAACTTTGTCAAAGAATTAATTGCATCAGGCTTCATTGCTAAGTCTATTGAAAAGCACCAGATAAAAGGATTAATAGCTATCAGAAATTGAGCTATCAGTTCCTGGTTATTGTATTTAAGGTGATTCGAAGCTGAGTTAAAGCGATAACATCGTTAAATGTAAATACCATAAGCAATCTATATTTCATATAATCAAGTAAATCATTAAAAAAAATTTATTAATAAATCCTAAGAAAACCTCGTTTCAATAAAAGGAATTTTATGTCAGTGATTAAAGTAAAAGAAGTCGCATACGCACGAATAACTGCACCAGATTTAGACGTGATGGAGGAGTTCCTTTCTGACTTTGGTCTTACGAGAGCAGAGCGGACGCCTACGGCGCTGTATATGCGTGGAACTGGACCTGAGAATTTTCTTCATGTGACTCACTTGGGAGATCCGCGTTTTATTGGTATCTCCTACACCGCGAATAGCGAAGATGACTTAATTACTTTGAGTAAATTATCAGGCGCTTCAGGTATTGAAAGCATGGATGAGCCTGGTGGTGGTAAGAGAGTAAAGATTACAGAGCCAAACGGTTATCAAATTGAGGTTATCCATGGGCGGAAAAAGGTAGATACGATTGAAGTTACGCGGCAAAAAGTTAACTCCATAGAAAACCCTCTGAATCGAACGTCTGAATTAATGCGTATTCCTGCCGGTCCTTCTAGGCCACATCGAATAGGACATGTGGTCATGGGCTCCCCAAAAACGCAAGAAACGGTGAAGTGGTTTCGAGAAGTTTTAGGAATGATTGGTTCCGATGATGTGTATGCAGGAGACAAAAACAATATTATTGGTTCATTCAACCGTTTAGATTGTGGAGATGCATATGTTGATCACCATAGCTTTTTTTGTATTCAGTCCCCGGTTGCTGGATTAAATCATATCTCGTTTGAAGTTCAAGATATTGACGATGTGTTTATGGGGCATGAGTATCTTGCTAAAAAGAACAAGTATGAGCATATGTGGGGCATTGGTCGTCATGTGTTAGGTAGTCAAGTTTTCGACTATTGGGCTGATCCGTGGGGTCGTATTCATGAACACTGGGCAGATACTGACCGACTAAACGTACAAAATGTAAGTAACCTTGTTTCAGCAGAAGAAGGATTAATTTCTCAATGGGGTGAGCCAGTCCCACAAAAATTTATTGAGAGGATTTGTCCTTAAAAGATTTCAGATCTAATTTTTCAAATAATTAAGGAATAAATTGTAAGTAATTCCATTTGAAATGTAATACCTACTAAAATCTTCCAATGCGTCGTTTACTTTCCATAGCCACCTTCATTTTTATATTCAATGTAGTATTGATGCCACTGCTAGGTATGGCGCATGAGTTAGCACATGACGATCACGATGGTAAAACCCAAATTACTTGGAGCGATGATCAAGTAGGTAACGGTTTGTTTCAAGTTGTTCATGAGGATTACCACGATTCTGTTGATTTAACCATCGGCTTGGACGATACCCTCGATCACCACCATTGTCACCACACTTCAGTAATCGGCATGGCGACTTTCGTATCTCATCATATCGCTGTTAACGTAAGAAACCATTATGTGATTGATACCTTATTTACACTTAAATCATTTCCCACTCTTATAGAGTACCCGCCCAGAAACGCCTAAATAGTTCGATAAGTATTCGGTCTTTGATTAACTTCTCTTAATTTTTAGGGTTTAAAAATGAAATTAGCTTTTATATGTATGCCATTGTTGGCAAGCTTACTATTAAATTGGAGTGTTGCCAACGCTCACGGGATTGCTGGCAATCGCTATTTTCCGCCAACTATTTCAGTGGAGGATCCTTACGCGGGTTATGAGATGCATGCGGTTGTTGGAAGAGTCCCGATTGGAGGCTCAAATAACTCTAACGCGATGTCTAGTAATTTGATGATTGGTGGTGGTATTGAGCCAATGGATGGATTTGGAATTGCCATTGATGGCTTGTATCGAAATCATAATGTGAACTTAACGCCAGAAGCAAATGGTTTTGATAATTTGTACTACACCATTAAAAAAGAACTTACGATTAATGATGAGCGCGAGTTTGCATTTACGGTTGGCGTTAATGGACAAGTGGGTGGAACAGGAGGTAGTGGAGTTGCAAACTCCACTACCTATGCCCCTTCAGTTTTCTATGCCAAGGGCTTTGGTGATCTACCAAATTCAATGCGTTTATTAAAACCATTTGCAGTTACAGGCGTTTTGGGCTATCAAATGTCCACTGATCAAGGTCAACCAACAGCCCTGAATTGGGGATTTACTCTTCAATATAGCTTTCTATATCTCAATCAGCATGTTCGGCCCACTGGATGGGGAGAGCCATGGAATAGTTTGGTAGCTGTTGTGGAATTTCCTTTACAAACCTGTTTGAGCGGATTTTGTAATGGTCAAGTCACTGGTTCGGTCAATCCGGGATTGGTTTGGGTTGGACCAGCGTTTAATCTTTCCGCTGAAGCTGTGTTTCCTATAAACAATCAGTCTGGACGTGGAGTAGGTATGCTTTTTCAAATTCATAAGTTCTTTGGAAAGTAGTACTCATTTCTGAGCCCAGACAATCAAAGCCGCCTTACAGGCGGCTTTTAAACTTCTTGATTAAAATTTAGGGAAATACCTTGGAGCGCTAAATGTTATTAATCACCTCATTAATTACCGCTGTTTTAACTATGATCTTTATCAAGCTCTCATTTGCTGTCATTAAATTGAGAAGACAGAATAAAGTTGGACTCGGAAATGGAGGTAACGATGATTTAGAAAGAGCTATACGCGCCCAAGGAAACTTTGCCGAATATGTTCCCCTTGGCATCATCTTGATTGCTTGTCTGGAGTTAAATGGTGCTCCATGGGTGTTAGTTGCCATTCCTGGAATAACTCTTATTATTGGACGATTGATTCATGCCAAAGGCATTATTACCCCTCCACCAGATTTCAGTAAGCGTGTTTTGGGAATGCAGTTTACTTTTGGCACACTCATTACCTTAATTGTCTTCAACGTAGGATGGGCTCTTTACACGTTGTTTGTTTAGAACTTGCTGCACCGAATCGTAATAACGCTCTTGTTGGGGCATCCATAAGGCATGAATATAACTGAACTATTAGAGCTGTATGAGCGGAATGTCATATTATCGTGTTCTAATACAACCTAATATGATTACCGTCGTTATTGCCTCCTATAGATATGGACACCTTGCCGCACATTGCATCGAGTCACTGCTCTCCCAAACTATTCCTCCTTCAAGAATTTTATTCGTAGATGATGGTGGTTTAGATTGCAATCATTTGCCAACTTTATATCCAAATATTGAATATATTTTGAGGCAGAATAATTTGGGCGTTGTCGATAATTTTCAAGACATGCTTTCTAGAGTAAATACAGAATATGTTCTATTTATAGGTGCTGATAATTGGTTGCGTTCAGATGCAATTGAGAAGCTATCAAATGCCAGCACTGATATTGTTACCTATGACATTGTTGTTACGGGTGAATTAAAGGATGAAATCTTAATGCGGGTTCCAGTTGAGGCCTTCCCTTATCAAGGCGACTTGTATTGGGATCGACAATATCAACATCACGGTTCAATGATGTACCGAACGAGTTTTGGGCAAAAGATCGGTTATAAAAAGAGATATGAGGATGGGGCTCACCCTCAAGAAGATTGGAATTTGTGGGACAAAATGATTGAGCAAGGTGCAACAGTAGCAAGCATCAAAGAAGGACTTTTATTCTACAGAAGACATCGAGAAAATTTTCTGAAATACTCTCAAGAAACAGAAGACTCACAGGAGCTAGCTTTAAGTTGTGCCCTTCAAGAATAAATCTGTAAATAGAATTTGGTAGGCACCCTAGCCTAGTCAATACCGAACCAAGCCATTAAGAATTCTTAAAATAGTAGAGTTTGAGTTACATTCTCCGGTATTTGGTGTGGTCGGACATGCCACTTGCCGAGAGTTCCATCTTTGTCATGGCAAGATATCAGTTAAACAACGCTAATTAAAAGCTTTAATGCGCCACCTCTTGAGCAAGAGCGCATTACTCAATACAAAAAAGCTTGAAAGTGCCATTGCACTTCCTGCAACCATTGGTGAGAGGAATCCAAGTGCGGCAAGGGGGATGCCCGCAGTATTAAAAGCAAAAGCCCAAAATAGATTTTGACGAATTTTGTTCCAAGTTCTTTTTGAAATATCAATAGCATTAGGAACAAGGCTAAGATCACCTCGCATTAATGTGATACCAGCAGATTGAATGGCCACATCTGTACCTGTGGACATTGCCATTCCGACATCAGCAACAGCTAAAGCTGGAGCATCATTGATGCCATCACCAATCATCGCAACCCATTGATGATCTTTACCATCTTTCGAAGACTTGAGTTTTTTAATGATTTCTGCTTTATCCCCAGGCATCACTTGTGCAAAGACTTCATCAATACCAATTATTTTTCCAACCCGATTGGCTGAGGATACGTTATCACCAGAAATCATGGCTGTACGAATGCCTAGCTTATGTAATGCATCAATAGCTTGTTTTGCGTTGGCTTTAATTTCATCGCCAAACATAAATGCTGCAATAGGAGAGGAGTTATCTGACTTGGTTCTCAGAATAGAGACGGTATGTCCTTCAAGCGCTGCTGATGCAATTCGGGTTTCAACATCATGGTAATGAGGATTGTCTGTAAGCGATGCAATACTTTGTAAACATAACAGTTCGTTTGCCCAAGGACCACTAGTGGGTTTGCCCTCAATACCTATTCCAGTAAGTACTTTATTTTCAATAGCAGAAATTGGTAATAATTTTTTCTCATTCGTGAAATCAAGAAGAGCTTTTGCAAGCGGATGTTCGCTGCCTAATTGAAGCCCTGAAGCTGTAGCGAGAATATCTTCCATAGAGTAGCTTTCATTGCCAAGTGGAATGACCTCTATAAGGCGTGGGCGTCCGATAGTGAGAGTACCTGTCTTATCAAATGCGACGATATTGATGCGGTGGGCAAACTCGAGGACTTGAGGGTCTTTAATCAAAATTCCAAAGCGAGCCGCCACCCCAGTGCCCGCCATAATAGCTGCAGGAGTAGCTAGGCCTAAGGCGCAAGGGCAGGCGATGACTAAAACAGATACTGCTCGTAAAATTGCCAGAGGTACAGAGTCGAAATAAAACCAGTTTCCCAATCCGGTCAATATGGCAATGACAATAACGCTAGGTACAAAAACAGCGCTGACCTGATCAACAAGTTTTTGAATAGGTGCTTTTTTAGTCTGCGCCTCTTCCACTAAAGAGATAATTTTAGAAAGAACGCTTTCAATTCCAATTGCTTGAACCTGGATGATGAGTGCTCCTTCACCGTTCATGGCCCCACCAATCACTTGATCATTGACATGCTTTTTGACGGGCTCACTTTCGCCAGTCAATAAAGACTCATCCACATGGCCTTGACCAGACAAGATTACTCCATCTACGGGAATCCTTTCCCCAGGCAACACGATGATGCGATCAGTTGGAAGAACTTGATCTAAGGGTAAAACGCGATACTCAGTTAAATTGAGTGCATCATTTTTGATCGATGCGTCCAAGACCTTGGCGTTTTCTGGCCAGAGTTTTTGTAAGGCACGAATTGCTTCACTCGTCTGCTTCTTTGCTCTTGCCTCAAGCCACTTACCCAGTAAAACCATGCTAATGATGACTGCTGCCCCCTCAAAGTAAAGCTCATGTTCATAATGCGCTTGCGCCAGTATTTGATAAACACTCAACCCATAAGCTGAACTTGTCCCGATTGCAATGAGTAAATCCATATTGCCAACACCAGCAAGTAAAGATTTAAAACCTGCAACATAAAAGCGCCACCCTAAAATAAATTGGATGGGGGTCGCCAAAGCAAGTTGCCACCAAGGATTTAAAGACCAATGGATTCCAAAAGGCATTAAGACCATTGGTATGACGAGTGGTATTGCTAATGCAAAGCTAATAAGAACTCTAGTTAAGCCATCCATACCCCAAGAGAGTTTGTCAGTTTGTGGGGGAATTTTTCCAAGAGCTGCGCTTGGATGAGCCTCATAGCCTGTTTTATCGATAGCCTTTATGATATCTTCAAGAGTTGTGAGTGATCCATGTTGTAATCGAATCCGAGCTTGTTCAGTGGCCAAATTCACGCTAATAGCTTCTACCCCAGTAATTTTCTGCACGGTCTTTTCAATTCGACCGACACAGGAGGCACATGTCATCCCAATAATGTCTAAAGTATAAAAATCCGAGCTTAAAGAGGTTTTAGTATTCATATCGGTTTAATATAGGCTCATAGTTATAAAACAAAAACATTATTTGGAATACATAAAGGAGTTGAGATGCTAAATTTCACAGTCTCAGGCATGACCTGCGGGGGATGCATTAATGCAGTAACGCGTGCAATTCAGTCACATGATTCTCAAGCAGAAGTAAAAGTAGACTTAACCACACAACATATCGAACTTAAGACAAGCCTTTCTAAAGAGCAAGCACATGAATTGATAGAAGAAGCCGGTTTTCCAGTGCTACGTTAATTTATCCTTGGCACTTGTTTCAAACCACTTTTGAATTCAAGAGCCTCCTATAAGGATAATCATGTAACAACATGCCCGCTAACATAGCGAGGACAAAAATAACCGCTTTACTATTACCTGAGCCTAGGGCCACCAATGCAGGCCCTGGGCACAATCCAGCTAGGGCCCAACCCGATCCAAAAAGTAAACTTCCTATGATTAATTCAGAATTGATGTGATTCTTGCCCGGTAAATGAACTGATTCATTAAGCAGGGTGGCTTGTTTCTTTTCAATGATTCTAAAACTGATAAAGGCAACTGGGATAGCTCCAAGCATTACAAACATTAAGCTTGGATCCCAGCTTCCAAAAAGATCTAGAAATCCGATAACCTTCGCCGGATTTGTCATCCCGGAAATAATGAGTCCGATGCCAAAAATAAGCCCAGATATAAAAGTGAAGATATTTTTCATGATTTAGCTAAAAATATGTAAAAAAACATAACAAGCAATAAAGCCCGCACTCATAAAACTTAGTGTGGCAACAAGTGAACGAGGAGAAAGCCTCCCTAGTCCACAAATCCCATGACCGCTAGTACAACCAGAGCCCATTCTTGTGCCAAACCCTACTAATAATCCCGCAATAATAAGCATGATGAAACTAGCGTCAATTACCATGTTTGGTAATGTAAAAAATAAAGAATAAATAAAAGCTGAACTCAGAAGACCAATTAGAAAAAGTATTCTCCATAAATAGTGGTCTTTAGGCGTATTTTTAAATTGCATCAACGCCCCGAGTATGCCGCTAATACCGGCGATTCTCCCTTTGAATAAAATCAAAATTGTGACACTAATTCCAATGATGGCACCACCAATTAAGGAAGACCAGGGAGTAAATTCTTGCCAATGAATGTGCATAATATTTTTAATTATTTATAGATTAAGAAATGCTTTACTTAGCATGTAAAGAGCCACTAAAAAAGTAAATACTGCAAAAGCCTGGTGACTTCGCCCTGGATTTAAGTAATTGCTAAACCGCCTCCCAACTAATAAACCCATGATTGCCCCAAATGAAAATAAGATAGCAATAGACCATAATAATGTTCCGGCATAGGCAGACATTCCTACACTACCCATTGCGATGATAGACATAACCCCTAACGAAGTACTAATGACTGAGGTGTGAGTTAAGTCAGTATATTTTCTTAGTGCTGGGACAATTACAAAACCACCACCAACCCCTAAAAGCCCAGATAAAAATCCAGCAACTGATCCAATTAACAGCATTGTTCTTAAGCATGGGCCAGACCAAATAAACTTGCCAGTATCTGGATTAATGCAACAAGGCGGGTTTGTGTTTAATTTCGGCTTTGTGCCAGTTAATTCTTGATGGGCCTGAAGGTAGGATCTAATAGCAACAATAAGTAAAACAATGCCAAACAGAATACTGAGGGGTTCATTGGGTAACTTGAATGCCAAATAGAGGCCAACAGGTGCAAACATTAAGCCGCAGATAGCCATGAGAGAGGCCGCTTTATATCTGAGGGTTTTGGCTCTGTGAGCCAAAAGTGCACCAATACCAGCAGAGCTTGCAATTGCCATGAGGGCTATTGGAGCCGCCTCGGAAATATTAAGACCAAGAAAGAAGATCAGCGTTGGTACCGACAGGATTCCCCCGCCTGCTCCAGTTAGTCCCATTAATATACCAATGAGGATGCCAAGCACAGGAGTAATAATAGTTGTGAGTTCCATATGTAACATAATACATTAAAACAATATATAATAAAATATATTATTTAACTGAGGCTTTTATGAAACCTAATATTAAAAGTTTTTTTGATCACGACACTTCGACATTTACCCATGTGGTGTCGGATCTATCAAACCATATTTGTGTGATTATTGATCCGGTGTTGAACTATGACCCAAAATCTGGCAGAGCAGGTACTCATTTAGCAGATGATGTGATTAAGTTTATTCAAATGAGTGACCTTAAGCTAGAGTGGATTCTTGAAACGCATGCCCATGCTGATCATCTATCGGCAGCACAGTATTTGCGAACCATCCTTGGCGGAAAAATTGCTATTGGTGAGCATATATTAAAAGTACAGCATGTGTTTAAGGAAATATTTAATATTGGCGATGAATTTAAGGACGATGGCTCACAGTTCGATTACTTGTTGAAAGATGAAGAAAAGATTGTTTTTGGAGATTTGAGTATCAAATGTTTATTTGTACCAGGTCACACTCCTGCTTGTATGGCCTATGAAATCGGAGACTCTATTTTCGTAGGAGATACACTTTTCTTGCCAGATGTAGGAACTGCACGTTGCGACTTCCCTGGCGGAGATGCAAAAACATTATATAAATCCGTTAAAAAAATACTTAGCTATCCAGATGAGACGAGTTTGTATATGTGCCATGACTATCCACACGACACAAGAATAGCCAACTGTCTCACAACGGTTGGTCAAGAAAGAGCTGGCAATATTCATATTCATGATGGTATTACGGAAGAGACATTTGTTCAAATGAGAACGACAAGGGATAAAACATTAGATATGCCTGTTTTGTTATTGCCAGCTATACAGGTCAATATTCGTGCGGGAGAAATGCCGCCCAAAGAAGATAATGGCACGTCTTATTTAAAAATTCCCATCAACTTATTATAAAAAGTATGTTTAATCTGAAAAAAATGAGTGCTTCAGCAGATGAGGCTTGTTCTTTGATGAAGGTCTTATCAAATCGTGATCGCATGATGATTTTGTGTGAAATCAGTCAAGGCGAATATTGCGTGAGTGAGCTTGAGCGCAAGCTTGAAATACTCCAACCAACACTTTCACAGCAATTAACCGTTTTAAGAAATGAAAAATTAGTGAAAACAAGACGGGCTGGAAAACAAATTTATTACTCTGTTGCTAGCTCTGAAGCTATGGCTGTTATGGGGGTGCTTTATGAGCAATTTTGTAAAAAATCTAAAAAATAGGCTTTATAAGAATCGAGGAATAAATAATGAATAAAAGGCTTGAAAAGTCAATATTGTAAGGGTCTGATCTCTTCAAGAGCGCATATTAAAGTGAGGTAAATTTAAGCTGGAGATTGAGTCTAGAGTTAAATTGCTGAAATACGAAAATGTATATTAGTTGATATACTCGTTTCAATGAAAAATACGCCCAGCACACTTCCGACTCTTGCTTTTATAGATATTGAGACAACTGGATCACATTATGATCGAGATCAGATTACCGAGGTTGGAATAAAAACCTTAGGGCAAGATCAAGTAGAAATTTGGGAAAGCCTGATAAATCCCCATACATTCATTCCGCAAAATATTCAAAGGCTGACAGGTATTACGCAACAAATGGTTGAAGGAAAACCTGATTTTTCTGAAATAGCACAGGAGTTATTTCGTCAACTTGAAAATAAGTTATTTATTGCTCACAACGCAAGGTTTGACTATGGATTCTTAAAAGCTTCATTCAAGCGGATTGGTATAGACTTCAAGCCAAAAGTGCTTTGTACTGTCAAATTATCAAGGTATTTATTTCCGGAGCAAAAACGTCATAATCTCGATACATTAATACAGGTTCACGATTTAAAGGTATCTTCTAGACACCGAGCCTTGGGGGATGCAGATCTATTATTGCAGTTTTGGAACATCTGTGAAGCTCGCTTTGGAACAGAAAAGCTTCTTGCCGCAGTAGATCATGTTACGGCGAATACGAGTCTTCCAATGTATATCGACAAAGACCTTGTCAATCAGATACCCGCTAGTCCAGGTGTGTATATCTTTTATGCAGAAAACAAGATGCCTTTGTATATTGGTAAAAGTATAGATATGCGGGCGAGAGTTCTCAGTCACTTTCAAAGCACCTTAACTAACCGAAAAGAAATTAAGCTTTCAATGCAAATTCGGGATATTGACTGGATAGAAACTAGCGGAGAATTAGGGGCATTATTATTAGAGTCTCAATTAATTAAAGAGCGACTCCCTAGCATGAACATTAAGCTAAGACGCTCCAAAGATTTGTGCGCGTGGCAACTCCAAGAAAATGATAAGGGAGTTCTCTCGCCCGTGTTAGTGACCCATCACGACCTTTTGCCGGGGCTACAAGAAAATCTCTATGGATTGTTTTATAGCAAACGTGAGGCACTGCAATGTTTAACTGCAATTGCAAAGCGTGATCAACTTTGTAGTGTGATATTGGGATTAGAAAAGTGTGCCGAACATAAACCTTGTTTTGCTTATCAAATTAAGCAATGTAGGGGAGCCTGTATCGGCTCTGAAACTGTCATATCCCATAATCTTCGGTTAAAGATAGCTCTTAATGCGTTTAGTGTCAAAACTTGGCCTTATGCCGGACCAATTGCCATCCCTGAAGGAGGGCAAATGCATGTAATTGATCGTTGGTGCTATCTGGGCTCAGCCATAAACCAAGCTGAATTAGAAGAGCTTAGTAGTGAGGGTCAAGTTGAGTTTGATTTAGATATATATAAAATTCTGAAGAAAAAACTTAGTAGTCTTCCAAGCTCGCAAATAGTTCAACTTACTAGACCCTAAGCATCTTACTTTGGTATGAACTGAAGTTTGCTCGCCTAATATCTTGACGATATTGGACTTCAATTTAATTGCACTTCTATAGCTTAGCAAACTCCTATCCCATCTTAGGAATTAATTCTTGTGGTGCCGGCTGTGTCAAGAAAAGATGATCTAAGCAACACGTATTGTTAGATAAGGGCGGTATAAAAAAACAAAATAAGCAAATAGGCATAAAATAAATATATGAGAAAGATTTGTTTAGCACTTTGTATTAGTCTTTTTACCAGCATAATTCATGCAGGGGTTATGCCTATTGATATTTTGAATCTAGAGCCTCACCATCAAAGTATAAGTATTGATACTGATGCACGTCTCTGTGAAGAGGTGGTTAGCAATATGCAGGATAAAAATAATACTCAGCTCTGTCATAGTGATAGTTATCAGTGCTGTTTGGGCCTAGTGGTTATCCCCATAATGAGTTGGGACTTGTTAGTTTCCTCAACCCAGTCCCTGCCTTTGATCAATTCAACATTGGCTCTTCAGCCTATGATCAATTTCATTTACAAACCTCCAAAAATCTCAATCTAATTTTGTAATATAAGTTAGTTTGATTTATGACATTTAGTCACGCATCTATTTTGGAGAAACACAATGAATATGACTCACTACATGGAGTTATTGGCTGTTAACCAGCCATGGAATTTAGTTATCTTTATGGCTATACCAATTGTATTGGCAGAAACCTTGGCTATTACCGAGCTTTATCTACTCTTTACGCGTAAGTTTGAAGGGGTAGTTTTTTACCTCAATCGTTTTGCCGGTATCGCAGTGGGTATTTACTTTATCGGCATCATCTATTACATCATGAAAAATGCGGTAATTCCAATTACCCAAGCTGGAGAATGGAGAACGTTTATAGATGTAATCGCCGTTGGTAGTTATGTGATTGCAGGACTACCTTTAGTTTGGATTGCTTTACAAGAACTAGGTTTGGTGAATAAACGTTTGGGACATGAGCATAAGTTAAAGGTACATGCCATATGCGTTGCTCTTTTCCTGGTGTTTGGACATATAGCGATGATTTCAGGAATGATTGATCCAAGTATTTTGGGTTATGTAGCTCCACCGTCAATGGAAATGCATCACGAAATGCCGACGCAGCACATGAATCATACAAAATAAGTTTTGATATAGATATATCACCCTCAGCCCGGGACTATTTCGTCCTGGGTCACTACATCATTTGAAAATGCCCTACTCGTAGGGCATTTTCATTATGCTTTGCGGAAATATTTGTCATCTATTAAAATATGAAACTTCTACTATAAAAACGATATTTTTTATGACTCTTGTTCACCGAATAGTTGCATCATTTATTGTTTTTTTGTGTGGTTCTTATGGCGTACATGAGGCACAAGCAAGCTTGGCACAAGACTTACAGGATGGTCAGCATGTTCTATTAATGAGACATGCTGACGCTCCAGGATACGGAGATCCTGCCGGCTACATCATTGGCAAATGTTCGACGCAGCGTAATTTAGATGAGAACGGTAAAAAACAATCAAAGGCAATCGGAGTTTGGCTAACGAAGCAAGGGATTAAGGCCGCAGAGATTTTTAGCAGCCCATGGTGTAGATGTTTGGATACAGCAAATCTTCTGAATATAGGACCAGTAAAAATTGCTCAGCCACTTGCATCATTTTTTGATGACATGCGATTGGAAAAGAAGCAAACTAAGGAATTAGAGATATTCATTAAAACTGAATTAGCCAAACAGTCTCGAGTGCCAATCATTCTTGTTACACACCATGTCAATATTCAAGCATTTACTGGAGAGGTTGTAGGAGTAGGCGATATGACTTTGGTCAAAGTCAATAAAAATGGCGAATATCTTTCTCACGTTACTTACCCAAGTCCTAAACCATAAAGCAAAGATTAAGCGTAGCAAAGAGTAAAAATATTAAATTTGCTGAAGCGGAAAATAGACTTTTAAATTGTTACATTGTTCATTAATCGTTAATTGACAGGAAAGGCGACTGGTAGGTCGTCTCTCCGAGGCCACAAACTCTAGCATTTGATTTTCCACTTCATTTGGTAAGGCAAAGAGATCAACTTGTGCTTCATCGATGTACACATGACATGTCGCGCAAAGAGCGGAGCCACCACATTCGGCCAAAACTTCCGTAAAACCATGATCACGACAAGTGCTCATAACATTTTTTCCGACATCAACATCAAGACTTGTGGTTTGACCATTAGGATGAATAAAGTGAACCGTTGGCATTTGTATCTCTCTTATATAAATTCGATAGGCAATGATTCGAAGCCGCGTAAAGTATTATGCAATAGTCGCTTAGACTCGCCGTTAAAGCGAATCGTAGTCACTTTTTTTGCCATAACTTGTAAAAGTGCTTCAACCTCAGCCCTAGCTAGCATTTGACCAACACAGCCGTGAATACCTGTCCCAAAGCCTAGTTGCCCTGTTGTAATTCTTGAAATATCAAACAGTTCAGGACTCTCCCATTGACGGGGATCTCGATTAGCAGATCCTAGCGAGAGCATGACCTTTTCATTTTCTGGAATAACGTAATTGCCGAGCTTGGCATTAGTGGTTGTTGTTCTGAAAAATGTTTGGAAGGGAGACTCAAATCTTAAAGTTTCCTCGAACGCAGATTTTGAAAGTTGAGGATTGGCTTTAAGCTTTATCCATTGATCTGGAAACGAGACGAAGCTATAGATTGCATTACTAATGGCATGAGCAGTAGTATCAATTCCTGCAGATAAAAAAGACCTCACAAGAGTGGTTGCTTCCATTTCCGTCAAAATCCCAGAACCAACAGCTTCATAAATTTGGATTCCCAATCCTGATTGAGAGAGATTTTCTCGTTGACATACATTCATAATCCAGGGATTAATCTCATCAGCGCGTGACATTGCCTGCATAAATAATTCGTTTTTAGGGCCCATGCCATTAAAGACCATGTTTCCATAAACAATTGCCTTTTCCCTTTCGTTGGGAGTAATGCCAATGGCATCACCAAAAACTTTCAATGGAAAGGCTTCAGCAAGGTCCTTTACAGCATCAAAATTTCGTTTTTCTAAAAGGCGATCAATTAACAAATTGGCTTCTGCTTCAAATTGAGCCTTTAGAGCTCTTAAAGCAATCGGTGAAAGAGCTTTACTAATAATGGCACGGTTTCTAGTATGGTCTGGAGGATCTGTTTCCAAAACGAGGCTTGGCACACGCCATGGAGGATCCTTTTTAAAGTTGGAAATACCTACACCAGCTCCAGAGCAGAAAACCAAAGGTTGATTAAGAACTTCTTTGACATATTCATATTGTGTAACGACAAATACCCCCAAGTCACTCAGATAGCTAACCGGCCCTAATTGTCTTAATTCCTCATGAAAAGCATAAGGCCTAAGAATATATTCTTCAGAAAATGGATCGATAGTACTAGTAGGAATATTGGGAGGGGATATTGTCATCAAATTTCTAGTTTATAGTCTTGTTGCGTAATAGGGCTCCTAAAAGAGCTATACGCTAATTTAATAAGTCTTTTTAAAAATATACTACACCGAGAGCTCTTTCGGGGGAAATAAAACCCTAAAATAAATGCAATATGAGATAGAAGTTAAGGATATTAAAAGGTACGTTCTATCCATCCTATACGAGTATTCTAGGTCTTTAATCTTTGTTATTAGCTCTTAATGGATTGCTCAATAAGTGAAAAAAATCAGACAATTAGGTAACTGTACATATTAAACAAGGGTAATTACTAGGGAAAAATATTACCAAAGTGCTAATAAAATGTGTATCTTGGAGAACTTATGTCTATACCCATTCGATTATTTCATGGTGACTTTGGTCGTGTTGCGCTCTTAGAAATGGATGCGCCATTAATACCGCATGCACACCATCATTGTCACTTATTACTTAAAGCCTCGGGGCCAGATACGGCTTTTCGAGTGCGTGGGCAAAGCTATCCATTAACTAATGACAATGCAGTTTTGGTTAATGCCTGGGAAGAACATTCATATTTACACGATATTCAGGGCGATGGTCAAACTGTAATCTTGGCTCTTTACTTAGAACCAACTTGGTTAGCCACTTTTAGTAAAAGCTTTATTAATAGTAATCATCCTCGATTTTTTTCAGAATCTACAATTAAGTTGTCTGAGGAGCAAAAATTATCTATTGAAAAAGTTGTGATGGAGTTGTGGTGGTCAGATACCATCACGACAGAGCGCTTACAAAATTTACTTTTGAGCCTAACACTTTCTTTTGTGGATCCTCGAGAGGCTATTAATGCATCCATTATTAGGCAACCTAATAGTAACTTAGCGTACATGGATCCTAGGATTCGACGTGCGATGCAAATGATGCGACTATCAGAAGATGCACCAAAGGATTTGACAACCATAGCTGCGGCAGTTAATTTATCTCGATCGCATTTTTTTGAATTATTTAAGCGTTGTACTGGTTTATCTCCTCTTTTATATGCCAATGTCCTTAAGATGGATTTTGCATTTGCTGCATTAGCATCTGAAGAGGTTAGCCTCATTGAAATTGGAGATGTTTTAGGGTTTTCTGCGCAAAGTCATTTCACTCGATTTTTTCGCCAACATCAAGGAGTTGTACCTAGCCTTTATCGCCGTCAAGTAGAAAAAGCTACTCGCTCCTCTTAAACAATCGGACTGATTGGATAATTCTAGGATTAAAGATTAAGGCAAATTATCCAAAAGATATAAACTCTAATCAATAATAAATATTATTGGAGGCAGGTTGAATTCCCCGTTATTAGGACAAGCGATTGAACGCATAGAAGATGCAGCTCTCTTAAGAGGTGCTGGAAAGTATATGGATGATTTACCTATTTATCCAGGTACTTTATATGCAGCAGTAGTGCGTTCGCCCTTGCCTCACGCCAAAATTATTTCAATAGACGCATCGAAAGCATTGGCCCTCAAAGGAGTTCGTGAGATTTTGCTCCCGGAAGATATTGCTAAATTTTCAAAACCGTTGTTAGGTGCTGTGAAGTCTGAGATGCGTCAATGGGTTCTCGCCATGGATCGAGTTCGTTATGTCGGTGAACCTGTCGCGATGGTCCTTGCGGAGTCGAGGGCATTAGCAGAGGATGGCGTTGAATTAGTCGAGATTGAATACGAGTCCATACCTGCGCTAGTTGATGTAAAAAAAGCGATACAAGATGATGCGATCATCCTTCATCCCGGAACCACTGGTAATTGTGTTTCAGATCGGTCATTTCGTTATGGCAACCCGGAGGAAGCCTTTTCAAAAGCAGATCATGTCATTAGTATCGATATTGATTACCCCCGAAATTCATGTACACCAATTGAGACTTCAGGGGTAATTGCAAGCTGGTCTCAAGCGGATGAGTCCTACCAAGTGACATCAAATTTTATGGGGCCATTCTCCTTGCATACGGTGATGGCAATGGCACTGAATGTTCCCGCAAATAAGTTGCGTCATCAATACCCATCTGACTCTGGGGGTAGTTTTGGAGTCAAGCAATCTGCTTTGCCATATATTGTGTTGTGTTGCCTAGCCTCACGTAAGATAGGGCGGCCCGTAAAATTTATTGAGGATCGCTTAGAGCATTTAGTTGCTGCTACATCAGCCACGGCAAGATCCACCACCATTAGAGCGGCAGTGACTAATGACGGAAAAATATTGGCGCTTGATTATGATCAGTTAGAAGACTGTGGCGCCTATTTAAGAGCCCCTGAGCCGGCAACTCTCTATCGCATGCATGGCTGCTTAACGGGAGCCTATGATATAGAACATCTTTTAGTTCGTAATCGTGTTGTGGTCATTAATAAGACGCCTTCAGGTTTAGTGAGGGGATTTGGTGGACCACAGGTTTATTTTGCTTTAGAGCGCTTAGTTCATCAGATTGCTAAACACCTGAATAAAACGTATTTTGAAATCACAGCGTTAAATTATGTAAAAAAAGAACAGTTTCCATTTCAGGCGGCAGCAGGCGCGCTATTGGATTCAGGGGACT
>Ga0209188_1000792_pt1 | contig 28558 bp, 28 predicted proteins | sample C_130625_EF_Meta_FD_187307 | JGI IMG/M metagenome (GOLD analysis project Ga0209188, IMG submission 187307) | Freshwater microbial communities from Lake Croche, Canada to study carbon cycling - C_130625_EF_MetaG (SPAdes) (version 2) | ecosystem: Environmental > Aquatic > Freshwater > Lake... | reverse complement strand
TTGACTCAAGAGATTGCAGATCAGTCATTTAACGCAATTACGATTGATGGCGATACCTCGACCAATGACTCATTCATCATTATGGCAACTGGTCAATCAGCCGTGCAGATTAAATCAAGGGATGATGTTACGTATGACTTAGTTCGGACTGCATTAATTGATCTTGCACGCAAGCTTGCTCAAATGATAGTGAGAGATGGTGAGGGCGCAACAAAATTTATTACGATTGATGTGCGAGGTGGCAAGACTAAAGAAGAGTGCCGCTTGGTAGCAGAGGCAATTGCCCACTCCCCTTTAGTAAAGACGGCCTTCTTTGCTAGCGATCCAAACCTAGGCCGTATCCTTGCTGCGATTGGATATGCTGGCATTACGGATCTTGATGTGAACCAAGTACAAATGTGGCTCGGAGATGTATGGGTTGCCAAGAATGGTGGCCGCAACCCTGATTACCAAGAGGCTGATGGTCAAAGGGTGATGCAGGCGCCAGAAATTACTGTCAAGATTGACTTGGGTCGTGGATTAGCGCAAGAAACAATGTGGACCTGTGACTTATCTCATGACTACGTTTCCATTAATGCTGATTACCGCTCATAGGAATTCGTGAAATGAATGAAAAATTAGAGCAACTCTTAAGTCATCTTGAGACGTTTCTGCCTAAAGCATTGACCGAAGAGCAGTGGAAATCTTCGACTGCTTTTAGATGGCGTCGTCGCGATAGCATATTTGGAAGCATTGGATTTTTGCAACCAGTGAAGCATGTGGCTGATATCTCCTTTGAAGATCTAAAAAATATCGATCGTCAACGTGATGCGATTCGTGATAATACGAAAAATTTTATTCAGAAGAAACCTGCTAATAATATTTTGTTAACGGGCGCACGTGGTACAGGAAAGTCATCGCTTATTAAAGCTTGCTTGCATGAGTTTGCTAGCCAGGGCTTGCGCTTGGTTGAGGTTGAAAAAGAGCATCTAGCTGACTTGGCTGATATCACCGATTTATTGGCTGATCGACCAGAGCGATTCATTATTTTTTGTGATGACCTCTCATTTGAAAATGGTGAGTCTGGTTATAAGGCGATGAAGTCTGCTTTAGATGGCTCTGTGTCAGCTCAGGTAGACAATATTTTGATTTATGCCACTTCTAACCGACGCCATCTCTTGCCTGAGTATATGAAAGACAATGAGAGTTATGTTCATGGCGATGACGGAGAAATTCATCCAGGCGAAGTGGTGGAGGAAAAAATTTCGCTATCAGAGCGTTTTGGCTTGTGGCTCTCTTTCTATCCACCAAAACAAGATGAGTATCTAGAAATTGTGGCCCATTGGTTACGCCATTTTGGTTTGAGTGATCCGCAGATTGAGGGTGCTAGAGCTGAAGCATTGGTTTGGGCTTTAGAGCGTGGCTCACGTTCTGGTCGCGTAGCTTGGCAGTTTGCTAAGCACTGGGCCGGCTCGCATACTGCTTAATTATTTTCATGAGTGACTCTCATCGCCCTGTGACAGAAGTTGCTGCCGGAATTCTGTTGGATGCGGAAGGTCGTTTTCTTATGGGTCAGCGTCCAGAGGGCAAACCTTATGCTGGCTACTGGGAAGTACCGGGCGGAAAAATTGAAGCCGGTGAATCTGTATTCGCAGCACTAAAACGTGAATTGCAAGAAGAGCTTGGAATAGACATTGAATCTAGCGAAGAGTTAGTTACCTTAGAGCATGACTATCCACATGCTTATGTACGGTTGCATGTCAGCATCATTCGAAAATGGTCTGGAGTACCTACAGGTTGTGAGGGCCAGGCGCTCTCTTGGCAGTTGCTTGGAGATGGACTTCCGACTGTAGAGCCCTTATTGCCCGCAGCATGGCCCATGCTGGAAAAGCTCAAACAGCTAAAGATTTAGAGCTGGCAGAGGGTGAGTCTAAAAGGCACATCCTCATTGATGGTCTGCGACTTTTTATCTTGATCGATCTTCAGAAAGCGAATCGATAGTAGATATTTATTGGCGCTGATTTCTGAGAAGAGGGTGTCATCTTCAACAGCAATGCGCATTAATTGATATACCTTGCCTGATGGAGCCTGTTGATAAGCACCATGATGTGCTACAACATCTTTAGCCTCGCCAGACTGGCGCAGTAGTCTTAAGAAAATTTGGCAAGCTTCATGCCATGGCAAAAGTGGCGCAACATACTTGTCTAATAACTCCCTACGTTGAGTAGAGGAAGTATTTTTCCAGGCATGATAGCTAGGTAAATCAATTGGACTTGTCCCACCAGGAATATTTAATCGAGTCCGAATAGCATTCAGCCACTCACTCTCAGTAATTGCAGCGTTAGGCTTACCCACAGACTGATTAATATTTTGCGCAGCTTTGTCAATTTCAGAAAGAGTTTGTGTAAGCGCTTCTTGGTCCACTTTTTGGGAAGACTTTAAACCATTTAAAGTGTATTTTTGACGTTCAAATTCTTTGAGGAGCAGGGATTTGATATCGCCTCGAGAACCAATATCACCTAAGTCAAACAACATGGCAATAGCATTGTGGTGTAGCTCGGGATCATCGGATCGGAGGAAGTGATTAAAGCGGGCGAACAAATACTCTAGCCGAAGCATGCTTCGAACTAATTCATTGAAGGGGTACTCGTAGACAATCACAAGCCTATATTCTATGACGAACTTAAAGGTTCTTCTAAAATTTTGAGCAATTGTTGGTGTAGTTTTAAAACTGCTGGTTTGAGCTCATCTAAGCCACCCTGATTTTCAATAACAGTATTGGCCAGTGTTAGACGATCATTTCTGGTAGTTTGTGCTTTGAGAATATTTTCCACATCGGAGCGTGTCATATTGTTGCGGTGCATCACTCGTTGAATTTGGGTTTCTTCTGGGCAATCCACCACCACAAGATGGTCAATGAACTTGATCCAAAATCCAGATTCAATTAGCAGGGGAACCACAAAAACCAGGTAGGGCACTCCAGACTTCGCTAGTTCAAGAGCTTGCTTGGCAGTTTCCTCTTGAATTAAGGGGTGGGTGATTTGCTCTAAAACCTGGCGTGCGCTAGGATCTTCGAATACTACAGACCGCATTTTGGGTCGATCAAGAGCGCCTTGGGGATCAATAAAGTCGGCACCGAAAGCCTTGGTAATCAATGGAATGGCTCTTCCACCAGGAGCAGTGATTTGATGTGCGATCTTATCTGTATCAATGATCCCGGCTCCATGCCCACCCAGCAGGTTACCCACTTCCGTTTTGCCAGACCCAATGCCACCTGTTAAGCCAATGAGAGGAATTTCCCCTTTCAAGGCTTTTAGATCAGATTGGGCAGAATCCAAGTTTGAATGAGTTGAGGCCATAACAACTCAATGATGCCAGCAATAACTAAAAAGGGGCCAAAAGGAAATGCTTCCCGTAAATGGTCTCTTCGCAATTTGAGCCAAATGATGCCACCCAGCACCCCTGTAACAGAAGCCATAAGGAGGATGCTAGGTAGGGTGCTCCAGCCTAGCCATGCACCCAGCGCCGCTAAGAGCTTCGCGTCACCCATACCAATCCCATCCCGGCTTTTCAGGAGGCGATAGCTAGTATTTAATGCCCATAAAAAACCATACCCTAGAAATGCTCCAATAAATGCTGAGCTTGGGGTAGTAAAGCGCAAGTCTGAGAATGCGTTAAAAGCAATCCCTAGAATAATCAAGGGGAGGGTGATTACATTCGGCAGGCGGAAAGTGCGCCAATCAATATAAGCTAAGTACAGCAAAGCCAGTATCAGCAGAGATTGAATTATCAAGATACTTACTGTGGGATCCACTAAACGATTTGCCCTAAGTTAAAAATGGGTAGATATAGGATTATGACTAAGCTGCCAATAATGGCGCCAACAAATAGAATTAATGCGGGCTCTAAACTTTGACTGAGTGCACTGAGTCGGCTACTTAGCTGGGAGCCCAGTGTGATAGCACGCTTATTAAGCATCTCAGCCAATGCGCCACTTTCAGCGCCGATGTGAAGTAGCAGTAATGTCTCTACATCAAGAATTCTTGACTGAGGATCGGCTCGTTTGAGTGATTCTCCCAAGGGCCAGCCACGAGTAAGATGTTTAAATATCTCGGCACTAAAGTCATGACTCACCCAGTGATTGGAGGATTGTGCGGTAACTCTCAGAGCATCTGGGAGCGGTAAACCCGTTTCCAATAAATGGCCCAAGGTACGACACCAGTGACTCAGCGTTGCCAGTCTAAAGAGATTGCCAAAGAATGGCATGCGCAATAAGAGGGCATCACAGTATTTTTGGAGTGAGCTTAATTTGAGCCAGGTATACACAAAGCCTGTAGCCATTAAGAGAATGCCCAGCAATATTTCTATAAAGTAATTTTGGACACCTGTTGAGATAGAGATGAGGACTCTGGTTGGGGTTGGTAGCTCAGCCTGAAAATGTCCAAAGACTTCTTTAAACACCGGCACAACCCAGATCATCATCACCAAGACAAGTAGAAAAGATGTTCCTAAAGTAATGATGGGATACGTTAGGGACTGCTGTATTTTTCTTCGTAGCTCAATCTGGGCTTCGAGTTGTTGTGAAATTGTGCGTAGCGCCAAGCCAAGATCACCGGTTCTCTCGCTAACCCTGATGAGATTAGAAAATTCTGGGGAGAATTTTCCATCTTGTGCGCTTAGGCAAAAAGAAAAGCTATTGCCCTTTTGAAGCTGTGTACGAACATCCTCTAGCCAAGCCTGCCAGGATTTTGGTGCAGATTGAATTAGTAGCTGGATGGCATTAAGCAAGGGAAGTCCAGCCTGAAGCAGGGCGAGCATCTGCTCTGCAAAATGGAGTTGCTCAGATTTGCTAAGTGTTTTTTTGAAAAGCATTCAGACTAATGCCAAGTGCCAAGCTCGGCATCTAGCGATATCTGATCTACTAAGCCGGACTTGAGTAGTTGCATTCCTGCTGAGTGGATATCAAGCGCTTGAGCTGATTCAAATAAATGTTTGCTTCCCAGCACCTCATGGACGCCAATACGTCCAAAATAGCCAGATCCCTTACAAAGCTTACAAGGCGCCTTACTCAGGTTGAGATTACATTGATTGCAGAGTTTACGAATTAATCTTTGAGAACTGACGCAGCGAAGACAAGATTTAATAGACTCTTGATCTACCCCGAGGCTTTTAAGTCGGCTTAATGCACCAATGGCATTACGTGTATGAAGAGTACTTAAAACTAAATGCCCGGTTTGTGCTGCCTGAATAGCAAGCTGTGCACTGGCGGAATCCCGTATTTCACCAATCATGATGACGTCTGGATCTTGGCGCAGGAGTGCGCGAATAATAGTTAGAAAATCTAACCCTGCTTTTGGGTGATAAGCTACTTGATTTATTCCAGGTAGTCGAATTTCAATCGGATCTTCAACCGAGCAAATATTGCGTTGCACGTGATTCAATGAGCTCAAACAGCTGTACAAGGTTCGCGTCTTACCGCTTCCGGTAGGCCCCGTCACCAGAATCAATCCATTGGTTTGGCTAATGGACTCTTGAACTATTCCTAGTTGCTCTGGCAGTAAGCCAATTTGATCCAGCGCCAACTCTTCCAAACGGCTAGGCAAAATACGTACAACCGCTTTTTCACCATGCAAGGTGGGAAGAATGGATACTCGGCAATCGATATTGGGGTGGCTAAAGTCATAGCCAATCACAAGGCGACCATCTTGAGGAAGACGTTTTTCTGCAATATCAAGACGTGCCAATATTTTGATGCGCGTGATTAGACGTTCATGAAAATCAATGGGGTATTGGTTTTGTAGAGTGAGGCGACCATCGATCCTCGTGCGCACTACTGTTTCTTGAGATCTCGCCTCAATATGAATATCCGTAGCCCGATTATTTAATGCATTAACAGCGATGTCATGCCAAGTCCGAATAATGTGAGAGTCATGCAGTAAGTCGCTCAATCTTGGTTCGTTTGAGCGAGGGGCTGGTATAGCTTCACTGTTTTTACGCCCTGCTCATCAAACTGCACGATTTCCATCACCACGCCAGCAATTCGAATGCTGACATCGTAATCAGGAATAGCTTCGAGCTTTTCTAGAATTAGACCATTTAAGGTGCGCGGCCCATCGAGTGGGAGATCCAACTTCAGAAGGCGATTTAAATCTCGCAATGAGGCGGTACCGCTAGCAAGGTAAGTTCCATCAGCAAGCCAATGAGGTTCATTAGATAGATTAGAGAACGAGGTAGTGAACTCGCCGATAAGTTCCTCAACAATGTCTTCAAAAGTTACTAGACCGAGGACTTCGCCATATTCATTTACGACTAAGCTAAGTCGCTGTTGGTTGTCTTGGAAAAATTGCATCTGCTGCAGAACAGGCGTACCACTAGGAATAAAATAGGGCACGTTGAGCAGAGATCTGAAGTCTTCATGATGAAGCTCTGCATTACCTAGTAATGAGAGTGCTTTTTTTACAGATAGAATGCCGACAATGCGCTCAGAGTCGCCATCACATACTGGAAGTTTGTTGTGATAGCAGGTTTCTAATTGTTCTATCACCTCGTCAATTGGCCGAGAGAGATCTAATACTTCGATTTTGGAACGCGGTGTCATCACATCATCAACCAAAATATTTTCAAGATTGAAAAGATTTAGCAAGATATTGCGATGGTGTGCAGAAACAAATCGATTAGATTCTAAAACTAAGCTACGCAACTCTTCTTTGCTCATGACTCCCTTGTCAGTTGAAGCTTGTAATCCTGAGACCTTCATCAACCCTGATACAAAGCTATTAATGAACCAGAGTAGTGGTTTGAGTACAAAGGTGAGAGGAAGAATGAGCCAGCCAACATTACTCGCAATTTTTTCTGGAAAGGCTGCGCCGATTACTTTTGGAGTGATCTCACTAAAAATAATGATGAGTAGAGCAACAACCAAGGTGGCAATGGATAACACCAGGCCGCTATCGCCAAAAATATGTAAAGCAATACCAGTAACTAAAATTGGTAGGATGGTATTGATGAGGTTATTAGATATCAGCAATACTGAAAGCAGTGAATCCATTCGCTTTAATAGTCGTTCGGCAAGTGCAGCTCCAGCATTACCACCATGAGCCATGGCCCGCAGGCGATGACGATTGGATGACAGCATGCTGGTTTCGGCCATCGAAAAGAAGCCGGATAGTGCGAGTAAAAATAGGACTAATGCGACTTGGCTAATAAAAGGCCAATCATCAAAAAAAGTGTCCATCAGTTGTGCCTGCAAAGAATAAGGAACAACCAATATAGCAAAGTGCCATTTCGCTCGCTATAGCTATATCGGAATCCTGTGAGAATTTATCCCTCAATCTGTGTCAGAATCTTCTGCATGTCTAGCCTTGGATCAATCGAGTATTGCGTTATATCCGCCCCTTTTGGGCATCTAGGCGTGCAAACAGAGCTAGTGGACGGGAGTTTGATGATCTCAAAAATCGATTATCTGCCGCCAGATACTGCCTTGATTTCCCCGGGAAATGCCTTGGCGAAAGCTTTCTCAAAGCAGTGTGCTCAATACTTCAATGACGCTTCATCAACATTTGATGTCCCGCTCAAGCCTGCCGGAACAGCCCACCAGCAAAAAGTCTGGAATGCTACTCTGGGCATTGAGGTGGGAAAGGTAATGACCTATGGGGAGATTGCAAAAAAGATTAAAAGTGGGCCTCGTGCAGTTGGGACCGCTTGCGGTGCCAATCCTTACCCTTTGGTGACCCCTTGCCATAGAGTAGTTTCCGCTCAAGGTCTTGGGGGTTTTATGAAAGAGAATAGTCCGGGCTTTTATCGCCAGATCAAAATTTGGCTTTTAAAGCACGAGGGTGTGCTCTAAGTATTTTTTGCTGAGAGTTTTCTGAGTTGCTTAGATGCCGCATAAAAGAATGATTTCATCAGGAGTTCATTCCCAGTCGCGATCTTTGTGAAGGCATAAAAAATCCAAACAGAATTTCTAGAAAGTTTTACCTCAGACTGATTACTAAATTCTTTTCTACTGGCAATTTTTTCAAGTGTCATTACGGCAAGCCCAAAGGCTAGGAAGCAGAAGCGCCTCATGCCTATTTCATTCTCCGGAAGCAAAATAATGTAGCTCATAGAGTCTTGAAGTTTTTCATAGGCAATCTTCAGAAGCTCTACTTGGCTCATCTGCGCTGGCTTCCAGGAAACGCCACGTGCACGATCTGCTGGTGAGTCTTTTAAAATATTGGTCATTTGCAAGGCTTGACCAAAAGCGATGGCTAATTGCTCATGTCCTTGAATGCGTTTTGCAAACTCTGGCGAGTAATGGCTAAAGATGTTTGTGAGCAACTCTCCCACTACGCCAGCTACCACGTAGCAATACTCTTCAAATTCTGCAAGGTCTCTTAAACCCTCTTGCGTTTGTCGACTATGAAAATGGGACATACCATCAGACATAATCGAAACACAGCGGCTAATAGCTGTCCGATCTCTATCCGGGAAAGTATGTAGAATCCGCAGAACAGTAGGGGTGTGCGCAATTAAATCCAGCTCATCAATATTGGAGTAGCCTCTTAAGGCATCTAGGCAGGGGCTTACAAATGACGCTACTGGAATAGTCCCTAGCGTTGCCTCCAAAAATAGCTTAGATAAATTCTGCTTTTCTGCTGGATTGAGCTCAGCCGCATCCTCGATTGTATCGACAATACGGCACAGCAAGTAGGTGTTGCCAACTACCACCTCAATCTCTGGTGGCAAGAGAGGAATGGTGAGCGCAAAAGTGCGCGATACAGAACCCAAAATCGCTTTTTGATAGGCTAAATCGCTATTGGGGTTCTCTTTAGGGTGCATGGCGGAATTCACCCCTGAATTATGTCAGACCAGCATGCCCAAATTTAACCCTAATTGCTTAAATGACATAAGTAACAAAGCCATATAATTTGTGCAAATTCCAGAAGGAGAAATTAGGCGATGTTGATTTGGTTTGTCATCATCTATTGGGTGGTTTCTGTAGGTATCGGCCTATGGGCTGCGCTTAGAGTCAAAAATACTGCTGACTTTGCCGCAGCAGGTCATAGCCTTCCTTTGCCTATTGTTACCGCTACCGTATTTGCCACTTGGTTTGGCTCGGAGGCAGTTTTAGGCATTCCTGCAACCTTCTTAAAAGAGGGTTTAGGCGGAATCGTATCTGACCCCTTTGGCTCATCCTTATGCCTCATATTGGTGGGCCTGTTTTTTGCTCGTCACCTCTATAACCGTCGAATGCTTACTATCGGTGATTTCTTTAGAGAGAAATACGGTCGTACGGTTGAAGTGCTGGTGACCCTTTGTATTGTGATTTCGTATTTAGGTTGGGTTTCAGCTCAAATTAAAGCACTCGGCTTGGTTTTTAATGTAGTTTCCAATGGCAGTATTACGCAAACTGCCGGTATGTTGATTGGCGCTGGGAGTGTGCTGATTTATACCTTGTTTGGCGGTATGTGGTCGGTAGCCATAACCGATTTCATCCAGATGATCATTATTGTGGTGGGCATGCTCTATATCGGTGGAGAAATGACAACCCAAGCTGGAGGGGTGGTTATCGTTTTCGATCATGCACTCGCAGCAGGTCAATTTTCTAATTTTTGGCCTGATATGAACTTAGCCTCCATTCTGGGTTTTACTGCGGCTTTGTGCACCATGATGTTAGGCTCCATTCCCCAGCAGGATGTCTTTCAGCGGATTACCTCTTCTAAAAACGTCAACATTGCTGTTCAGGCAGCCTTATTGGGTGGAGTCTTGTATTTCGTATTTGCTTTTGTGCCGCTATACCTGGCTTATTCAGCAACCATCATTAGTCCTGATTTGGTAAAGCAGTACATAGACAGTGATCCACAAATGATTTTGCCTAAGCTTATCCTTAATCATGCTCCACTGATTGCACAGGTCATGTTTTTTGGCGCCTTACTGTCAGCAATTAAAAGTTGTGCCAGTGCCACTTTGTTAGCGCCCTCTGTCACTTTCGCTGAAAATATTGTGCGAGGGTTTTTTAAGCATTTAACTGATCAGCACTTACTGAAGATTATGCGAATCACCGTTCTCTGTTTTACGGTAGCGGTTACCTTTTTTGCAATTAATTCAGAACTATCTATTTTTAAGATGGTTGAAAATGCCTACAAGATCACCCTAGTGGCAGCTTTTGTTCCCCTGGCATTCGGCGTGTATTGGTCAAGAGCAAATTCTTTGGGCGGTTTGTTAGCTGTTTTAGGGGGTTTGGTGACTTGGATTAGCTGCGAAATCATTGCCCCGACAGCAATTCTGCCTCCTCAATTGGCTGGTCTTTTAGTCAGTATTGTCGGCATGCTATTGGGTGGATTGATAGCAAGACCGAGTCCAATAACAAGCTTGGGCGCATTGGATAAGTAGGGCCTCAATATTTTATTGCACCCCTAAATGTTCTCCTCTAATATGAGATTAATTAAAAATTATTTATCTTTATGGAGTTCCTATGAAAATCTGTGTGATCGGTGGGGGCGGTGCGATTGGCGGTTATCTTGCGGTCATGTTGGCTAGAGCTGGCAATGACGTAACGGTAGTCGCCCGTGGCGCAACCTTGGCGGCAATTAAAGAGCGTGGCCTTGCATTAATTATGGATGACCAGCCTGAGCCTTTGGTAGCAGAGGTAAAAGCGGTTGAAAAAATTCGGGATGCAGAAACGCCAGACGTGGTTATTTTGGCAGTCAAAGCCCATCAGGTTGAGCCGGTTATCGAAGATCTTGCTGCAATCATGGGACCGGAGACGATTTTAATTCCGATGCAAAATGGAATCCCTTGGTGGTATTTCCAGAACTTGGGTGGCGACTATCAGGATCACTCCGTTGAAACGGTCGATGCGGGTGGTGTCGCTAAGAGTTCAATCAATCCTAACAACATTATTGGTTGCGTAGTGTATCCAGCAACCTTTACTCAAGCTCCTGGTGTGATTCGTCACGTGGAGGGTAATCGCTTCCCATTGGGCGAGTTGGACGGCAAGCAGACTGAGCGTATTCAGAAGGTGTCTGAAATGATGTCAGCTGCTGGCTTTAAGTCACCTATCCTAGAAGATATTCGCTCAGAGATTTGGTTGAAATTGTGGGGCAACATGACCTTCAATCCAATCAGCTCTTTGACTCACGGAACATTGGAAGGCATTTGCCAATATCCACTGACTAAAGAGTTAGCCCGCAATATGATGGCTGAAGCTCAAACTATTGCCGAGAAGTTGGGTGTCACTTTCCGCGTGGACATTGAACGTCGTATTGCTGGTGCAGAAAAAGTGGGCAAACACAAGACCTCTATGTTGCAGGATTTGGAAGCAGGTCGAAGCTTGGAGATTGATGCCTTATTAGGTTCTGTCATTGAGCTTGGCCAGATTACCAAAATACCAACACCTTGCCTCAATACAGTCTTTGCATTAACAAAGTACCTTGATGAAAATGTTCAAGCTTCTAAAGGAAGTTTGGCATTGCCATCTGTTTCTGGCTACTAAGAATCTGCCGCAATAGTTAGATTCAATACCTAAGTAATTGAATATTAAAAACCTCTCACCACTAAACATGGTGATGGGTTTTTGTTTTGAGGCTTTGGTTTTAGATCAATAGCCTGAATAATTTATTCGAAGCGATTATCTAGGCGGCCAACACCATCAATAATGATGCTGACATTGCTACCGGGCTTCATTGAGCCAACACCAACAGAAGTGCCGCAGGCGATGATGTCGCCAGCTTGCAGTGGCACATCTTGAGATATAAGGCTGACTAGTTTTGCTGCTGGAAAAATCATGTCAGAGACGGGGTAGTTCTGACGCTCTTGATCATTCAAAATGGTTTTGATTGTTAACTTGCTTGGATCTACATTAGTAGTGATGTAAGGCCCGAAGACACCAAAGGTATTGAAACTCTTAGAGCGAGTCCACTGCGCGTAGCCAGGATCGCGATTCAAAATCTCGATTGCAGTGACATCATTAATACAGGTGTAACCAAAAATAGCATTGGCTGCTTGAGCCTCATCAGCTTCATGACAGGCTTTACCGATGACGATGCCAAGTTCACCTTCATAAACCACTTTTCCAGAGTAGGACTTGGGAGTGCGGATGATTTGATTGGCTGCCAAGAAAGAATTATTGCCTTTCAGAAAATATAAAGGCTCTGCTGGCACAGCATGCTCAAGCTTAGTAACAAGCGCATGAAAGTTATCCACCATAGCAACCATCTTAGATGGTATGCAGGGGATATCGATAGTGACATCGGATAGCTTTAATGTCTCGCCAGTGGCTTGCGGATGATTAAATAGATCACCGGTGTACACGGCAACCTGATCACCTTGTACTTGTCCTAAACCGGTCTTGCCTTGATGTTGAAACCTGAGCCATTGAGCCATAATGAATCCTCCTGATGGTTAATATTTATAAGCAATATCTTACAGGGATGGATTGATGGCCAAGCATTCTGAATTACTATTTGCACCTGAATTGGATCAGCCAATTCGCTATATTGAGCGTACCCGTAATTACTATCTTGGTTTGGGGTATGAGACGCCGTATGTTTGGGCGCACTACCTGGATGTGCCTTTTACTCCATTGCAAAAGCCTCTGAATCAATCGACCCTGGGTTTGGTAACTACTGCCGTGCCCTTTGATGCCAGTAAGGGTCCACAAGGACCTGACGCACCCTATAACGCTGCAGCTAAATTTTATGACCCCTATATTTACGCAACTGATGAGAACGTAGACCTGCGTATTGCGCATGTCGGTGTTGATAGGCTCAATGCCAATATGCAAGACAGTAACTGTTGGTTTCCAATTGGTGCCGCAAAGCGGGCTGTTGCAAAGGGGCGCATTCAATCCCTATCCCCATATTTTTACGGCTTGCCAACCAATCGTAGCCAACGCCACACTCTGGAAATGGATGCGCCCTTGATTCTGAGCAAGATGCGCGTAGACCATGTTGATGTTGCTGTGCTAGTTCCAAATTGCCCGATTTGTCACCAAAGTCAAAGCTTATTGGCGCGTTATTTGGAGGGGGCTGGTATCCCCACAGTCATCATGGGCGCGGCGAAAGATATTGTGGAGTATTGCGGTGTGCCACGCTTGCTCTTTAGCGACTTCCCGCTGGGCAATGCTGCAGCGCTCCCTAATGATGAGCAATCACAAGATTCCAATTTTGAATTGGCTCTGCGTTTGCTAGAGAGTGCTCCAAGCGCACGCACAACAGTGCAGTCACCTTTGATCTGGGCTTCCGACCCCTCTTGGAAATTAGACTATTCCAATCTAGAGCGTCTGAGTGCGGAGGAAATAGCGCGATTACGTGATGAGGCTGAAAAAGCGCGTATTACTGCGCGTGACATCAGAATGAAAAGCGTTGGCGCTTAGGTCTGCCTAGACAGCGAGTATCTACACAAGGCATGTAGTGCGCTTGTTGCCTCATTTTGAGGAAACTCTTTAAGGCATTCAAGTGCGAGATCGACTTCTCGCTTTGCAGTGGCTTGGGTGTAATCCAGTGCACCAGAATTTTGAACTGCACTCAGAATCTGTTGGAAGACATCATCTGGCAAATCTTGATTTTGTTCGATTGCCGCACGAACGAGTAAGCGTTCTTCGGTAGCGCCATTCTCAAGAAGATGAATGAGCGGTAGCGTAGGCTTACCTTCTCTTAAGTCATCACCAGCATTTTTCCCCATTTGGGAGGCGTCGGCGGTGTAATCCAGTAGGTCATCCATTAATTGGAAGGCAGTGCCAATATGGCGACCAAAAGCGGCAGAGCGCTCCCTTTGTTTTTCATCAGCGCCGGCCAATATTGCCCCAAGCTCTGTAGATGCTTCAAATAATTTAGCAGTTTTATAGCGAATCACCCGTAAATAGCTCTCTTCATCGACCTCGGGGTCGTTCATATTGAGAAGCTGCAAAACCTCTCCTTCGGCTATCGTATTAGTGGCGTCGGACAGGATTTCCATAACTCGGAGGTCGTTGGGCCCCACCATCATCTGAAACGCTCTTGAATACAGAAAATCGCCTACCAGCACGCTTGCTGCATTGCCAAAGGCTGCATTAGCGGTCTCTCGACCTCTTCTGAGAGTGGATTCATCAACAACATCATCATGCAATAGAGTGGCCGTGTGGATAAATTCCACTACCGCTGACAGCTCTAGTGCATGTGGGTTTGCTTGATTATTGGCTAAAGCTTTGTTGACTAGGAGTAGGAGGGCGGGTCTAACTCGTTTTCCGCCCGCCTGAATGATGTAAGTCGAGATTTGATCAATTAAGGCAACTTTTGAGGCTAAACGCAGGCGAATAAGCTCATCTAAGGCCTTGAAATCTAAGGCAATTGGGGCCAAAATCAGGCTTAAGTCGTTGGTTTTGACAGTGCTCGTCATGCAAGATATAATAATCGGCTTAGCTCATCCAGGGTGGATTAGCTTAAATGTAGATATTAATTGAGGTTTCACACCATGTACGCGGTCATAAAAACCGGTGGCAAACAGTATAAAGTTGCTGCAGGCGAAAAATTGAAAATAGAACAGATACCAGCGGAAATCGGCAGCGAAATTACTCTTGACCAAGTCTTAGCCGTAGGCGAAGGCGCTTCACTCAAATTGGGTGATCCATTGGTTAATGGTGCAGCTGTGATGGCCACTGTCGTCTCCCAGGGACGTCACGATAAAGTGACAATCTTTAAGATGCGCCGTCGCAAGCATTATCAAAAGCACCAAGGCCATCGTCAGAATTACACAGAAATTCTGATTAACACGATTAAAGCCTAATTTAGGCTAACGGCTCAATAGCAGGAGAAAAGATATGGCACAGAAAAAAGGCGGCGGCTCGACACGAAACGGCCGTGACTCAGAATCGAAACGCTTAGGCGTTAAAGTTTTTGGCGGCGAGCAAATTAATGCTGGCAGCATCATCATTCGTCAACGTGGTACTCGAGTGCATCCGGGTATGAACGTTGGTATTGGTAAAGATCACACTTTGTTTGCCTTAGTTGACGGACAGGTGGAATTTGGCGTTAAGGGTGCTTTGAAGAAGGCCCAGGTTTCAGTTCTCCCGCGTTCATAAGACGCCTGACTGAGACACGTTTGATTCAGATTTATTCCGAATTTAACTCTTAGGAACAGGCCTCGCTAAGCGAGGCCTTTTTTATTCATGAAATTTATAGACGAAGCTCGTATTGAAGTCATAGCCGGCCAAGGTGGCGCCGGGAGTGCTTCTATGCGCCGCGAAAAGTTTATCGAATTCGGTGGCCCTGATGGTGGAGACGGTGGCAAAGGTGGAAGCGTTTGGGCTACTGCGGATCGCAACATCAACACCCTGATTGACTATCGCTACGCTAAAACGCACACCGCAAAAAATGGTGAGCCTGGTCGTGGCGCTGATTGTTATGGTCGCGCAGGCGACGATATTGAGTTGCGTATGCCGGTGGGCACCATCATTTCTGATTACGAAACTGGTGAGCCGATTGCCGACTTAACCACTCACGGTGAGCGTCTTTGCTTGGCGCAGGGCGGTGTTGGTGGCTGGGGAAATATTCACTTTAAGAGTAGTACGAACCGCGCTCCCCGCCAAAAGACGAATGGTAAAGAGGGCGAGCGTCGTAAGCTCAAATTAGAATTAAAGGTATTGGCTGACGTAGGTTTGCTGGGTATGCCTAATGCTGGTAAATCGACTTTGATTACCGCCGTATCTAATGCACGTCCAAAGATTGCAGACTATCCATTTACTACGCTGCACCCGAATTTAGGTGTAGTGCGTGTAGGTGCTGAGCGCAGCTTCGTGATTGCTGACATTCCTGGATTGATTGAGGGTGCTGCTGAAGGTGCTGGTTTGGGTCATCGTTTCTTAAGGCACCTACAACGTACTGGCGTGCTCTTGCATTTAGTTGACATCGCACCATTTGATGACAATATTGATCCAGTGGCCGATGCTGTTGCTATCGTGAATGAATTACGTAAATACGATGAAGCTTTAGTTGAAAAACCACGCTGGTTGGTATTAAATAAAGTCGATATGATTCCTGAAGAAGATCGCAAGAAGGTGGTTACGGACTTTATTAAACGGTTTAAGTGGAAGGGTCCGGTATTTGAGATCTCTGCTTTGACAGGCTTAGGTTGCGATAAGCTGTGCTACTCATTACAAGATTACTTAGATTCTGTTCGCAAGGATCGAGATGATGCAGATGAGCGTGCTGCTGATCCACGATATCAAGAGCAAACTCAGCCAGAAGCTAAGACTCCTGATTAAACAGTAGTCCTTTGAGATCCGCATTTGTTATGAATACTCAGAAAGCTAAACGAATCGTAGTGAAAGTAGGTTCAAGCCTAGTCACCAACAATGGTGAGGGCTTAGATCATGCTGCAATTGGTATGTGGGCTGAGCAAATGGCTGCCTTATTAGTTGATGGCCATGAGGTGTTGATGGTCAGCTCTGGCGCGATTGCTGAAGGAATGCAACGTCTTGGTTGGACTAAGCGCCCAACAGAAATTCATCAGCTGCAAGCTGCAGCTGCCGTTGGGCAAATGGGTTTGGTTCAGGTTTACGAAAGTTGTTTTGCACGTTTTAATTTACGTAGCGCGCAGGTCTTATTAACCAATGCTGATTTGGCAGATGTTGAGCGCAATGCTAATGCCAAGGCAACTTTAGATACCTTGTTGAAGTTGGGCGTTGTCCCCATCATTAATGAAAACGATACTGTGGTTACTGATGAAATTAAATTTGGCGATAACGATAGCTTAGCTGCTTTGGTTACGAATTTAATTCATGCAGATTTATTGGTAATCCTGACTGATCAGGGTGGCTTATATACCGCTGACCCTCGTCAAGATGCTTCGGCTAGCCTGTTATGTGATGCTATTGCTGGCGATCCTTCTTTAGAAAAAATGGCTGGTGGTGCTGCAAGCGAGTTAAGTAAGGGTGGCATGCTGACCAAAGTATTGGCCGCGAAGGTTGCCGCTTTAACAGGCGCAGATACCGTTATCGCTTCTGGGCACGAGCCTCAGGTTCTCACTCGCTTGATGCGTGGCGAAAAAATTGGCACCTGCCTGACTGCTGCTAGTTAATCACACCAAATGAATTGGTGGGCTTTGTCCCGCCGGTAAATCCATTGGGGTTCAGTGACTGAATAATATTTTTAATATTCTTCTCTTGGGAATTAAAGTTGCAGAATGCACCTTGAGCTAAAGCGGCTTGGTAGCGATTGGGCGTGTGATCCTGAATTCCTCGCCAGCTAGAAAGCGGATTTTCTTTCCAAACTCCACTTTCAAATGTGCCATAAAGGCGCCATTGGAAGGAGTCACAGCGAATACCTTCGTATTGGACTTGGCTGTTGCCATTGGGGCTTGTCAGAATCACGATATATCTGGTGATGCCATCGTTACCAATCAAAATTGAGTTGGTATCAACTGCAAACTTAAAAATAGTCTGTTGTGATACATAAAAAGGCAGGATAGTTGCTCTATTGGGAGGATTCAGCGGCATCGCTGTTGCACCCTCTTTAAAGACCATTGGTGCAAATGGATCAACACCACTTTCTAAAGGGTCGCCAGCACATCCAGCGAGGGCCAAACCCAAAACTAGACTGAGGATAGGAAGTCGAGAGGTGCAAATAGAGAATTTCATCATGGCTTATCGGTTGGTTTTTCTTCTTTGAACTCATTTTCCTCTTCTCCGTACCAGGATTGAAGTAAATCGAGCGGAGATCCCCAGGCAAGTTGCTGCATACGCATGCCGCGAGATAAATAGCGCGCAAGCTCAGAAAGGGCTAGTTGGTAGACTTCGCGTTTGAAATCAATGACGGAATCGAGTCGAATCCAAAAGGGCACCCAGCGCCAAGCATCGAATTCAGGGTGCTCCGAAGCGCGTAAGTGAATATCGCTATCTAGACCCACTAAACGCAGTAAAAACCAGATTTGCTTTTGGCCACGATAGCTTGCGCGATGATTTTTTGAGGTTTGCTGGCGGCGTAAGAATTCCTCAGGGACGTCATAACGAAGCCAGTCCCTAGTTCGTCCAATAATTTGGACATGTTCTGGCAGCAAGCCAACTTCCTCATGCAATTCGCGGTACATGGCCTGCTCTGGGCTCTCTCCATGTTGAATCCCACCCTGTGGGAACTGCCACGAATGCTGCCCAACGCGTTTTCCCCAGAAAACCTCGTTATGGCTGTTGAGGATGACTATGCCGACATTGGGTCGATACCCTTCACGGTCAAGCATGAGATCGCGCCTCAAATCCTTTAAAATCAATAATTTGATTATATCCATACATGAAAGCTTCACAATCATTTCTCGCCACGCTAAAAGAAGCCCCTTCAGACGCTGAGGTGGTGTCGCACAAACTCATGGTGCGCGCCGGTTTAATTCGTAAGCTCAGTGCAGGTATTTACAACTATCTGCCCTTGGGTTTGAAGTCCATCCGCAAGGTTGAAAATATCATTCGCGAAGAAATGAATCGCGCTGGTGCCATTGAGTTACTCATGCCAATGATTCAACCCGCAGAGTTATGGCAAGAGACCGGTCGCTGGGAAAAGATGGGACCAGAATTGCTCCGCATCAAAGACCGTCATGATCGTGATTTTTTAATTCAGCCAACCTCTGAAGAGGTGGTGACAGATTTAGCGCGTAACGAAATCAAGAGTTACAAACAGCTCCCAGTAAATTTTTATCAAATTCAGACGAAGTTCCGTGATGAGCGACGTCCACGTTTTGGAATTATGCGTGGACGCGAGTTCAGCATGAAGGATGCTTATTCTTTTGATCGTGATGCTGAGGGTCTGAAGAAGTCCTATCAAATCATGTTTGATGCTTACACTCGTATTTTTAAACGCATGGGCTTGAAGTTCCGTGCAGTCACAGCAGATAACGGTGCTATTGGTGGTTCTGGCAGTCAAGAGTTTCATGTGATTGCTGATACCGGTGAAGACGCCATAGTGTATTGCCCAAATTCGGACTACGCAGCCAATCTAGAGGCCGCTGAGTCGGTCTCATTAATTGAAGTACGTGCTGCTGCAACTCAGACGATGACTAAGGTCGCGACACCAGATCAAACAAACTGTGCTGACGTAGCAAAGTTTTTAAATTTGCCGATTGAGCAAACGGTGAAGTCCTTGCTGTTTGCTGCTGATCAAGAAAAAGGTCCAGCAAAATTATTTATGGTGCTAGTGCGCGGTGACCATGAGCTTAATGAGATCAAGGCGAGCAAGATTCCCGGCATGACGGAGTCACGCTTTGCTAGTGAGGCTGAAATCAAGCAAGCATGTAACGCACCAGCCGGCTATTTAGGCCCAGTTGGAGTTACTGCTGATGTAACCGTAGTCGCAGATCGTACCGTTGCCAATATGGCTGACTTTGTATGCGGTGCTAATGATGCGGGGCATCATTTGACCGGTGTGAACTGGGGCCGTGATTTGCCAGAGCCTGCGGTGATGGATTTACGTAATGCTGTAGCGGGAGATCCTTCGCCTGATGGCAAAGGAGTTGTCGATATTTGCCGCGGTATTGAGGTGGGCCATGTATTCCAATTGGGTACGCGTTACTCTGAGGCGATGGGCTGTACTTATTTAGATCAGCAAGGCAAAGCACAGCCAATGGTGATGGGTTGCTATGGAATTGGTGTAACTCGCTTATTAGGTGCTGCAATTGAGCAGGGTAATGATGAGCGTGGAATCATTTGGCCGATTTCAATGGCGCCATTTGAAGTGGTGATCTGTCCAATGGGTTATGACAAGTCAGAGGCGGTGAAAGCTGCTGCCGATCAATTGCATGATGAGTTGATTACTGCCGGAGTAGATGTAGTACTCGATGATCGCGGCGAGAGACCGGGCGCGATGTTTGCTGATTGGGAGCTTATTGGTATTCCGTTCCGTGTCGTGATTGGTGATCGCGGTCTTGCAGATGCTCAAGTGGAATTGAAAGGTCGCAATGATGCTGAATCAGAAAATATCCCATTGGCAGCAATTAAAGCAAAAGTGATTGCTAAAGTTGATGCAGCTAAGAAACTCGTTTCTTAAATCAAACAGTTTTTAACTATTATTTTTTAAAGAGTTCGCCAATACCTTTGGCGGCTCCTTTAGCTGCCATGGATGCCATGGTGCGCGCCATCTTGCCACCCTTGAACTGCTTCATCATGGTTTGCATTTGCTCAAACTGTGCCAGTAGACGATTGACTTCTTGAACCTCGACGCCTGCACCAGCTGCAATGCGACGTTTGCGAGTCGCTTTTAGTAATTCAGGTTTTGCGCGCTCTTTTGGTGTCATGCTATCGATAATGCCGCGCATGCGTTTGGTTTGTTTGTCAGCAGCACTCATATTCGTTTTGGAAGCCGCTTGTGCCATATGACTTGGTAGCTTATCCATCAGGCTGGCCATCCCGCCCATTTGTTGCATTTGTGCGAGTTGATCTCGGAAGTCACCTAGATCAAATCCGCCTTTGGAAATCTTGCTCGCTAGCTTTTCTGCTTTGGCAACATCGACGTTTTGTTGGGCTTGCTCAACTAGGGCAAGAATATCCCCCATGCCCAAAATACGGCTTGCCATTCTCTCGGCATCAAATGCCTCGAGGCCATCCATTTTTTCGGCAACACCAATGAACTTGAGTGGTACTCCAGTAACCTGACGCACTGAAAGCGCCGCGCCACCGCGTGAATCGCCATCTAATTTGGTAAGGATCACGCCTGTAAGTGGAAGTGCCTCATGGAAAGCTTTGGCTGTGTTGACTGCATCTTGACCCAGCATGGCATCAACAACAAACAGTGTTTCAATTGGATTGAGGTTGGCATGCAAGGCTTTGATTTCTTGCATGAGTGCTTCATCAATGCCGAGACGACCTGCTGTATCTACTAACAGCACATCAAAGTAATGGCGGCGCGCCCAATCTAGGGCGGCAGCAGCAATTTCACCCGGCTTTTGATTGATATTGCTTGGGAAGAATTCAGCGCTAACTTGTTTACTGACAGTTTCTAGCTGCTCGATGGCTGCAGGACGATAGATATCGCAAGAGACGGTCAGTACTTTCTTTTTCTTCTTTTCTTGTAAAAACTTGGCTAACTTACCAACTGAGGTAGTTTTCCCTGCGCCCTGCAAGCCGGCCATGAGGATTACTGCTGGTGGTTGGGTTGCTAAATTTAGTTCACCGCTTTGAGTGGCATCGCCTCGCATGACTTGGGCCAGTTCACGCTGAACAACACCAACCAGCGCCTGACCTGGGCTGAGGCTTCCAACCACTTCCTCGCCAAGGGCTTTAAATTTAATTTGCTCAAGTAGGGATTTAACGACTGGAAGCGCAACGTCGGCCTCCAATAAGGCCAGGCGGATCTCACGGAGCATTTCTGCGGTGTTCTCTTCGGTCAGGCGAGCTTGGCCCCGCATTGTTTTAACAACACGAGATAGGCGATCGGTGAGATTCTGTAGCATTTATCGATTAGACTTTCTAGATGGATATTTTAGGTTACTCAAGCTTGAACTGGCTCCCTTCCGCACTTTATTTACTTCTTTTAGTCTTTTTGGGTTCTAGGCCCAAGGGAAAGATTGAATCTCCGGCTTTTATAGGCCAGGTTCAGGCATTGATCCTATTGATTTTGCTGGTGCATGGAGTCGAGCTACACAACTCGGTCTTCACGCCCGAGGGATTTGTATTTGGTTTTGCCCAGGATCTTTCACTAATTGCTTGGGTGGGCCTCGCGTTTTACTGGTTTCAGTCTTGGTTCCTACCGATTTCCAGTTTGCGCTGGCTTGTCTTATGTTTTGCTCTGGTTTGCTCTGTAATGCCAGTGATGTTTTCCGGCACCTTGATTTCTCCAAAGGCGGTATCTGATCCTTGGTTTAAGGGGCACTTTATTGTTGCTACTATTTCAGTTGGATTATTGAGTTTGGCAGCGATGCATGCCATGTTAATGAGTGTTCAGGATCGAGCATTACATCGGCAGCTGGCTGTCATCCCCAATAGCCGTATTTCCCATTGGTTAGAAGACTTACCGCCATTAATGGCAATGGAAAGTCTCCTGTTTAACTTACTCTATGTGGGTGTTGCACTGTTAAGTTTGACAGTATTTTCTGGGCTCCTCTTTTCGCAAACGCTATTTGGTAAGCCACTTGTTTTCGACCACAAAACTATTTTTGCGTTGATCTCCTGGATCTTATTTTCTGGCCTTCTAATAGCCCGTTGGCGTGTTGGTTTACGTGGGCGCGTAGCTGTTCGTTGGGTCTTGAGCGCTTATGCCGCCTTGCTTCTGGCTTATGTTGGCAGTCGATTTGTGTTGGAAGTGATTCTTCAGAGAGCATGACGTTTTGATTAAGTGGCTTCTATTCATTGCTGGCGCAGGTGCTTTATACCTTTGGATTAAAGGAAAAAAACAAGTCAAGCTCAATACGGATGAGGCTGCCAAGATAAAAGCCGAGCGAAGCAAAGTGGTTGAGCCGGAGGTGATTGTCCAGTGCCACCATTGCTCTGTGCATCTTCCAAAGCCTGAAGCGATCATGCACGAGGCGCGCTTCTATTGTTCGCAAGAGCATCTCGATAGCTTGGACACCCAAGGCTGGCTTGGTTCGGCTGCTTGGCATATTTCACCCAACCAAGATATGCGACCGGAGGGCCTTGTACCGGATCTAATGGTGATCCATCACATCAGTCTTCCACCTGGTGGATTCATTGATAACCATTCCACCCAATTTATCGTGGATTTTTTTCAAAACAAACTAGATGCTTCTTTGCATCCCTATTTTGAAGAAATTACCGATCAAAAGGTATCTAGCCATTTTTTGATTTCTCGTCGTGGCGAGGTCTTTCAGTTCGTATCCACCCAAAACAAGGCCTGGCATGCTGGCGCCTCATCTTTTTTAGGGCGAGAGAAGTGCAATGATTTTTCGATTGGCATTGAGTTGGAGGGGGATGGAAACCATCCCTTTGAGGATATTCAGTACTCGGCTTTGGCTAAATTAAGCTCCCAAATACAATCCGTTTACCCCAATCTTCAATTTGCTGGGCACAGCGATATTGCCCCGGGAAGAAAGGTTGATCCAGGCATGCAATTTGATTGGAAAAAGTTTCAGGGTAAAAACAACATTCCTGCCGAAAAATTACCCTTTGGTTTAGATTCGCGTTAGGCCTCTAAACTAGTAAGTGAGCACACGCTCACTTAATAGCCCTTTGAGTAAAAGGTCTACAAAAACTGCACCAAAATAAACCCTAATTTCTAGAGAATATAGGGAAAAATACTTATAAATATCCGTGAGAAATGACTTACTAATTTCTAAAAATTTCCCTATACTTAGTGATAAATACTCTTCGAGACACTAGATGTAGTGTTTAAGTACAGTAATATCTTATTGTTTTTAATGATTTTTTGTCCAAATAACTATATATAAGCAGGAAAAATATGACATTCGCCAACCCTCAGGCAGCGGGACAGACTGCCGGCACAAATAATCCAGGGATAAGCTCCTCCGAATCGATGAATCAATCCCCATCTGCTAGTTTTGTTGCTGGTGGCGTCGGTGGTGGCCAAGCTACTCAATTATCGGATTACAAGATCATTCGCCGAAATGGCTCGGTGGTGGCGTTTGAGCCATCCAAAATCGCCATTGCGGTTACAAAAGCATTTTTAGCAGTTAATGGCGGTCAGGGCGCGGCTTCTGCTCGTGTACGTGAGCAGGTTGAGCAATTAACCCATGCAGTAGTTCGTGCTTTATTGCGTAGTCGCCCAAATGGCGGCACCTTCCATATTGAGGATATTCAAGATCAAGTGGAATTGGTGTTAATGCGCAGTGGTGAGCACAACGTTGCTCGTGCATATGTTCTTTATCGTGAAAAGCGCAATCAAGAGCGTGCCGCACAGCAGACCACTGCACAAGAAACCCAAACGTCAACTCAAGCAACTGAGCCGGGTTTGAAGGTATTAGACAAAGGTGTTGAGAAGTTTTTGGATATGGCGGCCTTGCGCACCATTATCGAAGCCGCCTGTGAAGGTCTTGGAAACAACATTGATGCAAGCCCAATCATTACTGAAACTATCAAGAATTTGTACGATGGAGTACCAATGGCGCAGGTTTATGACTCCGCAATTTTGGCATCACGTACTTTAATTGAAAAAGATCCTGCATACAGTCAAGTAACTGCACGTATTTTGATGCACGTGATTCGTAAGGAAATCCTCGGTCACGAAGTATTGCAAGGCGATATGCAAGCAGAGTACAGCAGCTATTTTGTCAAGTACATCAATGAAGGTATTACTGCCGAGCTCTTAGACCCACGTATGCGTGATTTTGATTTACCAAGATTAGCTGCTGCTTTGAATGCAAGTCGTGACTTGCAGTTCAACTACCTCGGTTTACAAACATTGTATGACCGTTATTTCTTGCACATTGAAGACCGCCGTATTGAAATGCCACAGGCATTCTTCATGCGCGTTGCAATGGGCTTGTCTTTGAATGAGTTAGATCGTGAGCGTCGTGCAATCGAGTTCTATGAAATCCTTTCTACATTTGATTTCATGTCCAGCACGCCAACCTTGTTTAATTCAGCGACTACACGTCCTCAGTTATCCAGCTGCTACTTGACAACGGTAGATGATGACCTTGAGGGCATCTACGAAGCCTTGAAAGAGAATGCACTCCTGTCGAAGTTTGCTGGCGGTTTAGGTAATGACTGGACAAACGTACGCGCTTTGGGAAGTCATATAAAAGGTACTAACGGTAAGTCACAAGGTGTGGTGCCATTTTTAAAAGTGGTGAACGACACAGCTGTTGCAGTGAACCAAGGAGGTAAGCGCAAGGGTGCAGTTTGTGCCTACTTAGAGACATGGCACTTAGATATTGAAGAGTTCCTTGAGTTGCGTAAGAACACCGGTGATGATCGTCGCCGTACGCATGATATGAATACCTCAAACTGGATCCCTGACTTGTTCATGAAGCGCGTGATGGAAGGTGGTGATTGGACATTATTCTCGCCTTCAAATACGCCTGATCTGCATGACAAATTCGGTAAAGCCTTTGAAGAGGCTTATGTCGCTTACGAGAAAAAAGCAGATGCTGGTGAATTGAAGCCATTCCGTCGCATTCCTGCGCAGCAATTGTGGCGCAAGATGTTAGGTATGCTGTTTGAAACTGGCCACCCATGGATCACATTTAAAGATCCTTGTAATATTCGCAGCCCACAACAACATATTGGTGTAGTGCACTCTTCTAACTTGTGTACTGAGATCACTTTGAACACGAACGAGAGCGAGATTGCAGTTTGCAACTTGGGTTCTGTGAACTTGACAGCGCACATGACTACTGATGCATCCGGCAAGATGATTTTGGATCACGAGAAACTTCAAAAAACTATCCGCACTGCAATGCGTATGTTGGATAACGTGATTGACATTAACTATTACGCTGTTGCAAAAGCGCGCAACTCCAACTTGAAGCACCGTCCAGTGGGTATGGGCATCATGGGCTTCCAAGATTGCCTGCACATGCAACGGATTCCTTACGCCAGTGATGAGGCAGTGAAGTTTGCCGATTCTTCAATGGAAGCAGTTTGCTACTACGCCTATCAAGCTTCGAATGAGTTGGCTGAAGAGCGTGGCGTTTACAGTACCTATAAAGGTTCATTATGGGATCGTGGCATTCTTCCACAAGATTCGGTGGCATTGTTGGCCGCAGAGCGAGGTGGATACCTTGAAGTGGATAGTTCCTCCATTATGAATTGGGATGGCTTGCGTGCCCGCATCAAGCAGCACGGTATGCGCAACTCAAACTGTGTTGCGATCGCACCGACAGCAACAATTTCCAATATCATTGGTGTATCAGCTTGTATCGAGCCGACATTCCAGAACTTGTTTGTGAAATCGAACCTCTCAGGTGAGTTCACCGTAGTAAACGAGTACTTGGTTCGTGATTTAAAAGATCGCGGCCTCTGGGACGAAGTCATGATTGCGGATTTGAAGTACTTCGACGGTACCTTGTCCAAGATTGATCGTGTTCCACAAGATTTACGTGATTTATATGCAACTGCATTCGAAGTGGAGCCAAGCTGGCTGGTTGAAGCTGCCTCACGTCGTCAGAAGTGGATTGACCAGGCGCAGTCACTCAATATTTACATGGGTGGCGCATCTGGCAAGAAATTGGATGACACTTACAAGTTGGCATGGTTGCGTGGTTTAAAGACAACCTATTACCTCCGCACAATGGCTGCAACACACGTTGAGAAGTCTACGGTTGCAAGTGGTCAGTTAAATGCGGTGTCTAGTGGCGGTGGTGTGAATGGCACTGATGCAGCATCAGCGCAAGAGTTAGATGGCCCTGCTTGCACAATGCGCCCAGGCGATGCTGGATTTGAAGAATGTGAAGCATGTCAGTAAGCTTTTTGCTAGCTGAGATAGAAAATAAGAATTAGGAGAAAGTTATGTTGAATTGGGAAGAAGAAGTCGCACCCGCACTAGCACCAGCTATGCTGACACCACAGCCAGCGGTAGCTGAGGTACAACGTCCGCAAGCAGACCAGATTGCTATGACTCCGCCTGCGCAGGCCACTTCTTCAGTTAGTGGCGCAGCTTTGCGTGTCAATGCTGCTGATAAGCGCGTGATCAATGCCAAGACTGACGTGAATCAGTTGGTTCCATTTAAATACAAGTGGGCTTGGGAGAAATACCTAGCTGGATGTGCAAACCATTGGATGCCACAAGAGATCAACATGAACCGCGATATCGCGCTTTGGAAAGATCCTAATGGTTTAACTGAAGATGAGCGTCGCATCATTAAGCGCAATCTTGGTTTCTTCACAACTGCGGACTCCTTAGCGGCAAACAACATTGTTTTGGGTACTTATCGCCACATTACTGCTCCAGAATGCCGTCAATATCTATTGCGTCAGGCTTTTGAGGAGGCAATTCATACTCACGCCTATCAATATATTGTGGAATCTTTGGGCTTAGACCAGAGCGAAATCTTTAATGCGTATAACGAAATCGAGTCTATTCGCGCTAAAGATCAGTTCTTAATTCCCTTTATTGATGTGTTGACTGACCCTAATTTTAAAACTGGGACATTAGAAACTGATCAAATGTTGCTCAAATCATTGATCGTTTTTGCCTGCGTAATGGAAGGATTATTCTTTTATGTTGGTTTTACGCAAATACTTGCAATGGGTCGCCAAAACAAAATGACGGGTGCTGCTGAGCAGTATCAATACATCCTTCGTGATGAGTCAATGCACTGTAATTTTGGTATTGATTTGATTAATCAAATCAAGCTGGAGAACCCGCAGTTATGGACTTCCGCGTTCAAAGACGAGATCAAATCTATCTTCGAAAAAGCAGTGGAATTAGAGTACCGTTATGCAGAGGATACGATGCCTCGTGGAGTGCTCGGATTGAACGCGCCGATGTTCAAAGGTTACCTAAGATACATCTGTAATCGCAGATGTTTGCAAATAGGACTTGACGCGATGTTCCCAAATGAAGAGAATCCATTCCCATGGATGTCAGAAATGATTGATCTGAAAAAAGAGAGAAACTTTTTTGAGACACGCGTTATTGAGTATCAAACTGGCGGTGCGCTAAGTTGGGAATAAGCAGTTAATTAAAAAGCGTATTGCCGGCTAAATAGGAGATTAGACGGTTGGATAGTTTTAAAAGTCAGCAAAACCAGACTCAAATCCGAAAACCCTTGCCAAAGGGTGCTTGTTCTACTCTCTCTATTTTTTCCAGCATATTGAAGAAGCCGTTACCTTTTGGGGTCACGGCTTTTTTTCCAAGATTCATTAGCGTGCAGCACTTAGCATCAAGCCGCGCGCCGATGAATGGCTCGCTCGTCGGCTCCAATCGGTTGCAAAACCAGGCGGAAATGAATGGTCGGGTCTTCTTAATCGGTAGTTTGGACTAATCCTCACGTGAAGGAGTATTACTATGGCAATCGCCAAGAAGAAAGTTGCTGCAAAGAAACCAGCTGCAAAGAAAAAAGTAGCTGCTAAGAAGCCTGCTGCTAAAAAAGCTGCTGCTAAGAAGAAGCCTGCCGCTAAAAAGCGTCCTGCTGCTAAAAAAGCTGCTGCTAAGAAGCCTGCCGCTAAAAAGCGTCCTGCTGCTAAGAAGAAGCCTGCCGCTAAAAAGCGTCCTGCTGCTAAAAAAGCTGCTGCTAAGAAGCCTGCCGCTAAAAAGCGTCCTGCTGCTAAGAAGCGCGTAGCTGCAAAAAAAAAGTAAGTAAGCCTGCTGCGAAGAAAGCGGGCAAGGCTGTAAAAAAGCCCGTGGCTAAAAAAGCTGCAGTTTCAACTACGTTGAATCCAGCCGCTGCTTGGCCCTTCCCAACTGGCACACGTCCATAAGCTCTGCTTGTAGGCGGGTGAAGTTCAAAGGGATCTCTCACGAGATCCCTTTTTTATTGCTACTTCAGTTAATTATTGGCTTTAGAGGGCAAATCCAAATGCGGATTTGAATTGAGCAGCGATATCATCTTTGCTCATTTGGTGATTTTGTGGTCCCTGGTGGGTAATTTTGATCGAGCCCATCAAGCTGGCCAAGCGGCCAGTAGTTTCCCAATCCATGCTGTTTTCTAATCCAAACAGTAATCCACCTCGGAAAGCATCACCGCAACCAGTTGGATCAACTACTTTTGCTGCTGGTACAGGCGG
>Ga0209188_1000791_pt1 | contig 28574 bp, 27 predicted proteins | sample C_130625_EF_Meta_FD_187307 | JGI IMG/M metagenome (GOLD analysis project Ga0209188, IMG submission 187307) | Freshwater microbial communities from Lake Croche, Canada to study carbon cycling - C_130625_EF_MetaG (SPAdes) (version 2) | ecosystem: Environmental > Aquatic > Freshwater > Lake... | reverse complement strand
TGATCTAGAGCTTCACTCCGACTTTTAGCAGCGCTGATAAAAATTTCAAGTTGTTCTCTTACCTTACTTTGGCCGATATATTCATCTAACTGTTTAGGGCGAAGAGCTCGTTCAATGACCTGATCTTCTCCCAGAGAACTTGGGTCAATCATGCGGGGTCCCTCTGAGGGTTCAGGGAGAGTATCGAGTTGATCAGTATGTATTGCCATACCTTAAGTTTAACCGTAAATAAAGGCTATGCTTTTGAGAGTGTTTTTAATGCTAAACGGATACCATCGGAAACGTTAGCATCACTGGGCACCTGCTTCATAGCTAAAACTGCTTCTTTGTCAGAGTACCCAAGAGCAATTAAAGCTTGTAGGATTTCTGAGGAAGCAGGGGCTGTAAGATTGGAATCCGACATATGGGGTAAATCTGCTCCAAATTTTCCTTTAAGTTCTAGAAGAAGTCTTTCGGCAGTTTTTTTACCGATACCGGGCACAGTCATGAGCCGTGAGGAATCTTGCAGTGTGACCGCCTGTGCGATGTCAGCAACACTCATTCCTGAAAGAATTGTGAGGGCAGTACGTGCGCCAACTCCACTAATTTTAATTAAGGTCCGAAAAGCTTCTCTTTCAGATTCAGTTGCAAATCCATAAAGCTGTTGGGCATCTTCCCGCACCAAATGATGAGTCAGTAACGTAACAATTGAGCCATTTTCAGGAAGTTGATACAGCGTGCTCATGGGCACATCAATATCATACCCAACCCCTTGGCAATCGACCAAGATTCGAGGAGGGCTTTTTTGTATGAGTACACCTTTAATTCTGCCGATCATATTTAACTCTTTGCTTTCAGATGTGCTGCTTGTAATTGATTTTTCATACTGAACTGATGAGCGCCACAAATCGCAACTGCCAAAGCATCAGAAGCATCGGTTCCTGGTGCCACTTTTAAAGATAATAACCGTTTCACCATTTCTTGCACTTGTGATTTTGCAGCACGACCATGACCGACCACATTTTTTTTCACCTCTAGGGCACTGAATTCGACCACTTCGATATTTTGACAAACGATAGCTGAAATAGAAGCACCCCTTGCTTGACCAAGTAATAATGTGGACTTTGGATTGACATTCAAAAATACTTGTTCAACTGCAGCATATTCAGGAAGATACGTTTGAATGACTTCAGTAACTCCTTTGAATAAGACACCTAATCTTTCGGGAGTAGACTGCGTTAAGCTGTCGGTTGAGATGGTTCCAGAGGCGACATATTTCAGACGTTGTTGCGTATAGTCGATGACTCCAAAACCAGTCGTCCGTAGTCCAGGATCAATACCTAAGACGCGCATTAATTAGTGCCTAAAGTGGCGGGTGCCAGTGTAAACCATCACAATACCGTGTTCATCCGCTGCTTTGACGACTTCATCATCACGTACACTACCACCCGGCTGAATGACACAAGTTGCACCCGCAGCTACCACCACATCTAAACCATCTCTAAATGGAAAGAAGGCATCACTAGCGACAACAGAGCCTACCAGTGAAAGACCAGCGTTAGAGGCTTTGATGCCAGCAATTTTTGCAGAGTCTATTCGACTCATTTGACCAGCCCCTACACCAAGGGTCATACCATTCGCACAAAAAACGATTGCATTGGACTTAACATATTTAGCTACTTTCCATGCAAAGAGCATTTCTTCTAATTCATGTGGTGAAGGATGCTTTTTAGTAACAACCTGAAGTTGTTCAAGCGTTACATTTTTGGCATCTGGTGTTTGTACAAGAATTCCACCGCCCACGCGTTTCAGATCGTATGGGTTTTGATTGCCAGATAAAGGAATCTGCAAAACCCTGACATTTTGTTTATTACTCAGAATGGTAAGAGCTTCTGCTGTAAAAGATGGCGCAATCAATACTTCAACAAATTGTTTGGAAACAGCCTGAGCAGTTAAGCCATCACATTCGCGGTTAAAAGCAATAATTCCACCAAAGGCGGAGGTGGGATCTGTTTTAAATGCTTTTTCATAGGCATCTAAACTAGAGTGTGCAACTGCAACACCACAAGGATTTGCGTGTTTGACAATCACGCAAGCGGGTTGACCTGTTTCAATACTATTGCCAAAACTCTTCACACATTCCCAAGCAGCATCAGCATCTGCAATATTGTTATAAGAAAGTTCTTTACCTTGTAATTGTTGGTAGCTCGCCAAGCCCCCTGCAACAGGTTTAATGTCTTTATAAAAGGCAGCTAACTGATGGGGGTTCTCTCCGTAGCGTAATTCTTGAACACGTTCAAAGCCTAAATTGAGTGATTCAGGAAATAAAGATCTCTCTTGATGAGCCTGATTATCTGGCAGTGAACTTAAATAATTAGCAATAGCGCCATCATATTGGGCGGTATGAGTAAATACTTTCTTCGCTAAACGAAGATTGGTTGTAAAAGAAACCTGACATTGATTAGCCTTCATTTCATCCAATACAACTGCATAATCTTCTGGCGAGATTAATACAGTCACATCCTGATGATTTTTTGCCGCAGCGCGTAACATCGCTGGACCGCCAATATCAATGTTTTCAATTGCTTCTTCAAAACTACAGTGTTCTTGTGCAATCGTTTTTTCAAATGGATATAAATTGATGACCAACATATCAATTGTTCCAATACCGTGCTCCTTGAGCGCTCGCATATGTTGCTCATTTTCGCGGATGGCTAATAGACCGCCATGAACCATGGGATGTAAAGTTTTCACACGCCCATCAAGCATTTCAGGAAATTGGGTCAAAGTTGATACTTCAATGACAGGTAAATTATTTTCAGCTAATAATTTAGCCGTGCCCCCTGTTGAAATTAGACGAATACCAAGTTGATGAAGAGACTTTGCAAAAGGAATAATTCCAGATTTATCTGAAACTGAAAGAAGGGCTGTTTTGATCATAAGAGGTTTTTAAAGTAAATAAAGAATGTTAGGATTTGTTTTCTATTAAGCCATGTTCTAGCAATTTTTTTCTGAGGGTATTGCGATTGAGCCCAAGATATTGAGCTGCCAATGATTGATTATGTTCAGCATGTTGCATGATCAGTTGTAACATTGGCTTTTCGATAGAAGCAATGACCATATCGTAAACGTTAGAAGGTGGAATGTCCCCTAAATCATCCAAATAACGTTGGAGATGAACTTCAAGGACTTCAGTAACAGGATGTTTTTTAGGTTCCATGATTTAAGCAGCCTCTAAATATTCAATACGTTCAGAGAATTGAGCAAGTTCAGCAAAGTAATCTTGAACCGCATTGAGTTGATCTTGACAAGATTCAATCGTATTCATACGAGCACGAAATACATGTGAGTTTCGCAGACCTTTGCAATACCAGCCAATATGTTTTCGTGCAGAACGTAAGCCGATATACTCGCCATAAAAAGCATAATGTTCGAGTAAATGATCATGCATGATCTGTGCAATTTCTGAAATCGTTGGCGGCGGTAAATACTTACCGGTTTGTAAGTAATGGTCAATTTCACGGAAAATCCAAGGGCGTCCTTGGGCAGCTCGGCCAATCATAATTGCATCCGCATGTGTATGCTCTAAAACCCATTTAGCCTTTTCTGGAGTGTTGATGTCACCATTGGCAACAATCGGAATTTTAACCGAGGCTTTAACTTGTGCGATGGTGTCATATTCCGCTTGGCCATGATACAAATCTGCTTTTGTCCGACCATGAATCGTTAACATCGAAATTCCAGAGTCCTGTGCGATTTGAGCAATTCTTAAGGCATTTTTATGGCTTCTATCCCACCCAGTTCTTATTTTTAATGTAACTGGTACTTGAGGATGGTGCTTTAGTGTTGCACCAACAATTTCTTGCAAGATTTTACCCACGAGTGGTTCGTTTTGTAATAAGGCAGAACCAGAGGCAACATTACACACTTTTTTTGCTGGACAGCCCATATTGATATCGATAATTTGAGCTCCCCTGTCGATATTTAAGACGGCTGCTTGTGCCATCATGACTGGGTCTGCACCAGCTATTTGAACCGAAATAGGATTCGTTTCGCCATCATGATTTGCGCGACGTAAAGTTTTTTCACTGTTCCATAACATGGCGTTGGAAGCAATCATTTCTGATACAGCATAGCCAGCACCTAAACGCTTACACAATTGCCGAAATGGTCGATCAGTTACTCCAGCCATAGGAGCAACAAATAGTTGATTTGATAAATGATGTTGACCGAGAAACACAATTAAACCATGTTAAAAGGGGAGAAGAAGAACTTTAGCACAATTTTAAACATTTGCCTAAAATTTAGGCAAATGAATCTACCGCTGCCCGAACATCATTTGCTTAGCTAATAAATTTTTAATGGGAGGCAGCCATTGCAGAGCAGAAAGAGCTATGCCACGACCAATCACAACGGGAAACAAAGTAGAAGTAAATACACTCGCCATTAAATCAGTGACTTGAATAGTTGCTTGGCGATCGCGTGACCTTTGTTTTTGATATTCAATCAGAGTACTATTCAGTTCATCGATTGATTCAACAGAAGACTTTGTGTAGATTGAATTTAATAAACGCGCTAAGGTATAGGCATCACGTAGACCTAAATTAAGTCCTTGACCCGCTACAGGATGGAGGGTTTGAGCAGCATTACCAATCCAAACTTCATTATCTTTAATAATCTCTTTTTTAATATTGAGACCTAAAGGATAAGATTTTCTTTGATGTACGCTTAAAAATTGTCCAATCGGTAATTGAATTGCTTTTTTAAGTTGGTTTAAGAACTCTTGATCAGGGAGTTGATTGAGCAGATCAATTTTTTCTTTAGGAGCACACCAAACAAAGTTTTTTGTATTTTGTCCTTGATGGTGAGGCAGGATGGCAATCGGTCCGTCTTCAGTAAAACGCTCCCATGCCATATTGGGCTTAACATCTTTTACTTCTAACCAGCCAACCAAAGCGGATTGACCATAATCTTTATAGAGATCCTTCGCCGATTGTTCATGAAACAGTCCTCCGTCAGCATGAATCAAACACGTATTGGGAGGAATACTTGGCATAGAAAATGTTGCATCAATATCTTTAAGCCAAATAAAAGAAGTTGCGTTGGATTCTAAATACCGCAATTGATTGCGCAGAGATAAAAGAATATCCCGATACCGCACAATATGCCCTAGGGCTTGCTGAGCAATTTCTGCACAATCCATCACTGTCCTACCAAAATGACCTTTTTGTGATACATGTACTTGATGAATCGTTGGTGCTTGATCTACCCATGCTCCCATATTCTGCAGTAATTGTTTTGATCCCTCTGATATTGCAATACCCCGTGTATCAGCATTTGCTAAGAAATCATCTGATGCTGGATTTTTATCAATCAAGATTAACTTTAAAGCTGGATTGCTTTGTAAAAGTAAAATACTGCATGCAAGTCCAACTGGACCTGCACCTTCAATCACAACCTGAGCAGATTGAAATTTTTCAATCATATTTGCATCGAACCGTTCGCCATGTAATATTCAATTTCAGAAACCTTCACTGGAACATCACGCGATAAAATTTCATAATCAGAAGACCCAATCACCACATCATCTTCAATACGAATGCCTATATTCCAAAACTTTTCTGGTACCTCAGGCGATGGTCGTAAATACAAACCTGGCTCTATGGTAAGAGCCATGCCAGGGCGCAAAATACGCCATCCTATAAGAGGATCATTGGGCTCTCGATAGGAACCTACGTCATGCACATCCATTCCTAACCAATGACTGGTACGGTGCATGTAATATGGTTTATAAGCCTCAGAGTTGATGGCGTCTTCCACACTCCCATGATGATTAGCATTCAGAATCTTCAGATCAAATAAGCCTTGAGTAAGAACTTTTAATGCAGATTCATGAGGGTCTTGAAAGTTCTTACCCGAAAAACATTGTTCTAGAGCACTTTCTTGAGCCGCTAAAACGATTTCATAAACTTGTTTTTGAGGAGAAGAGAATTTCCCATTCACAGGAAATGTTCTTGTGATATCTGAGGCGTAACTATCGAGTTCGCAACCGGCATCAATTAAACAAAGATCACCATCTTTTAAGAATGAGTTTCCAGCACGATAATGCAAAATACAGGCATTTTCTCCAGCAGCAACAATGCTGTTGTAGGCAACTGATTGCGCACCATGGTTTCTAAATTGATATAAAAGGGATGCTTCTAAATGAAACTCTTGAAGTCCTGGTTTACAAGTTTGCATCGCCATGAGATGCCCTTGAGCAGCAATCTTTGCTGACTTACGCATTATCGAGATTTCGATATCATCTTTGAACAAGCGTTGCTCATGAATTATTTTTTCAATATTGTGAAACTCACTGGGCGTTTGTATTCCTTGACGAGATTTATTTGCCAGTTGTCCAACCCATCCCCGCATCTCCTCATCCCTATGCGACGAAGACGACGTGCGATGGTAAACATGCATAAAATTCATCATGAGTTCTGGCATAAGCACATTAATCTCATCAACTGAATATCCAAAGTCAACGCCAAGAGCTTTCGGAGCAGCTTGCGGACCTAAACGAATACCATCCCAAATTTCACGTTCAATATTTTTCGGGCGGCAAAATAGATGACTGATGACTTTATCTGGATTGACTTGTAATACTAGATAAGCTTGTGGTTCCTCGAAGCCGGTTAAGTAATAAAAATCACTATCGTGACGATAGGGAAAATCGCTATCTCTATTTCTAGAAAGCTCTGGCGAGGTACTCAAGATGACTATGCCACTTCCTGATATTTGGCGCACCATTTGTGCTACCGCATCGCGACGTGCTGAGAAGAGGTTGATATGGTTCGTCATTTGGTTTACTTAATTGGATTGATTCAATTCTAAAAGTCTATCAGGTGTTCCAACATCGTGCCATGAGCAGGATAATAACTCTCCCTCAACCAATAAATTCCCCATAGCCTTTTTCAAGAGAGGCGCTAAGGGCGCCTTTTGGTTGACTTCAAGATCTTCAAATAAACTTTTATGGTAAATCCCTGCACCAGAAAAAGTGGATTTTGATTGTCGTAGAGGATTATTTTTTAGCTGATCATCAGAAAATATTTTTGGGGGTAACAAATAAAAATCACCGTGTGGATGGTGGGGAGGATTTTTTACTAAAAATAAATAGGCAAGTAAAGCGTGAGATCCCTCAGAATGATCGATTCTGATTTGTTCAACAATGTCCTGAATACGATCATAAGGAAAGTGGGGCATAAATGTATCACCATTGAGCACAAAAAAATAATCGCTGGGATTTAATAAAGGTAGAGCTTTAGCAATGCCACCAGCAGTTTCTAAAGCAGTTTCCTCTTTGGAGTATTGAATATTTAATCCCATCGATTGACCATTACCAAAGGCATCTTCAATCTTATTTCCTAGCCAGGCATGATTAATAACAACATGTTCAAATCCATACCTCTTTAATCCTTCTAAATGATATTGAAGAAGGCTTTTTCCATTTATCTCAAGCATCGGTTTGGGTAAGTGATCTGTTAAGGGACGCATGCGCTCCCCACGACCTGCAGCAAGAATCATTACTGGAAAATCTGAAAAAAAAGTCATCTTCATCATTAAAAAGTCAGTCCATCTGGTCTTTGTCGTTTTTGGGCATTATCTAAAATCCTTACTAAAGGTCTAAATATAGAGTATCGCTGAGCAACCTTTTCTGTATAACTGAGTACTAAAGGTAAATCTTTTAGATAACCATCTTTTCCATCTCGATGAAAGAGCCGAGCAAAAATACCTAATACTTTGAGATGACGTTGTAGACCCATCCATTCGAAATTTTTATAAAACTCTCCAAAATCAGGATCTACAGGTAAATTCTCAATTTTTGCAGCTTCCCAGTATCTAACAACCCAATCGACCTGTTGTTCTTCAGTCCATCCAAGATAGGCATCTCGAAAAATGGAAACTAAATCATAGGTAATAGGACCCATAACAGCATCTTGAAAGTCAAGAACGCCAATCTCGTTATCAGGGGTAATCATGAGGTTTCGTGAGTGAAAGTCACGATGAACAAATACGGTTGGTTGTTGCAAGATATTTTCTATTAGAGTATCGAAGATATGATTTAGGGCTTGAACTTCTTTTTCCGTCATTTCGTAATTGAGATGCTTTGAGAGATACCAATCAGGAAAAAGTTGAAGTTCTCGTCTTAAAAGCTCCTCATCGTAGGAAGGTAATTGATGTGTTTGGGTATTTTTTTGAACTTTTACAAGAGTATTTGTTACTTTTTTATATAAAAGCGGGGCATTTTCGGGGGTAATTTCAGAAAAGAGGGTCTTTGTACCAAGGTCGCCAAGTAATAAAAAACCATCTGTCAGATTGATTTCATGAAGTTTTGGCACATCAATTTGTGCTTGCAGCAATAGTTGAGCCACATGTACAAATGGTTTTGAATCTTCTTTATCCGTTGGAGCATCCATCACAATAAAGCTTGTAGATTCAGGGTTGGAGGTAAGAACACGAAAATATCGACGAAAGCTTGCGTCACTTGAGGCTGGTGTAATGGAGCTAATATCAATACCATGCTCAATTGGGAGAGATTTAATCCAAAGTTTCAGAGATTCAAAACGAGTATCTTGCATAATGATTCGTATAATAAATGGGTTAGAGAATTAAATGTCAAAATCATACTCATCCCACCTTCATCAGTTCATCCATTTTCAAGTACGTGGGTGGGCGTATGCTTTGCCGATTGCATTATTTTGCATGCAAATACCAGTTTACGGTGCAAGTGATCAAAATTCACCTATTTTGAAAAAACCCCTTGCCTTGAAGTTGGATGACCAGCTTCATGAACAAGGGAAAGTTCCAGACGATCAGGCCCTAACCTTTACCCAAAGTCAAGAAATTGAAGGGGTGAATGATCGAAATATGATTCTCAAAAAAGACGCCGAGATTCGTCGTAATGGAACTGTGATTAAGGGTAACGAATTAGATTACAACCTGGATACGGATATTGCCAAGGGTGACGGTAATGTCCGGCTGAATAAGCCAACTGCCTCTTTTGCTGGGCCTAAGGGGCAAATACAAGTGGACTCTAAACAGGGTTGGATGGAAAAGCCAGAATACGAGTTAAAGCAAACTCGTGGTAGCGGTTACGCTGATCGAGCGGAGTTTTTGGATGAAGATCGTACTTATTTGACGAAGCCAATTTACTCAACCTGTAATCCAGGAAACTATGATTGGTATTTCTCTTCAAAAGATATGCTGATTGATCAAACGACGAATGATGCGACTGGCGAAGATGGGGTATTGCACTTTTTTAATACCCCCGTGTTTTATATGCCTTATTTTTCTATACCAATTAGTGATAATCGTCGTTCGGGATTTTTACCCCCAACGATTGGTGTCAACACGAATACGGGACTTGATATAACTGCGCCGTATTACCTTAATATTGCGCCTAATCGAGATTTGACGCTTTACCCAAGGTATATGTCGAAAAGAGGGGTTCAACTCGGTGGCGAATTTCGTTATTTAGAGCCGACCTATTCAGGAGTGTTAAAGGGGGAGTATTTACCCAATGACAGTTCTTATGGCGCTAGTCGCTGGGCGTACACTTGGCAACACCAACAACTGATTGCATCTGGTGTTACTGCATATGCCAATATCAGCCGTGTATCTGACGATAATTATGCCGATGATTTAGGAAGAACGATTGGCCAAGCAGTTACCAGACAATATACTCAAGAAGCAGGGGTTAACTACAATGTTTCAGGTTGGAGCTTTTTGACTCGAGTACAAAAATATCAAACCCTTCAACCTGACCCCAATAATATTGTTGTAGCACCATATGATCGTGTTCCAGAATTAAATGCTTTATATCGTAATTTAGATTGGAATGGCTCCATTTTTACCTTTCAAGGTAACTTGACTCGATTTAGTTACTCTGGACCTTTGGATGCTCCTGGATTGGCCATTCCAAATCGTGGCTATGCCTTGGCGGATCGGGGATTTATTAATACGAGTATTAGTATGCCGTTTACAACACCAGGTTACTACATAACCCCGAAGATGAGTGTGCGAGCTAATACCTATAACATGATTGGTAATGAAAACTATCCTGGCCTCAATCAAAGTTTTGCATTACCAATTATGAGTCTTGATTCTGGAGTTTTCTTTGAAAGAGATGCTCCAGAACTAAAGTCAATCTTTGGTAGGGATATGATAGTAACTCTTGAACCAAGAGCTTTTTATGTGTATTCACCCTACGTAGATCAAACCCAAATTCCACTATTTGATACTGCTTCAGCAGGTTTTGGATTTGCACAAATTTTCTCTGAAAATACCTTTGTAGGTAATGATCGGATTGCGGACAATAATAAGTTAACGGTTGGCGTATCTTCTAAAATTTTGGATGCAGACACAGGGATTGAGAGAATTCGAGGTACTGTTGCTCAACGCTTTGACTTTAAGGGTCAACGCGTTGGCTTATACGGTGACCAAGTCAATCCACCCGCCTATTCTGACTTGTTATTTGGCTTATCGACACGATTAAGTGGCAATATCAACTTGGATTTTGCCAATCAGTTTAATCAAGACTTAAATAGAACAGTTCAATCCTCTACTACAGCGAGTTGGCGTCCTGCACCACGCAAGATGTTAAATGCTAGTTATCGATATAATTACGATACGAGTGCCATGACAACCTCTATTTATCAATATGAGCTTTCTGGACAATGGCCTTTAACAAACTCTTTATATGCTATCGGAAGATGGAATTTTGATAAAGTCACCCAACAAACTTTAAATACTCTGGCTGGCTTTGAATATGATCAAGATTGTTGGGCGTTTAGAGTTGCTATAAATAAGTTTGTCAATACATCTCAGACATCAACAACGCAGATTTTTTTCCAATTAGAATTTAAGGGATTAACGGGAGTGGGTAATAATCCAATTGATATTATGCGACTTAATATCCCTGGGTATGTACCTGTGAATCAAAAACCGTTACCATTGACTAGATTTGAAACCTATGAGTAAAAGAGAGAACCAATTGTTTTATCTACAAAAGCATCAACAATTAGTGAAATATTTACTTACATTTTGTTTATTTGCATGTCTTGGTACAAGTGCTTTTTCACAAACAAAAGATAAAAAGAGTACAAAATCTAACACCCCTTTAGAAACTCCAACTAAAGTTACAGCCCCAATCACATCAAATGTAAATAAAGATGTAAATGATAAGGCTAATCCTAATGATATTGACCGTGTAATTGCTGTTGTTAATCGTGAAGTGATTACAGAACATGAGTTGAAAACTCGTATCGAGATATTAACCAAGCAGTTTGCTGAGGCAAAAAAACCTTTACCAAGCAAGGACATTGTCCAAAAAGAAGTCTTAGAAAGACTCATTGACGAGAGTATCATGTACCAAGAAGCAACTATTTTAGGGGTGAGAGTTCTAGAGCAAGAGCTTGATGGAATTTTAAATAACATTGCCACTCAAAATAAACTATCCCTTGAACAATTCAAAACTGCCACTGAGAAAAGTGGTACTAGCTGGGAAAAATATAAACAAAATATTCGTAGAGAGGTTGTTATCTCAAGATATCGAGAAAGATCTGTTGAGAGCAAATTAAAAATATCTGATGCTGAAATTGATGCGTTTGTTAATACACAAATTAAAAGACCCCAATCAAATCAAGCATTAGGAAATGTAGAGCCAGAGATGATTGATATTGCTCAGATACTGATTCCAGTTCCTACAGGGGCAAGTAATTCTGAAATTGCATCACTTCAATCTAAAGCTCAGACGATTTATGATCAAACGTCTAAAGAAGCTGAATTCATGAAATATGCAAATCAATTAGCTGCTACAGATAAAACCATTCGTGTACAAGATTTAGGATTCAGAACACTCGACCGTCTTCCACAAATATTTGTTGAAACCACTAATGGCTTGAGTCCTGGAGATTTAGCGCCGAAAGTGATCAAGACAGCTGCTGGATTTCATATTTTAAAAGTGTTGGATCGAAAATCAGGTTCATCTGCCTCTCAGAGTAATCAGTCAGAGTCTATTTATATTACTCAAAGTGAAGTAAACCAAATGATGCTGAAAGTGAAACAAGGGACTAGTGAAGAAGAAGTTATTCGCAGATTAAAAACATTTAGAGATCAAATTAAAGCGAAGACAGTCAATTTTACGGATATTGCAAAAAAATATTCAGAAGATCCAAACGTTGTTACAAATCAGGGTTATCTTGGTTGGATTTCTCCTGGACAGGTTCCACCAGAGATAGATGTAGCTTTAAGTCGTTTAAATCTAGGAGAGTTAAGTGACCCATTTCAAACTGAATTTGGATGGCATATTGTGCAACTGATCAATCGTCGCCAATCTGAAGTGACAGCCGCTCAACAAAGGGAGTATGCGCGTGCAGCCTTAAGACAATCGAAGTTAATGCAAGCGAATGAGGACTGGATAAGAGAGCTACGAGATAATGCCACCATTGAATTAAGACCACCATACTCTATGACAAAATAGGATATGAACAACGATTTAGTTCAATTAGCCATCACATCTGGAGAGCCTGCAGGTATAGGCCCTCAAATTAGTTTTCAAGCAGCTCAGCAGTTCATCAAAGATAAAGAGGATGTTCACATTCACCTTCTCGGTGATCAGCAGTTATTTACCCCCTATTTTTTAGAAGCCTTACCTTCAAGATTAACTATTAGCCATATTCCCTTAAATGATTCCAATCGTTTGGGAGTTTTAAACGTACAAAACGCACCTTACGTTATTCATCTTTTAGACAAAGCTTATGCAGGATGTCAGTCGCATATGTATGATGCAATGGTTACTGCACCTTTACAAAAAAGTATCATTAACGACTTCGGCATGAACTTCACTGGCCATACTGAATACCTTGCCAGCAAGGCAGGAGTATCTAAAGTTGTCATGATGTTATGTGGAGAGATTGATTTGCCTCATGTTCTCCCGAGTTGCTTTATGCGCGTGGCTTTAGCTACAACCCATATTGCTTTAAAAGATATTGCAAATGTAATCAACACAGAAGATATATTAGAAACAATCCAGATCATTCATCAAAGTTGTAAGCAATACTTTGGACTGTCTAAGCCAAGGATTTCAGTTTCGGGATTAAACCCTCATGCTGGTGAAAATGGTTATTTAGGAAGAGAAGAGATTGAAATAATTACCCCGGCAATTCAGCAAGCTAAAGCAATGGACATCAATGTTTCTGGACCATTTCCAGGGGATACTTTGTTTAGATATAAAAATATCGAACAAGTAGACGTTTTCTTGGCGATGTATCACGACCAAGGATTAATACCACTCAAGATGGCTACTTTTGGACGAGGTGTCAATGTAACCTTAGGCTTACCAATCATCCGAACTTCTGTTGATCATGGCACTGCTCTTGATATCTCAGCAAGTGGTAATGCTGATAGTGGGAGTATGTATCAAGCCTTGCAGCTTGCTTATCAAATGGTAAAAAATGGCTCATCAGGCACGTAAGCGATTTGGCCAACACTTTTTGACGGATCCTTCCATCATTAGTGCCATCATCGCTCGTATTCATCCAGAGTTCCAAGATCGTATTATCGAGATTGGACCAGGCCTAGGAGCAATGACTCTCCCATTATTAGAGCAGGGGATATCATTAGAGGTTGTTGAAATTGATCGAGATTTGATTGAATTTTGGCAGAAAAAAAATATAGCTCAATTAACGATCTATCAAGCGGATGCGTTAGATTATGATTTTACAAATTGGGCCAAGATAGCTTTAGATGAAATTAAACATTCTCAGTCTAAAGGTCGAGTAAAAATTGTTGGAAATTTACCCTACAACATTTCTACACCTCTACTTTTTCACTTAATAGATGCGATTGAACATGTTGATGAGCAAATATTTATGTTACAAAAAGAGGTCATTGATAGAATGGTTGCCAAGCCTGGAGATTCGGAATATGGCCGACTTTCCGTGATGTTGCAAATTCGATATCATCTCGAATTATGTTTTGAAGTGCCTCCAAGCGCGTTTGAACCTCCACCAAAAGTAAATTCAGCGATAGTTGCTATGTATCCTAAAAAGAACATTAATATGAGTCCATTGCAATGGAAGGCGTTGGAGAAAATCGTTGCGAAAGCATTTTCGCAACGCAGGAAAGTACTAGCCAACAATTTATCTGAATATAAAGAGTTACTGGAGTTGGATCAACATGTTTTAAGGTCTCGCGCTCAAGATATCGATGGACCTACTTATTTATCTTGGGCTGATAAGTTGGTTCAAGCCAATCAATTATAGGAAATTGGATCAATTTGACGCATTTCCTGCTCGATCCAGCCTTCAATTTCTCGAATGACAACAGATGGGTTTTTATCGATGGTCGACATAGCTGGACCAATCGAAATAGTGATACTTCCCGGATACTTTAAGAAGCTATTTTTTGGCCAACATGTGCCAGCATTGTGAGCAATTGGGATAACGTTTGCACCTGTATCGACGGCAAGTCTTGCACCACCTTTGCGATATGGAATTTGTTGACCAACAGGTGCTCTAGTACCTTCAGGATAAATAATAATCCAACAACCTTCAGAGAGCCTTTGTTTACCTTGAATAGCTACAGCAATTGAGGCCTTATCACGTTGTGATCGATCAATATGAATCATTCTGAGCATGGCCATTGCCCATCCAAAAAATGGAATCATTAATAATTCTTTTTTAAACACGTAACAGAGTTGTTTTGGAAATAAAGAAATATAAGCAATAGTTTCCCAGGCCGATTGATGTTTAGACATCAAGATGACAGGCTCATCGAGCATGGCAGTCATATTTTCCATACCGATGATTTTGTAATGAACGCCACTGATCAACTGTAAAGCTTTAATTACTCCGAACGACCAGCCTCGAACATAGTTATATCTTGCTGATATTGATAAAAATGGATTAACAACAAAACAACTTAATGCATACAAAATAGTAAAACAAATTAAAAACAAGAAAAATAGTGCTGACCGGATATAGATCATTTCGCGGCATTCAAGAAATGATGAACAAACGCTGCCAAGTTGGTGTGGACAGCAGTATAAGGTGGTAAACCACCTTTTTCACGAGTGTTCATTCCTTTTCCAGTCAGTACAAGATGTGGTTCTGCTCCAAGAGTAACTGGCCCAATCAAATCCCTGAGAGAGTCTCCTACAACGGGAACGCCTAATAATGATTTATCTAAATTGAAACGTTTAGCAATCTCTTCAAACATACCTGTTTTAGGCTTTCTGCAGTTACATTCATCTTCGTCAGTATGCGGGCAGAAAAAGATTGCATTAATCTCACCACCAAAGCGAGCCAGTAGCGTATGCATTTTTTCATGCATAGCATTGAGAGTATCCGTATCAAAAAGTCCCCTACTAATCCCTGATTGATTGGTACAGACAACCACTTGATAGCCGGCTTGGGTTAACTTAGCAATGGCTTCTAAACTCCCTTCAATTGGAATCCATTCATCGGGAGACTTAATATAGCTGTCACTATCTTGATTGATAACCCCATCACGATCAAGAATAACAAGTTGTTGATGAGAGTTTTTCATTGAGCAAGTTGACTTAAGTCCGCCACCTGATTCATTTGCAGGTATAGCTTACTAAGAAGCGCTAGACGGTTTTGACGTTTACTTAAATCAGGATCCATTACCATCACATCAGCAAAAAATTCTTCAATCGGCAAACTAACTTTTGTTAATAACTGGAGGGATAATTGAAAATCTTGAGCATGAAATGCCTCTGTCAAGAGAGGTTCAATCTCTTGTAAAGTCGCGAATAATTTTTTTTCTGCTGCTTGATCAAAAAGTTGCGGGTTGATCATACCCGTATTCTCAGCAGCATTTTTTTTCAAAATATTGTTTAGGCGCTTATTCGCATTTGCCAAAACAGATGCTTCTGGAAGTTGTTGGAAGGCATGTACCGCTAACAACTTTTTAGGCACTTCATTCAATTGACCATCGATATTGGCAAGAACAGATTCGATTTCTTCAGTACTAAAAATGATTCCTTGAGAATCTTTTACATAAGATTTAAGACGCTCTTTAATAAAATGCAAAATTTCAGGGATCAATGCATTTTTTTGAACTTCAACAGACTCAAACTGTTTCAATGTGTATTGCAATAAATCTTGCAAATTTAATGGCAAATTATTTTCCACAATGAGTCTACAAACCCCTAAGGCATGCCTTCTTAGTGCATAGGGATCTTTTTCTCCAGTTGGTGCAAGTCCAATACCCCAAATACCAACAATCGTTTCTAGTTTATCCGCGAGAGCAAGAATGAGCCCAACCCTTGAGCTTGGTAATTGATCTCCAGCAAACCGAGGTAAATAGTGCTCTGCGCAAGCAGCAGCCACTTCATTATTTTCTTGATCATGAGTAGCATAGTAACGCCCCATAATGCCCTGTAATTCTGGAAATTCACCCACCATATCGGTAAGTAAGTCAGCCTTCATCAGCATTGCTGCGCGAGAGCAATGAGAGACGTATTCCTGCTTTACTGAATCTATATCAGCAAAATGAAGGGAAAGAAGCTCAGATATATATTGAGCAATTACAGAAATCCGAAGAATACGTTCTTTTTGATTTCCTAACTTGTTGTGATAAATAACCTTAGAGAGCTCTTCAAAACGATTGATGAGAGGATTTTTACGATCCTGTTGATAGAAAAATTGAGCATCAGATAATCTGGGTCGAACGACACGCTCATTACCCGTAATAATTGATTCAGGAGTGGCTGTTTCAATATTGGAGACAATTAAAAATCGATTGACTAACTTTCCTTCGGCATCTGTAAGTGCAAAATATTTTTGATTCGTTTGCATAGTAAGTATTAAGCATTCTTGAGGGACATCTAAGAATTCTTTTTCAAATTCACAGGCGTACACAATGGGCCACTCAACGAGCGATGCAACCTCCTCTAGAAGAGAATCCGGCATCAAAACAGAGTGTTGACCTGCTTGAGATATGAGTTGAGATTTGATAGAGTCCAAGCGGTCTTGATAATTAGCAAGTACTTTCCCCTGAGATAGAAGAGCAGACTCATATTGATTCGCTTCAGAAATCTCAAGAGGACCACTAGATAAAAAACGATGCCCAAAAGTTGTTCTTCCAGATTGAAGTCCAAGAGCGGCGACTGGAACTATATTTTGACCATGGAGGGCAATTAAGCGATGTGCAGGCCTGACAAATTGAACAGCAACTTCATGCTGAGTTCCTGGATGAATTTGATAATGCATCGTTTTTGCAATGGGCAATTGACTAATAGAAAAATCAATCGCCTCTTGAAGTCCAGTAGCTAAAGTGACACCTGCCTTATTCAGTTCAATATAGAAAGCCTCATTTTTACCCTCACCTTGTTTCTCTAAGTTGTCGAGAACAATTTTATAAACACCTAAGCTAGCAAGTTTTTTGACTAAAGGTGGTGAGGCTTGCCCATTTTCTAATAGTGCGATGGATACGGGTAAGAGTTTTTCCTTAACAGCAACATCTGGTGCCTTATCGAGTACTTCGTCGATTAAAACAGCCAGTCTTCTAGGCGTTGCAAATGATTTATACGACACCTGATGGGAAACTAAGCCGAGCAAGGTTAATTTCTTGATGATGTTCGAAGCAAAGGAATCCCCAAGCCGCTTCAGAGATTTTGGTGGCAATTCTTCTGTAAATATCTCAATGAGAAGAGGAGCTAATTGACTCATACGCCTTCTTCTTTCTGAGTCCTTTTATTCAACATAGGAAAGTTGAGTTGTTCCCTCGATGTGAAGTAGGCTTGTGCAACAGCTTTTGATAAGTTTCTAATTCGGGCGATATAAGTTGCTCGCTCAGTTACGGAAATTGATCCTCTAGCATCAAGGAGATTAAATGTATGGGCAGCCTTTAGAACCATTTCATAGGCGGGTAAGGCTAAAGGAATGTCAATCAGTCGAGTTGCTTGAGCTTCATAATTTTGAAATTGTTCAAAAAGCCATTTGCTATCGGAGTATTCAAAATTGTAGGTTGATTGTTCGACCTCATTTTGATGATATACATCCCCGTAGGTAATATGATCTGTCCACATGAGGTCATACACATTCTCACAAGATTGGAGATACATCGCCAATCGTTCTATGCCATAGGTAATTTCACCCAATACAGGCTTGCAATCTAAGCCACCAACTTGCTGGAAATAGGTAAATTGAGTTACTTCCATGCCGTTCAGCCATACTTCCCATCCGAGCCCCCAAGCTCCAAGGGTAGGATTTTCCCAATCATCTTCAACAAATCGAATATCATTTTGCTGCAGGTCCAGCCCAAGAGCACTCAAAGATCCTAAATAAAGATCCAAAATATTATCTGGTGATGGTTTGAGAACGACCTGAAATTGATAGTAGTGTTGTAGGCGATTTGGATTTTCTCCATATCGCCCATCTTTTGGACGACGTGATGGTTGTACGTAGGCGGCTTTCCACGGTTCTGGACCGATAGCTCTTAAAAAAGTAGCTGTATGAGAAGTCCCAGCACCCACTTCTAAATCGACAGGTTGCAAAATTGCACAACCTTGATTGTTCCAATAGTTTTGTAGAGTAAGAATAATTTCTTGAAAAGTCTTTTTCATAACAAGATTTTAACCTCTCAAGGCACCATACTTTGAGTCTGTTCTTATGAGTCGTCTTTTTTGATACCAGGCGAAGGTTAAACACAAGACTGAAAACAGCAAAATAGGGGCGTCCCCCAGTCGAACATAGGGTGTTTGACCTGTTCTAGGTTGAACTGAACCAATTAAATGATCTTGTACAAAAATCGGAAGTTGAGACTGGACAACACCATACTCATTAATGATCGCAGTTAAACCTGTGTTGGTTGCGCGAATCGTTGGTAAGCCAGTCTCCAAGGATCTTAACTGCGCTAATCGAAGCTGTTGAGATGGCGCGGAGGTTTTGCCAAACCATGCCAAATTGGTCATATTAATGAGAAAGTTGGGAGCTTGTTGAGCACCACGAACCCGTGAGGCAATTTCACTACCAAATACATCTTCATAGCAAATCATCACAGCACCGTAAACATCCGGTTGATTGGACCGAGAAACTTTAAAAGAGTCTTGCGAAAAACCACCCTTTTTAAATTGAGATAGAGGTGCTTGGATGGCTCTTACAAACCACTCAAAACCTGGTGGTACATATTCACCAAACGGAACAAGATGTGCTTTTGTATAGTAGTAAGTACTACCATCAGGAGAAAAACCTCTTGCTTGATTAGCATATTGTTGGTTTTCATAACCAATGATGCCTGTTAATACGTGGGTTTGTGTTTCTTTGACAAAGGTTTCTAAATCCTTACTCCAGTTGGGGGGGAGTTCATTTTCAGGGATAGTAATAGCGGTTTCTGGGGCAACAATTAAATTTGTTGGCCTTTCTATCAAACGATTTAAATAGTAGGTATTTTGATTACGAAGAGCAGATTCATCATAATTTAACGTTTGCTGGAAATTCCCTTGGAGTAATTTCACCTCCAGCATATTTCCCAAAGGTTTTGTATAACTTGAGTTCTCAAAAAATGAAATAATAACTATAACAATACCTAAAGAGAACAACGGGAGAAATAATCTTCCAGGAGCGCTTCCAATCTTATAGGCCCCCCACAGAACTGCGAAGGTTGCACCAAGAACACCAAAAATTGGTATGAGTGCCATGAAAGGCCCATTGACTTGCGTATCGCCAAATCCAATCCATGGAAATCCAGTCAAAATATGGCCTCTGAGCCATTCAAGCAAAGTCCAAGAAGCAGCCCATGCTAGACCAGAATAGGATTGTGAATAAAAGCGACCAGCCAATAAGCTAGCAAGACTTGGAAAGAATGCTAAAAAGCCTGATAAAAGGATAACCCCACCACAGGCCATCCAAGTAGGCATACCACCCACATCGTGCAAGCTAACATAAATCCACCATAAGCCATGACAGAAATAGGCAAAACCAAAAAACCACCCTAATTTAGCTTGAAATAAAGGACCATGAAAATAATGCTTGTGAGTAAGGCGCCAAAAAAATGCAAGAAGCAACATTTGCCACCAACCTGCAGATTGTGATGCACTTACAAATGAGGTCAGTAAGCCCAAAATGACAGCGTAAACAAAACTCGACGAAAAAAACATTTTAAGGCTCCAATACTGGAGTTTTTTGGATAATCAGTATATGGATTTGACGAGGATCAGCGCGTTGAATTTCACACTTGAGACCTTGCAATTGAATAATCTCACCCCTTTTGGGAACTCTTCCAATTTGATGAATAACCAAGCCTGCGATTGTATCAATATCCTCATCAGAAAAATCAGTAGCAAATACTTCATTAATTTGTTCAAGCTCAGTCATTCCACGGACTCGATATTTTCCTTCAGAAGCTAAAACAATATTGTCAGCTTCATCATCGATATCGTGTTCATCTTCGATATCACCGACGATTTGTTCCAAAACATCTTCAATCGTAACAATTCCAGCTACACCGCCGTATTCATCAACAACAATCGCCAAGTGATTACGATTACTCCGAAAATCTTTTAACAAAATACTTAATCTTTTCGATTCAGGAATAAAAACTGCCGGCCTTAACCATTCTCGGATATCAAAGTCATTTTCAGTTGAGTGACGCAATAAATCTTTAGCAAGAAGAATGCCGATGACATTATCTCGGTTATTTTCGAATACTGGAAAACGAGAGTGAGCAGCAGATATGACCTCTGGAATAATTTTTGTAATGGGGTCACTGATATCAACCCAATCAATTTGAGCTCTGGGTAAAAGGATATCCTTAACAGCCAATTCACTTACCTGAAAGACACCCTCGATCATAGAAAGTGCGTCTGAGTCTAAAAGACCCTCTAATTTAGCTTGTTGGAGCGTGTCTAGTAAGGCGCTCCTTTTTTCCTCAGGAGTATCTTTTCTTGAGGTAATAAAACCAAGAAGGGTATTGAGAAAATTTTTCGGCTCAGATTCTGTCATATAGTTAGAGAATAACTTAATCTTGTTTCAGACATAGGGATTTTGTATTTTAAGTCGTTTTAAGATGGCGATTTCTAAAGATTCCATTGCTAAGGCATCTATTTCATCCTCATGATCAAAACCTTGTGCATGCAAAATCCCATGAACAATTAAATGTGCGCAATGATTTTCAATTGATTTACCTTGATTTTTCGCTTCTTTCTCAATGATAGGCATACATAGAACTAAATCAGCTACTAGTTTTGAAGATGGTATTTCTTCAGTAAGAGTAAAAGTCAGAATATTAGTTGAGTGGTCTTGTTCACGATAATCACGGTTTAAACGTTTACCTTCTGCTGAGCCAACGAGTCGAATGAGAATCACAGAGTCTTGTTGCAGAGCAGCCTTTACCCAGGGTCGAATTTTTCTTGTAGAAAAAACTTCCGCCCATTTCGACTTTAAAGCTTCGGAGGCGAACTGCAGTTCGAGCTCCAATTGAAATGGAGCTTTCCGTTTAATTTGAGAAGACATCATTATTTTGCAGAATAAGTTCGCCCTTTAAGGAGTGGGCTAATGCATCGGTAAATTGCACAGACAACATTTTCCCAATCAGCCTTTGGGCTTGATGATTTTTAGGTAAATCAATATTCACCACACGATTATTTTCAGTTCTACCCTGCAGTTTAAGACCATCTCGAGCCATACCTTCAATCATCACAAGCTCAGTATTACCAATCATACTTTTACTAATCGCCAAAATATGTTCATCAATCAGTGATGTAAGTATTTGCAGACGTTTCACACTTACATCTCTTGAAACAGTCTCTTTTAAATTTGCTGCGGGAGTTCCTGGCCTTGGACTAAAAATAAAACAATAACTGTTATCGAATTTGATTTCATCGACCAATGATAGTAATTCATTAAAGTCTTCGTCCGTTTCTCCCGGAAACCCAACAATAAAATCACTCGATACAGGAATATTAGGTTTTACCTTTCGCATTTTACGAATAATGCTCTTGTACTCTAAAACTGTATAACCCCTCTTCATCGCCATTAAAATTCTGTCAGAGCCATGTTGAACAGGTAAATGAAGATGGTTTACTAATTTTGGTAGGCGAGCATGAGCATCAATTAAACGTTGTGTAAATTCTTTGGGATGACTCGTTGTATAGCGAATTCGTGCAACTCCCGGAATTTCAGAAATATACTCTAATAACAAAGCAAAGTCTGCCAACTCATCACTGCCCTGAATTTTTCCTAAATAGGCATTTACATTTTGTCCCAAAAGTGTAATTTCACAAACCCCTTGTTGGGCTAAGGTCGAAACTTCAACAAGAACGTCTTCAAGGGGCCTTGAAACCTCTTCGCCACGGGTATAAGGAACAACACAATATGTGCAGTATTTTGAACATCCTTCCATAATAGAAACAAAGGCTGCACCACCCGTTTTTCTTGCTGGCGGAAGATGATCAAATTTTTCTATTTCAGGGAAACTGATATCTACCTGAGAGCGTCCTGAGCGATGACGCTCTGTGAGCATGGCAGGTAATCGATGTAAAGTTTGAGGGCCAAAGACTAAATCTACGTAAGGGGCACGACTAACAATTTGTTGACCTTCTTGACTGGCAACACAACCACCAACTCCAATGAGTAGACCAGGCTTTTCAGCTTTCATATCGCGTAATCGCCCTAAGTCAGAAAATACTTTATCTTGAGCTTTTTCACGAATAGAACACGTGTTGAGGAGAATTAAATCCGCTTCCTCAATGATTTTAGTTTCAGTGTAGTGATCTGCAGCTTGTAGGACGTCGGCCATCTTTTCCGAGTCGTACTCGTTCATTTGACAGCCAAAGGTTTTAATAAATACTTTTTTCATAGGAAGAGCCGTTCTCAGTAGTTAAGACTGGGGGCAAATCGCTATTTTAACAGGCGAGAAAGACTTTATACATTTTAGATGAAGCGAAAGGCAATTATGGCAATGATTGTTGGAATAATCGCCGCTGCAAGTAAATAACTTGGATTCACAACACGATTAGTAAAGTGCTCTCGTAAAATAGATAGACCTGCTGGATTTGGAGCATTTGCTATCACAGTAAGACCGCCACCTGACACAGCACCGGCAACTAAGGCAATCCTAAATTCTGTAGATGTACCATCTACGAGAGATCCCAAGTAGGTAATTGCAGCGTTATCTGTTAGTGCGGTGAGTCCAACGGTCCCATAAAATGCAACAACTGGAGTCATACTCTGTAAAACGGGCTGGAGCCACCACTTCTGTAAACTACCTAGCACCACTAATCCTGCCAAAAAGAATGCTACCAGTAGAGCTTCTCTCAAAATTAGAGGATTTTGATAGCGTGAGTAAGCGGTTGTAAATCCCAGAAAAAACAAAAAGATCCATAAAAATACTGCAGGGTAATGAGCAAATACAACAACGCCAGCCAAAAATAATAAATGAACCAGAATGACTGTGTAAGGCATACTTTCTTGAGGCGGTTCGATAAACTCTTTTGGTAGTTGTTTATGAAAAATAATGGTAATGAGGAGTGCGTTGATAAATACAGCTAGGGCTGCCCGGTCACCAAAAGTAGTAAACATAAAAGGCGTTGACCACTCCCAAGCGCTAGCAACCATGAGTACAGGAGGAGCAGCAAAATTGGTAAGTGTGCCACCAATGGAGATATTCACAAATAGGACACCAATGATGGCGTATTGCAACTTCAACGGTAAGCCTGTTTTATAGAAACGATCTCTTAACAAAATTGCAGCAATTGTCATAGCCGCAGGTTCGGTAATAAACGAACCCATTAAAGGAACAAGAGAAAGGCTAATAAAAAATATCACCGTATTTTTTGGTATGGGGGAAATTCGAGAAACAAAATCAGATAAAAAGTTAATTGCCAAATTAGATAAAGTTAATATCGGCTTAGAAGCTGCAACAACCATGACAGCAAATACAAATAAAGGCTCAACATAATTTTGATCATTAACAAAATGTACAGCTTCCTTCGTGTTGTCGAGCATAGAAATAATCATTACAAGAACTAACGCCCAAAAGCCAAAAACAACCTCAACTTCAGCAAGAAGGTGAAAAAGTCCCGCATGCTTTGGGTAGGAGTGGGAAAGTTTTTCGAAGGAAGAAACCATAAACGTGTGCAAAATTGCGATTGCAAATAAAGCTGAAGCAATGATTTCAATATGAGTAGGGTTCATTCAAGGCTCTCTTAAGTTGTAGAGTGATAGTCACATCGTGTCAATTATCAGAAGTACAATGGTTCAATATTAATTATTAACTCCTATTCTAAAAGTTTCTTATTACACCATGCCTAAAAATCTCTTCAGATTCACTATTGGCTTGATGGTCTTTCAGATGTTATTTTGGACTTTAGTGCCGATGTTGGCGCACCATGCACCGCCATTAGACGCTACAGAAATGTATAGTTGGAGCCTCAGTTTTCAATGGGGGTTTTACAAACACCCCCCGATGCCAGCTTGGATTGTAAGCATCGTACAGATGATTGTGGGTAAAAACATGTTTTCTTTGTTTTTATGCGCAAGCATGGCCATTAGTGCGAGTTACTACTGTGTTGCTTGGCTAGCTAATCGTTTTTTATCTGAAAAAGAAGCGATAGTAGCAGTATTTCTATATGCCTTAACCATCTACTGCAACCTTTGGTCTACAGACTTTAATCATAATCAAATACAAATGCCGTTTTGGGCATTAAGCCTTGTCTGCTTGGTGCTTTGCTTAGACACGGGAAGCAAAAAATGGGCTCTGATTTTAGGGATTGTCATGGGCTTAAATGCCTTATCAAAGTATACCGCCGCCTTTATTATGCCAAGTGCTATTGCGCTACTGATGTTTTCCCCACATTGGCGAAAGCATTTCAACATGACGCAATTATGTATTGCGAGTATTGCTTTTTTAGTCATTTTTTCACCGCATTTGTACTGGTTGACGCAAAATGATTTCATGCCATTTCATTATGTCAACGAGCGCTTTGATGAGATGAAAAATACCAATCTCTTGTTAGATTTAGCCAACTATATCGGCAATATTTTATTAGCGCATTTATGTTTAGTCTTGGTAAGTTTGTTTCTCATACGTAAAAAAATGATTGAAAGTAATATGACTAAAAATGATCAAATTTTTATTTGGATTTTAGGGCTTGGACCAGTTCTAACAACTATTATTTTGGGTTTATTTGTACCCTTGTATCATCGTTGGGTGATACCCATGCTCCCTATGATCACGATCGTTTTTGCAATGTTATTAAAAGGGCGTTTTGCTTATCTTTATAACAAAAAAGCATTTACTCTTTTTGTTGTATTACAAATCCTTTTGGGTCTAGCTTATATTTACAAAGATAAAATTAATCCAAATCAGTCTGCCCGCGGAAATTACCCAGCACCAGAGTTAGCACAAGCCATTTATAGTAAATGGCACGCACTTTATCCAGATCAAGCTTTTAAGATTGTTTCCGGAGGGGAGTGGGAGGCTGGAGTCGTCAGTCTTTTCTCCCCAGATAAGACCTATGTTTACACCCACGCAGATTCTGTTATAACCCCTTGGGTATCGGAAAAAAATGCAAATGATTGCGGTATGGTAATGTTAAATCCATCAGCATTAAATCTCGAGCGTTTTCCATTAGCTAAAATACAAGCTCCAATCGAAGTCAAAAGTTCAATGAGCAATACTGTAGTCGCCATCAACTATGCCATTAACCCACCCCAGGGTAAATGTTTATTGAAATAAGAAACCAAAGGATGAGGCTCATATGGAAACTCAATTATTAATACCAGATATTCTTATTAGATTAGGTTTAGCAATGCTTGCTGGGATGATCTTGGGTTTAAATCGGTGGATGCATCATAAATCAGCTGGAATAAGAACACATACCCTAGTTAGTTTAGGCGGTGCTTTAGGGATGATGTTAATGGCCTCAATTACTGGCGGAGATGCACAGGCTCAAAGCCATGTATTACAAGGCACTATTTCTGGAATAGGATTTTTAGGAGCTGGTGTCATTGTTCATCAAGGCGCAACTGGAAATGTCAAGGGCTTAACGACTGCTGCAAGCATTTGGGCAGTGGCAATTTTAGGATGTTGTTTTGGGGCTGGCCAAGTGATTGTTGGCGCCTTTGGTTTGACTGCTGTTTTATTGATCTTAATTGTAGGCCGCTCTCTAGAAAACGGCCTTGCAAAAATATTAGGTATTGTTAGAGGTTCTGAACTTGATGACGACGATCAAAGTAAAGAGTAGAAAAATAACCTTAACGAATTAAGCCACAACCAATTCTTGGGCCGGAGTTACCGGCTGGTTGACTTTTGTAATCATCAGGGTCACGATGAACAACAACAGCTCTTCCAATAATTGTTTGATCTCCAACCAGTGAAAAATCTGTAAGCGTTGCACGGTAATTTGCGTTGCCGCTAGCGTCACTCTTTATGTTTGGCATATCACCTGCATGATGAGCTGGATTTTGCACATTGCCGTGTTGAGAATTAGTTGGATTGTAATGACCAAGAGCGCTCATTGCATCAGAGGCTGAGCAGTCACCTTTTTCATGAATATGAATACCATGTTCAGAATTTGGTTTTAAGCCAGAAAAAGTTCCAGTAACAAGAACTTGTTTTCCAGATTGAGAAAAATTAACTGAGCCATTTAAATTAGAGCCTGATTTGGACTGAATGACAGAAGTTGCTGTAGGGGTATCCTGAAATACTTGGCATCCAGAAAGTGATAAAAATAGAGCAGCACAAAAAGTGGTTTGTGTTTTAAACATAAATGGCATTTTTCTCATAATTAATCCTATATGTAATCTTTCGACTAGTCTAATACAAATCTATGAATATTGGTAAAAAGAGAATAATGTGAATCAAGATTCAATTATCAATTAGTATTTATATCTTAATTTTTCAAGAAAAAAGGGTTAAGCAACTTGTGCTAACCCTTTTGATTTGGTGGCGAATCAGGGACTCGAACCCCGGACCTGCGGATTATGATTCCGTCGCTCTAACCAACTGAGCTAATTCGCCGAACTTAGTATTATAGACTAAATGGGGGGTTATGTCTATTGAGATTCATTCTGTCAAGAGGCCTTCTTTTTCTTGTTTACTAAACTCAAGCTTCAATCCTGCCTTCATATGAAATTGGAGCATGTCAAACAAAAATTTTAGCTATGGCGCTATAAATGGGAATACCAAAAATAATATTCAATGGGAAAGTGATGCCCAAAGACATCCCCATATTAGGGGTTTTACTGGTGGGCTTTATCAAAAACAGACAAGCGCTTGAAGCAGTTATTACACCAGCAGAAGTTGTTCCAGTTTCACCTGAAGTATCGTTTGAAAAACAGATAAATTTTAAAGGAGATGAAGTAATGAATCGAGTCCTTATTCCTGTAGATGATTCAAGTAATACCCTTTTGGCCCTGAAGCATGCGGTTCATTCTTACGGCAAAGAGTCCTAAACCCATTTTCATATTTGTAATGTGCAGCCAAAATTTTATAGACATATTGGTAGGTTTTTAAGTAAACAAGCAATTGTGGAGTGGCAGGCTGAGCGTGCTAAATCAGCTGAAAAATCTGCTAGCCAATTCCTTGAAAAGGCAGGCGTTAATTTTTCCTTTAGCTTGGTAAGTGGTGAAAAAGGTATTGCTTTGTTCGATGAAGCAAAGCGTTTGAGTTGTAGTCGTATTGTGGTCGGGACTGCAAAGAAAAACTCACTGAGTCGATTATTTGAGAATTCTACGACGGCTAAGTTATTGGAAATATCCGACATACCAGTTGAAGTGGTTACTGGTAAGTCCCTTCCAGCAATCGAGCGATGGGGTATTCCAGCTCTATGGGCTAGTGCCGTTACTGCTGTAATGGCGACCGTTATCGATTAATTTTGTTTTCCTCAGATGCACCTTGACCCTCCTTGCGAGGGTTTTTTTTCAATTCGTTTCTTATTTGTTTAAATATTTTTAACAAATAATAGAATGATTTATTTTTTTAAATAGTCACAGGAGAGTTTTAAATTCATGAGGTTTTAGCTTGCTCCCTTTTTTAAGCTTTTTAAGAAATTAACTAAATATTTTTATATTGTGTATCTGTTTACTTACAGAAGCTCGCAAATAAAATCAAAACTCATTTTCAATAAACAAAGGATAAAGAAAGCAAGATTATTTATATTAATATGGAGGATTAGTATTTAACATTAATTAATATATAAATGAGGAGTTAGATTTTTGTGAATAATGGATTCAAATTATTAACGCTCATTAGCTTAATTTTGTATTATCTAAATCCATTGGCACAGTCAATTACCGAGTTATCACCTGAGCCAAGTTCGCAATTGACGAATAAAAGAATGGTATTTGCTCGACAACAGATGGTTGTTAGCGCAAACCCCTACATTAGCGAAGCAGGTAATATGATTTTGTCGCAAGGTGGCAATGCCGTAGATGCCGCTATTGCAACAGCATTGATGGTTTCGCTTGTAGAACCGCAATCTGGGGGTGTTGGAGGAGGTGGTTTTATTCTTTACTTGAATCCAAAAGAAAATATCTTAACCTCCATAGACGCTAGAGAAATATCCTCAAATACGACCAAAGAAAATC
>Ga0209188_1000789_pt1 | contig 28638 bp, 59 predicted proteins | sample C_130625_EF_Meta_FD_187307 | JGI IMG/M metagenome (GOLD analysis project Ga0209188, IMG submission 187307) | Freshwater microbial communities from Lake Croche, Canada to study carbon cycling - C_130625_EF_MetaG (SPAdes) (version 2) | ecosystem: Environmental > Aquatic > Freshwater > Lake... | reverse complement strand
TAAGCATAGAAAAGTTCCTAAAACAGTCAGCTTTCATAAATTATGTCTTATTTTCGAGAATACATGTCAAATCTGTTATGAAAAATTCGATAGACATGAATTAACAAGAGAACATATCTTTCCTAAAGGGAAAGGCGGAACGCAAGACGTGGAAAATATTTCGCTTACATGCTTAAGATGCAATCAAGCAAAAAAAGACATCTATCCATTTTATGACAAAAACAACGAAGAAATCAAATCCATTCCCATACCTCTTCCAGTGATACCAAGCAGACCAACAAAAATTCGCCCAGAGTGGCGAAAATATTTTATTTATAAAAAATTATGAGATTGACAAAAGCGGAGTATGGTTGTTATCTTGCGCTGGCTGCGCGGTCACGTTCGGAAGATATTCAAACGCAAGTAGGTGCGGCGCTATTCGATGAGGAATGGAGGACTGTGTCAACGGGCTTCAACGGCTTCTCGAAAAACTTCGTTCCTGATGCGAGTATTTTCGAAGACAGAGAAAAGAAATTCTGCCTTATTAATCATGCGGAAATAAATGCAATACTATATTCTACTCGCCAACCGTACTATCTTTGTACTGTTTATAGCCCATGCGTACATTGCGCGAAAACAATTGCCGCTTCTAAAATAAAAAAGGTGTATTTTTTAAAGCAATATCAAAAGTCCAAACATGAACACCCTGACGCCAAATACATAGAGATTTTCAACTACAATAATATCGAAGTCGAAAAGTTAAATAATGAAAGTCTAGATAAAATACTTTCTTGGCTAGATAAAGATAAACAATTTATTCAAAATTTAAAATGAACGACCAATACAAACTATTTTCAGATACAGCAGCTTTTCTTAGTCAAGAATCGAGAAATGTGATTAAAAAATTAAATAAAGCTAAGAGCGAAAAAGAAAAGCAGAAAATTAGACAAGAACTAGCCAATATAAGAGACAGAATCTCTTACGAGATAAAAAGTATTGAAAGGTTCATTCAAAATAACGACATGTGAAACAGCTTGACAATCAACCACTTACGAAGTAAGCTTTTAATGTTGAAACTTTTGCTTGACAAAATGAACCCCAACGATGATAATCTTTATAGAAATTTTAGTAGCATTACTTCTACTAGCAATACAAAATAATAAAAATGTCAACCTCAAATAAAAACAATTGGAAAGATCGTGAAATCGGTGCACTTTGGAAGCGCAAGAGCGAAAAGGGCACTTATTGTACCGGATACATCATGCTTGAAGAAATGGGCACTCAAGTGAAGCAACGAGTCGTTATGTTTTCCGCAAAGGAAAAGAAGAACGATAAAGCTCCCGATCTCATTCTATACAAGTCAGTGGACCAAGAAGATGATCAAGGTCAGGCTACACAAGCAACAACAGTGCCTGCTAAACCCACCGCCGCGAAACCTGCGCCAAAAGTAACGCCCGTAGCTCGCCGCCAACCAACGCCTCCTCCGCAGGAGGATGAGCCTCAAATTAACGACGACGATATCCCAATGTAAGCTCACGCCCCCGAAAGGGGGCTTTTTTATGCCTAGAGTAGAAAAGTATCAACTGTTTAAAAACTCTCAGGATTTTGAAAAGATTTTTAAAGAATCTTATCCAATAATTCAAGAGTTGCAAGGGAACATACAGCGCACTCTAGAAAAAGCTAAACAATGTATTGATAGCAAATCTATTTATTTACTATACAACGATAAAGATGAAAACATTGGATTTTGTTTATATGAGTTGAAAAATCGCATTTTTACTTACATCTTCGACTACGTCAGCAAAAAGAATAGGAATAGAAAACACGGCAGATACTTTCGCAATCAATTACTTGAAATATTTAAAAATCAGGTAGACAAAATAGAGTTTTCTATTAACGTTAAAAATAAACTATCTTACAACTCAGTAAACAAAGTGATGATGAAACATAACTTGCAAATTAAAAAAGTAAAAAAAATTCTAGAAAATATACTAGAGATTAGGCGTCAACAAGATTACGAAATCGATCTTAAGCATCTTGACAAGGCAAAGCTGTTGAGTTAGCCTAGGGCAAATGAAATATGGTCTAGTATGCATCTCGGAGCTTCTGCGTGACAAAGAACCAGAACTCAAGTTCAAAACAATGACGCGCACGCAGTTTCGTAAGGGTGATCGAGAAAAATCGATCCTTGAGCTTTCTAAGCGTATCTCTCACAACCTTGTAGTGACCGCCGAGACAATCAAGCACTGCGCCGAACATCGCATTCGCCATTACCGTCTAAGCTCTAGCATCTTCCCTCTTCTTACGGACAAGACTCTGGAGTTGGAAATCGAAAACTTCCCCAATTACGACAGCATGATGCAAAAGATGATTGAGATCGGGCGTCTAGCCAAATCACTAAATATTTCGACATCTGTTCATCCCGATCAGTTCGTGGTTCTTGGATCTGCGTCTGATGACGTGTGCATGAAAAGTGTAGCCGAGCTTCGTTTTCACGCTTGGATGCTTGACTCTATGGGCTTTCCTGACGATTATACCTGTCCAATTAATATTCACGCAAGTTTGTCCAACTTCGAATCGCCAGAAAAATTTATTCAGAAGTTTGTAAGCAATTTTTTTCAATGCGGCATGAGCGTGCGAAACAGGCTTGTAATCGAAAACGAGCATCACGGCTTTTGGAATTGTAATAATTTATTCGAATATTTTCAGCGGTACATGCGCCAAGTGTACAGCTTCGGTTTTCCCTTAACTTTCGACAACCTTCATGACCAAGCTAACCCAAGTTTCGATGGTCAAGGTCAGAAGATTCCAATGGCAACGCAGTTCCTCAAGTTCTATAAAACTTGGCCCGTCAATCCTGTTTTTCATTGGTCCGAAGCTAAAGCTGGCACCGAACATAATCATGCGGCAAAACTTTCGTCTCCTCCAACAGATTTTGGAGTTGACATCACTTGGGAAATTGAAGTAAAAGATAAAGACAAAGGATTCATTCAATATGTCAAAAGCTCTGCAAACTAAGATCGAAAACATCGTAGCGTCAATTGATACGCTAAAGTCTCAAATCGAATTCAACGACGACAACAATAAAGAAGAATTTCTAGACGAAATTGAATCGGCTATTATTTCTCTTCAAACTCTGCAAGAAATTGTTGAAAGGGATTCAGAATACGCATATTATAAGTCACAAGTAAAAGATGAAGACAGTAACAATTAAAATCGGCGACAAAGACATCCAAGATCTAGAAATTCTTTTTAAAAACGAAGAAAGCTTTAAGCCTCAAGTTCAAGAAGATTTTTTGATTGTCGGAATTCTTAAACAAGTTTTAGAAAATCCAAAAACTGAAATCCCGCAATGAAAGCGACTCTAAACCTAGAAGGCACTAATAATGGTTCAACTTTTCTCAACGATTATGTCGGAAAAACTGTTGACTTAGAAAGTGTCTGGAAGGATATTTCCATCGATTCGCCTCCGCTTGCAAAGATTTCGGCGGAAGATGGAAAAAAGTTCGATCTACAATTAGTAGATATTCGATTTATTGATCAACATATTTTTATTTACGGATTCGTAATTAACAATCTCGAAAAAAGCGGCGGAAAAGTGTTGCTTCGCTTTACCCCTGTAATGTAGGATGGCTCAGTGTTGATGAGGAACCTACAGATCGTAAGAATCTTAACTGTGTTGAGTGGGTCGTTAGTTATGTCCCAGCTTGGATTCCGGCTGGGACTCTTAATTAGTGTTTTTATATTTTGGTTTTTGCAAAACATTTTTGAAAATGCATAAAAGTGATCATACGTTTATCGTAGTCGTTAATACAAAAACGAACACCGAACAAGATGCTTTTGATTTACAAAAGATTGAATCGTACACGATGTTACAGATCTTCGAAACTCTTCTGTCTGAAAAACAACTCAACGAAGACGTTAACGAAGAATATATGCAAAACTTTTATAAAAAATACAAAACCATGACCAAATACATGAGGAATGACGAAGAAGAAAGCGTGGCTATTGTTACAAAAGTTCCAGCAGATTTTAATTTTGATTTTTAAATTTTTTTATTTAAATATTTTTTTGAAAAATCCAATAAAAGGTGTAACATATTATGTATCCTACACTACCCGAGAAATCGGAGGATGAAAAATATTATTTTAGCGGCAATCGCTAAATAGATGCATTTATGCATCGTCCCTTTTTCGAGTAGTGTCGGAAAAGGGATTTTTCATGAAAATATGTAAAATATGTAATATAACAGAAGATTTAATAGGTTTTAAAAAAGATCGCAGAATTTGCAGTAACTGCTTGAAGAAAAATAAACAAGATTATTACCTTTGTAATGTTGAAAAAATAAAAGAAAAAAAAGCAGAATTTAGAAGGTTAAATAAAGAAAAAATAAACGCTCAAAAAAGAGAGCATTACAGACTAAATAAAGAGCGATTAATAAAACAAACTTCAAATTACAAAAAAAATAATAGAGACAGATATAATAAAAGAAAAAATGAAAGAAAAAAGATTGATGCTCATTTTAAATTGAGAATAACCGTTAGCGAAAGAATAAGGGCGGCTTTAAAATCCTATTTAAAAAATAAATACAAAAACAAAGGATCAACAATAGAATTTCTTGGGTGTAACATTGAAGAATTAAAAATTCATTTACAAAATCAATTTAGAGAAGGTATTACTTGGCAAAATCATGGAGAATGGCATATCGACCATATAATTCCATGCGCGGCTTTTGACTTGTCAAAAAAAGAAGACTGTTTAAAATGTTTTAATTATAAAAACTTGCAGCCATTATGGGCACATGAAAATCTTTCAAAAAGCAATAAAATGCCTCTTGACTTCAACACGGTTTTACCTTAAATTTTCCTCACTATGAAATTGCAAACTGTTGATCGGGTAGTTGCCTCCTCTCACGAATTCGCCTCCACTCAATGCACAATTGATGCGGAGGATATGAAGTATATCGCATCGTTGCTTCGGGATAATTATTCCGATACGATTCTTGCCACCATTCGCGAAACATTTGCGAATGCGGTTGATGCCACTGAAGAGAACAATCAATCAGTGTCAAAGATCATTGTTACTCTCCCAACTTATCTTGAGCCGACATTTTCTGTACGAGATTTCGGCGCAGGGATCAGTTCGGAAAAAATTCGTTCTCTTTATACTAAATATGGAAAGTCTACAAAAAGAGATTCAGACTCCCAACGAGGCGCGTTTGGGATTGGTAAATTCGCTCCTCTTTCTTATAACAAAGATGGTTTTACTATTACTTCTTTTGTTGACGGAGAAAAGCGTGTTTATCTGATGTACATTTCAGAAGAAAACGACACAAAAATTGACGAGCTTTATTGCGGTCCAACAGATGAGCCTAATGGTATTTGCATCTCTGTAGCAGTGAGCAAAGAAGATATTAATAGTTTTATTAATTCATGTAACAAGTTTTTTACTACATTTGATGAGCTGCCGACATTCGTTAATCTGCCGAACCCCATATCTAAAGATAAAAAGATTTTAAGCGGTAAAAATTGGTATATCAGAAGTGACAATTCAGACTGTTGTGTTGTGATGGGAGGCATTAGTTATCCGCTTAATTTCAGCGTAATTGATTTCCATAATCCAATTAAACATGTATTAGGTCTCGTTTTTATCATTCCAATTGGATCGGTAAAGCTTCATCACTCCAGAGAATCTTTGGAGTATAACAAAATCACAAAAGATTTTCTAATCGCAAAGTGTCTCGAAGTAGACAGAGATATTCGCGACATTATCGAAGAAAAGTTTCAGAAATTTGACTGCCTTAAAGTTGCAAAGCAGGAGTTTACCAAACTGTATAATAGCCTACCTTATGAGTTGATGTACGGCTATATACAATCTTCAAACTCTCCTTTTAAATATAAAAATGTAGTTATTACAGACGCTCATTTTAATAAAGGTTATTTTAAAGACGAAAAAGGAAACGATTGCCGTATTCCAGTGAGGATTCGCCGATACGAACTGAATAGACCCGGAAATAACGTAACTCAATCACGCACATATAATATTTCTGTGCGAGAAGACACCGCGTTAGTAATAAACGACTGCGATGAAAAAACAAAAATCATGTGTCGCATTCTTAATCTTCTTAAGAATGATTCTGGAAAAACATATAAAGATGTAATTGTCATTGGTCACGATTCTGAATCTTCTTGTAAAAACATTATAAATGGCGCTGAAAAGTTTGCTAGTGAAAATAGATTTGATCTCGTTATTACAGACGTATTCAAACTGAGCGATCTTCCTGTCGTTAAAATACCAACGAAGGCAAAAAGTGGAGCCACTTACAATAGTAGTTATTATTTTTCCACTTCTCTCACCAAGCGTAAGTTTAATACTGCCAGCAAAACAGAAATTGAAGATGCGTCGCTAATCAAGCCGTACATCGAAGTAATGAATCGCCTACCATTACCAGAATACGATGGTTTAAAAGTAGATAATCGACTTAACATTTATTTCTTTGAAAGATTTACCAAATGCTTTAAAAGTGAAGTTTATGGCGTGTCTATCGCGGTGAGCGATTCTGTAAAATTCAAAAAACAGACTCATTTCATAAAACTCTACGATTATATTAAGGAGTGCTGGGATAGTATTTCGGCGTCAGACAAGCAGTTTATCAAAGACGTTCGCGCACTGCATTACGATTCAAATTGCTCATTTGAATTCCTTAAAAAACTTCACGATAAAAATCCAGAATGCATTAAAGAACTCGCTGATATCCTAGACAGTCAAAAAACAATTAAAAATGACGCTCGTTTTAACAGCATGAAAAACTTTATTGAATTTTTCAGTGATTATCTGCTGCATTATAATTTTTTTAGCAAAATGATTGTGGATGCTGAAGACTATCGTAAAAAAACAATTGAATCTTTTTGCAAAGAACAGTTGAGGAAATATCCACTGCTCGACAAACTATCTGGCATTAATTCTTATAGCTGTGGTGATTATCAATTGTTTTTATCTCAATGCGCCGATTACGTAGTATCAATCGACAAACAAACACAAAAAATTCCTTGACACAAACACAGCGATAAACTATCATCATTAAGTAACAAACAAACTAACAAAAAATTATGAACAAGCCTCCATATATTGTAACAGATTCTTCCATCTCAATTATTTGGGAAGGAATGCCATACACAGTCGGCAAGGACAGTATTAATTATGCTCCGCTTAAGCAAGCATTGCTTAAGAGTCAATACGATTCAATCGCTTCTCTGCTTTCTGTAAAAAAGCGGATTGAAGATTTTACCTACGGCAACATCACTGTAAAAAATGGAGAAGTTTTTTATGGTAATGCGCGTTTGAATGGCGTGGTAGTTCAAAAACTACTTCATCTTCTGGAGGATGGTCTACAAGATGCTTCTTCTATTCTGAACTTCATCACAAAGCTGATGAAGAATCCGTCTAACAACAGCGTGGAACAGTTATACACCTTCCTTAGTTATCGCGAACTTCCGCTTACGGCAGAGGGTAATGTTATTGCATATAAAGGAGTACAAAATAATTTTTATTCTCAACGAGGAAATAAATCAACAATCGTTCTTAGTGGAGTCGTAAACCAATCGGGGCAAATTCTTAACGCTATTGGCGACGTTATTGAAGTGCAACGTAATTGCGTAGACGACAACAGCAGCAATCATTGCTCTAACGGTCTGCATGTTGGCAGCTATGACTACGCCAAGAGTTGGGCGGGTTCAGATGGTCGTGTGCTTTTGGTAGAGTTCGATCCCGTTGATGCCGTGAGCGTACCTACAGATTGCAAATTTCAGAAACTTCGAACAAGTAAATACAAGGTAATTCGTGAAATTCCACAGGAAAATCGCACCAGCGAAGCTCCTTTTCAAAATTCGGTTTATGACACAAGTGGAGAAGTAGATATTGATAATACTAACCACAACGTTGATGATTCATATAAGTATGATCAAACTACTATTCTAGCAATCAAGAATTACGTAGAAACCCGTTGTGAAAATTCATCTTCTCCCACTCTCAAACAAATTCAATCTCGTCTAAAAGGCATTCATATCACTTGCCAAGAGATCGCCGCAATCTGCGAAGACGAACTGGGATTTGTTATTCATTGGACTGGCGATGTCTCTCCATCAAATAGCTTAGTTACTATTGACTAATCTTGATAACTTTGGCAACATCACAACAAGCAAAAACTATGACTGAAACAACGGCACAAGCCACACCGCCAGCAGCTCTGCTCAATGCAATTAGCTCTGCTACACCAGAACAGATCGACACTATTTGGTCTATCCTTAAGTACAAAGAAATCGGCATTTATCGCAAGATTAAATGCATGAGCAGCGTACTAAACCTAAACTTCGACAACATCGTTAACGATCTACCAAAAGACGATAGCGGTCGAATCCTAGATTACAAGACACGCCATCTCATTCACGACACACTAATCAAGCACTCCTAATAATAAAGAAAAATGAACAAACGTTACATTGTTAAAGATAAGAACGGCACATATCAATCCGCTTACAATCTCGCGTTAGGTAAGCAGAAAGCTCTTGATTGGGCTACGCAGTGTGCTAAGTTAGTTGGTGGCATCGTTTATTTAGTTGACGACGATAGCCAAAATGAGGTAGAAGTATACCGAGTTCCACAAAAGAAGTAATAGTAGGAAAGGTTTGCTGGTTTACCCTTAAAACCAGCATTTTTTTATGGCACATCTTATTTTAGTACACACTCTGAGTTTAGCGCACGACAACGCCAAAACCTATATTCCTACTCTTATTAATTTAGATATGGTAGTGACAATCGAACCGAGCAAAGTTCATAGCATTATTTATACCAAAAATAATAACAGCGGTATCCGCGTCAAAGAAAGCCTCGATGATCTTCTGAAACTGGCGAATTCAAGCAAGAAAGTTTATTAAAAATGAAATGTGATTACTGCGGTAAATTAACAGCCCTTCTTGAAGAGCTAGATTATTGTTCTGTATGTATGGAGTGTTATGATGAAGTAATTGATGTGGATGATCTGCCAATTATTTCAAAGATTGATTCCATCTCTGCCGAAACTCCTAAAGATTCATTAAAAAATGAGTGAGATTTTATACCGAAAAGTTGGCCGTAAATACAAACAAATCAACGATCCTTATGTTTGGGATGGACTGAGTGAAGGCTGTTGGTTTTGTATTATTAAACCGGGGCTAAAGTCCGCAAGAATCGAACTCAATCCAGACTTTACCTCTCTCGATGTCGCATTAGAGCTTTACAAAGAGCATCTTGCACGTAGTATTCAGAAGTACGGAGAGATCCGAGCCTCAACTAATCGTAGAATTTCTGAAAAAGAAAAACGAGCTTGGGAGAATTTCAAAAAAGAAATGGGCCAAGACCTTCCTACGTATGTTGCTGAATACGCATCTGCACAAGAAATCGCAGACAATGCCATAAAAACTCTAAAAGAAGAAATAAAAAACTCCAAAAAATAATGAAACTACTTGATTTATTTTGTTGCGCTGGTGGAGCCAGCATGGGTTACAGTTGTGCCGGTTTTGAAGTAACCGGAGTTGACATTAAAAATCAACCTAATTATCCTTTTACATTTATTAAAAACGATGTGCTGGAAGTGTTAAAAGATAAAAACTTTTTAAATCAGTTTGACGTTATTCATGCAAGCCCGCCGTGTCAGGGATATAGCAAAGCTACTAAACCTGATTCAATTTACGTTCATTATTCCCAAGGAAAAGATACTCCCAGATTAATCATTGACGTAAGAAAAGAACTCCTTGGTACTGGTAAATACTATATTATTGAAAATGTAGTAGGAGCAAAAATGGATCTAATTCATCCCGTTAAATTAACTGGTTATATGTTTAACTTGCCAATTCAAAGAACAAGACTTTTTGAATGTAATTTTCCAGTTCAACCGTTGCCTAATGTTACCAAGCGAGGATATGCTAAAAAGTATGCTCAAATGCACAACATCGATTATCGCGACATGAGTGTTACCGGCAAGAGCCGTCGCAAAGGTTCTATTGACGTATGGCGAAAGATCATGGGCATGGATTGGGCAGGCAGAGGTTGGGAATTGACAGAGGCCATTCCTCCGGTGTACACTAAGTACATTGGTGAGCAATTACTTATTCATCATTCTTATGCATCTAGAGCGAACTAAACTCCAAGAACTTATTCGACAACATTGTTTTGAAACAATCAAAGATAGCGGTGACGAAAGAAGGAAAATTGTAGACTTCGAAGTGACCGTTTCCGAAGAGGACTATTCAGATGACAATGGAGGTATTAATTACGACGCGATTAGAATTTATTGTTTGACCGAGACTGTAAAAAGAGGTCTCAAAAATAGAGAAAGAGTTTGGCTTTTTTAGTAAAAATATATCACCAAATGATCTCTTTTTTTAAATATCTCAAATGGTGGTTCTGGGAAACCCGTAGATGTCAGCATTCTTCATTTGACGAATGTAATTCTTCTCAGTATGATTTTGGCAGAAGTAAAGGTTGGTGGTGTAAAAAGTGCGGCAAAATGCTCTATAAAGTATAAAATAATATGAGTCCAGAACTAGATAAATATTTGTGCGAAAAATATCCAAAAATTTTCGCCAACCGCAACAAATCCGCAGAAGAATCCTGCATACATTGGGGACTAGAATGTGGTGATGGATGGTTTTTCATCATTGACAGTCTGTGTTATCGTATCCAACGACACATTGATCATCCACCGTATTTAGGGGTGCGAGATTGGAAAAAATTTGTTTGCAGTTTGCAAGAAGTATGGAATTTGATTATTTGGAATAAAATTGTTTATCCATTGGTCAAAAATATGCCCCGCGACAAGTATATTAAATATTCAAATCGGTGGCAATATCAGATTTTTGCTCACGAACCTGCTCCAGCCGGATATATTCAGCAAGTAGTGTTTGAACAAGTTAAAGAAAAATTCTCAGGTTTAAGGATCTATTATTCAGGTGGAGATCAATATGTTAGTGCATTAATATCTTTAGCTGAAGATATATCTATGCATACTTGTGAAGTCTGCGGAAGAATGGATCATACTGTCGGAAGAAACCAACACGGTTGGATTGCAACCACTTGCGCCGAACATGCGAGAGACTTAAACGATTTTCTTTATAATAACGAAGATGCCCGCAACATCTTTGAGTCAATTAAAAATAAAAAATAACATGAGCGATATTAAAGTTTCTAAAAACATCACAGTTACAATTAAGGGCCAAACTTTCGTTCTTAACTCAGAAGAGGCTAAAGATTTGTTCAACAAGCTAAAAAATGCTGGCGTTGACGATCCTTGGCCGTGGTTGCCTCCGTGGAATCCACATGCGCCTTACGCCCCGAATACAACTCCATACCCTATATTTCCAGATGTTGTACACAGTGTAACTACCGACGACAAAACATCAATTAATAAAATTTAATCAAGATCAAAACCCCCAGCAACTGATAAACAAAAAACCAAAAATGAAAACAATCTATAAATTCAATTTCGATTGCGGTCGAAGCGGCGAACTGAACGGAATCTTTGTCGCCGACTCCGAAGATGTTAAAGCTTTGTTTGAAAAAGTAGAAGAGACTGACAATGGCCGCGAATTTCATCCAAATAGAATTACCTCTTGTCGTTCTTATGATTTAGCGGATATCGATGAAACCCTTAAGGAGATTAAGGAAATTTGTGCCCAATAAGAAAAACTATCCTAAAAATTTCTCAATTTATTCGCAGCCGCGACCCCCCTCAGAACCCAAAAAGACGATTGCTAAATTGGTGGATAGCGGCGATGATTATAAGCCTATTTATATCGGCTTGGGCGAGAGTTTGCCGAATGATGGCGATGATTATGAGTTAATTGATTATGGAGTGGATGGTGTTCAGATTAAGCGATCAAAAACGTGGGAAGAGGTGGTTAACCCTAATTACGATAAGGAATTCGCTAAATATACGAAAGATTTGGCGGCCTTTAAAGCCGAAAGAAAGGTTTGGAGAGACCTGAATAAAGCGTGGAGGAAAGAATTGGAGGAGGAAAAGCGCCAATCCGAACTGAAGCAGTTGCAAATTTTGAAGAAAAAATATGAAAATATCGCCTAATTCTTGATATTAAAAAAGAAGAAGCATTGGAAGTATTAAAAAATCAACAGACTTAAAAACTATGAATATCGTATACATCGTTTCTCTAGAAGGTGATCAAGAAACACAATTAATTGATAATGTTTGTAAATTTGAGGGTTATTCTGTACATCTAATTAATCCAGCAAGAGATTCTCAGTTATTTAAAAAATATTACAAAGGAGGACGTCCTGCGGTTTTGGTTTACAATGAAGTAGACAAAGACCCGGATGTTTTTTATGGTTTTTGGGATTTTGCTAAATTTCTCTTGACTAAGACTTGTCTTAGGTGTTAACATGGCGACATGAAACATCACAATCCTAATGTTATGGATGGGTGGCCTACTTTACTGATGTGGGTTTTGTTGTTGATTTTTTGTATCACGATGTACTAAGAACCGTTAAAATATCATGAATAACCGATTTAAATTTAGAGTGTGGGATATAATGGAAAAACGTTTTATTTATCCATATAGCCCGAACCAGCAACACTTTATCATTGATTTAAATGGGCAATTCCATAATCTACAAAATGGTAGCGGTGGTGATGATTATGTGGTTCAACAATACACAGGCTTAAATGATAAGGATAATAATCCTATTTTTGATGGGGATATTGTAAAACAAATTCATTTTAACGACTGGCATGATCAAGTTGGTCATATCTATGCCGGAGTAGTTAAACACACAAAATACTGTGATGATTGTGACAATCAAATTTCTAAATTCGCAACATTTATTGAAGCGAATCAAAATTCAAAATTTTCTGCTGGAAATCCAATCAAAGTTGATTGTGAAATTATTGGAAACATCTTTGAGAATCCTGAATTGATTAAAACATGAATAAAGAATTACTTTTTAGAATTTGGAACCATCAAACATCTCAATTTTTGATAAACGATATTTATGGTAAAGATGCGGTTGCGTTTAGTGTATGGGATTGGGCAGATCAAATGCGTGATTGTCTCTCGTATCCTACGACGAGCTATGTATTTCAACAATATACTGATTGTTGGGATAAAGATGATAAACGAATTTATGACGGCGATATACTTGAATGTAATAATGAAAATGGAACTCGTATTGGTTATGTTGGGTTTTGCGCGGGTATTTTCTCTTTGAATTATTTGGACCAAACTGATGATGAACTTGGATATCTACTTATTTCCACTTTAAAAGTAATTGGAAACATCTTTGAGAACCCTGAATTGATTAAATAATATGATCATTGATCACGAAAAATATCCTATAATTGTTGGTGAAATATACATTAACGACGAAAACCAAATGGGAACCCTAGAAAGTTGCGAACTGGTCCGTAGCAAAAATGACGCCGAAATCGTGATAGATACCCACAACAAAGGACAGTGTTACAAACTTAATTACGATAGTTTTTGCATGTATTGGAAATTAAAAAAATAAATCTATGCCAGACGATGTCAAACAACTTTTAAAAGAAATACACTGCCTGAATCTCATTGGCGATTGGGATAACGAAGATGCCCAAACACTAATTAATCGTGGCGCAGAACTTTATAATCTTGTCAGCAGAAAACCCCGATCCCTTTAGGGTCGTGGGATGAATGATGACAATTTCAACATTAACACATCATTCTAAAAAAGTCATTTAAAAAATAATTCAAAATATTTTCTCTTTTTCTATTTTAAGTGTATATATATTGTAGAGTGAGTAATAGAGCCTACAAATTTAGATTGTATCCCAATAAATCGCAAGAGGATTTGTTGCAGAAACACTTCGGACATTGCCGATTCATATACAATCACTTTCTTTCGGTAAAAATTAAACATTACAAAGAAACCAAGAAAACTATAACATGGGTTGATTTAGCAAATCAATTGCCTGCTCTAAAAACTGAATTTGATTGGTTGTCCGAAGCTGGTAGCCAGTCTCTCCAACAATCTATTCGCAACTTAGATAACGCCTATACGGCATTCTTTCGCTCAGGGGCAGGATTTCCAAAGTTCAAAAGTAAACATAAATCAAGAAAATCATTTATTGTTCCACAAACCAACAATAACATAAAAATAGATTACGCATCAAATAAATTAACAATTCCGAAGTTTCTCAAATTAAAAGCGAAAGACAATAGAATCAAATGTATATTCCACCGTGAAATCCCAAGTGATGAAGCAATAAAACAAGCCATAGTATCACAAGATAAAGATGGTAAATACTATGTTTCAATATTAGTTGAAATAAACAAATCGTTTCCAAATAAACCGGATAGAAATAGAAACAATGCAATTGGGATTGATTTTGGAGTCAAAACATTTTTAACATTGAGTAACGGAGATAAGATTGAAAATCCAAAATATCTTAAACAAAGTCAAGACAAATTAGCAAAACATCAAAGTGATTTAGAACTATTAGATAAGAATACTACAAAGTATAAGTCCAAAAGAGAACAAATTACAAAATTATATAGTAAAATAACAAAACAGAGGAAAGATTTCTTGGACAAATTATCATTTCAATTAACTAACGATAACCAAATTAGTTCAATTGCGATTGAAGATTTGTCAATAAAAGATATGCAACAAAGTAATTATTCACCGACAAATCGTATAATTAATGATTATGCTTGGGGAATGTTTGTGAATATGTTGCAATATAAGAGTGATTGGTATGGTAAAAATATTATAAAGATTGGACGATTTGAGCCGTCATCAAAAACTTGTTCAATTTGCGGCAATGTAAACCGTCAATTGAAATTAGAAAATAGAGAATGGAAATGTGTCAAGTGTAATGTGCAACACGATAGGGATATCAATGCTGCAAATAATATACTTGATTTTGCATTTCCTAATATGTACTTTAAAAAGGGCAGGAACTGTCCTATTGAAGCCCCTATGGCTTTAGCCTAGGGGTAGTTCACAAGATATATTTTTTAAATTGTAAAAATACAAAAGAAAACTGCGAAGTTGATGAGTAATTATGTACGCATACAAATATCAAAGCGTTGCCGATTTGTGCGCGAATCATGCTAATTTAGCAGAATATATCGCTGAATTAGAGAACCGAGAAAAAAATCTTCTTAGTATTTTATATTTGATTGCTAGTGCAAATACTCCTGTGTTTGATTCAGATGACGCAATAAATTTTAAAAAACAAGTTGACATACTACTTGCTCCGTGGATAAAAGAAACAACGAAAAAATCCAATTGACACATCTCACATCGTGTGTCATAGTCATCACAGTAACTACTACTACTACTACTACTACTACTAAAAAATTATGGGATGCGACATCCACATTTACATTGAATACAAGAACCGAAAGATTCGATCTGACGGGTCTAAACACAACTGGCTGAGTCATGGTGGACGAATCAATGGCGGTCGCAATTACGGATTATTTGCTTTGATGGCGGATATTCGTAATTATGATGAATTGTCAGTTGCAGTTGCGCCCCGTGGAATGCCAGATGATGCTGCGTATTACGCAGTTAATGATGATCGTATGTATATTTGTGAAGAAGCTGGCGACAACTATGTAAAAATGAAACGAGCCGAACAGTGGGTTAACGATGGAAGCAGCATATTCATCAACGATAGAGATGGAAAACCTGTTTGTGTAACTAATCCTGATTGGCACAGTCACAGTTGGTTGACTACCAATGAGTTTGAGAGTATTTTCAACACGTATTTGGAGATGGAAAATGTATGGCACACATCGCGGGTAAATAACCACCAAGAATTAGTTAATCACAATAATATCTCAAAAGAAAGTTGGGCATATGAACCACCCAACATGAATATTGAACCATCGTATCAGGCCATCTTGGCTAGCATGAAACGATTTGAGGAGCTTGGGTATGATGCTCGTATTGTGTTTTGGTTTGACAACTAGACGATTATGACGCTTACAATTCATATCCATAATTGGATATTACCTGTTGGTTTTACGGTAATGTCGTTCATGGCAGTATGTTTTAGTGCTTTTTTAGAACGCAATGATAACGGATGGCTTTCTGGATTTGGAACATTTCTTGTTTTTATTGGCGCATCAGTTTGTACATTAGTGGCATGGATTGTTTGGGCATTGATGATTTTAATCAAATAATTTATGAGCGACAGAACTTATTACCATAGTATTGATGGCAAAGAAGTACCAGATGAAGAAAGCATGGCGGCATATTTGATTGACGAAGGTGTATTGTTTTTGTCCACAGCAACCAATTACGATAATAAAAAATGCATAGGTTTGTTCATCAATATTAACGATTATTTTTATCCCGGTGGCGATGCCGAATGCGTGACTTATTCAGAATTGCCAATGCTATTTAATTTATACAGAGAGAAAAAATATGTTGGCGTTGTTGAATTCGTAGCTAATAAACGGGGAATTTCAAGTCTTCAATGGCAAGATCCAAATAGTGATTTTCAACAAACAACCCATGCAAAAAATACATGAAATTTAAGCTATTTAATAGTCGTGGTAAGCTTTCTCCATCGTTATCGCTTGGTAAAGTAATGTGGAGGTGCAGAGATGGTTCTCCAAAGTTTAACAATGAATATAGTCTTTCTGGCTATGCATATAAACACATGACTTGGGAGAAGGTGTATCCTATTCCATCATTATATATTCTTCGTTGGCACAAAGGCGTTCTGTCTAGTATTGACGATCTCGGAACCTCAACATATAGTGTGTCAATTGGTATTGAATGGTGGAATTTTCAATGCTCAATTATGTTTTTAAAGGCTAAACACACCAAAACCACTGAAGAAATCAACGATGGTTTAAAGAAAAAGGGATTGGATCTAGTTTTATGAATATTCAGGGACTTAAAAAAGAAATAATAGATGTTGAAGTAGAAGATTCAGTGATAGTAGATTCTTTTCTATGACCGATAAAGAATACATTACAAAGCTAGAAGAAGCTCTGTACGAGTCACTTGCTTTGAATCTTAATTGGATATCTACTACGGAGACATCCGACCTAGAATATTATAGCGAATACAAGGCCGTCATCAAGCAGGCTAAAGAAGTTTTGAAACTTTCACAAAACCCTAGGATGCATAATGTCTAAATATAGTTGCAAACACCAAAAACGAGTAGAAGTAAAAACAGAAGTATATAATCCTTATATCAAAAACGGAGCTTTAGGACCAAGTTATGCATAAAGACGAAATCAATAAAATTATTGCTGAATTTTGTGGGTGGAAGAACATCAGAGAACTAGATTATCAACCGATTGGAACTGATCCGTATATTGATGGACCGTCTCAAGTATGGGTAGGAATACATCCAGAATCAGATGTTGACAGCAAAGAATCTGAAGTTATACCTGATTATTGCAATGATTTGAATGAGATGCGTGAGGTGGTGGAGATGTTGAAAGGTGATGAGGATATTAAATATGTAAATTATTTATTCGCCTCTGTTGGAATTAACCGATATTATTATATGGGTGCAACGCCTGAAGCTTTTCCGGCTGACCGACAAATGAAAGTCATCAATGCCTCCGCTCTACAACGTGCAGAAGCGTTTCTTAGAACTATTGACAAATGGAAGGAATAATATGGAAACATCACAAGAAAACTGCTCATTGCCCGAGAAAAAAACCCTAAACCATTATCTCCGTAAATACTATTATGGTCTATTGTATTGGATGTTTTTAAATATCTGGTGCAGGTATTTTTACAGACACGTAATGAAGATAATGCACAAATTTAATCTGCATTATACTGTAGAAGCAATGCCGCACGAAATTGTTGACACTGCAATATCTTGTGGTAAACTGATGAAGAAACGCCATCTTTGGTGCCAATGGTGCGGATTAAGAGGCGATGTATTGAAATTTGAAAATGAAAATCAATAAACAAGAATTATACAAACTCTACATGCAAGAGGTGAACCAAATCGCAGAAGAATGTGATTGGAAAACCCACTTTACCGCAGAAGAATGCGTTAATATGGTATCTGATATCCTAGAGAAAAATGCTCATTTAATAGAAGATTAAATTAATATGTTTTGGCCTTTTGAAAATCTATTCGGCAACAATGAAGAAGTATCTATTGAAGATCCAAAATCCAAGTTAGAATATTTTGATCGTCAAAAAATTTCCAAAAGATTGACTCAGTGTGGTTGGAAACCTCCAGTTTGTTGCAGTGCTGATAAAAAAACATATTCTATTGCAATTGTAGAATTATCGTCGTATAAATTTGGTCTGCCGATCTATCCCAGTGTATTTCCGATGGTGCAAGTGCAGTGCAACGATTGCGGACAGGTTTCTCTAAATAACGCGATTATATTAGGCATTGTTGATCCAAACACCGGAAATATCAAAAATGAATACAAATAATATGAAGCAGCATGAATAAACCAACTAAAAAAACACTAGAATACTACGACTGGGGCAGTGTAGAAAAATATTTTATTGACAACGGAATTTGGGACGAAGAGTTAAAGCGTGACGTTTGGATGGAATTGTGTGAATGTAAAACAATTAGAAATGGAACCCCATTTACCATAACAGATTGGGAGTTAAAGCACGATAATGGGAAGTTTTCTCATTTAGTAAGCGATTTTATGAAAGACGCAATTCCAGATTTGTTAGAACATTTTGGTGAACCAGACGAAGGTTGTCTTGATTCTGGTATTTTGACGGCAACATTTATTGCAACTTGGTAGTTTATATGAACACAAAATATTTAAGTATATATCCACAATGGCATTGTAGAAATGGTGGTGGAGTATTTGTTGGAATGCGATTTCAATTTCCAGCGAGAATCTATGATAGTGAAGCATTTGCCGCCAAACATACATACACCTGTTTACGCTTGACATTGGGACTATTAGTGTTTAGTATCAATGTGGATGTAAAATACAATCATATTAAAATGTTGCCCCAATAATATGATTAAAAATACAAAAACTCGCATCAAATGGTTCTCTACCGTTGAAAAAAATAATTCTATTGACAACTATTGTCGTTATGTTTACAGCGTCAAGCAGCCCAGTATAGAATATTTACCTGTAAATAAAAAATATTTTAAACAAAAAAGTAGATTTTTATAAAAAAGAAAATTTCAAGATGGAATAAGGTATATTCAAGGATAAATATGATAACGAACGATTTGGAAATCCCAGAAGAAGTAAAAACCGCAGCCAGATTGCTCGGCAATTACTTTCAACAACAGGGCATTTCAAAATGGGAATTATTTGACGTATGCTCCAGAAATCACGCCGATCAAAACAGAGTATATCAGGGATTTTTTGAGTTTAAACAAGAACACAAAGACAACCCAATTCTTCCAACAATGCCAGAACTGATTGAAGAAAACGAACAAGTCTTGGCCGAATTGGAGAATAAAGGAGTCATTCCTTGATATATGCAATTAAAAGATTATTATAATAAAGGATATCAGTTAGCAGATTCCTCTAAATATGGCTGGGGAATTGGTGGTAAAATTCGTGCATATGAAGAAAATATTGGAAAAGTTGCAAATGCTTCCCCAGAATGGGAACAATTCTTGTGCGGATGGGACAATTATATTAATGATGTTTGTTTAAAAGCCAAACAAGATAGCCCCGGCGCAAGTTACGGATTTAATAGCGATGAGATTGGTGACGCTAAAATTGCTTATGAAATCCAAGGCGTATTTCGGCAGTATTTGGCAGTTAAAAGAAATGATGGCTATTTTGATTATTCTGGTGTAGATTTTCGAGACCCATTGAAGGCAAGCGAAGAGCCATTGCCAGAGATTGTTAATTTTGTCAAGTATATTGATCATCTTTTTACTCCCGCTCAAAGCAAAAAAATAAATTTACATAATAAAAAGAAATACAAAGAAGCTTGGGATTATATTGACAGTTTAAAGCTTGACTTGCCAAGCGGAGAAGGTGTAGAGTTAATCTCAGGATTAAATGGCGTGACCATGCGTATTCATAAACCTAGAAAAGAAAAAAGATAAATTATGACATCAAAACAGTTTGCTAAAAAAATATGAATGCCGAATTGAGACGAGAAATAGAGAATGTATCTTTTAATGCAAAATAGTCATCGCCAAACAAATATACCGACAATATACACAAATCAATTCAATCTTTAGTCAAAATCGTAGAAATACTAAGCTCAGAAATAGATAGACTAGAACAAGAGAAAGTTTCGCACGAAAAACATTGACAATCAAGGGTGATGGTGCCATTATGTGTGAATGGTCGGAATTCCTCCCCTTGGCTAAAGCCGAAGGGGTTTCCTTCCTCCAAGATTATGAATAATCATAAAAGCGACAAAATGCAAGAACGAATAGACGCTTTAAATAAAGCAGCATTAAATGCATTACGAACTGCTGGATTAACCAGAGCAAGAGTGACCGAATCCGAAAAAAGATTAAAAAACAACGAATCCATTTCAGATGAAGAATACAATCAGTATTTACTAGATTGTGAATTTTTAGGTAGACATTCGCCACTGAAGAATAATTAAAAATAACAAGAGAAAGTTCACCGAGAAAAACATTGACGATAGTGCCATTTTAATTATATTATAGTGAAGATAACTAACAACAATTAAATAATAAAAATGTATTACAAAACACCATCCATTACAAAAACAATTTACGAACAAGATTCGCTTCGTTTAGAAGCAGTAACAACCTGTGTAGGTTTTGACGATTTTTTAGACGAAACTCTCTCATCCAATCATTCACACTTTGATACTTTTATTGTAGTTACAAGTCACGATGATAAAAAAACACAACAAGTAGCTCAAAAACACGGCGCAATCTGTGTTCAAACAGATCTTTTTAAAAAGAATGATCGTGCATTCAACAAAGGCGCGGCTATTAATGCTGGATTCAATCGTTTTCAATATTACGGTTGGCGACTTCATTTAGATGCCGATATTGTCGCCCCCGATAATTTCCGAAGAATTCTTTTTAATCACACGCATCTAGACACAGATCATATTTATGGTGCAGACCGCATCAATATAGTTGGTAGAAAAAATCTCCATAAGTATCATGGAATGCATCGCCACCTTCCTCAGAGTAAACATGGTTGCCTGATTGAATCTGGACAAGCAGAACCGATTGGAGCGCGTTATGTAGATCCTCTTATTGGTTATTGTCCACTCGGATTCTTTCAATTATGGCACGCAAGCAATCACAAACAATATCCATACAGCTTAGGCGATGCCAGTCACGATGACGTTATGTTCGCTCAACAGTGGGCAAGAGAACATCGGGTTCATTTACCAACAGTGATCACCCATCAACTGTGCGCCGAACAACCAAAGTGGGGAGAAAATTGGAACGGCAGAAAACATAAACAATTCTAAAAATAATGGTTTACTGGTTTAGTCCTTAAAACCAGCTTTTATGGAATTCACCACAGAACAACTAGGTTTTATTAAAAAGGCCGAAAAAGAAATTTCAGATTTACAATCCAAAGAGCATTTGATATTTACTCGCATTTGTTTTCACCTCGATTTAAATGAAAAGGGTGAGGATATGCTTTTTGATTATTTATTTAATCATTTTGGGAATCCAGAAAAGATAAGCAGCCATGTCAAACCCAAGAAGTAAACTCGTTTATTTGCTGTTTTTATTTTTGTGTGGATGTTCAATGCTTTTGCGATATAATTTCGAAGAAGCGATAAATAATTTACCACCTAATTGCAAGATTTTACAAGTTAATAATGACTATATCTTATACTCTATCACTAATAATACATTTAAAGCTTATTACTCCGTAGATGGGAAAATATATAAAACTACACATGTTAAAAATTAAACTATCCTATCGATTCGATGGTCCATATTTCGTTTACAACCCAGAGCAAAAATTCGTAGAATCTGAATAACATGAGTTTACAAAAAAAATCTCAATGCCTTAAATACGTAGTAATAACTCGCACTCATACGCAAGTCAATTTCGGACAAATAGTATACTTTGAAGCTTACAATGAAATCACCGAAGAAATATATGTAATTCCACAGGGGGAACGCTATGAAGTAGCTATGCATTATTCAGAAGTGTTCCCTTGTGAGTGGCACGAAGATTTCTCAGCACTAAACGAATGCATGGACAAACTTAAATCTTAAATGTATAAAAAACTAACAAAAGAACAGATAGAAATAACTGCTGATACTTGGCCCGTTGATAAAAAAAGGAATATTCGTTTATATACTCAGCAGGAATTCAAAAAACTCAAGAAAGGAACAATAATCACCGATATCGGCGGCTGCGATATTGAAATTGGTCAATTCGATGCCGATTTAGAAACGTCCGTATTTGGTAGGACTAAATATGGAAAAGTTATTTAATAAATTAAAGTTTCGCACGATTTCTCGCAAAAGAGTTCCCGAAAAATACCACAAACAACTTTATCGTTGTTCTTACGGATGTTATGGTTGCTTGTGGATAAATTTTAGAAAATATTACAAATCAAAAAAAGCAAAAATATCAGTTTGCTTTAGGAATGGTAGAATAATTGCGTGGGGTTTACTTTATAAAAATCCCACTAAATACTGTATTATGCTTTATGTTTACATAAAATATAGACGCCAAGGTATAGGTAAAAAGATATTCAATAAACTTGCGCGAAAGCTAGATAAAAAACAAATAAAAGTATACAAAGATTCTTTAAACAAAGACTTTTTCGATTCTGTAATTGACAAATCTTAAATTAGCTTATAATATAGCCCTCATGACTTACCAACAAGCTAAATTCGTTAAAGATCTAGTAGTCTCGAAAGCTTCTCTTGACAAGATCGCCGAACGATTCCACACTCAGTTTGGTGATACTCAATACTGCTCTGGGCCTAAAGCAGCTCAATACACAAAAAATAAAAAACAAATTTTCTATTGCAATTTCGAAGGTAACGATATAAAGTCTGCCGCGTCATTCGTGCTCAAAGAAAAATTGTGAAGAATAAGATTTTGCTTAAGGCTGTAGAGATTGCTCACGCCTTTTGTCCTGTTCATCGTCAAAGCGGCGTTCGCGCCGCTCACATTGCTATTCTGGTTAAAAAGAATAAGATTATCAAAATCGGTTGGAACAAGAATCGTACTCACCCCAAAACCAAAGAATATCCTTATGTCGGCAGCAGACCTAAATACAGTCGAATCAACGTAGGTATTCACGCTGAACTTGACGTAATGATGAAATGCGGCAAGGAAGATCTAAAAGGTCACGACATGATCGTTCTGCGTGTAGATGGTACTGGCAAGCTTAACAGTAGTCGCCCATGTGCAGGATGCATGGGAGCCATCAAGCAGTTTGGCGTTGATAGTATTTATTATTCAACATCAACTGGACAGATAGATTGTGAATGCGTTTGATCTTCTGTTTTTAATTTTAAGCGCATTTACGTCTTGAATGTCGTTGCGCTACAGTTATCATAATAGCTCTTACAACCAATTATACTAAAATGTTAAAAGATATCACCATCAAAGATAAATACGCAGTTCAATCAGATGATTTAAAGTTTGATGGAAAAAGCGTTATTATTCCATCGTATTATGTAGATAGTTTGATTGATTACCTAAAAGCAACAGATCTAAAAGGAATGAATCAAGCCGACATCGAAGATTTCGCCATGTTTAAAAGTTTTCTTTACGACGTGCAAAATCACAAAAACAAAGGAAACTAAATCATGGGAATGTATGATGATTTCGTGGTCGATTATAATCTGCCAATGCCGGAAGATCCAAATGGATTTTCTGGCACAAGGTATTACCAAACTAAAGATTTAAATTGTGCCCTTGATCTTTATGTCGTAAAAGATGATGGCACCGTTTGGCTAAAGAAAACAGAAGGGCAATGGATTGCTGGCGATCCAAAAGGCAAATCTTTTTCTGATAAGTTTGGACATTTTGAAACACAAAGACAATGGGAAGAATTCTATAAACACACTTTTTCCATTGATATGTGTGGATACGTTTGTTCAGAAGAGGAACCATATGATTATTGGATCGATTACAAAATCTCTTTCGTAGATGGAGTTATCAAAGAAGTCTCTTTAAAAAAATTTGAAGCAACAGACAACTCCGAAAGAAAAAAAAGTGTAATAAAGATGGAGGAAGAAATGACAAAACGCCAAAAGTTCCAAAACACTTTTAGATACAAATACTTTTACAAGTATTATAATCGTTTTATTCATTTTTCTTTTAGGCATTTAACCCGTGTAATTAGTTTTATCAGCAGTAAGTTGTGGAGCTTAGAAAGAAAACTGTCAATTTAATTAAAAAATAACAAAATGATTGCAGTTGATAGTAAAAAGCGAAAGGTGTAGCTGATCTTATTAACAATGCAGCATGAAATTCAAAAACTGCGAAGGCATAGAGTATACGATCTATAATCACAAAATAGATCCAAAAGAAAATGCAGAGGGTTTATGCGACGATCCAAAATCGCATAAACCTAAAATCATTATTGATCCTAGTCTTTTACCTCGCAGAAAAATGAATGTGCTGATTGAAGAAATATTTCATGCTCATTTCTTTGATGTTTCGGAAAAAAAAGCTAGAAAATTTGCCGCCAATTTAGGCAAAATTCTATACTCTAAATTTTTAAAAAAATGAATCTCTCTAAATTTTTCAATGGCGATGGAACATTTAAAGATATACTTTTTAATGTTCAATTTAGAAATCATTCGGTAACATGCCATACCACAAAGATGATTTGCGTTGAGCATCCAATCAAGTGTGATCATCGTAGCGACGATTGCCGAAACAGTATTATTAAGTATCTAAAAGACGAAGGATACCTTGACAAATGCAGCAATAAGGTGATACTATTCGACTTCTACACAGAAGCTATAGACGAAAGCTCTGACGTTGACGAAGTTGGTTTGTAATCACCAAGGCAAAGGAAGCACGACAACAGGAGGGCTTATTTGATCGGTTATTTTTTGTTTGGCGGCATTTTCAAAATTCAATTTAGAACCTGTTCCCATCGCGTCCCAAACCCAATTTAATACCTGATCATTTTTTAAATCAGAATAAGCAGTAAAATCTCCAGAAGCTAAAGAAACGTCACTGACGCTGTATACTCTGCCGTAATATGCATCTCCGCCAACGCCTGAGTAATAAGACAGCAGATCCCAATGAACATTAAATACACAATCTTTATATCCTTGGTATTGAGGATAAGAATCTAGCTGCGTAATTATCCAATTTAATTTTATATCGTCCATAATACAATATACACTTATTACTCTCTCAAATGATTAGTATGTTTGTGATATAATGCTATTTAATTTTTCACATTCCACGATATGATATGTACTTATTTAAAGTAAAATGAAAAAATGTTTATACTGCGATGAACTTATCGACACAGAAAACGATGATTACCAAAAAGTCGGTAAAAAGATAGTTTGTGCATTTTGTTATGAAGATTATGCAGATGAAATAGACAGCGTCATCCAAGACGAAGAAGAGCAAAATGATGATAATTTCTCTAATGATTAAAAAACAAGTGTAAATAACAATAGCGCATAAATAAGCTGGAATAAAAACTTGATTATTTAATCACATCCAGTAAGCTCCCAAGCGCATTTAGACCAGTGTTTAAATTTGGGGGCTTTTTTCTTTTCAATCCTCCATTTTTCTTTCAAAAAGTTTCGAAAGAACCCGTTGACACCCTGTTTATTTCAGTATATAACTACACCCGCATGAACAATAACGGAAAGATTGGTCGCCCAAAGGGCGCTAAAAGCACAATTGAAATCACGCTCGCGGACCTTCTAACGAAGGTCGGCAGCAATCCTAACGCGGTCGTGCATGTCGGGAGCACTTGGTTTGCCAAGTATTCTTCATATGTAATTGCGTCATCGTCCCAGCAAGATTCTGACACTCTGCCTCCAGAGATTCAGAAACAGCTTGACGAAGCGGAGAAAATCGAGTTTACTGTGTCTCAGTAAAACGTAATCAGAGGGAGGTTGAGACCTCCTTAGCCTCCCTCTTTCTTAATTTTAAAAACATTTAATATGCCATTCGCTGACCTAGTAGGACAAAAGTTCGTTAAAAGCAAGCTTGAGTTTTATGTTGAAGCTTATAAAAAGACAGGAACAGTTCCCTTTTTGAATTTTGTTGGTGCCAAAGGTAACGGCAAGACAGCGTTTGCTCGCGAATTCGGCAAGTGTATCACAGATTCGTTGGGAGTTAACAAGCGTTTTATCGAGATCAACACCTCAACCATCAAGTCTAGTAGGCACTTTTTTGAGCAGGTTTTTCTGACTCATATTTACGATAAAGAAGTGGTGGTATTTTTTGATGAAGCTCATGCACTGCCAAGAGATCTTACTTACGCTCTTCTCACGATTTTAAATACGGAAAAAGATCATATTTGCGAATTCAATGGTGCAGATAACACTTACGTGTTTGATTTTAAAAAGCATCATTTTATTTTCGGTACCAGCGAATCAGACAAACTTTTTATCCCACTGAAAGATCGCCTCACAACAATTGAGTTTGCAGATTACAACTCAGAAGAATTATCATGTATTTTTAAGAATAATCTTGGCGATATTCAATTTGAAGAGGGCGTGTTGGATCAGTTGGCGGAAACTTCTCGCGGTAACGCTCGTTCATGCATTCATCGAGCAAGGGAAGTTGGTATCTATTGCTCCCGATTTGAGACTAAAATCTTCACTAAGCAAGATTTGAAAAATTTCTTTGACATCATGGGCATTTTGCCTTATGGTCTTAATCGTATTGAGTGGCAGATCTTGAACATCTTGCGGCGAGAAGGTCAATGCACACTGTCTGCGCTTGCGGCGAAAACCGGGTTGACTAGGACCGCGATTCAGCGTGACTTTGAGCTTTTTCTTTTGCGTAAGAATTTTATTTCAATCAATGGTCTTCGCAGTATCACGTTAAATGGTGCGAAAGCTATAGACAAGATATCAACAGTTTGATAGGGTTAGTGAGTAGTGAGATTTTTTGGCAATGTAATGCGCCTATAGTTAAAATGGGGTAAATAACAATCGACTCATAATCGATCATTCCGGTCAACCCAAGCCGGTGGGCGCACCATTTCTTTCTTAAAGTTTATGATTTGTCTTATCAACGAAATTCTCCCATCTAAAAAGCAGCCAGTATATGTGGCTGTTTCAATGGGTGTAGATAGTGTTGCGGCTTTCTTTTATCTAGTGAATAGAGGGTATTCAGTCAGAGCAATTCATTTTAATCATGATCTGCGTGATCAAAATGATGAAATGCAAAAGAATTTTAATGAATTATTTCGTGGTTATTACCATTTTAGTAATACGGTACAGCCAAATACCCATTCCAGCAAAACAGAAAATGATTGCCGCCAAGATAGATTGAATTTCTTTAAAGAAAAGTGTAATTCCGAAAATCCAAAGATTATTATTTCAGCCCACCATCTTGATGACTACCAAGAATCTTATTTGATGAATTGCTTCAGGGGGCATCCTGAGTATAAGCCGATGAATCTTATCTCAGATTTTAGTAGTTTTAAAATTATTCATCCTTTTCTTTTGACAGAGAAGAAAGATCTTGTTCAGTTCGTAGATAGATATGATAATGGCAAGCTAAAAAAATACATCGTTAAAGACGAAACAAATGATGTGATTAAAGGCAGCCGCCGAAACTGGATCAGAAATATTATCGTTCCAGAAATGACTAATGTAAAAATTAGCTTGAAAAAACATTGCAAAGAGCTTATTAATAATAGTATTAAAGATATCAGTTATGGATGTTAGTTTTTAGCCAAACTGTTTGGGCGTTTTAGACCTTTCCTACCCTTAACAGCTTGCGAAGGAGAAGGTGATGGCAGCAAGTTGGCGGTTTGGCTTTTTCATTTTTCTCTCTTGACGAGAGCCACAGTTTCCAGTAGATTGTGCGTGTTCTTTGGAAAATTTAGTGGGTGCATAGACCAGCGGAAGAGTCAACGGATTTAAAATCTGTCAAGCGATGGTTCGAATCCATCTGCACCTACCATTTTTTTTCTTTATAATATTTTGCAGCAATGAGGGCAGCCGTCACTAATCCAGTACATTAGACGACTGAGCGACCTGATCTGCAAACAAACAGTGCGCCCAAGGGATAATGTTTCAAGTCCCCTTACACTGCGACAACAATGGGCAATTATTTATTTCTCGCTAGAAGGACAAGGGGCTTCATGCCCCGTCCTGTAAGTTCCTAGGTAAACGACAAAGGCTTACTTCTAGTGGGATTTTTTTCTATTTATGACTGAACCTGTTTTTGATTCGAAAGGTGGATCAAAGTATACCCATTCACGACGCCCCGTAAAACTTGTATATAGTGAACATTTTGATAATAAACGTGACGCATTAAAACGAGAATATCAAATCAAACAACTTAGCCGACAACAAAAATTAAAATTAATCAGTCAACAACCCATAGGTTAAAGCCATAGGGGGTTCGTTCCGCAAAAAATTATGAATGAACCGTGGTCAGATGTTTGGATGGAAGAACAATTGTGTAATTTCCGTCCAATTAACGAACCAGAATGGGACATTTGCGATGAATGTAGATCAAACACGCATATTATGGTGGGCAAATT
>Ga0209188_1000788_pt1 | contig 28662 bp, 28 predicted proteins | sample C_130625_EF_Meta_FD_187307 | JGI IMG/M metagenome (GOLD analysis project Ga0209188, IMG submission 187307) | Freshwater microbial communities from Lake Croche, Canada to study carbon cycling - C_130625_EF_MetaG (SPAdes) (version 2) | ecosystem: Environmental > Aquatic > Freshwater > Lake... | reverse complement strand
GTTCCTGTCGTTAAGGTGATTAAAGATGGGGATAAAGTTATTCGTCTTGTGGTTACGTGCTCCTGCGGAGAGTGCATCGAAGTAGAGTGTTTATATCCTGAAAATTGACCGGGTAAATAAGGGGAATTGTATTCCTAGATGGAATATTCTGCCTAGCACGTTTTGCCTGATTTAAATTAAAGTCTAAAGTAGTTTAGTTGATTGTATATCAACGACTTATGAGGATATAGAAACGTTTGGCACTTGGTATGCTACATAGTCTGGTTAAACCGTGAATATTGGCATCTATCAAAACGCAGCGTCACTCTCAGCCCTCGAAAAATGGGAGGCTGCTGTATCGCAAAATATTAGTGCTGCGCAAATCCCTGGATTTCGTAAGAAATTAGTCGAATTTTCTGCTATAAATGTAGGCCAGTACGGCATCGCCAAGGGAACAAACGGATCGGACAGTAATACTGTCGAGGCTTTATTCCCTACTGCTACAAATCAGATCAGTTATGCTAAAGGCGTAGCTAACCCTACTGGGGCTGATTTAGATATTGCACTACAAACCGACGGTTTTTTCTCGGTACAACGGTCGGATGGAACGACCGCTTACACGCGCAATGGTCAATTTAAACTCGATAGTGCGCGAACAATCGTTAATTCAAACGGAGATAAGCTTTTAAGCGATACTGGTTCTCCAATTACTTTATCAGCAATTGGTGGTGCAGTTACTATTAGTTCAACGGGTAATATTGTCCAAAAAGATATTCCTTTAGGTAAAATTGGTGTAAGAACGTTCACAAACACGAGCGATTTGGTTCCTATTTCCGGTGGATTATTTGTTCCTACCAATGGCGCCCAAGCGCTACCTGCTACAAATCCTGGTATACTCCAAGGCTACCTTGAAGGCTCTAATGTGTCTGCAATGAATGAAATGGTAGATTTAGTTTCTATTACCCGTTTTTATGAGGCTAATCAAAAAGTGATTACCTCAGCAGATCAGCAAATGCAACGGACACTCGATGCCCTCGGTTGATACCCCTAACCTCACTCACTTTTTAAACTAACTGGCCATGAATCTCTCTCTCTACTCAGCCGCTACAGGAATGGAAGCTCAGGAATTAAACCTGAATACCATTTCCAATAATCTTGCCAACGTAAACACTCCTGGCTTCAAGAAGAGCCGTATAGAATTTCAAGATCTTTTGTATTCCAACACACGTACATCCGGTGCTGATACAGGTGCGGGTAATTTACTCCCTAACGGTATTGAAATTGGTAATGGTACACGCGCAGCAGCAACCTCAAAAATTTTCCAACAAGGCCAATCCAATGCTACGGGTCAGCAATTAGATCTCGCTGTATCCGGTGACGGCTTTTTTGAAGTACAAAAGCCAGACGGTACACTTTCTTATACGCGTGACGGTTCTTTTAAACTTAATGCAAATGGTCAAGTTGTTACCGCAGACGGTTTTCCTGTATTGAGTGGTTTTCAAGCTATACCAGCTGGTACAACGGGTGTTACTATTTCATCAAGTGGTAGTGTATCCCTAACGGGTGCAGCTGGCGTAACTACATTTCAGCTTACACTCGCACGCTTTGCTAATCCAGCAGGTCTACAAAGTTTAGGTGGAAACTTATATGCAGAAACACCTGCGAGTGGCACGGCCTCTACAGGTCAGCCTGCTACAAATGGCTATGGATCTATTATGCAGGGTTACTTAGAAGGCTCTAACGTAAGTATGGTTGAAGAGATGGTTAATTTGATCGCTGCGCAACGCGCTTACGAAATTAATTCTAAAGCAGTACAAGCGTCCGATCAGATGTTACAGAACGTCTCTAATATGCATTCATAATGGTTTCTTTTAGCCGCACTATTTTATTTCTTACGTGGCTCCTTGTAGTAGGTGTTTGTGGTAGCGTGTATGCAGAGGTAGGTCCAGTTGCTGTAAAAAGTGCTCCTACTGTTAAGTCTGTCTATTTAGCTACTCAGTTCATGACAGAGCTAACTCATCAAGTCAGTAATCACTTTAATGTTGAAGGAGAATGGGAATTAACTCCGCAGCAACCTCTCGTTATTTTTCCTACGGAAGCCTTGGCTTGGGAGCTCTCGGTTACTTCTTTTCCAGCACAACTGTCATCTTATTTGGTTTTACGCTATAGACTGATGGGTGATGGGCTTGTTGTTCAGGAGAATTCACTTTTAGTTAAGGCTAGTCTTTGGAAGTCGGCGTGGATCACCCATCATCCTATAACAGCACGTACCATTTTTGATAGTTCAAGTTTAGATACGGTACGTATCGATGCCCTAAGTCAACGAGACGTTGTTGCTGCTTCTGCAGGGGATAATACCTATGCCTACACCCGTGACATGCGTGCTGATAGTTTAATTACGTGGCATGATTTAGCTCGCAGACCTCTTGTCAAAAAAGGGGATATTGTGGATGTAATCGCTACCGAGGGACTGCTCTCTGTTTCAATGAAAGCACTTGCTATGGAAAACGGCGTACGAGGAGACCTTGTCACAGTTCGTAATTTAGAAACACGAAAAGACATTTCGGGTATTGTTGTATCTGATGACCGAGTTGAAGTGCACTTTTAAGTATGAAATGTAAATATCTCATTACCTTAATGTTTGCGGTATGTACCCTAGGTGTTGCCTATGGTGATTCACTGTGGGTCGCTAAGGGAGGCGACCATTTAAGTATGTTCGCTGATCGTAAAGCATCACGCGTGGGCGATATCTTAACTGTAGTTGTAAATATTACAGATGTGGCTACGAGTACACAAAGTAAACAATCCGGTAGAACTTCTTCTGTTACAGATGCACTCGGTCAATTTCTCTTTCCTAATTTAGGAGCCCATGCAGGTGCACTTCCTTCAATTTCATACACCGGTAAGACAGCTTACACAGGGGGTGGTGCAGTCACCAATTCAGAAAAATTAACCAGCACAACAGCTGTTATGGTTACTGATGTTTTACCTAATGGTAACATGGTTATTGAAGGCATTAGACAGGTTACTTTTTCGGGTGAAACCCAGTACATTGTATTGCACGGCATAGTGAGACCTGACGATATTACTTCTGCTGATACCGTAAGTTCTTCGAGTATTGCTCAATCGAGAATTGAGTTTGTTAATTCAGGTACGATTAATGATTCCGAGAAACTTGGGTTACTCGCTCGTTTGTATGAAACCTTACATCCGCTTTAAGTTAATGTCTTCTTTATCAAACGTTTTTTCTACACTCGTTCTCGCTGGCTTGATTTTACTATCTGGCAGTTCACTTCATGCTGCACGTATTAAAGATCTTACTTTAATCGAAGGGGGTAGAGATAATCAACTTGTAGGTTACGGTATTGTTGTGGGTCTTTCAGGAGACGGTGATAGTAATTCAAATGGAACGCTTCATGTCGTCGCCAATATTTTACAGCGCTACGGTATTACGGTCAGTATTCAGGACTTAAAGTCTAAAAATTTAGCTGCTGTGATGGTAACTGCAGACATCGGACCTTTTATAAAGCCTGGTGCTCGTATTGATGTTACGGTTGCTTCTTTAGGTGACGCCAAGTCACTTCAAGGAGGTATCTTGTTACAAACACCACTACTTGCTGCCGATGGAGTAGCCTACGCGGTAAGTCAAGGCCCTGTAGCTGTCGGTGGATTTATCGGAGGAACAGGTGGTCCTGGTGGTGCTACCGTACAAAAGAATCATCCTACCGTTGGGGCGATCAGTAATGGAGCTATCGTTGAACGCGCAATCAATGCTCAGTTTGTCCATGAAGAAAGACTACGTTTACTCTTAGAAAGTCCCGATTTTAATACTGCTGCACGTATGGCTGATGCTATCAATCGGGAATGGCCAAATTCAGCGATAGCCGTTGATTCCGCTACGGTACAAGTAGGACTTCCACCTATGTATCATAATCGTCAAGTCTCCTTCATAGCAGATATGGGTATGCTTGATATGGATCCCGACTCCATGGCTCGTATTGTTATCAATGAAAGAACGGGTACGATTGTAGCTACTTCCACGGTTAGAATTTCTGAAGTCGCAATAGCGCATGGTAATTTAACAATTACCGTGGCCTCAAACGTTGGAGTCAGTCAGCCAAATTCGTTTACAACTGGTGGCCAAGCGACTCCTGTCAACAGTACTCAAACGAATGTCACTGAGCAACGAGGAGGCTTCTCAATATTAAATACTCAGCCCCCTACAATAGAGAGATTAGCGGCAGCTCTAAATGCTTTTGGTGTTTCAACACGCGATATGATGGCAATCTTCCAAACCTTAAAAAGAGCAGGGGCTCTTCAGGCTGAATTAATTATTAATTAATCATGGATATTTCAGGCATACTCGCAACGACTACCGCTCATTCTTTAACGGATGCTCAAGCATCGCTTAAGGCGCAAAAGACTCCGGAAGCGCAGCGAAAACAAGCGGCTAAGCAGTTCGAAGCGATTTTGATGCGTCAATTTTTGTCCTCGAGCGTAGGCTCTATGCTTGGCGGTGAACAAAGTTCATCAGGGAGTGTGTATGGGTACATGCTTACGGATGCATTAGCACAAAAGTTAACCGAGGGTAATGGGTTAGGCCTAAGTAAGATGATTGAAAGTCAGCTTAGTCCAAATACTCCTCAAACTGCTAACATACCGGGTTCTATTACTACTGCCGCTAGCCTACTTGCTCAAGCTCCGCTTAAACCACTTTCAATTACAAAATAACTTTTCTTTTATATGATTAAAAATTGGCAAACTATTGTTGAATGTCTTCGTGAGGAGATAGCTGAATATGGACAGCTCCTTAATCTATTCGCATTACAACAAGACCTTATTTTCAAACGTAAGCCTAATGAGGTTTTAGAGCTTTCCACAAAAATACATGCTCAAGTCGAAGTATTAGAAGAAAAGCGTTCAATACGTGAATCTAAGGTACGTGATATAGCTCTCGCTCATGGTATTTCACCTGACTCTACGCTTCGCGCAATGGTGAATCAATTTGATACGGAAGCTAGGCCGCTACTCGAAGCATTAATCGCTGATGTTAATTTACTTATTCACCGGGTGAGACGCTCACTAAGATTAAATCACCGTTTACTAAGTTGTATGGTGGATAGTCACCAAGCTGTTATTAAGCGTACACAGCCAGAGCGATTCAATACGACCTATTCTGCTATTGGACGCGTATCTCCAGGAAATTTAAGGTCAGAGCCTCGTTTCATACTCGCTGGATAATTACACTTATATGTCCATTTTCTCTATCCTTAATTCGAATAATACTGCTCTTAATGCGGATACGCAGGCTATTAGCATTACGAGTAACAATATTTCGAATGTAAATAATCCAAATTATGCGCGTCAAATTGCGGATTTTCAGCAGAGGTCGCCTGCTTTTACCCCGCAAGGTGCAATACCTCAAGGATTAGATGTGACTGCAATCACAACACGTAATTCTCTTTTAGATGCTCAAGTTCAACTTCAAGCGTCGATTACTGCGGGAGTTACTGCGCAAGCAACGATTTTACAGCAAATACAGTCTTCGTTAGGAGAAAATTTAACTGCAAATACCGGTACTTCGGGACAAAGCTCTACGACTAGTAACGGGCTTAACATTGCCGTTAACCAATTTTTTAATGCGTTCCAAAATTTAGCTACAAACCCAACGAATACGGGTGCAAATCAGCAAGTTGTGGCTGAAGCAGGAATACTCGCAGACCGTTTTAAAGCAGTCACAGCAAATTTAAATACGATAGCTCAAGGGGTTACTTCTCAGATCAGCTCAAATGTAAGTCAGGTTAATCAATACCTAGCCCAAATTGCGTCGTTAAACGTAACGATCACACAACTCAATGGACAAGTAGCTGGATCGGCTTCTGCCTTAGTAGATCAAAGACAGGCAATAATAGAACAACTCTCTGCCTTAATGCCCGTTACCGTTTCAGGTAGCAATCAAGGGAGTCTAACTATAACCGCTCATCAAAATGATACGCCTGGAACTCCCGTTGCGTTAGTAACGCTTGGTACGGTCAATAATCAAATCAGTTTTGTTCCGAGCACAACTAATCCTAATGCAGGTAATTTTGTAGCGGGCACAGGTGGAACAACAGTTAGTTTAGGCAACTTGCAGACTACGTCGGGTGATCCTTCTGGTACATTAAGTGGACTCTTGATGACCCTTTCTGGACCTCTCAATGATTTACAGAAAAATATTGATAATTTAGCTCAACAAATCGTTACATCTGTAAATAAAGCCTACAATCCATCTGAATCGGTTACAGGTAATGTTTTTGCTGTTCCAGATCCAAGTGTCACCAATACACTTGTTGGAGCGAATAATCCGCTTAATACACTAATTCCAGGTAGTACGGCTTTAATCAACGGTGCTGATTTTACTATTAGTGTAAATGGCGGTCCTAGCCATACAATTTCCACTACTACGTCTGAATCGCTACAAAGTATCCTACAAGATATTTCCTCGAGTACTGGCGGAGCTGTTACTGGCAGTTACAATGCTGCGACGGATAAAATTGTACTCACGGGTACTTCTCAGTTCACGCTTGGTGGTAGTTCATCAAAGTTTCTTGCTATAGCTAAAATTGCTCCAGGTGGTCCATACAGTGCCCCTGTAGTAAGCTCTGATACAGTTGGTGCTTTAACATCGGTTAAAAATGTACCTGGTGCTTATTCCAGTGCATTTACTATCGATCCAAATTTTACACCAACAAACATCAAAGCAGGTAATACCGTAGCAAACGGTGCCGGTGATAACAGTTACGCTATTGCTGTAACTAATGTTGTGAACCATAAATTTTCAACTGCACAAGGTGCGCCTGACAAAATAGATGGCACGCTTGCCCAATACTATGCGGGTGTCGTAAGTGAGCTAGGGCAATCACTTCAAAGCGCAAATACTAACTTGGCGGACGAAAAGAATATTCAAACCGTTATTTTAGGTCAAAGGCAGAGTGTAAGCGGAGTAAATTTAGATGAGGAGATGTCTCATCTCATGGCTTACCAGAAATCGTTTCAAGCGTGCGCCGAAGTCATGCAAGTCATTGAATCACTGCTCTCTAATTTTATTTCCCGTCTGAACTAATTTATATTTTTATGCGTATTACAAATTACATGGTAACGTCTGGTTTAGTAAACCAGATGCAAACGCTTAGCAGCAACCAAGCTAACCTGCAACAGCAGGTGGCTACGGGTATATCTTTAAGTCAACCTTCAGACAATCCAGCCGTTTACGGCCAGGTAGTACTGTTACAATCTCAGGTTCAAGCAGCGTCCCAATACAACAATAATGTTACGCAAGGTCTTCAAGTTGCATCAACGGCAATGAATGCCCTGCAGTCCATGCAGGCGCTTTATGATCAAGCAAGTCAGATTGCTACCTCTGCAAGTAATGGTACAAATACAGCAGCTACTCAGAGCAACTATGCTACTCAGCTTAATCAAATCATAGCAGAAGCGATTCAAGTCGGTAACACCCAGTACCAAGGTAATTATATTTTTTCGGGTACAAAAATTACAACTCAACCGTTTGCTACAGATGCAGGTAATCCTACAGCGAACCCAGCGAGTGCTCAATTTCCATACCAAAAACAGTATGCATATTACGGAAACGATAAAACGGCTAATATTCCGGTAGCTGCTGATACAAATCTATCAGTTACAACGCCTTCAAGTTACTCGAGTGGTTTTACTAATTTTATCAACACCATGATAAATTTAAGTAACTCTCTTACTAAAAATGATTCTGCAGGTATTGCTACTCAAGCCTCTAGCTTAACGGGAAGTAATTCTACTATTGAAGCAAACATAACGAATGCGATTGCTGATAACGGTGCTACGCAAGCACGGCTACAATCAATTCAGACAGAAAATACTGCCAACGTAACTCAACTTAACTTACTTATCGGAGATAACACTAATACCGATATAGCGAGTACTATGGTTCAATTATCCCAGGCTCAGTTAGCTTACCAAGCTGCGATACAGTCGGCTTCATCAATCATGAAGAATTCTATTTTGAATTACCTCTCTTTTAACTAATTTATGAATATATTTACCCAAGACGATATTTCCAAGATGGCACCCTTGGGGAGTCAGGTATTACATTTCCCTGAAGGTATAATCGGCTATGCTGATATACGTGACGCAGAAGTTAAGATTTTAGATGAAAAGAAGCCTTTCTCACTCATGAGGCTAGAAGATCCTACTGGTTTCATGAACTTACTCGTGATTGAACCTAGAGATTTTAATTTAGCGTATCATCCTGTATTTTTCGAAAATGATTTAGTGAGTTTAGGAATTACTGATCCAGCTGATGTTGCTTTACTAAATGTAGTATCCATCGAATCTCCAGAAACACAGGAGCTTACTGTTAACCTAGTCGGACCTTTCTTAATCAACCGTAAGCTAAAGATAGGTAAGCAGGTCGTAATTCAAAATTACTCAAATTATAGCGTTAAACATCATATCCCTAAAGCTGCTGAGGAAACGAAGGCATCTTAAAGGGGCTATGGTGGTTCTATTCCTTTAAGTAAATGAGGTTATTTTAAAAGGTAAATAAATGGTTATAAATAAGAGTTTTAAGTTAAATATCGTAAATAAAACAGATATAGAACTACCACCAGAAAATCAATTATCAGAAGAGAAGTAAGATTTAATATAACTTCAAAAAATGCAGCTTCAATGCCGGAGATTAACTATAATTTACAAATCGATTTAATTAGTTGAATAGATCAATTACTATAAATCCTATAATTTTATGAAAATATAATGAGCATTGTATCTATAAACAAAACTTTGCTAACTCGAGAAAAAGACAGCTCGTTAAATGCAAATACGAGTCATATTTCTTCAAAATATACATCCGACCTTTTATCACCATCTGCTATCGCTCTACATTCTTATAGCGACTCTATAAATATCACTAGTTTAGTTGATAACTCAGGAACTAATAGTATCCAAATTGATAGGGAAAGATCTTCTAGTATTATTCAAAGTAACAACGAAGCAAAATACTGCGTTAGTTCAATATTATCTTACTTAAAGAATGATAGTTCGATAATATTAAATTCAGTTGTTATGTCTTCTTCGACAAGAGTTTTAGATCTAATTAAAGAATTTACACTGCAGAATTAAAATTAAATCATTTTGCTGCTTTAACTTTCTGTTAGAGTAAAGTTCTTATTATATCAAAATAGGTATCATATATTATTGTATAACATTATAGATATCATAAAATTAAAAATAAGTATAACATTTTGCTTAAGTTAAAGTTTAATATTATTATGCAATTAAGTTAATTAATGATAATACTATTTTTAAATATTAAAATATGCTTAAATTTTATAAAACCCCGACTCAGCATGATTCAATATCTGAACGTTTTAATCAAAATGAGTTGAGCAATATTGGTTTAATACAATCAATTGACGTTACAGAATGTGACTTGATTGTTAGCGCCTTAGTAGAGGAGTTAATTCCTTTAATAAATATATATGGAAAAAGTAAAAGATATTTAGTTTGGTGTGATGAGCCTCTATGGTCTAATTTTTTTACTAAGTTATTTTACAAAAATTATTGGTACTACGAAAATAATCTTTTTGATACTTATTGCACTAACGGGGTTCATATTAATGTGATGAATTGTTTCACGGGAGATGTATATTTCTCTAACTATCATTTTTTGGGTAATTTATATCAAATTAATTCACATAGTATTAAAAGTATATCTAAATTTAAAAAATTTTACACTCAGAGCAGTGGTAATAAAATAGCTGCTTTTGTTTCATATAGGAATGAAAAAAAATGGAACTTTAACAATGCTGGTATAGTTAGTTTGTGCAACCTTAGAACAAGATTGGCTCTTGAGGGAAAATTATATAACAAAATAGATATTTTTGGAAAAGATTGGCCTAATAGTTCACTAACGATTGAGAATACGAGAGAGGACTTGAATTGGACAGATATAAAACTCAAACATTTGTCAAAATATCATTTTAATTTATGTTTTGAAAACTGTTCATGTCCGTATTACGTAACGGAAAAAATATGGCATTCAATAATATCACTTTGTTTACCAATTTACTATGCAGGTAAAAATCATACAATCTACAAAGACTTTCCACTAAATTCATTTATTGATTATGCTGATTTCGAGGATCCGGCTAGTTTATTTAATTTCATAGATAATCTAACTGAAACTGAATATAATCGAAGGTTAAAAGCATGCATTGATACTTTAGAGAATTGCTTAAATTACTCTAATGAGGGCTTTTTTCCAAAAACTCAACAATTGCATGCTTTAAATAATATAATTAACAGTAAGTCATCAGATTCCAAGATGTGGCCAATATCTAAATGCCTAGGAACTATAGATTGGATTTCGATTTTAGGTAAACATGATCCTGTTATATTAGACATAGGTTCTAATGATGGCCAAACCTCTGTAGTTTTTTTAAGCCAGATGCCAAAAGCTACTATAATAGCTTTTGAACCCGATCCTAGAGCAATAGCTCGATTTAAGTTACGCCTTCAGGGGCAGTTACTGAATTACAAAATAACTCTTTATGAAGGTGCTTTGTCAGATCAAGACGGATATGTAGACTTTAATCAAAGTAGTGGTATGAATTCCAATTTGAAATGGTATGACAGTGGGTGGGATTTATCAGGATCTATTCAGACGCCGTTAAAACATTTGACGGAGTATCCAACAATATTATTCGATACTAAAATAAAAGTACAAACCACGACTTTAGATGCTTATATAAGAAATAATAATTTAAGCTTCGATATTATAGATCTTGCTTGGATTGATGTGCAAGGTGCAGAAAAAAAAGTACTTGATGGTGCAAGAAATATCTTAAACAAGATAAGATATATACATATGGAGTATTCAGATCAAGAAATGTACTCTGACCAGATGGATTTAAATACTACTCTAGCATATTTGAATGATTTTGAACTAATCCAAATATACGACGGAGATATTTTATTAAAAAATAAAAACCTAACTTAGTCGCTCTAATAGTGAAATAGATAATATCGGGTTAATCACAGTTTGATTTTGTTTATACAATTATTTATTAATTATAACTATAAGTTATTTATTTTTTTCACTGCATGTCTTGAATCGAATAAAAACTTATAATACTTAAATGCGTTACTACGATACTGTACTCTTGTGGCACTGCTCTCCGGAACCTTATACACCTCCTGTACTAAGTAAAAACCAAGTAACAGGTATTTTAGAAAACTTTTATGAACCCTATGCTAAATCTTCAGCAACGGATACTTTTCCTGTTCCTCGCGCTGAATTCGATATAAACAAACTCTTTGAGGCCAGATTTATAAGTAAACCAAAACATCTTTTTATATGTATAGATTCAACTATACCTTATTTACCTAGAAATCTTAAAAATATTGCCGAAAAAGTTTTCATATGTTTGGGCGATAGTCATCATTTAAAAAACCCAATTTCCAGATTAAGAATATATATTAAATCTGAAGATGTAGATGGAATAATATTCACGAACAATATAAGGCATGCCCATTGGTTCAGAGATATAACACATGCTACATTTTACTTTGAACCCGCATTAACTGCGAAAATATTTAGTAACGAAAAACTGCTAGATGGATACCGTAGTCAAGATATTGTCCTTTATGGACAAATAGGCAATTTCCACCCGCGACGGTCTAGATTAGCACCGCAACTTATACGTGATAATATAATAAAATACATTAACGGGGTTGATTCTTTGATTATTCAAGAGCTACATGCTAACATTGCATGCTTAAATATTACGCTTAATTCTGATTTAAATAATAGAATATTTGAAATTGCACAAACTGGTGCACTTTTAATTATCGATCAAATTGCCGATACCAATGGTAGTGGAACAATATTAAAACCGGGTGTGAATTGTTTGACATTCGCAAATTACAACGAACTAGAAAAACTGCTTAAAGATAAAAACCGTCTTTCAAGCATGCAAAAGATTTTAGGAATGAATTTATACAATGAGTATCATTCATATTGGAGTTTAAGTAATATAATACGTAGATTAAATACGCCTCTTAATGATAAATTTACTAGTTTAAATACTTACCGAGATACTCGCTATACTAATATTGACCTATCCTTTACCCTCAGCGTACAGAAACGTCTAATTATTTATGAACATTTATTAGAGTTACATCGAATATTCGAAAATATCAGCCTATTTATTGATTCCCCATATAAAAATATTATAGATCTAGATCTTAATGATTTACCTAGAATAAAAATCGTTTCTAAAATAGAAGAATTAGATAATATTAATTCTACTTGTGTTCATATAAAAAAAGAATCCACTTGGAGTGATCATGTAATTATTGTTACTAATAGGATTATGTAATTTAATAATCCTATTTTTAAAAATATGACACTAATAAGTCGAAAATTGAGTAAACTGGTCCAACAAAAGATAGAGTAGAATGTGTATACCCTAATCTAGATGTAAACATTTATTCTAGATCCTAGTATGCTTTATTGCTACTTAGTAGTGCTATTCAAAACTTATAGCAATCATCCAACAGCCATGCTTACTGCGATTAAGTTACTATACGGACTTCCAGCGCGAGGGAGTGAGCGCTGTAATATTGTCTTTTATTGTCTCCTGCAAACGGAATGGTATAGATGCTTTGGCTTACAGTTTGAGGGTAAGCGTGCGGCTGGGTACCTAATATACAAATGGAAAACCTTTGATAATATGATTGGATGAGAATATCCGCATTGGAAGTAGTTGAGACAGACATGAGAAAATATCTGCGTGGTAGACGCTACTATAGCACTAAGCAGATCCAAGAAATTTTAGAAAATTACGACAAGAGAGGTTTAACCCAGCGTGCCTTTACAATGCGTTAGTGTGTTAGTTATAGTACATAAGCAGTGACATTGACACAGCAGCAACTAAAGGTCTTAGGGGTAGTCCAGGGTCCAGCGCAGGTGCGACAGATCCGGAGTCTGAGCGACGCTTATGACCTTAAATAGCTGAGTGTTTTTCCAATTATAAGTGGTCACATGTTTACGTTCCAAGGGCAGCGCCGCTTCCATCCAAGCCTGACTCAAGGCGTGGTAGGTGAACACTTCTACATCGAGGCCCTTCGGGCAGGTCGGCTCCAGGGTGTTGCTGGCATAATCAGCCTGCGGATCGGCAACTAGGCGGTCGATAATATGATCTATTACGGTGGGGTCTTTAAAAGGGTCGTCGGCGGTGATGCGCACCACCATGTCGCACTGCACGCGGGCAGCGGCTTGATAATAGCGGTCAAGGACGTCGTCGGGGCTGCCTCGATAAATCTCGACCTCTTTGGCCAGGGCCAGGGCTTCCAGCTCATCGTCTTCCCGGCCGGTTGTGGTGGCGATAACTACCTCGGTCGATAAAGTGCGCCAGCAGCGATTGGCCCGCGATGTCGCTTAGGGACTTACCTGGCAGCCGTATCGAGCCCATCCGCACCTGTATGATGGCTGCGATTTTCAGACGAGAGCGGTGCCTTCGGGTTTAAGAATAAAGTCCGGGCTAATTTTCTTTTCCCAGATGAACGGCGGCATTTGACTGTGCCATAGTTGAGTATAAAAGTCGATCTTGCTTAATGGAATTGGAAAGAAGCAGCGTGGGTCGCAGGCGGTTTTAATATAGTTTAGCGCCATTTTATACTCACCACGTCTAGCTAGGTTGAGTGCCAGCCAAAAGATAGCCGTGCCGTAGCGGCAAAAAGTACCTTCGCAGGCGGCGGTGTAGGAGTCGCTCAATATCGCAAAGGGCTGATCCGCTAGTCCACCGATGTTGCTCTCCGCATTTAGAATTGCCGGCCGGTTTGCGGTCACGTTAAAGTCGAACTGCAGGGAGGTGAGGAAGTCTGCATAGCCGGGTGAGGTGGTTCGGTCCTGTTTCAATTTATTGGCTGTGAAGATGAACTGAACGATGTTGGCGATTGTATCGAGCTCGCGCAAATTCACATTGAAGTTCATTTCCAGGTCCATGATGGCCGAGGCGCAACTGTAGAGCTCGACTAGATCTAGGGAGTCAAACAGTCCTTCGCTTGCTATGGGTGTGATGGCGTGTATATTTATGTCAAGTCCTCGTGTATCCGCCCGTTCCTGCATAAATGCAACCAATCGGTCGGTCAGGTTTTGAGCCGAAAGTACGGTGATAGGTGGCAGGTTTAGGTTATTAATCAATAGGGTACAGAAGGATTCGTTTTCGTTTTGCGGTTCAAAGACTTGGGTCCGCTTTTTTATACTTAACATTACCCCGCTGAGGCGGACGATTTCCATAATATAAAGGGTCGCCCCATGTTCGTTCAAGTGAAGTCCGTCTTTTTGCAGAAACTCTGTACGCGCCAAATTATTCTCACCAAGGATCTGCTTTAGGGGATTTACAACTGGGATGTTCTTTTTACTACAAAACATCTCCAAGTGCCGGTTGAAGCGCTGGGTAATCTCTAGTTTTTTTGGCACCGGCACGTTGGCCAATTCGACCGCGTGGATCGGCTGAGGGAAGATGAGCCAAGCGAATTTTCCGCGCTTGGCCAGCTCGGTGAAGACCATTTCGTACTTGTTCACCATTTGGTGAAAGCCAGTTTCCAGCGAACCATGAGCGGCGTGTAAATAAAGGTTATAAATATCATGAGTACCGATGCTTAAGAATTTCCAACCTGTCTCGGCTTGGTATAGATCCCGGACCTTCTGACCCATCGCAGTGGTGTTGATAAAATGGTCGATGACTAGAGCCCCCACCCATTGGACGCGTACCGCCTCCCCTGTCGCACTACCAAGCTGAAGCCGATTAAAACAATCGATGTTACTGTTGCCGATGAGGATCATATTGGAATCAACGACTTTTCTAGATATAGTTCCCGGTTTCTACTCCGGCAGACTTTACCGCTGGTAGTTTTGACTAACGACATATGTTCAAAAATCTCAACCTTTTTAGGCACCACCCCAATCTCGTTTTGTACGGCCTTTTGGATCGCGATTTTGAGGGCTGTGGGTGATTGGGCGGCTAGGCGTTCGGCGAAAATAAATAGGTCCTCGCTACCCAACTCCGTATTCAAGATTCCAAGCGCCGCCACTCTACCGGGGTGGACACCCTCAATTTGCGACGTGATATATTCAACGTCCTGCGGGAATATGTTTTTTCCACAAACTATAATCAGGTCTTTCTTGCGCCCAATAACGACCAATTCGCCGTCTTCGTTGAGGTAGCCAATATCACCAGTTTTATAAAAACCGTTCTCCAGCGGACGGGAGCCATCTAGAAATTGTTGATAGAGTGAGGCCGATCTTACACCGATCTCGCCTTTTTTTTCGTTACCCGTGGTGTAGATGCGCAGTTCAATTCCGGCAAGGGGCGCGCCGCAGGAGAGTGCTTCGCTGCCCGCTGCGGTGACGGTCGACGGGGCCGATTGGGTGACGGCGAAGGTGGCTTCTGCCAACGCATAGCACACCGTCAAAGACTCCGGGCGGACGCTTTGAAAACGGGAGAGGAAACGCTCATGGGTTTGCGCGCGAGCAGGTTCGGAGCAGTTGATCCAGCGTCGTATGCTGCTGAGATCGTGGTTCTTGCCCTTGGCGGTGAGCAGGTGGTAGGCGAAGTTTGGCAGGAAGCAGATCGTAGGCTTAAATTCTTCGATTGCCGCCAATAGCAGGTCGGGTTGCACCACCCACTCGAAGGAATCCATTTGATAAAACGGAATCCCGCACATCAGCGGCATTAAATAACAGGCTATCAGGCCCATATCATGATAGAGCGGTAACCAGCTAACTATCGCGTCTGCGGAGTCTAGCTGCAGGTTGTCCGCATAAGCCTGCATGTGCTGTATAATCGCTTCGTGGGATAGGATGACGCCCTTTTGCAATCCGGTGGTCCCAGAGGAAAACTGGACCAAGGCTTCGCCGGCCGGTTTGAAGTCGGTTGTTGAACAAGGGTTTAGAGACGTAGTGAGACTCAGAAATTTAATATTAGGAAGGTTGGCGAACTGGGGTTGCTGTTCTGCATCGGCAAAAATTGCGCCAAACTGGGTGATTGTGTGGATATGATCAATTTTTCGGCGATACTCGGCATCACTCAATTTGCTGCTGGTGGGACTGATCTGTGCGGGTAAGTGACCCGCTAGCATGGCGCCGATGTAGGCCGATAGCAGGTGAATATCTAATTTTTTGGAGAAAAGTATCAGGGTTTTTTCCTTCAGCTCGCGTTGAAACAGGCCCGCGTAGGCTGTAACGTGCTGCCAGAATTCGATCCGCGAGTAGTTCACCCAGAGTCCTTTATGTAGCAGTGCGCAGCACAAGGCGTTTGGATTGAGTTCGCAGTTATAGGCGATGCAGGCTGGCACGTCGGGCTGGTCTGGGCAGGTCGTTCGCATAAGGGCTTGCACGGGGAAATTTAGCCGACTAATTCCGCTTCTAGTTGGCTAATCAGGGGTTCGGCCAAGGCGCGATTGGCCGGGTTGTAGGCTAGGTCCTCGCGGGCGGCAAGCAGGGCCTCCGCGAGCCGGCCGAGTCTAGCTAAGGCGAGGGCTCGTAGGTATTGGATACCTGCAATCCGGGTATGCTCGGTGCGGTTTTGTTTGAATGCATCATTTAGAAGACTTAGTGCAGGAAGGGCTTCGCCGGCATCAAGCAGTTTGCAGGCGGCTTCTGCCAGCACGCGAGAGGCGCCTACATGCGAGCGAATTTCCCGGACTAGTTTGCCTTGGCCGGCATCTCCCACGAACAAGCTGTCATAGTTATCCTTGGGGAACACCTCAAGGTGTCCCCCGCAGGTGGCGTCGCGGACCTGAATCCCGCGGCCGGCGGCGTAGGTTTTTAGTTCGCCGTATTGAAACAGCATCCGTGCTTTAGCCCCCTGCCATTGCTCCCATGTCATATAATCAGAGACTTTTTGACAATCCGCCTCTTTATAGGAATGAGCAGAGGCATAATCTGCGTACTGTTCCTCGGTGACTTTTAATATATCGTGATCAATACCGATAAGGTAGATCGGGTTGCAGCCGAGGTGGAAGGCGAGCATCATTGCCACCAAGATTACATTTTGCCCGTATGCTGGAATGCCCTGGGTAAAATCGATTTCGGTCTCGATGGTGGCCTGGCTGTAATGGAAATAATTATAATTAATCAGTGGGCCGGGGCGCACAGTGTTGAAATAACTAAAGCCGGTGGTGGGCACAAACAGCTGGGGACTTAGCGCCTGGTCCACCGCCAGTTGTACTACAGGCAGGAAGTGGACTTGTGGCCGTTCCCAATAGAACGGGGCCGCAAGCACCCAGTAGGAGTACTGGACACTTGCCGCTTCGGGATTGCGCGCAAAGTCGTTTACCGCGATGGTTATCTCGTCTTTCAGTCGGCTTAGATTCTGGTACTGGGTCGATGGGCCGTTGCCTACGATGAAGCAGCGTTGGCCTGCGTGTAGGTTTTTAAAGTGGCGGTTGCGCCTTAAAAGATCCTCCAGATTGAGTATGGGGTTCGTTTTGGACACGTCGGAGATCGAGCCGAGTCTGAAAGGGACTTTGGCAGCGGCGGGAGCCGGGTTCAGCGGCTTAATAAAGTTCTCAGGGTGAGCTTGGCTGGCGGGATGCATTGAAAGAGAGAGTGGCCTGTAAATATGTTAACTAACAGCATTCAAATCTGCGTTCAATTATTAAAAATTAATTTAATACGAAAATGGGGGTGATCGCTGCAGCTTAGCGACTGTGGAAGGCAAGAAATTCCCCAACTGCTAATGTTGCCGTGGTGTGGGGTGTGGTGAGTTAGCTTTTTAGTATCGCTTGAAATGTCGATTCGGCACCAATAACAAGCAACCCTGATTATGAAAGGTAAACGTTAAATTACTTAAGAAACGGTAAAGAAGCCTCATAAATTGAATGCAAAATATGTGTCACTGAAAAACTTGATTTTACTCACTGAAGATGCACGAACAACAGATAGATTAACACTTGGGGTTCACCCGATAATACGGACACAGTTTAGGTGTTAGTTATTTGGATAAGATAAATTTAGTTCGTAGTCGAGAGGACTCTTATAACCAAGTGATGAGTGTAATCTCTTTCGGTTATAGAAGCCCTCGATGTAATCAAAAATCGCTGCCTTGGCCTCATCTCTTGTTCTAAAGGTGCATCGGAAAATCAGTTCATGCTTAAGTGTACTCCAAAAGGATTCCATTGCAGCATTATCATAGCAGTTTTCCTTTGCGACTCATTGAGGCTATCATTCCATTTCCATCTAATTGATTTCGGTAATCCTGGCTCGTGTATTGGATCCCACGATCTGAGTGATGGATGAGTCCATGCTCCGGTCTGCGAAGTTCTATTGCCATTTTAAGAGCACTCAGTGGTAAACGTGTATGCAAAGGTCGAGTCCATTGACCAACCTACTAGCTTACGGCTATAGCGGTCCAATACGCCTGCAAGATACAACCAGCCCTCATAAGTAGGTATATACGTTATATCGCTTACCCAGACCTGATTCGGACGTTCTGGCAGCGGCATATCACGTAGAAGATTAGGTGCTATGGGTTGATCATGGTTACTGTCTGTAGTGCGGACTCGGTAGCGGCGTTTGGTACGCCCTATGATCCCAACTTCACGCATTAACCTAGCTACTCGGTTATGACCCACGCGTATCCCACGATCTTGTAAATCTTTTGTTATACGCGGGCTTCCATACGTTGCTCGGCTCCTCTCGTGGATCTGCTTAATCTCCAAAAGAAGCGTCTTATCAGACGCTTCTCGTACAGACTTAGCCTTTGTCCAATCGTAATAGCCACTGCGTGACACTCCCAGCGTGTCGCATAAAAATTTAATCTCATGTTCAGCGCTTATCTTTTTTATTAGGGCCTACCGCTTTGGTGGTGTTTGCGAGAGTATGCCCGCTGCTTTTTTTAGGATTTCACGCTGCTCTGTCACTCGAGCTATCTATTTCTCTAATCGTTTAACTTTTTCTTTATATTCTGCGAGCGTTGTCGGCTCTCTCTCAGGTTCTACTTGTTTGATCTCTTTCATATCTCGTCCCCACTTATACAGATCAAATACGCTCACTCCTAGCTCTTTTGCAGTAAATTCTGCAGATCTTCCGCTATTCATCCACATAAGTACTGCCTGCTCTTTGAATGCTTTATCATAACGGTTACGTCTTTCTCGGATTATACTTTCGTTTTTCATGTTAGGTTATATGGTTTTTATAACCTAAACCCTGTCCGTAAATTCGGGGTAACCTCAGGTAATTTAATTAAAATTCATATAATGAAAAATTATAGTAGTAAATCTCTTTATACAGATATATATTTTAAAGATAGATATTGTAACAACCCTTTAAGATTAAAACAATTTCAATTAGATAAAAAGTATATATTATCTAATTTTGTATCTGGAAACATCTGTGATGTTGGCTGTGGTACAGGAGAATTTTATAAAATAAGTAATCTAAATGCGAAAATTTATGGCATGGAGATTAATGATACAGCGAAACTACATGCAAAAAAAATCATAGACTTTAATAAAAATATATATAGCGAAATAGGCTATTTCGATTTAGTCGTATTTCGAGGATCAATACAACATGTGGATAAGCCTTTCTCAATGATGCAAGCCGCACATCGTAGTCTTAAGCAAGGAGGGAAAATAATATTTTTAGCAACACCTAATAGTAATTCTATACTGTATAGAATTAAACAAAACTTGCCTATGTTGGACTCAAGGTTAAACTTTTACATTCCAGGTAAGAACGACTTGTGCAACGCTTTGAATAACATTGGTTTTAATATATTAAATGTTGAGCTACCTTATTTTAATACACCTTATAGGCGATTGGTTTATGACCATGTTCTATTCATAAGAAATATATTCTCAAATAAGTTTTATAAACATGCATTTTGGGGATCTATTATGAATATAACTGCTATAAAAAATTAGTATAAATTTTAATTTTTAAGGTATATTATTTGTAATGTATATTCAGTATATTAAGTTTTTTAAGTTTATTTAATAGACTGTATAAAATCCAAACTGGAACCCCGCAATTATCAGCAATTTCAATTAAGGATTTTGTTCCATCTGACCAAGTTATAAGATTTGATATTAACGCTATGTTTTTCTTAGTAAATTTAGTTGATAGCGTAGGGTATAGTCCGTGCTTGCTTAGAAACGGTTCGCATTTAATTTTAGTAATCGGATAACAATTCTTCTCAATTGCTTCAATAGCCAGTTTAATCATTTTGTAACCACCCATAAGGCCTTTAGGTGTGACTACGCTTAATAAATCATCTAGCGAAGTATGATATTCTGGATATTCTGCGTATTTAGTTCTCATTAACGAAGCTATTGGAAGATCTACACCTGGTGAACAATATTGTCTTTCGTCACTGCCTCTATCATTCCATTTAAAAATTTTGTAGTTCGAGCACAAATTCTTCACTACGTGCATTCCAATCGTATCACTTATTGTATTACCTATACGAGTTGGTAGAAAAGAATAATTGCGATCATCGCCAACGCAAGTTACAACATATCCTGCAATTATTTTAGCTTTAAGATGATCTATGTTTTTATGAATAAATGCTATAGATCCTATAGTTTCAGGTAAGAACACAATTCTATAGCTATACCTTCGATTTTTAAGTCCTTTTAACCATTTTACGATAAAAGTCGTTACGCTAATTCCTGATAACTCGTTATTAGCCATTGAAGGATGGCAAATATATGTAGACAGTAATATTTCTTTATCACTTGAACCCCTAATGAATACCTCTCCGTAAGTCAGGTAACCATCGTAAAAATCTGTATCTATAAAGACCTCATAAATTCCGTCCTCAAGAATATCACGTTGTTCTTGGCTTATACAAAAGCCCCACCGCTTTTCATAGTATGAAGTAATGTATGGAATAGCAGAGGGCTGCTCCGGTAATGAATGTAAATAATTTTGTAGATCACTTAATTTCAATTTTATTTTTTTTGATTCACTATATCCAATAAGATGTAAATTATTTTTATGAAAATCACATATTTTTTTACCTGATGGAGATATTATATATGCTTCCCTAACAATCCACTCTTGAGGTATGGTCCAGTCAAAGACCTTAGTATTAGAGGGAATTTCAATACACTCCAAATCTGGTAAGTGTTTTTTGATAATTGCTAAAGTTTGCCTTACTCCATTTCCTGTTATACTTCTATTAAATGGCCATAGCTTTTTTGCTAAATTATGTAAAATATGGCCAGATACAATTTGCATTTAATATAAATTTACAGTTCACCTGATTTAATAGGCAAGACTTAGATGTTAATTATTTTGATAGGATTTGTTTTTTAATAATCGAGAGGAATATTATAGCCCAGTGATGAGTAAGTTTTCTGAGCTAGTTTTTTAAGATATTCTATTTATACAATATATTAAGCATTGTTGACTATCGTTTTGCTTCAAATCATTTGACCTCTTCCATATCACATATTTTTTACACCGATCAAATACGATCATTCTAAGCTCTTTTGCGGTAAATTCTGCAGATCTTCCGCTATTCATACACATACGTGTACTACCTGTACATTGAATGTATTATCATAACGGTTATATCTTTCTCAGATTATACTTTCGTTTATCAAGTTAGGTTATACTATTTTTATAAACCTAAACCGTGTCCGTTAATTCGGCTGAACCTTAGTATTTGTCTCAAATTAAAATTTAAAGGTAATTTTTCAGTAATTTGCGAATATCATCTATAGTTAAAAAGTTTCTATTTGAACCACTATTATATGAAAAATTACTTGGTACTAAAAAACCACCTTTGTGATTGATATAAGATTCTGTTGTGTAATTCATAGAATTCGGCAAAATCGCATAGTAATTACCTAAATCGATGGTGTTGTAACTATCGCTAGTTGTTATCATTTCTTCATGAATTTTTTCTCCAGGACGAATACCTACAATAGGGTAAGAACACTCGGGTCCAATAGCTCTTGCAAGGTCGGTGATACGATAACTGGGTATCTTTGGAACAAAGATTTCTCCACCTAATGCGTTTTCTAATGCCCAGAGTACCATATTTACACTTTCCTTTAGGCTTATATTGAATCTAGTCATAGCTGGATCTGTAATTGGTAAGATTCCACTTTTTCTTTTTTCTATAAAATAGGGTATTACGGAACCACGTGATCCCATAACATTTCCATAGCGAACTACTGATAAACGTATTTTATTGTTTCCGCAAATATTGTTAGCAGAAGTAAAAAGTTTATCTGAGCATAGCTTTGTTGCTCCGTAAAGATTGATAGGTGCGGCTGCTTTATCTGTTGATAGTGCAATTACATTTAGTACTCCAGCATTAAAACAAGCTTCAATTATATTCTGAGCACCAATTACATTAGTCTTTATGAACTCAAAAGGGTTGTATTCAGCAGCTGGCACTTGTTTTAATGCTGCTGCGTGTATTACTGTATCAATACCTTCTAAAGCCCGTTTTAAGCGCTCAATATCACGTACATCACCTAAGAAGTAACGCATTGCAGGGTACTTTTTAGTATCAAACTCCTTATTCATTTCATATTGTTTTAATTCATCGCGAGATAAAACGACTAAGCGCTTTATTTCGGGATATCTTTCCAGTATAATCTTAACAAAAGCTTTACCAAAAGAACCCGTACCTCCTGTAATGAGAACTGACTTATTATTTAACATTGTAACTTGTATATAATTTATCTAAAAACAGAATATTGGTAATTATTTATTTTACAACTGCCTAAGAAAATAGTTTAATCTTTATTAAAATAAATTTAACTAAGTTAAGCAAATCAAAATCCGTAGTTATGAGTATAAATTTAGCGTACAAGTCTTAATATAAAACTGAAAGTAAATTATCAATAAATGTATATATTCAAAATTCATATAGACTGTACAAGTACTATTTTGAGGTTACCCCGAATTAACGGACAGGGTCTAGGTTATAAAATCTATATAACCGAATATGAAGAACGAAAGTATAATCTGAAAAAAATATAACCTTTACAATAAGGCATTAAAGAGCAGGCAGTACCTATGTGGATGAATAGCTGAAAATCAGCAGATTTTTCTGTGAAAGATCTAGGAGTGAGCGTATTTGATCTGTATAAGTAGGGACGAGATATGAAAGAGATCAAACAAGTAGAACCTTAGAGAAAGCCGACAACGCTCGCAGAAAAATAAGGAAAAAAGTTAAACGATTAGAGTAAGAGATGGATCGAGTGACAGAGCAGCGTGAAATACTTAAAAAAGCAGCGGGCATAATCTCGCAAACACCACCAAAGCGGTAGAGCCTAATTAAAAAGATGAGTGCTGAACAAAGCATCACATTATTATGTCAAACAATTGGCGTATCACCCATTGGCTACTACGATTGGACGAAGGCTTAGTCTGTACGAGAAGCGACTGAAAAGATACTTCTTGTCGAGATTAAGCAGATCCACGAGAGGAGCTGAGCAACTTATGGAAGCCCAAGTATAGCGAGAGACTTACAAGATCGTGGGAAACGATTGAGCCATAACTGAGTAGCTAGATTAATGCGTGAAGTTTGGATCGTTGGACGTACGAAACGTCTTTACCGAGTCCGCACTACAGACAGTAAACATGATCAACCTATAGAGCCTAATATTCAACGAGATATGCCGTTACCGGAATGTCCGAATCAGGGCTGGTTGTATCATTCAAGCGTATTGGACCGGTATAGCCGCAAGCTAGTTGGTTGGTCAGTGGACTACACCTTGCATACATATTTACAACAGAGTGATCTTAAAATGGCAATAGATCGTCGCAGATCGGAGCATGGACTCATCCATCACTAAGATCGGGGAATCCAATACAAGAGTCAGGATTATCGAAATCAATGAAATGAAATGATAGCCTCAATGAGTCGCAAAGGAAACTGCTAAAATAAAGCTGCATTGGAATCCTTTGGGATCAAACTTAACAATGTATTGGTTTTGCGATACACTCTAAGAACAAGAGATAAGGCCAAGGCAGTGATTTTTGATTACTTAGAGCGCTTCTAAAACAGAAAGAGATCAAACGAATCACTTGATTACAAGAATCTTTTCAATTATCAGCTAAACTGGCCTGTCTAAATAACAACACTTTAACTGTTACCTAAGCACCGGGTCAACCTAGCTATATTAATATTTACGAATCTTTATTACTAAAAATAATGCCGTCGTAACTTAAATAATTAATAACCGATAAGTCTTAAATTTTTTTATTTAAAGCACAATAAGATTTCATGTTATATAATAACTAATGAGTTTGAAGTTTAAGTTTTTTAGTTTAATTTACATATTTTAATGAAATTCAATAAAAATATTAAATCGAATAGTAGTACAGTGCTTATAACTGGTGCTAGTGGCTTATTAGGATTAGAGCTATGTTACGTATTAAAAAAATTCAACTTTAAAGTTATAGCTCAAACTAATAAAAATAATATTAGCAAAGATTTATGTAGTACAAATATTTGTTCAAAATTAGAAAGCTTAGCTGAGATTCAAGAGATATTTAATAATTATAGACCTAGTTGGGTAGTACATTGTGCCGCTTATACCGACTTAGATTTTTGTGAATTAAATCCGCTTAAAGCTCATGAATTACATGTTGAATCGAGTCGTAAATTGGCTGTCTGTGCAGCAAATTCGAAAGCTCGTATAATATATATATCAACAGATTCTGTATATGATAGTGATACACCAGCCTTAAATACAGAATTATCAGCTACTAAACCAGTAAATGTCTATGCTAGAACAAAATTAGAAGGTGAAAGAATATGTCAGCATCATCATAATGATTCAATTATAGCTAGAGTAAACTTTTTTTCTTATAATAAATTATACTGTAGAGGATTAATGTACAATATAATAAATAATATAAATAATAATAAAATATTTAACGGTTTTATTGATGTTCATTTTAATCCTCTATCTGTTTCAGATCTTGCAAGTATATTATACCTTATAATACTTAGAAATATCATGTCAGGAATATATAACATATCAGCTTCTAATAGCTGTTCTAAATATGATTTTGCTAAAATGATCGCCAGATATAGCAACTTAAATGAACAATTAGTTCACGAGTCATACATTGGTGATAGTTTGTTATATACAAAAAGACCTAAAAACACTGCAATGAATTCTAACCTACTAGCAACTATTCTAAACATTGAAATGCCAAACATAGAAAATAGCATTTATAGTTATTCGAAAAGTTTATAAAAAAATTACATTAATATAAAATATGTCCTTTCTCAAAATAGGTAAGTATAAAATAGGTATAGACTACCCTACGTGGTTTATTGCAGATATTTCTGCTAATCATGATGGAGACTTAAATCGTGCAATTGACTTAATTCATTTAGCTGCTGAAAATGGTGCAAATGCAGCAAAGTTCCAAAACTTTCAAGCTGACGAAATAGTTAGTGACCATGGCTTTAAGTCTTTAGATTACAACTTTTCACATCAGTCAAAGTGGAAACAAAGTGTAACTGAAGTTTATCGTAATGCCAGTCTTCCATGGGATTGGACTCCGTTGCTAAAAACAGAATGTGATAAAGCAGGTATAGAATTTTTATCTACGCCGTACGATTTACCTGCGGTAGATATGCTAAATCCTTTTGTTTCATCATATAAAATTGGATCAGGAGATATTACTTACCACCAGATAATAGATTATATAGCATCTAAGCACAAACCAACATTATTGGCAACAGGTGCATCATGTATTGAGGATGTGGTACTAGCTGTAGACGTAATTAGTAAACATAAAACCCCTTACTGTATTATGCAATGTAATACTAATTACACAGCTTCATGTGAAAATTTTAAACATATCCATTTAAATGTTTTACACCAATACAGAAAGCTTTTTCCTGAAGCTATTTTGGGATTATCTGATCACACTTCTGGTCACGCCACAGTTTTAGGTGCAGTGTCTATAGGCGCAAGAATTATAGAAAAACATTTTACCGACAACAACCTTAGAGAGGGTCCAGATCATTTATTTTCAATGAATAACTTTACGTGGAAAGAAATGATAGAACGCACTAGAGAATTGGAATATTCTTTAGGAAAATCAGAAAAGTTCGTGGCAAATAACGAAAGTGATACTTTTGTAGTACAAAGACGCTGTATACGTTCGAAATATAATATAGATTCTGGAACTTTACTTAAAAAGGAACATTTTGAGTTTTTACGTCCAGCACCTTTAGATAGTTTTAAGCCTTATGAAATTAATACATTATTAAACAAACAAACCTTAGTACCTATAGCTAAAGGTGACTATTTCAAATTATCCCATATAAAGTTATAAGATTTTTAAAACAATCATGCGTATTATATATATTACACGTGGATATACAGTGCATGATAAGAGGTGGTTAAATATTTTTGAATCACAGAAATTTATTATTGGTTATATTTCACTAAAAAAAATTGATTTTACTAATTTTAATAAAAAACACTCAAACATCATTTTATTAGAATCACCAGAATTAGAAAATACATTAAATACAAATAACTTAAATTCTGTCTTAGAAAAAGTAATTTACCAATGGAATAAATTTAAACCAGACATTGCCATTGCTGGCCCTATAACAGACGCTGGATATTTGGCTGCTAAGATTAATGCTAAACGAACACTCTTGATGGCGTGGGGATTTGACATTTTATTAGAATGTAAACAGTCAACAGATAATTATAACAGGATTCTAACGGCATTAAGCTCAGGAGCATCGTTGCTAACTGACTGTAATTATGTTGCTGAACAGTGCAAAAAAATAAATGGAGGATTAAGTGGTAATTTATGTATTATGCCATGGGGTCTGATTAAAGACGAAATACCTGAAAAAAAATTGCACATTAAGATAAGAAATAAAAATCAACCTATTATTGTTTTAGCGGTACGCGGTTTTGAGGAAATACATCAACCCTTTGTGCTTTTAGATGCATTTGCCAAGGCGCGAAGTGAAATCCCTAATCTTTATTTATGGCTTGCAGGAAACGGTTCAATCGAAAGCGAAGTTAAAGAATATGCAAAAAAAACTGGCTTTAGTAACTCTATTAAATTTTTAGGATATTTAGATCAGCATGAATTGGCTATGTGTTACAGTCAGGCCGATCTGTATATTTCATGTACAGTTATAGACGGCTCATCAATATCACTCCTTCAGGCCATGAGTGTAGGCTTGCCATGTATTGTTTATGATATACCTAGCAACTATGAATGGTTGTCATCTATAGGAGGTAAATACGCAAACAATTCATTAAATTTTTCAAAACATATAATTAGTATCGCGAATCTAGATAGTAAAGAGCTTAAATTGATCTCTGAACACAATCGCAAGTGTGTTGAGAAAAAAGCCAATTTGTTCTTAAACATGAACTTGTTTTTAGACACCTTATATTTAATTAAAAAAAATATTCAGTAAAACTAAAATTATGAGAAATGAAGCAATAATAGGGGCGCATATGACCTCTACAAGATTGCCAGGGAAAGTACTATAAAAATGTATTGATCGTCCAATGTTGGAAATCTTGGTAGAGCTTGTAAGAAACCGCAAAACTAATTGACGGAATTTACACACCAACTACAAAAAATAATACAGTCAATGTGCTCGTTGAATGCGCAAAAAAATTGGGTCTTGTTTTTTTTCGTGGTAGCGAGTAATACGTAGTTGAATTTATAGTTGGCTCTATACACTCAACAAATTTATATAGTAGATCAATTAACTGGTGACTCTCCAATAATGGTTTGTGAAATTATAGATCAACTTATTCGTATTTACCTAGCTAAAAACTTCTATTATGTTAAAAGCACGACGATATGACCTTATTCTAGTGGTTTGGATTGCCAAGTATTAACTATTGATACACTGAATAAATCGTCATCTCTTAAATCTGATTCAGAACAACTTGAATATGTATGCCTTAGTACTTAAGAGAGTCCTGACAAATTTAAACTATTTAATTTGTTCGAGCCCCCAACTTTTGTTAGTGAAGTTAAAGATGGATACTAGATTCTATAGAAGACTATACATTTATAAGTAGTGTATATGAAAACTTATATTATAAAAATATAAGTTTAAACCTTAGAAATATTAAAATTTATTGAATTTAAACTTTAATAGGGTATAATTTATTATAATATATTTAAAAAGTATAAGTTAAAAGATTTTATTTTTTTACTGAATCGATTAGAGTTGTAAAATTCGAGTTAGCTTTAGTACATCTACGCTAGTTATTAGTCACTTATCAAATGCTGTGATAGGTAGTAACTGGTGTAAGTTACATAAATTAGATACCATATTTATTAAATTATTATCCTACTGAAAACCTATTTTTATATATATAATTGTTTTTTGATAGAACTGACAATCGCTTTCTTGTACCAAATGACGAACAAGTTATAATTTCTACTTTCAAAAATGGTTCAATAATCAATATCTAGACAATAAAAGTCAGCATAGCCGAAAATTTTAAAGCTACTTAAATTGTTGATGATGGGGTTCACCCGATAATACGGACACAGTTTAGGTGTTAGTTATTTGGATAAGATAAATTTAGTTCGTAGTCGAGAGGACTCTTATAACCAAGTGATGAGTGTGATCTCTTTCGGTTATAGAA